>WNGL01002298.1_pt1 | contig 24154 bp, 20 predicted proteins | sample 5400591 | NCBI WGS metagenome assembly WNGL01 (sample SAMN13153377, study PRJNA577476) | soil metagenome | isolation source: 80 cm soil or saprolite under Garry oak tree replicate 1 | place: USA:California | collected 2016-06-15 | reverse complement strand
GAACTTCTTCCCAGCTGCGTTTCGTCTCAGTACCGGGCGAGAGATAGTAACGGATCTTGTCGAAATCGATGGCTTCGAGATCCTTGCTCGCCCAGTGCGTCGGGAGCGGTTTTTCCAGAAATGTTTTCAAGCCGCGCAAACGGAACTCGCGCACCCAATCTGGGTCCTCTTTGACGTCAGATATGTAGCGAACAGTCCGCTCGCTCAGTCCGGCGCCCGCATCGCGCACGTGAGCTTCCGGATAAAAGAAATCTCCTTTGCTTCTATCAATATTGACGGCAGAAGTTTCGGTTTTCATTGTGTATTTTCCCCCTGTTTTATCTAAACGCTGGTTCAACCGCCCCCTCCCGCGCCCAATCGTAGCCCCTCTCCTCGAGCTCCAGAGCGAGCTCTTTTCGCCCGCTTCTAACGATTCGCCCTCCTACCATCACATGGACGTAATCGGGGACGATGTAGTTCAGGAGGCGCTGATAATGCGTGATTAACAATATCCCAAGATCCGGACCGCGCAACGAATTGACTCCGTGCGCAACGGTCTTGAGCGCGTCGATGTCCAGGCCGCTATCAGTCTCATCGAGAACAGCGTATTTTGGTTCGAGCATGGCCAGTTGCAGAATTTCAGCGCGCTTTTTTTCGCCGCCGGAGAAACCCTCGTTGACTGCCCGGGACGTAAACGACCGATCCATGCCGAGCAGCTCCATTTTTTCATAAAGTTTTGCGTAATAATCGGTGGCCTCGAGTTCTTCGCCTTCCGGCACACGTGATTGCAACGCTGCGCGCAGGAAATTAGCAATTGTTACTCCCGGGATTTCGCTCGGATACTGAAAGGCCAGGAACAAGCCGCGCCGCGCCCGTTCGTCCGGCTCAAGTTCAAGAAGATTCTCTCCGCCCCGCGGCACGCGGAGCGTCAACCCGCGAACAATCTCCTGACCGTTCACGGCGATATGCAGGTTCTCTATGTTCAATTCGTTCATAAAAGCGAACAACAAATATACGTCGGATCGGCAGATTTGCGAACGGTTTGGCTCCCTCGAATCGCGCGCTCTTTTCGTATCAGAGCTCCTCGGGCGGGAGGATTACGCCCCACGCCGTGATATAAACCTGAGGTCCAATTCGCGGCTTGCACAGGGGCCAGTAGACTGAGACACTCTTTTCCGAGAATGCCGCGCTCATCAAGCGAGTTCGTAAATGTCGAACGCCCCAGGACGAACTCCCGGGTCTTTGCGCACACACGCTGGGACGCGATCCCGGTTGCGGCCGCCCTCACTGCGCTTACTTCTTCGGCATGTTTTATCTTTTTCCGCGTGTACCGCTTTGGGTGATGTTCATCCTCGGATTTATTTATTCAGTCAGCATTTCCTGGAACATCAACGGCATATCCCACAACTTCATTCACAACCCGTACTTCCGTTCGCCGCTACTCAACCGTCTGTTTAGCATCATGGAATCAATCACGGTTGGGTTCAGCCAGATTTTTTACGAATGCATTCATATGCAGCATCACAAAGGCAACGCGGACCGCTCCGATGAGACAGGTGAAACTGTCGATTGGATTTCGATCTACAAACATGGTCACCACGGCGAAGCGGAGCATCCCTTCAAGTACACCTTCTTCAGCTTCTTTCGTGAAGATCCGAAGACCGTTTTCAAGGAATTAAAGCGCAAGGGTCCGCGCGAAGCTTTTTGGGGAGTTTTTGAGCTAGCGTCGTTCGTCACGACTTTTGTTATCTTAGGTATACTTAACTGGCACTACATCTGTTTTCTTTTGCCGTTTTGGTACTTTGGCCATTGCTTGTCTTATCTGAACGGGTATTACCGTCATTACGGCGGCAATCCTGACGAGCCGATCGCCTGGGGCGTGAACAGGTACCACAAGCTTTACAACTGGACTTGGTTTTATAACGGTTACCACGCCGAACATCATTTCCGGCCGAAGGTGCACTGGACGCGAATGCAGGCCCTGCGGGATCAGATCGTCGACCAGCAACGCGCGGCCGGGGTGCGCGTGATTAACGTACCACACGCGCTCGGTTTCCTTGAGCATGACTTGACACCTGCCGAGCGGGTACGAGGGCACCGACGGCTTGAGTCGGTTTCGTAGCTCTTGAGCCGCACGTGGATTGCGTCGCGACTGATCTGTCTGTGAGCGCCTGTAATCACAGCCTTGCAGGGATCCGGTGATGAACACTGAAATCATATCGTTGATCATATTTGGATGCGTGGTTGGCGCCGTGCTGATCGGGAAGGCGTTCCACCGGCTTCTGCCTGAAGATCACTTAAGCGCGGATACTAAGGAGACTGTGAAGCTGGCGATGGGCCTGCTTGCAACAATGTCGGCGCTACTTCTGGGCTTACTTGTGGCTTCTGCCAAGAGCTCCTATGACAACGCACGGAATCAAGTGATCGAAATGGCAGCCAAGGTTGCGTTCCTCGACCGCGTGCTGACCGGGTATGGGCCGGAAGCCGGAGACGTCCGTAATCTGCTTCGCGAGGCTATCGAAGAAACGGCTCACCGCATGCAGCCTCTCAAGGCGAACACGGGGTCAAAACTGGCTCCTAACACGCAAGCCGGTAATGCGATCTATGTGGCCATTCAGCGACTTACTCCAAACGATGAGATGCAGCGCACCCTCAAAGCTCAGGCTACGACACTCGCATTGGAGCTTGGGCAGCTTCGCACGCTGCTGGTTGCGGAATCGATCTCTTCGATTTCGAAACCTCTGCTGATTGTCGTGTCGTTCTGGCTTGTGATCATCTTTCTCAGTTTCACACTAATTGCGCCACGTAACGCCACGGCAACATTCGCTTTGATCGTGTCTGCTGTTGCTGTCGCCACGGCTATCTTTTTAATTTTGGAACTGGATCGGCCGTTTAATGGCCTCCTTCGAATCCCGAGCGAGCGAATACTCAACGTCCTGAGCCAACTGCAGAATCAAGGCAATAAGTAACGCCTCTCGGCCCAGCGAGATCAAACTAAGTAGCCGCGCATTTATCTTGATACCGAAGCCTGTTACTTTGTGTAGTTAAAGACCGGTTCGTCTGCTATAACAATAATCAATTGTCATTCTGATATGAGACCCAACAAATTCATCGTATTTATTGCCATCGTCTGCGCTCCTTTTGCGGTTCCGTGTTTAAATGCGGCCACGATTCCCGCTGGAACGACACTGACAACAAGCACCGTTAGTCTTGTCACATCGCAGAGCGTCGTCGGAAGAAGCTTCGAGGCAAAGCTCGCTCAGGATGTTTCCGTCAAGGGACACGTCGTACTGAAAGCTGGAACAAAGGTGTTCGGAAAAATCGCGTCCTCTCGCGCAAATCCACGCAAGTCAGAGCCACTTTCTGTGGAACTGTCGTCGATCGACGTGAATGGGCGCAGGATCCACGTGAAGACGACCAGCGTCGAACCGCATGGGCCGCCACAGACAGCGCGACAGGCGCGGTACGGGCATACCGCCGGCACAACAGTAGTTAATCCTGGAACCAGGATGCAGTTCCAGCTTTTACAGCCAGTAACGTTGTGATGGATCGGTGGCTGAAGAGGAACGCACGGTTTCTCAGCTCATAACTGCTGCTGAACAAACAAGACTCGCGGGTCAACGGCCCACTTGAGCCACAGTCGCCGTTGGCTTTGAGGTGCTCCTAATTCCAAGATGCAGACGCAGGATCCGATCAAGCTCGGCAATTGTTTGCGGTAGTTCGCAGGAACCGTGCGGGCCGGGAACTATGAGCTCGGATTGGGCGCTATCGAGATGCGAGCTCCAGTAAGCCACGACGCCATCACTGCTGTTTGGTGAATCGCCTCTTCCGCGATCGCCGATGATCGAGTGATAGGGAACGCTGATAGGCGCTCCATTAATTACCGGCAACGCCGGATTGGTCGGCTTCAGGCCCGTGATACTGTTGGGCAGACGCTTGGAACTTCCCGTGATTTGCGCGAGATCCGCGGCGGTGAGCGAGTCCATTATGACTGCTGCCATTCGCGTCGGAAGCGTAATCAGGCTAATTCCAATTTTTCCGATTCCATTGCTGGCCAGATCGCTCCCGCGGTGCGGAGTACAAATAAAGACAACACGTTTGATCCGGGGATTCGCGCGAAACGTTGTCGCGCGAACAATCAAACTATTCCCGGAATTTTCCTTGAAAAAGCTCCTGGCATTTTGCCCCAGAGCTTTGTCCCACATTCCTTCATTGACCGTAACTACCTGGTCATGAGTCAGCATACCGCCCATGCTGTGGCCGACCACGACGTACGGCTTGTGGTTGGGGTACAGTTGATCGGCCTTGGCCAATTCTTCCCGTAACCGCAGTGCCGAATAGAGGATGGGGTTGCCGGTCGGGTATGCAAATATCCAGAATTGATAATGTTTGCGGATCTCAGGGTCGGCCTGGAGTCCATTGATCGTCTGCACCCACGTGAACGGCGTTGAGAAAAGCCCATGCACAAATACCAGAGGGATTCGATCGGGATCATACGGCTGCATGAAATAGAGCCCAGTCGGTGCCGGGTATTTGGTTGCATTGAATCCGCCAAGCAATCCCACAAACATCAGATTGCCCGGCGGCTGGTAGTAGCTCATCGGCGCTGAGAAATTCGCCGCCAGGGGGCGAGTTTTTCCTTCGACAGTCGCCGTCGGTTGTTTAGCTGGGCGACGAAGTGCCAGAGTGGCGTCCTTCCCGTGAAAATCTAATGTGGCCGTCACTGCGGCCGTTATTCCTCTCGGCGGCGCAAACTTTTCAGGTGGATTGACCTTTCGCACTCCTACAAGCGCGCCGCCGACACCTTTGTGAATGTTTTCCTTCCTGATCAGTTTTTCTTTGATCTGCTGTTCGAGCTCAAAGGAGGTGAAATAGTTCGGTGTCCAGACTGCGTGACTGGCGGGTTCAAGCCGTAGATGATAAGTGCTGTTATTCCCTGTTAGAGTCACCGGGTGGTTCCACAGTCGTCCTCCTCCACTGGAGCGCAGCAAAACCGTCAGTTCACCGCAGGCTGAATTGTAGGTATTCACGGCTGGCGTTTCCTGCGATCCGCTTCCCAGCAATGGAGCGGTCATGGAAGCCGCCTGCAGATAATCGGCAGCTCTTGTTTCAACTGGAACGCTCGCGGAGCGCGCCTCGTGCATGATGCTCGCGGTGGGCGCATATTCAGGACCGCGTCCGGTCTGCGGCGCCGTCGCGCAGCTGGCAAAAAACGCGAGGCAAGTTGTGGCCGCAATAAAGCGAAGCCAGACCGGCGTTCTTGGATGGTTAGGATTCATGGAATTTGGGTGGTTCACTTGGATCGGGTCAGAGTTGACCAAAAAATTTCATCAACCCAGCGCGGATGCCTATAAGACTTTCGACCTATATATCAGCGGCGCTGCGTTGTTGTGAAGCAAAAATCTCACTCGCCTGCGATTCACATCTTGGACTAAGGTAAAACCAAACGGCGGAAGCAAGATGTGTCGAAAATGAGGCGAGCCACCTGATCCCCGATGCTGACAACTGAAAGGGCCGATCACGATTATTGTGAGCTCATCGGACCGCGCGATATACGTCTATCGCAACGCCACGCTGCACGGTCTGAAACGGCTATTCGTCAAGATTCGCCGAATCACAGCTGCCGAACTCCCCATCGGGACGACCAACCGTACAAAGCCAGTAAGCAAAACAATTTCGCTGGCGCGCTGATTGTAAGATTCTTTAGGTTGTAGCGACCAAGCGAAGCATGGCTACGCAAGATGTCACTCGACCTGTTTTTCTACCTGTGGTTATCGGCACTCCGCGCCAGGGCCGCTTAACTGAACCCGCCGCGAAGTTCGTTTTCGGCGAAGTGTCAAAACGCAGCGATATCGAAACGGAACTGATCGATATCCGGAAAATTCCCATCCGCATGGATGACGCCGGCGAGGCGCTGAAAGACAGCGAGTTTTCAGCCACGGTCAGCCGCTCCGATGGACTCATACTCGTCGCTCCGGAATACAATCATAGTTTCCCCGGTCTGCTGAAGCATGTGCTCGATACAAACCTGAAAGAATATATCCACAAAGCCGTCGGCGTCTGCGGCGTATCGGCCGGACCATTCGGCGGCGCGCGTATGATCGAGAGCTTGCTCCCAGTTCTGCGTGAACTCGGGTTGGTTACGATTTTTTGGGATGTCTACTTCGGTACCGCTGGCAAACTGTTCGATCCGGCGACCGGAAAAATCACCGATCCAGCTTACGGGCGTCGTGTGGCAAAATTCCTGGACGAACTCGTCTGGATGGCGCGCGCACTTCGCTACGCACGCGAAAACATTCCCGCGTGATTTAGTAGCCGAGATGAATGATCCCGAATGCCGAGGCTGCGCGCCCGGGAGGATTCGAACCTCCGACCTACGGATTAGAAATCCGTTGCTCTATCCGGCTGAGCTACGGGCGCAGATCGCGAACGCAATATCTCGCTCTTGAATTTGAAAAATCCAGCACGAACACGAGCGCGAACGCACGGAGCTAGAGTACGATTGACGCATCGCCACAAACTTGATAAACCCTGGCCTCGGGACTGCGTTCGGGATTGTTGGTCATGGCTAAAGAGACTTCATCGGGCAATTCTTCGCTGCCGCTGCATGAGGTATTGGAAGCGGAGTTTGTCGCTTTGCACGGCGCACTGCCAGCAGATTATCCAAGCTCAACCGCACGCGAAATTCGGTTAAAGGCGTTTTGGGCAGCTGTTCACGGACTGAAGGAACAACGCGCAGCGCTTTGCATATCTGGAGGCGGTATCCGCAGCGCCACCTTTGGCCTGGGAGTTTTGCAAGGTTTGGCGCGGTGCGGTTTGCTTAATAAGTTTCATTATCTTTCTACGGTCTCGGGCGGCGGATACATTGGCAGTTGGTTGAGCGCGTGGATTCATCGCGCCAAGGAGGGTCTGGCCAGTGTCGCAGACCAGCTGGCGCGCCCCAGCGAGACTGCGAGACCAAATCCGGAACCAGTAGAGATCCAAAACCTGCGCAGCTACAGCAACTATCTTAGCCCGCGGCTCGGGCTTTTTTCGGCAGACAGTTGGACGCTCGTTGGCACGTATCTGCGCAACCTTCTGCTGAACTGGAGCGTGATCATTCCACTAATGGCCGCCTTTCTGACCCTACCATGGCTTTATAGCTCGATCGTCATGGTGGACCCGCCGCCGCGAACAGACGCGTTATTTTGGACTGGAGCGGCGCTGGTCGTGATCGCTGTCGCTTACATGGGGTTCAATTTGCCATGCGGGCGCAATCTTCGATGGAATCAAAAGCGATTCGTGCGCTTCTGCCTGCTGCCACTTTTTCTGGCGTCAGTGCTCATGACCATGCACTGGGCATGGTTCAATTATTATGGGCGTTCTCTGATTGCCTGGCCGTTGTTCGGGTTCGGCGAGCCTCACACATGGGTGCCGTTCCTCTATCTAGGAATGGCGCTGCATCTTGCCTCATATCTCACATCGTTGCTCCCGGCTCACGGCTTTCGGCCGTTGGAGTTTGTTGCTGTCATTGTCTCGGGCGCAATCGGCGGAGCCATTCTGTGGTTAGGCGCGCAAAAATTATTTCCGCGGCCGGTGATGCAGATGGAGTTGTACATCTGCCTGAGCATTCCATTTTTCATGGCGCTGTTTTTTTTGGCAATTGTGGTCTTCGCGGGGATTTCCAGCCGCTGGACCGAAGATCCAGATCGTGAATGGTGGGGTCGCGCCGCTGGCTGGCTATTCGCAGTTGCGCTCGCGTGGCTGTTGATCAGCGGCCTCGTAATTTTCGGACCGCTCTCGCTTAAATGGACATGGTCGTTCATCACAACGGGAGGCTTGGCCGCACTCGTTACGGTGTTGGGCGGTCGTAGCCCAAAGGTTGCAGGTAGTGAAAAGGAGCGCGCGACAGCGAGTCCAATGGGTCTGATCTTGTCCAAGGCGTCGACAATCGCGGCGGCGGTATTTGCAGCGGTGCTGTTGATTCTCATTACCGAGGTAACCACGTCGGTCATGGCGAAGTTGATTGAGACCTATCACGTAACCCTAAGTTACAAGGCAGATCTGAACTCTATATCCGGCCTCCTAGGCCGGGCCGAGCCATATCTGAATGTGATTTTCTATACGCCTTGGTGGCTGGTGCTTCCGTTAGCGTCCCTCCTCATGCTTGTCGCCGTTGTCATGGCGCGACTGGTGAACGCAAACAAATTTTCGCTGCATGGAATGTACCGGGACCGGTTGATCCGCGCGTACCTCGGCGCTTCCAATTCGGATCGAAAACCAAATCCCTTTACCGGTTTCGATGAGAACGACAATATCAAGATGCGCGAGCTTTGGATGCCGGAGAAATTTCACGGCAAGCTGATGCCTGTTGCAAATATCGCGCTCAACCTGGTCTCAGGCGAAAAGCTTGGTTGGCAGGAGCGCAAGGCACAGAGCTTCACCGTCACTCCGTTGCACTGCGGCTCCTCAGCGATGGACCCAGGCTACCGTCCCGCGGCGGGCCCCGATGGGACAGTGTACGGTGGCCCGAAAGGCATCTCGCTCGGAAGTGCCATCACTATCTCCGGCGCTGCCGCCAGTCCGAACATGGGCTATCACTCGTCGCCATTGGTTACTTTTATCCTCACCTTGCTCAACGTGCGGCTCGGCGCGTGGCTGGGAAACCCGGGAAAGGCAGGCGATCACACCTTCCAGCTTGGATATCCAGAGAGCAGTGTACAGCCGATTATCGATGAAGCTTTTGGCCTGACGAACGACACCAGCCCATATGTTTATCTCTCCGATGGCGGTCACTTCGAAAACCTTGGGCTGTATGAGATGGTGCTTCGCCGTTGCCACTATATCGTTGTGATCGATGCCGGCGAGGACCCGCAGTGCTCGTTCGCCGATCTTGGAGAGGCCATTCGGAAAATACGGATCGACTTCGGCATTTCGATTGAGTTCGACCAAATTGATATTTTCCCGCGCGGTTGCGATGTGGCGCAGAGTCAAAAAGGACGGAACTGTGCCATCGGACGGATTTGTTACTCGGTTCTCGACGGGCCAAACGCTCCTGACGGCATTCTCATCTATATCAAACCTGCCTGTTACGGAAATGAGCCTCGCGATATTTTCGAATACTTCAAGAGGAGCGCCACTTTTCCCCACGAGAGCACGACCGACCAATTCTTCTCAGAATCGCAGTTCGAGAGTTACCGCATGCTCGGCGCACACACGATGGAGAAATTGTGCACCGATTGCGGCGGCGATTTTGACTGCTTCATTCGCAACGTTTTAGAGCGCCACTTGGACATTAAAGCACCTGATTGGCTAGCAGCATTGCTCGAACGGTCTGCCAGCACAGCTGCAGTATAAAATCGAAGACCGGCGGCTCGCCCATTGCCCCTGCGAACTCCGCCGGCCAATCGCCGAAAGTTTTATACTATTCGCCCGCCAGTCTTAGCGGTTAATTGAAACAGACTGGATCAGTTGCTGGCGTATCCGTGGTCGCGCTCATACGCGCGAATTGCTCGCCGCGTCTGAGGGCCCAAAACGCCGTCGACCGAGCCATGATAATAACCGGCGCGTGCGAGTCGGCGCTGCAGCTCGGCGACTCTGGAGTGAGTGGCCTGGCCATATTGACCGTAGCCATTGCCATTGCCATTGCCGTAGTCGCCGCCGTATTGGTTTCCCCCATAGCCGTAGCCATAACCGTAACCGTACGGGTCGCCGTAGCCGTAGGAGCCGTAGCCGTACGGGTAACCATAATAGGGATATCCCCAGTCCCAGCCGGCGCCCCAGCCCCAACCCCACCACCACGGAAAGCCGAAGGAACCGATGAAGATTACATTATTATGACCATGATGATGCCCGTTGTGCCAGTTTCCACCGTGCCAATTGCCGCCATGGCCCCAATTGCCGCCGTGACCCCAGTTGCCACCACGGCCCCAGTTTCTGCCTTGCCAGTTGCTGCCCCCGTTTCCGCCACGCCAGTTGCCGCCAGCCCAGCGCTGGCCTCCCCAAGCGCCCATTCCGGGACGCGCGGCCATTCCAGGACGCCCGCCACCTGCAGCGAAATGATGGCCGCCACCGCCGCCACCGCGCGGCGCAGCATCGAGAACTGGTGCACTGAGCATTAACGCAACAAGGCAACCAAAGAAAAATACAATTTTGGGATGATTCATAATTCGTAAAGTTTGTACACCATTAGACACCGTACGCGACGCAAAGTCTCGGTTTATTTTTACTGTGCCAAAGAATTAATTGAAACCGGCGGCTCGCCCGTTTGCCGTGTGAGTCCTCCGGTTCGAAATGAACTGAAAGCCGACGCTGGTTTTTAGATCAGGCGAGGCCCAACCTGTTCAGAAGCGGACGGCTAATTGTCCCGTCCACTACGAGCCCGTTCCTACTTTCGAAAGCCGCGATCGCGGAGCGGGTTCGCGGGCCGATGACTCCGTCCACTACGCCATGGTAATAGCCGAATTCACCAAGCCGCCGCTGCACCGAAGCGACGGTCGAACCGGCATAGCCATACCCAGAGGCTGACCCATAGTACGAGTTGTTGTATGGGTAACCACCATAGTACGAGTACGGATACGACAACGAAGACGCTACATACGGCGCGACTGAAGCGGCGACGTACGGCCACACCGAAGAGCTGCCGTACGGATAGCCACCTCCATAATAATACTGCGTTCCACCGTAGTAGTTAGAGCCATATCTGTAATAGCCTGTGTTAGCGCGGTATTGCGGTGTGCCGTTGTAATAACCGGTTCCGCCGTACTGGCGCCGACCAGCATAAGAGCGAGTGCCACTATACCGCGTTCCACCGTGATATCGGGCGCCGCCCATGCGCGAGCTCATATTTTGCTGATAGCGATAGCTCGGCGTCACCTGTGTCGTTCGCGCAGTCATTCGTTGAGGCCGCGACGAACTCCCTGCTGCTTTCTTTGCCGGCTTACCGATTGCTGGCGACGTTATCAATGCGCCTGCAGCCAAGCAACTTACGAAAACTAAACCTTTGGTTTTCATGCTTTTCCTCCTGTTATGATTTCCCTCTGGGATTCGTGGCTGCACGGTACGGTGATGCGTCGCGAGCTGCCGATAAAAAACTACTAATTACAAGCAATGAAAACAGGCATGGAACGGACGAAATTGCTGCTGGTCACCGCGTAGGTATCGCGATTATCATGCCGCGCTAGATGAAGCGCGTTGCGATTGTTCTGTTCGCGGTCGCCAACTGGCAACTGATTTATGGTGCACAAACCGAACACAGCACGAGTCCATCGCGCCAATTTATCGTTTTCGGAGCTGATTCGGTGCTGCGCGGCGCGGTCTCCGATGCCGCAGAACGAGCGAAAACGGATCTTCTCGCGCTATTGCGGCAGCGCGACAACTGGACAGTCCCTATCGTGCTAAATTTGCAACCGCAGCAGGCGAACCTTCCGGAACTGGCAGCCGCTGAGTTGCGATTCAGCCAGACTGGGTTCGGACTCAAGCTGCAGCTTGATGTGACCTTCTCGCAAGATCTCGATGTCTCCTTGGTCGAACGTGAATTGCTCCGCGCGATCTTGCTGGAAATGATTTATCGAAAGCGACCGCAACTCGCCGCCGGCACTACGTTCATCGAACCGCCGGATTGGTTGATCGACGGCACTCTGGCGCTGGCGCCCGGACATGATCGGGGACAGTTAGTCGAAGCCCTTACCGCGACGGAGAACACACCGACACTGGAGAAATTTCTCCAGCAACGCCCCGCAATGCTCGATTCGGCGGGACGAGTGCTGTACCGAGCGTACTCGCTTGCACTCGTGCAAATGCTGCTTGAGCCAAAGGACGGTGCTGCGCGCCTGGCGCAATACATCGGTCGTCTGTCTGACGCCTCAAACGATCCGCTAACAGATTTGAAGGCGCAGTTTCCGTTCCTGCGTTCTGATGCGGAGGAAACCTGGCAATCAAGCTTGCATCAGTTGAGAAACTTCCAGGCTTACCAGTTACTCACCTTTGCCGAAAGCGAGCAGCGTCTTGGTGAACTGTTGCAGATGAAAGCTTCCGAAGCGAATCGGCCGCCCAAGCTGACCAGTGTGGCCGAACTCGCCAAGCGCAAGCCTTCTGCAAATGAAAAGATGACGCTGAATGATCTTGGCCATGAGCTGCTCGTGTTTGTTGTTCAAGCGAATCCGGTTTTGCGTCCAATCGCGCGTGAATACGGCGAAATCGCCGCACTGCTTGTCCGAGGTAAGAGGAGAGGCATCGTGAAGCGTTTGTCGCGTTTGGAGACCACTCACAAGCAACTTGCCTCCCGGATGAGCGACATTGACGATTACATGAACTGGTTCGAAGCGACTCAAATGAAGAACGGCAGCGGCAATTTCACCGATTATCTCAAAGCAATCGATCAATCGCAGCTCTCGATATCAAAACGACGCGATCCACTCACGGTGTACGTCGATGCGCTGGAGGACCAGCTCGAAAATTGACCGCCCACACGAATGAACATTTAGCCAACAGTTGCCCTGTCGGGCTTTAGCGATTAACTTTCAAGCAGCGCGTTATGAACGCGCGTTTCTGTTGATGCAAAAGATTGGATTTGCCGAGGCTCTCGATTCGATTGTTGCCACCGATCCGCGTTATCAACGGGACGTCTACGTTTTTTTGCGCGACGCGCTCGATTTTACGACAAAGCAGCAGAAGAAACTCAAGGGCGTTAGCGTGCGTCACGTGACTGGCCCGGAATTGCTCGACGGCGTGCGGCGGTACGCACTGAAGGAATTCGGACCAATGGTGATCACCGTCTTCGATAACTGGGGAGTGCGTTCATGCGAGGACATCGGGAACATTGTCTTTAATCTGATCGGTGCCGGCGTATTCGGAAAAACCGAGGAGGATTCGATTGAAGATTTCAAAAATGTCTATGATTTCAAAGAAGCTTTTGTAAAACCATTCGCCCCGGAAAAGCCAGCGACCGTGAAAACGCCGGCGCAGTTGCCGGCGCCAAAGCCCGCGACATCACGCAAGTAAATGGTACGAAGGTGAAAGGTTGAACAGAATTTCACCTTGGCTGTCGGTTATCAGTCATCTGATCAACGAGGGCTGATCGCCGGGATCGATGTGCAAATCCGATCAATAATGTATCGTGTACTACTAGCGAAGTTTCTGCCAGCGGCTCTATTACTTTGCATGGGCAACTTGAAAGCTGCACCAGCCGAGCGTTCCGGCGTCATCGCCTTTCCGCCAAGCACGGCGCAGAAATGGATTCTGCCAAACGGGCTGACGATGATCGTCCAGGAAGATCACAGCGCGCCCGTCGCCAGCGTGCAGGCGTGGTGCGCCACGGGAAGCATCTACGAAGACCAACACCTCGGCGCGGGCTTGTCGCACATCCTCGAGCACATGCTCTTCAAAGGAACAAAAACGCGAGGTAAAAATGAGATCGCGCAAAAAATCCAGGACGTCGGCGGCTACATCAATGCGTACACGTCGTTTGATCGCACCGTTTTTTGGATCGACGTGCCGAAAGACGGCGTGGCCACCGCGCTCGATATTTTGTCCGACGCGATGATGAATTCGACTTTGCCGCCGGAAGAATACCAGAAAGAACAGGAAGTCATCCGGCGCGAGTTTGCAATGGGCATGGATGATCCCGATCGCATGACGGGGCTGCTCCTTTTTGCAACGGCTTACCAGCACCATCCTTATCGCTTCCCGGTCATCGGCGAACTGGAGATTTACAACCAGCTGACCCAGGAACAGGTGGTGCAGTATTACAAGACGCGATACGTCCCCAACAATCTCACGTTCGTTGTCGTCGGAGATGTCGAGGCCGAAAAAGTGCGGCAACAACTCGCCGAGCTGTTCAAGTCTTATCCGGAAAAATCGCTGAAGCCGGCATTCGTTCCTGCGGAACCGCTGCAACTTGGCCGGCGCGAAGTGCACCAGGAATTTTCCACGGAACTGACGCACCTTTCGCTCGCCTGGCACATCCCGGAGGTCACGAATCCGGACGTTCCCGCACTCGATCTACTCTCGACCATTCTCGGCGACGGGCGCAGCTCGCGCTTGTATCGGCGCGTGCGCGAAGAAGCAGGTTTGGCATTTAGCATCTCCGCGTTTTCTTACACGCCGGGCGATCCCGGGTTATTTGGGATCGACGCCACTGTCGATCCGAAGAAACGCGAACCAGCCGAGCAACTGGCCTTGCGCATTGTTGATGAGGTGAAATCGGCCGGGGTCACGGCGGATGAATTGAAAAAGGCGAAGAAGATGACGCTGAGTCATCATCTCGACGCGCTCACGACCATGCGCGGCCAAGCCTCGGACATCGGCTCGAACTGGTTGCTGACGCGCGATCTGAATTTCAGCCGGCATTATCTCGATGCTGTCCAGAAAGTGACGCTCGATGACGTTAAACGCGTCGCCACAACGTACCTGACGGAGAATAATCTCACCGCCATCTCGTTGAATCCAAAGGGCTCGCTGGCTGGGAAAGCTGAAACCGCGAAACCAACCGCCGCGGGTGAGATTCAAAAATTTGAGCTCTCGAATGGACTCCGCCTGCTGGTGCGTGAGGATCCTCGCCTGCCAATCGTGGCGATGGGCGCGGTCTTTCGCGGCGGTCTTTTGGCCGAGACGCCGCAGACAAATGGCGTCACCCGTTTGATGGCCAAGGTGCTGTTGAAAGGAACCAAGACGCGCACCGCCGAGCAAATCGCCAACGAGATCGAAGCAGTAGGCGGTTCGATTTCGGGCGAAGCCGGTAACAACAGCTTTAGCGTATCGGTCGATGTCATGAAGCCCGACGTGAAATTGGGCGTGGATCTGCTCTCGGATGTGCTGCTCAACGCCATGTTTCCCGAAAAGGCGATCGCGCGCGAAAAAGAAATCCAGATCGCCGCGATCCAACAGGAGGAAGAGCAGCTGGCCGCGGTCGCCCGCAACATCATGCGGCAGGCGCTGTTTCCGCAGCATCCGTACGCGCTGCGGACGAACGGCTCCATTGATTCTGTTCAGCGATTGACGCAAAAAGATTTGATCGACTTTCGTGATCGTTACGTCGTCGGGAAAAACGGTGTGATTTTCGTCTTTGGCGATGTCAAAGCGGCCGAAGTAAAGCAGCTCGTCGAGGAAGCGCTCGTGAAAATGAAGCCCGGCGCGCTCGCACTCACGGACGCAAAACCTTCGATGCCTCTGGGCAAACCGGAAACCGTTGAGAGCCGCAAAGACAAAGCGCAAGGCGTGCTCATGGTCGGGTTTCGCGGCGCGAGTTTGTCGAGCCCTGATCGTTACGCGCTGGAATTGATTGATGAAGCCAGCAGCGACCTTGGATCGCGTTTTTTCATCCGCATTCGCGAGCAAATGGGTCTGGCCTATTACGTCGGCGCCAGCCAGATGCAGGGTCTGGTGCCGGGACTCTTTGCATTTTACCTCGGTACCGATCCGCAGAAGATCGAACCGGTGAAGACCGCGTTGCTCGATGAAATCTACAAGCTGGCAAATGATGGGCTCACCCCCGAAGAACTAGCGCGGGCGAAAAAGAAACTGATTGGTCAACAGGAGATCGCCAATCAAAGCAACGAGGCGTTTGGCTATCATAGCGCGCTGGACGAGCTCTACGGACTCGGCTTCGATTTCTACAAGCGACTCGAGCACGACGTGAACGCAGTGACGCCTGAGCATATTAAGCAAGTGGCGGCGAAATATTTTCGCGATCAACCGTACGTTTTAGCAACGGTGCGGCCGCCGGAGAAGAAGTGATCCGCCTTCGCCGAGGCTACGGCGGGCAGGCGGGTGACGAGAGAACCCGTCCATGATATACTGGGTCAACTGATCACTCGTTACTCATCACTCACCACTTTCTTCCATGGCTGAAGTCCAAAAAACCACCTTAAGCGGCGAGCTTTCGCAGCGCTTTATTGAATTTGTCATCATGCACGCGCAAAACGCCGCGTTGTTTCTTGGCCAAATCCCTAATCCAAAGAGCGGCGAACCCGAAGTGAACCTCGATTTGGCCAGAATGTTCATCGATCAACTCGCCATGATTCAGGAAAAAACGCGCGGTAACCTGACCAGCGAAGAGGCAACAGTGTTGACCAACGCGCTTTCCAATTTGCAAATGGCATATGTAGAAGTTGCGCGGGGACAGCCTAAAGGCGCTGCGCAGCCCGAGGCACCAGAAGCCGCCCCGCCGCAACAGCCGGCGGAGCAACCGGCAACCAAGCCAGAACCATCAGCGCCAATTGCGTCGGTCGAGGCCGAAACAGAATCGCGAAAGAAATTCACGAAAAGCTACGGGCCGTAATGCTTGGCTCCGCTGTAGCGAGCCATTCCCCGGAAAGCAACCGTGTTATAGAGATTTTATCTGCAATTAATTGCAGATTTTTGGAGTCGATTCTCGTTAGGCGTTTTAAATAGCCCTTCAGAGGAGTGTTCGAAATGAGGAAGTACCATCATCTGGGAATTCCGACCTTCGCTCTTTGGAAAATACATTGGAAAACCACAAAAGACCTAACCAAGCGCCGGAGCGAACCGCCACCCGGCGCGTGTTCACACTTCAGATGATTAAAACATTTTCAGTCGAAGCCAAGCCCGCTCTCGGTGGCGGTCGCCTAGCTTGTTCTCGTTAGGCCGACAGCGGAACTGCCATGAAACGCACGTGGACGATCATCGGCGTTAGAGACGTTCCGTGCAGCTTCAAATGGTATCAGTCGCTCTTCGGCCAGCCCGAGACGGCTCCGGGCCATGACGATTGGGGTCAGATCGTGGATACGGACGGAACCGTGTTGCTCTGCCTTCACCAGTGGGGCGCGCACGAGCATCCCTCCTTGATGAGCCCGGACGAGGCGTCACCCGGCAATGGGCTCCTTTTGTTCTTCCGCGTGGACGATTTCGACATGGCACTGAAGCGGGCACGCGCTCTGGTCGTCCGGTTCGAAGAGGAGCCACGCGTGAACCCGAACACTGGAACTACGGAGTTCTCGCTCCGGGATCCGGACCGATACTACGTGACGATTAGTGCGCTGCCTTAAGCTGCAAAACCCTCACCCTACCCTCTCCCTTGGGAAGGGAGAGGCGCATCGGGCCGATGCTAATCTAAAGAAGAGTTAGACGCGCTAGCTACCGGCTGCTCGTGCGCCCGGTGGGAGTTGCGCGCGGTCGTGATTTGGCCTTTGCGGTTTTGCGCACGGTGATGGTGCCCTGACCAAGAGCGGGAGTCGGTGACGCTTCGGCGTACTTTTTTGTCGATGGCCAGATCAAGCGCCACGGCTGAGTTTTTATTGTCTCGCTGAACTGCTTGATGTTTTGCCCAGCTGGCTCGAGCTCAGTCGTCGCCACCTTTAATTTCTCTGACGAGCTCCGCAGATTTCGCAGAGTGACCTCGATGTTGTCGTTCGCCGTGAGGCTGGTGCTGATTTTCTCGATGTTGGTGAGCGAATGCGAGAGGGCGCTGTCCGGCGCAGTCAGACCGGACATATGTTCACCGAACGTTTTGAACTGGCTGAGAGCGAGGGTTAGCTCGGAATTTTCGTCGGTGAGACGGTTAAGATTTTGCGCCGTCTGCTGGAGATCCTTCATTGTGTTAGTCGCTTCGGCTGCGACCGGTTTGATCACCTCCAGCATTTTCGCCGCGGCATCGCCGAGGTCGGGCGTGCGTTCTCCGGCAAAACTCTCGCCGTCTTTAGCGCGGCCGGAGCCTTCGGTCCCCTGGGTAAAATCAATGGCCATGTCGCCAAGCAAACCAAGCTGCATCAACCGCGTCTTGGCATCCCGATAAACTTTGGCGCTCTTGTCCACCTGCACATCCACACGCACTTCAAATCGGGATTTGCCCGGCGTTGCAGTCGGGCTTGGGCTCGCATTCGCTTCGGGCGGATGAACTGCCGCGTCTGCTTCCTCTGCCTGTTTCTCTTCCTGTGGCGAGACGGGCGAAAATAATTTCTGCACCTGGCCAATCTTGCGCCCCGCCAGCATCACTGGCGCGCCCTGTTTAATCCCGGCTGCGTTATCAAAGTAAATCTTGTAGGTCACCAGCGGCCGAAACAATCCCGGCGCGCCGAGCAGAACCAAAAGGAAGGCGACCACTGCGATCGTGCCGATCACGAGCAGGCCGGTCATGATTTCATTTCTTTGTAATTGCATCGAGGCTGCCTTCCAGAATCGGGCCTTCAGTGCTGCCGCTTATAAACTGAGCGACCACTGGGTCCTTGGATTGTTTGAATTGTTCGGGTTCGCCTTCTTCAATGATTTTTCCCTGGTACAACATAGCCATTCGCGTCGCGATGCGAAAGGCGCTCTCCATTTCGTGGGTGACGGTAATTGAGGTGACCTTCGATTTTTCGCTGAGGCTAATGATCAATTCGTTGATCACAGAGGCAATGACCGGGTCGAGCCCGGCAGAAGGCTCGTCCAGCAGGAGCAATTCGGGCTCGAGCACGAGGGCCCGTGCGAGGGCGACGCGCTTCCGCATGCCGCCGCTCAGCTCGTCTGGCAAGAGGTCCTTGGAATCCTTCATGCCGATGAGGTCCAGCTTTTCATCGATGATCTTATCGATTTCTGCGCGCGATTTGTCCGTGAGTTCCTCGAGCGGCAAGGCGACGTTGTCGCGCACCGTACGCGAGCTCAACAGCGCTGAATATTGATAGACCATGCCGATATGCTGCCGAATGCGCTGAAGCTTGCGGCGCGAGAGCTCAGCGATCTGAAATTGCTTGAAAAAAATCGAACCTGAATTGGCGCGGAGAATGCCGAGAATCAAGCGTAAAAGTGTGCTCTTACCACTGCCCGATTGACCCATTACCACCAGGCGCTCTTCCGGCTGAACTTTGAGCGAACAACCGTCGAGCACTTTTTTATCTTCAAATTGCATGCACACGTCGCGCAACTCGACCATGTGCGTAGGGGTCGTCATGTCGGGTAAAACGTCGTGTAAATGACGTTGTAGAGTGTATCGAACCCAATCACGGTCGTGATCGCAGTCACGACGCTGGACGTTGTTGACGTGCCAACCCCCGCTGCGCCCCCTTTAACGGTCAATCCCCGATAACAGGCGATCGCAGCGATGAGCAGCCCAAAGAGAAAACTCTTCAAAATGCCAGTGATGATATCGCGAATCAGCAATGAATCTTTCACCAAGTCGAGAAAATAGGGGAAGGCGATACTGAAATACGCCTTGCAGATTAGGCTGCTCGCTAAGACAGCCGCGATATTTGAGACCGTTGAGAGGCATGGCATCAGGAAAAAAAGAGCGAGCATTCGCGGCGCAACGAGGAAGCGCAACGGGCCGATCCCCATCGCCTCGATGGCTTCCACTTCTTCGGAAACCTGCATAGTGCCGAGCTCGGCGGTGAAAGCCGCGCCGATGCGAGCGGCGAGCATGATGCCCGTCATCAGCGGACCAAGCTCGCGCGTAAACGTAATTGCAACAAGACCGGGGATCAGCCGCTCCGTTCCAAAGCGTTGCAATTGGTAACCGGTGAGCAGCGCCATCGTCAGGCCGAGGAAAAACGATACGAGTCCCACGAGTGGCACCGAGTCCACCCCTGTGCGCTGCGTGTAGCGGAAAAAGCTCGCAGCGCGAAATGGCACCCGGCCCTGCTGGAGACGCTCGAACGTTTCCTCGAACGTGTTTATGATGAACCAGAACACGCCGCCCACTTCGCGGAGAAAATTGCGCGAGAGGTGGCCTACTCCCTGGGCAACTAAAACCGGTGGATTAGCATTGGCCATGGCTCGGGGAAGCTCGCCTTACTTTCGCACCGGGCAAAGAGCAAAGTTGCTGTGCGAAAGCGATGCGACGACGCATCGCACTCCAACTCCGAAGGCGTTCGCGAGGCCGCACTTCGTACGAAATGCATGGGAAGTTTGGTCTGTTTTTCGCGGCAGCTTTGGGAGTGCGTACGCGTCCTCGCGTCGCTTTTAGTTTGACCAGGCGACACGCTATGGTGCGAATATCAAAATCGAGAACTGCCCTCCTAAATGAAAGGAGCGTCACGTGAAATTGCTTCGCATACTCAATTGCTCATTTATCTTCGCGCTATTTAGTGCCGGGACGCCCGCGTTTGGTGAAGAACAACAAACCTCCGCAAATGCTGTAAAGGACATCCGATCAATTGATCAGCAAAAAATGCAAAACCAAAAATTCGGGCTGGTGATCCACGGCGGCGCCGGAACCATCGACCGTGCCAATATGACGCCGGAAAAAGAGAGAAAGTATCGCGCGGGACTGGAACGGGCGCTTGCGGCTGGTTACGACATTCTGAAACGCGGCGGATCGAGCCTCGACGCGACGGAAGCAGCCGTGCGTGTGCTCGAGGACGATCCGCATTTCAATGCCGGGAAAGGTTCAGTGTTCACAAGCGCTGGCACAAATGAAATGGACGCAGCGATCATGGACGGCAAAACGCTCGCTGCCGGAGCTGTCGCGTGTTTAAAGCACATCAAGAATCCCATCGCCCTTGCCCGACTTGTCATGGAAAAGTCTGGCCACGTAATGATGGATGGCGAAGGTGCGGAAGGATTCGCCGGAGAGAACGGAATGGAACTGGTGGATCAAAAATATTTTTTCACGCAGGAGCGTTGGGATGCTTTGCAGAAAATCAAAGCTGCAGAGAAGAAGCGCACAGGCGCCGCCGGGAAGGCATTTGTCATTACTGATCAAGATCGCCACGGCACCGTGGGCGCCGTCGCGCTGGATAAGAATGGAAATCTCGCCGCAGCGACTTCAACCGGCGGCACGACAAACAAGCGCCCGGGGCGCGTGGGCGATACTCCGGTTATCGGCGCGGGCACTTACGCCAATAACGCGACATGCGCCGTCTCCGCCACGGGGGATGGCGAGTATTTTATTCGTGCCGGCGTGGCTCATGAGGTTTCGGCGCTGATCGAATATCGGGGAATGAAATTGCAGGAAGCGGCGCAAATGGCTCTGGACGCAGTGAAAAAGCTGGGCGGCGCTGGCGGATTGATCGCCATCGATAAAAATGGCGAGATCGCTTTGCCATTTAATACAAACGGCATGTACCGCGGCTACGTCGATCCGAACGGCAAGTTTGTCGTGGAGATTTACAAGTGATTTCGTGATTGGTCGAAGCGTTGAACCGTTGAAGCGAAAACGGCATTGTCATTCTGAGCGAAGCGAAGAATCTCTGAAGAGTTTTTCCGGCCGCGCAAAGATGACAATCAGAGATGTTTCGCTTCGCTCAACATGACAACACAGGGCTACCCGCTTTAACGCTTCGACGCTTCAACGCTTCATGCTCCCGCCGTTCTCCATCGTGATTCCCTGCTTCAATGAACAAGGGCGCATCGGTGAAACGCTCAGGGTTGCCATCGATTATCTCGCCGCCAATGCTCCGACAAGTGAATTGATCGTGGTGAACGACGGGTCAACCGATGCAACTGCCGCTGTCGCGCGCGAAAAGTTGAATGGGGCAACGATCCAAACGCGGTTGATCGAAAATTTTCCGAATCGTGGCAAGGGCGCGGCCGTGCGTTCCGGATTGCTTGCGGCGCGAGAACCGATCGGGCTCTTTTCTGATGCGGATCTTTCCACCCCGCTCACAGAAACGCCGAAACTCATCGAGCCAATTGCAAATGGCGAAGTCGACATTGCGTTCGGTTCGCGCGCGCTCGACCGCAGTTTGATTGGCATTCATCAACCGTGGCGGCGAGAGCAAGGGGGCCGTGTTTTCAATCTGCTTGTGCGCGTCGCAACCGGCCTGCCGTTTTGGGATACGCAATGCGGATTTAAGGCGTTTCGGCTTGATGTTTGCCGGTCGATTCTGGAGGCGGCGCGAGTGGATGGTTTTGCATTCGATGTCGAGCTGCTTTATCTCGCACAGCGCGCAGGATTACGGATTCGCGAAATTCCCGTGCGGTGGAACCATGCTGAAGGCAGTAAGGTTAGTTTTTTTCGTGATAGCCTGCGGATGCTGCGCGAAGTGATCGCGCTGAGAACAAAGCGCTCTGGCGTAAATGACGCAGGGTCATCCTGAACAAAGTGAAGGATCTCACGAGAGGTGATCGAACACATTAGTTAGCTTGTGTGTTCAACCTTCCGTCGGGGAGGTCCCTCGCTTCGCTCGGGATGACAAATCGCGCGACTACTTTCCTTTGCAGCATCGTCGCCTAAATTGAGTTTTGCAGCTTTCATTTTCATGCAGTCATTTCAATTTCATCCTGCGGTCGAGCGCTGGTTCCAGCAAACATTTGGATCACCGACTGAACCGCAAGTGCGTGGCTGGCCGGCAATCCAATCCGGTCGGCACGTGCTGATTTCTGCGCCGACAGGCTCCGGAAAAACGCTGGCGGCGTTTCTCGCTTCACTCGATGCGCTTTTCCGGCAGGGCGCCGAGGGCGATTTGCCGGATGAAACACAAGTCGTTTACGTCTCGCCGCTCAAAGCGTTGAGCAATGATATCCGCAAAAATCTTCAGGAGCCGCTTGCTGGAATTCGCGCCTTGTTAGGCCAAACGAATGGTCAGGAACTCGATGTGCGCGCTGAAGTGCGCACGGGTGATACGACCGCCGCACAACGTCGGGCGCTTATAAAGAAGCCGCCGCACATTCTAGTCACGACGCCGGAATCCCTCTATCTGCTGCTCACTTCCGATTCCGGCCGGCGCATGCTAAGCACGGTACGAACGCTGATTCTCGATGAGATTCACGCTATCGTTGACGACCGGCGAGGCGTGCATCTCGCACTGAGCGTCGAACGATTGGCGGCGCTAACAAAGAGTCCGCTTCAGCGAATCGGTTTATCGGCCACACAAAAGCCCATCGAAGAAGTAGCTCGATTTTTGGTCGGCGCTCAGGCCGTTGACGAGGCCAGCGATCCTGATTGTGAAATCATAGACATCGGCCACCGCCGCGAATTGGATCTGGCGATTGAACTCCCCAGTTCTCCGCTTGAAGCGGTGATGTCGAATGAAGTGTGGGAAGAAATTTATCATCGCCTGGCGGAGCTGATTCGGGAGCACCGGACGACTTTGATCTTCGTTAACACCCGGCGCATGGCCGAGCGCGTGACACGTCACTTGAGTGAATTGCTGGGCGCCGATGCTGTCACATCGCATCACGGAAGTCTTTCTGCGAAACTGCGTCTCGATGCGGAAGATCGGTTAAAGCGCGGTGAATTAAAAGCGCTCGTTGCCACGGCTTCCCTTGAGTTGGGCATCGACATTGGTTCAATTAATCTCGTATGTCAGCTCGGCAGCACGCGCTCGATCGCAACTCTGCTGCAGCGCGTCGGTCGCGCCGAACACCAGCGCGGCGGCTTACCGAAGGGTCGTATTTTCCCGTTGAGCCGTGACGAACTGATCGAATGCGCTGCGTTACTCGGTTGCGTCCGTCGCGGTGAACTCGATCGACTCAGCATTCCAGAAAAACCGTTGGACGTTCTGGCGCAACAAGTTGTCGCGGCAGCTTCCACAGAAGATTGGGATGAAAATAAGTTCTTCGCGCTCGTCCGTTCAGCCTGGCCGTATCGCAATCTCACGCGCGAAGAATTCGACAACGTCGTGAAGATGCTTGCCGAAGGGTTCAGCACAAAACGCGGTCGGCGAGCAGCGTTGATTCATCACGATGCCGTGAATCATCGTTTGCGAGGCCGCCGCGGGGCGCGGCTTGTCGCGCTGACGTCCGGCGGCGCAATCCCAGACAACGCTGATTATCGAGTAGTTCTCGAGCCATCGGAAACTTTCGTCGGCACTGTGAACGAGGATTTCGCCGTGGAAAGTTTGGCCGGCGACATCTTCCAGCTTGGAAACGCGTCCTGGCGAATCTTACGTGTGAACTCAGGCGTGGTTCGTGTAGAAGACGCGAAAGGCCAACCTCCGGGAATTCCTTTTTGGTTGGGCGAAGCACCGGCACGCACCGCTGAATTGTCAAAGGCGGTTTCCAATTTGCGAACGGAGATCGAACAATTGCTGAGCGATGGCGAAGACGTTCGTGATTGCCTGACTAAGGAAATTCAGTTGCCCCCTGATGCTGCGCAGCAGCTTGCCGATTATTTTTCCGACGCCTATCGCGCGTTTGGCGCAATTCCATCGCAGCAAACGCTCGTGATGGAGCGCTTCTTCGATGAATCGGGCGGGATGCAACTCGTTTTGCACGCGCCTTTTGGTAGTCGAATCAATCGAGCCTGGGGTCTCGCACTGAGAAAACGTTTTTGTCGTTCGTTTAATTTCGAGCTGCAAGCAGCGGCGACGGACGACGCCAT
>WNGL01002142.1_pt1 | contig 24154 bp, 15 predicted proteins | sample 5400591 | NCBI WGS metagenome assembly WNGL01 (sample SAMN13153377, study PRJNA577476) | soil metagenome | isolation source: 80 cm soil or saprolite under Garry oak tree replicate 1 | place: USA:California | collected 2016-06-15 | reverse complement strand
CGAGCGCGGCAACGACCCGCACTCGGTGCCCTATTTCGACATGACCGTCGACGCGGTCAAGAGCGTGTCGGTGCTGCACGCCTCCTACCGGGTCTCCGCCCGGCAAGCGCGCGAGCGTGGCGAGCAGGACCAGGCCGCCGCGCTCGAGGCCCGCGCCGATGAGATCGAAGCCGCGCTGATGGACGCGGCGCGGGAAGCTGTCGCGTGGCTGGAACGCCACGCCACCTATACACGGACCAGGCACCATTCGGCGCGGACGGGGGAGTGGCGGGACGGTGACGGCCTGGTCGCGAGCTTGTTCCTGCATCACATTAGCCGCGACGGCGACCCGCATCTGCATGTGCACGTGGCCGTGTGGAACCGGGTGCAACGGGCCGACCAGGCCGACGAGAAGGCCGGATCTGACTCCAGCGCCGGCACGACCTGCGCATAGCCGGCCGGGACGTTGAAGTAAATGGTCGGCGGCACGTCGGCGAGGTTCGCGATCGTCTGTGCGAACATCCCCGGCGCCGGACGACCCGCGTCCACGTAGATGGTGCCGCCGCAGGTGAGCATCATGTTCATGTTGTGGTTGCCGCCGAAAGTGTGGCTCCAGGGCAGCCAGTCCACGGTCACCGGCCGCTCGCCGGTGAGGAACGGCCACACCTGCCGCATCATCTGCTGGTTGGCGGACAGCATCCGGTGGGTATTGAGCACGCCCTTCGGGGCCCCGGTCGAGCCCGAGGTGAACAGGATCTTCGCCACCGCGTCCGGGTCCAGGGCATCGAACGCCGCGGTAACGGCCTGGCCGGGCACGGTCTGGCGAACTCGTCGAATCGCTCCGCTCCGGGCCGCTCGCCCGCGCTCACGATCGCCGGCACGGTACTGACCGCGTCGAGGGCCGCGGCGAAGCGATCGCCATTCTCGGCGAACACCGCGCCCGGACGTACCGGTTCGGCGATGGCCCGCAGATGAGCATGGTCGCGGCTTTGCAGGGAGTACGCCACGCTGGCGGGAGCGACCGGAACGCCAGCGGTCATCGCCCCCAGCGTCATGAGCATGTGGTCGACGCCGTTGCCCGACAGCACCAGCAGCGGCCGGTCAGGGCCCAGCCGCGATCGAGCAGGGCCTGGCCGATCCCGTTGGCCGCTGCCACCGCCGCGCCGTAACTGCAGCCGCCAGGCCCTGCCGAGCCCGCGTTCGGCCACCAGCAGGTGGTCCGGGTCCAGGTCCGCCCAGGCCCGCACGCTGTGCATCACCGTGCTTGGATAGGCGCCCAGCGTGTCGGCCGAGCGAAGGACCACGCTGCCGTCATCGGCATCCTCGGATACCACGTTCGGCGAGGCGAACAGCGGCTCTGCAGCGCCCGTATCCATGCCAACCTCCAGGCCTTCGGCCGCGAGCCAGCCAGTCGGTGATTATTCAACTAATACGTTGAGACCTGATAGTTTTTGTAGCTCTTAGCCGGGCCTGGCACAACCCGAGCCCGAGCCGGCCGGCGGTGTCGTTGAGCTAGCGGCCACGCCGCGACTCGATGGCCGGCCACCTTGGCATGGAGTGGCCGGTCGGCCGGGTTGTCACTGATTAATGTAGCTGCCAGGGGCGGGCTCGATCGGAGGGTAGCGCCCGCTGCCGAGCGATTGGGGCGCTGCGACCTGGTCGCCGGAGCGTTCGGCCAGCCAGGCCGCATAGTGCCCCCACCAGGAGCCCTCATGCCGCTCCGCGCCCGCCAGCCACTGCTCAGGGTCGGGCGGCGTCTCCGGGTTGAGGAAGTACCCGAGCCCCCGGTGCTTCGGGTCGGCCACCACGGTCTGGATGTGGCCGCTCGAGCACATGACGAACTGCGCTGGACCTGAGATCATCTGGGTGGTCCGGTAGGCGGTCTTCCACGGCGTGATGTGGTCGGTGAACCCGGCGGCCACGTACGTGTCGCAGGTAATGCGCGATATGTCGATCGGCGTGCCGAGGACCGTCAGGGCCGCCGGATGCACCAGCTGGTTGCCCGCCACCATGTCGAGCAGCTGGTGGTGGAAGGCGGACGTCAGCCGGGTCGTGTCCGCGTTCCAGGCCAGGATGTCGAAGGCCGGAGGGTCCTGGCCGAGCAGGTAGTTGTTCACCCAGTAGTTCCACACCAGGTCGTTCGGGCGCAGCCAGGAGAACATCGACGCCATCTGCCAGCCGTCGATCACCCCCCTGGGCTCCGACACTTTCCTGGCCAGCGCGATCGTCTGCGGCGTCGCGAACAGGAACATCCGCCCCTCGGACTCGGTGTCCAGGAGGGTGACCATGAATGTCGTGGAATGGATTCGGTCGTCGTCATGGGCGGTGAGGTGCGCCTGCACGAGGGCGGCGGTCATCCCGCCCAGGCAGGCGCCGATGATGTTCACGTCCGGCGAACCGGAGACCTCGCGGGCCACGTCGACTGCCTCGATCGTCGCCTGCGCGTAGGTGTCGAAATTCCAGTGGCGCTGCTCACCCGTCGGGTTGCGCCAGCTGATCCCGAACAGCTGGATGCCGTGCTGGAGCAGGTACTCGTACATGCTGCGGCCAGGTGACATGTCCAGGGCATAGTACTTGTTCACCTGCGGCGGCACTACGATCAGCGGGCGCTGGCAAACGGTCTCGCTCTGCGGCGTGTACTGGATCAGCTCGAAAACCTCGGTCCGGTGGATAACCGCGCCGGGCGAGGCCGCGATGTTCTCGCCTTTCTTGAACGGCCTGAGGTCCACCATGGACGGCATGCCGTGGTTGTTCAGCATGTCGTCGGCCCAGTGGGCGATCCCCTTGCGGATGCTGCCGCCGCTGGTGTCGAAAAAGCGCTTCAGTGCCGTGGGATTGGTCACCAAGAAGTTGGTCGGCGCCATGGCCTCCCGGAACAAGGTGGCTGCGAAGCGCATCCGCTCGGCTTCCACGCCCTCAAGGCCGAGATTGTCGATGAAGACGTCGAGTTCTGACCCGAGGGCGAGATACGCCTGCATCGTCGTCCGGAACAGGGGGTTGTCTCGCCAGGCCGGATCGGCGAAGCGCTTGTCCCCCATCTGCGGCGCTACCTCCGATTTGCCCAGCCCGATCTGCAGAAACTGCAGGCCAATCTTGGGCCCGCTCCGCAGCAAAGCCCGCGGCTGCCGCATGGCGACCTGGCCGAGAGACCGCAGTGCACCCGCGACCGGGCCGAGGCCGGAACCGGCGAGCAGGCCAGACCCGAGGACCGCCTCTGCGCCCTCTGCGCCGCCCGCGAGCTGCGCCGCAGTATCGGCCAGGTTCTCGCGCGGCTCCGCCGCCTGCGCGCGTCGCGGCTGCTCCTCCACCGCCGGCGCCTCCGCCGCCTTCGGTCGGCGTCCCCTGGCGGCTGGTTTTGCTTGTTTCCGGCCGTTGGGCCTGGTCCCGGTCAACGGCGCCTCGCCGTGCGGGGTTGTCATGATAGTTTCTCCACGGTCATCGCCATGCCCTCTCCACCTACGTGGCGGAGGCCGCCGCAGGCGGCTCATCGCTGACCACGACATCCAGGCTGCCTCCGCCGTGGCGGGCACGCAAGAGCTTCTGTCGTACATCCATGTCCTGCCCTCCGGATCGGGTCAAGAACCGACGAACGGCACGGTAATCCGGTGACTTTCGCCTGTGTGCCGCTGCAGTGCGACTGCGGGAGGTTCCCGGGACGAGGTGCGGGAAGACCTTACGAGGAAGCGCATGAGAAGTCAGATAACCACCTATCGAACATAGGGGAGACCGTGAGCGCGGATCAGGCAGAACGTGGCCGGCCGGTCGGCGAGCGCGAGGCACGTCAGATAGCAGAGGCAGCCCGGGAGACCGGATGGGATCAGCCCAGCTTTGGTAAGCAGCTGTTCCTGGGTGACTTCCGGCTGGACCTGATCCATCCGCATCCGCGCCCCGGTGAGGAGTCCAGCCGCCGCGGCGAGGAGTTCTGCGCCCGGTTGGGGGAATTCTGCGAGGCCTCGGTGGACGGCACGCTGATCGAGCGCGATGCCCGCATACCCGATGAGGTGGTCCGCGGGCTGGCCGCGGTGGGCGCGTTCGGCATGAAAGTCGCGCCGGAATACGGCGGGGTTGGCCTCAGTAACCTGTACTACAACCGGGCGCTGATGACCGCCGGGTCCGTCTCGCCAGCCCTGGCCGCGATGTTGTCGGCGCACCAGTCGATTGGCGTGCCGCAGCCGGTGGCGCTGTTCGGGACCGAGGAGCAGAAGCAGCGTTACCTGCCGCGGTGCGCGCGCGGCGAGATCAGCGCGTTCTTGCTCACCGAGCCCGATGTCGGCTCCGATCCGGCCAGGCTGACCACGACGGCGACGCCGTCGGCTGACGGGTCGGAGTACGTGCTCAACGGGGTCAAGCTCTGGACCACGAACGGAGTGGTCGCTGACCTGCTGGTGGTGATGGCCCGGGTGCCGAAGGGCGACGGGCACCGCGGCGGGATTACCGCGTTCGTGGTGGAGGCCGCCGCGGCCGGGATCACCGTCGAGCGGAGGAACGCGTTCATGGGCCTGCGCGGCCTGGAAAACGGTGTGACCAGATTCCACGAGGTCCGGGTTCTGGCTGCCAGCCGCATCGGCGAGGAGGGCCAGGGCCTGAAGATCGCCTTGACCACGCTGAACACCGGCAGGCTGGCGCTGCCCGCTAGCTGTGCCGCCACCGGCAAGCTGGCGTTGAAGATCGCCAGGGAGTGGTCGCGGGAACGGGTGCAGTGGGGACGGCCGATAGGCGAGCACGAGGCGGTGGCCAAGCAGATCTCGTTCATCGCCGCGACCACCTATGCCATGGAGGCGGTGCTCGAGCTGTCCAGCCAGCTCGCCGACGACAAGCGTAACGACATCCGCATCGAGGCGGCGCTGGCCAAGCTGTACTGCTCGGAAATGGCCAGCAAGATCGCGGATGAGCTGGTGCAGGTCCGCGGTGGCCGCGGCTATGAGACCGCCTCGTCCCTGGCCGCGCGCGGCGAGCGTGGTGTGCCCGCCGAGCAGATGCTGCGGGACATGCGCATCAATCGCATCTTCGAGGGATCCTCGGAAATCATGCGGCTGATCGTCGCGCGCGAGGCGGTAGACGCGCACCTGTCCGCGGTCGGCGAGCTCATCGATCCCGGGCTGCCGCCAGCCCGCCGCGCCCGCGCGGCTGCCCAGGCGGGCGGGTTCTACGCCAGGTGGCTGCCCACACTGGTGACGGGCGAGGGTCAGCGGCCGGGGGCCTACAGCGAATTCGGCTCGCTGGCCGCGCACCTGCGCTACGCGGAACGAGCGAGCCGGAAGCTGGCCCGGGCCACCTTCTACGGCATGGCGCGCTGGCAAGGGCGGCTTGAGCACAAGCAGGGCTTCCTGGGCCGGATCGTAGACATCGGGGCGGAGCTGTTCGCCATAAGCGCCACCTGCGTCCGGGCGCAGCTAGATGCGACCGCTGGCAGCGGGACCGAGCGGGGTGCAGCGGCGCCCGAGCTGGCCGGCCTGTTCTGCGCCCAGGCGCGGCTGCGGGCCGAGGAGCTGTTCAGCCAGCTGTGGAGCAACACCGACATCGCCGACTCGGCGTTGGCGCGGCGCGTGCTGACCGGCCGCTATTCATGGCTGGAGGACGGCATCATCGACCCGTCGATACCCGGGCCCTGGATCGCCCCCGCCGAGCCAGGGCCATCCAAGGCGGAAAATGTCCACCGCCACATCAGCTGAAGCCGCGACCGCCCGCCGCCACCTCCTGGCGGAGACCACCAGCTCGGCATCCTTCGACGCTGCCGAACGCGCCGCAGGCGAACCAGCAGGTCAGCCGCCGATGCTCGTTCTTGGAACCCGCAGGCAGGCAGCCGGCGCCGTTTCCTGGCACAGGAGGCCGAATGTCCTGCCTGACAAGGCCATTCGACTCTGCGGGTCGGCTTGTTACCTGATTCCCTCACTAATGATGGCTGGATCCTCATTAGTGACGGCTGGTTCCGGCCGGCGGCCGGCTCGCCAGATGGGGGAAGCTCCGTACAGCGGACCGGCTGAGGGAGTGATCACCCATGGCAACCCCAACGAATACAGACGCAACCACCACCATGCTCACGCCCGGTGAGTCGGCAGAGCCGGGCGCTACCGATGCGGCAGGCATGCTCGATTTCTACGAGCCCGGCGCCCTCGGCATGGTGCGCCGGTTCTGGCCGGAAAGCAGCATGGTGCGGTACGCGGCCCGGCTGGCAGGCCGCCCGCGGACGGTGACACGGCGGGCCGGCCAGCTGGCCGCCGAACTCGCCGGCATCGCCAAGGGCAGCTCGCAGATCGCCCCGCAGCGGCCCGACCGCCGGTTCTCAGACCCCGCGTGGACTACGAATCCGCTGCTCAGGCGCACTGTCCAGACCTACCTGGCCCTGGGCCGGAGCGCCCAGGACCTGCTCGCCGACGCCGAACTGGGCTGGCGCGACAACACGCGGCTGAAGTTCGTGCTGACCAATCTCATCGCCGCATCCGCGCCGAGCAACAACCCGTACCTCAGCCCGGCGGCCCGGAAGGCCTTCATCGACACCGGCGGCCTGAGCCTGGTCCGCGGGATGTGTGCCTTCGCCTCCGACATGGCCTCCGCCCCGCACATCCCCACCATGGTGGAGCGCGACGCGTTCCAGGTCGGCAAGGACCTCGCGGTGACCCCGGGGTCGGTGGTGGCCCGCACCGAGGTCTGCGAGCTCATCCAGTACAAGTCGGCCACGCCCACCGTGTACCAGTTCCCGCTGCTCATGGTCCCGCCGATGATCAACAAGTACTACATCACCGACATCGCGCCCGGCCGCAGCATGATCGAATACTTCGTCTCCCAGGGATACCAGGTATTCGTGATCTCCTGGCGCAACCCCGGCCGGCAGGCCAGGGGCTGGGATCTGAACACCTACGGCGATGCGGTGGTGGCTTCGATCGGCGCGGCCCGCAAGATCACCAAGGCCCCCAAAGTCAACATCATCGGCCTGTGCGCGGGCGGCATCCTGTCCTCCATGGTCAGCGCGCACCTGAGCGCGACCCGGCAGCTCGATCAGGTCGCCACCCTCTGCCTGGGCGTGACGCTGCTGGACATGACGGAGGCGGGCACGACGGTGTCGTTCATGGACCAGACCGCCGCCAAGGCGTCCATCCTGGCCTCCCGCGCCCGCGGCTACATGGACGGGCGCACGCTCGCCGAGGTGTTCGCCTGGCTCCGGCCCGACGACCTGATCTGGAACTACTGGGTCAACAACTACCTGCAGGGGGCAAGCCCCCGCCCCCGTTCGACATCCTGTACTGGAACGCCGACACCACCAGGATGCCCGCCGGGCTGCACCGCGATTTCATCGAGATCGCCATGGCCAACGCGCTGACCAAGCCCGGTGCCGCCAGCATGCTCGGCTCCCCCGTCGATCTGTCCACGATCGACGTCGACAGCTACCTCGTGGCAGGCGCCGAGGACCACATCTCGCCCTGGCCGTCGGCCTACCGCGCCACCCAGATGCTCGGCGGCAACATCCGGTTCGTGCTGTCCAACAGCGGGCACATCGCCGCCATGGTCAACCCGCCATCGAACCCGAAGGCCACCTTCCGGCTCGCGCCCGCCAACCCGCCCGATCACCGTGACTGGCTGGCCCAGGCCGAGACGGTGCAGGGCAGCTGGTGGGCCGACTACACCTCCTGGCTAGCCGACCGCAGCGGCGACATGAAGCAAGCCCCGCGCACGCTGGGCAGCGCGAAGTTCCCGCCGCTGGAGCCCGCGCCAGGCACCTACGTCCTTCAGCAGTAAGTGATACAGCCCGGCACCGGACGCACCATTCGCGGAACTGGACACCGAACCCGCCGCGAGGGGTGATCCGGTTCCACCCCCGGACCGGCCCGGGCTAGGAGGAGCGCCCCGGCCCCGGCCCCGGCCCTGCCGGGGCCGGGGCGAGTTGGAACCGCACGCCCACCGCGACGTTACATGGTCTTGCCGCGCTGTGTGGGTGCCGGGAATCGTGTCACAGTGGCGAGCGCGGCGAGCAGCACGCCGAACGTGGCGGCGTCGATCCCCAGGACGGCCGGCGCCCCGATCACCGCGATCAACACCCGCCCAGCCCGGGACCGAGGACCGCGACGGCCAGCAGTGACGATGACTGTAGGTCGGTGCAGCCGCAGGTGCCGGGGCGGCAGCCGCGCCAAGGCGGCGATCACGGCCCGGTCAGCCCAGGCCCGCTTCGGGCGGGGAACCTGGCGGCGCAGGACCCTCGTGCCAGAGTGCCAAGATCTCCACGTCCTTGGAGATGTTGCTGCGCGCGAGGAGCGCTAGCCAAGCCGAACGACCGGACCATAAGCAGCCAGACGAGGCGGAAGAGCACGACCGCCGAGGGTAGAGGCCCAGGTCAGATGCTCTGTACGAGTTCTGGCACGCCACAGGGGCTGCTGCCAGTCGCGCTAAGTGGACCTGGCTCATTGCGTACTATCTCAAGCGCCGCTACTATCCCCGTAACCGTGTGACTGCTGTCACAGACGCGGTCGCGACGGCGTGTCCTGGGAGGAATGGGCGTGACGGCCAGGGATGACTCCGTGCGCGAAGAGATCATGCAGGCGGGCGGGAGGCAGCTGCGTGTCGCGATCCGGCCGGGCACCGGGACAGGGCCTCCGCTCCTGCTGTGCAACGGCATCGGCATGCGGCTGGAAGCCTTGCGGCCGTTCGTGGACGCGCTCGACCCGGCCATCGAGGTGATCCGCTTCGATGCCCCCGGCGTCGGCGGCTCTCAGCTGCCCAACCGGCCGTACCGTTTCACCACCCTGGCCCTGCTCCTGCGCGAGATGCTGCACAAGCTCGGCCGCCAGCAGGCCGACGTCCTGGGTATCTCCTGGGGAGGCGCGCTGGCTCAGCAGTTCGCGCTGCTCAGCCCGCGCCTGTGCCGGCGGCTGGTCCTGGTGGCGACCTCAACCGGGCCGCAGACGATGGTGCCGCCCAACCCGCTGCCGCCGGTGAAGAACCTCATCCTGCGCCGCTGGGGCGACCTGTGGGGAGGAAGCGCGAAAACCGACCCGGACGCGCTGGCCAGGGCCCTGGGCAAGGCGCGGATCAGCCCGCTTAGCATCGGTTACCTGTACCAGCACACCGCCGCGCTGGGGTTCACCACGCTGCCGCTGCTGCCGCTCATCCGCCAGCGCACCCTGGTGCTCACCGGCGACGACGACCCGATCATCCCGGTGGCCAACGGCCGCATCCTGGCCGCGGGCATCCCGCACGCCACACTGCACGTCTACCACGGCGGCCACGTCGAGCTGGTGACCCGCCCGAGCCTGCTCACGCCCCTGATCACCGGCTTCCTCGCGTCATGACGAGCAGAAAGGCAGCAGCCCCGCCACTGTAGTAGCTGGCGACTTGAGCAGCAGCGCCATCATGACCCCGTCGAGCACCGACACCAGGACCGCGAGCACGGGAACGGTGCTTTCTGCGCCTCCGGCGGCGGATCGGGGCTAAGGCGGTTCCTCGCGCCGTTGTTACCGGTACCCCTTGCTACCGGCACCCCGTACCCCCTGGTCGTGAGAGCTCGCGGACCTGAGCCAGGATCGGCGTCCAGTACTCAGCCTGCGACCGGTGGCCGATGAACAGGCCAATGTGCCCACCCGGTGCGAGGTACCAGCGGACCAGAACAGAGCCAACCGCGTACCGCATGTTGTGGACCTGCTGCCACGGCGTGACGTCGTCCTCGTCGCCACCGAGCAGGAACACCGGGCAGGTAATGCTGCGCAGGCTCACGGTCTCGCCGGCGACTTCCAGCTCGCCCTTGAACAGCTCGTTCTTGACGAACAGGTGCTCCACGGCCCACAGGTACAGCTGGCCCGGCAGGTTGACCGGGTGGAAGTACCAGTCGTAGAAGTCACTGAAGTGGTCGAGGTACTCACGGTCCTGCACGTGCCAGAAGACCTTGAGATGCTCGGCCACGTGGGTGGCCGGGTCCACCGCGATGGACCCCATGACGTTGCTGATGCCGGGCACGATGCCGCCGAAGGCCTTTACCATGGCCTTGTACAGCGCCATGTTGCCACGCGGGATCACGATGGGCATCAGCTTCTGGGCCGGACCATTCCCGGCGCTGGTGTCGATCGGCGCGCCGGCCACCATGAGCGTGCTGACGCGCCGGGGGTGCATGGCCGCCCACAGCGTGGCTTCCCAGCCACCCTGGCAGTCGCCGACGAGGTTGACCGTGCCCTCGGGCCCGGCGATGAGATCCACCGCGCGGGTGATGAAGTCGAGGCGGTCAGCCTCGGTGGTGTCCTTGGTGGCGGTCGTGGCGCTCAGCCAGTCGAATGAGTAGAGCTTGGTCAGGCCCATCTTGACGCAGAGCTGGACCTGGCTCTGGCCCCTCTTGTCGATGATGCACGAGGCGTGCCCGGCCAGCGGCGGGAACAGCAGCGTGGGAACGACGTCATCGTCACCGACGCTGAAGTCACGCAGCAGCGCGAACGGCGAGGCGAGCACGACCTCATTGCGGCTGTGCCACTGCGGGGGCTTACGGCTGGTGGTCTCGCGGGCCCACAGCGCCGTGTCCGCCGGCACCGCTATGGCCTTGGCCATGACACGCGCACTCAGCATGGTCGCGCCGGACATTGCCTGGGTCAACTGCCTGAACATCTACTTCATCTCCGGATCGCTGGTAACCTCACTTGCCGGTGCTTCCTCATCAGGCATCCGCGTCTGGTTTGAGCCTGACCCGTCACTTCAAGTGCTAGGCCCGGCCGGAGGATGGCCCGTGGTGGCGAAAGTCCTGAAGGGTGAAGGCGAAGGCCCCGCGCCTGCGTTTGCCGGTCAGCCTCGCAGGCAGCAGCCGATGCGGCCCTGGCGTGGGGTGAGCTCGGGGGGAGTCTGCACCAGCGACCCGATCTGGCCCGCCGGATGGTTCGCGCCGCCGACTACCGTCCAGGGGAGTGGGTGCTGCTGAAGCCGTTCTTCGCCGGGTACGAGCTGCTGAAGATCGCCAAGACGAAGAGGACCCTGGACACAGACCGCGGCCGGCAAGCACGATCACGCTGCCCATTGACAAGGGACGGCGGTGGGCCAGGGGGTCATGAAATTAAGTGAGAGTGCCGAATACCAAGGGCTACTTAGGGCGCGACGGCGACGTCGTCGAGTTCCGCTTCAACGTGTAAGGATCAGGGCCGTCTGATTTATCTGTCACCTGCCGGTCGAGGGATTCCCGGGCCTGAGAGCCGCGCCTGAGGACCGCGCCGATGCACAGCGCCATCACGACTGCGACCAAGAACCAGGCGGCCAGACCGATCGGTACCCACCACCATGCATTCACGTTTCCCCCCGTGGTTACCGACCTCTGTAACCAGGTCTTACTCCGTACAGTAACACCATAGTGTCACATTGTAGGAATCTCGCCGGAGCCCCCGTGGATCCGGCCGAAGCCTTGGGCGCAGTGTGGCATCCGCGGCTGGAACGGGCCTGAAGCGGCGCTGGAACGGCGAGCGAGACCCCAGTTCACGCGCTGGGCCCTGGCGAGGGAGCGCCAAGCCCGGGCTGAGCTGTCAGCCGGCGCCGGGCGGGCCGGGCGGGAGCCGCCTGGCGCCGCGGTCTTCCGGCCGGGAGCGGAGGAGCAGCAGGCCGCCCAGCGCCAGCATCCAGACCGGGCTGAGCAGCAACACGATAGCCAGCACGTGCAGCGGGCTCCCGATGCCGTTGCCGACGAGGGCGACCAACATCACGCCTGCCACCAGGGTCGCGAGCACTCTCGCCTCGGCGCGGTTGCCTTCCCGCAGCCGGGTCATGTCCTGATCGGCCCAGCGCGGCCGCCCGGCCGTGGCCAGTCCGTCCGGGAGATCGTCGGTGAGCGCGGCCAGTTCCGCGTGGGTCAGCGGCGCGAGCGCCCGGCCCAGGCGCTCGTCGAGTTCGTCCTTTGTCAGCCGGCCCTGGACATACGCTGCCTTGAGCGTGTCGATCGCCTGTTCACGGTCGGCGCGTGAGGTCCGCATGCGGCCGTAGCCATCCGGTGCTGCCGCGGTCTGGCCTGCCGGTCCTGTCGCCACGGGTACCTCCTCGCCAGAGGGACGCCAGGACAAGCCTAACCCGTCGGCTCGCCAGGAGATACGCCGCGACCGGCTCGACGGCATCGAGTGCCGATCATCGCTTCGATGCGAGGCTGCTGCCTATTGACAAAAATCGTACATGTATTTGATACTAATCAAGGTTAGATACTGATATCTGAGCAAAGGTACGAGTAAGGTGGCTGCGGCCCGGCAGGTGCGGCCGTAAGCATTCGTTAATCTCCGGAGGGCGATCCTCGACCGCCGATGCTACGTTTTCCCAGGTCAAATGCCAGAAATGAGACCATCGGCCGGTGCCGGGCCAGGCGGGGCAGCACGGCAGACGTTCCGTTCGCTCAGCGTGCCGGCCAGGCCGCGCCCGGTCGGCGCTCATCCGCTGAAGACACGATGACCTGCGGTGACGGCGCCATCCGGTCCCGTTCGGTGTCTCGCACCGCTGGTACCGGAGGGAGACGGTCCGCCCGCCGCCCGGGTGAACACATTCCGAGATCAGTTGAACCCTCTACGTGCCCGCCACGTATCAGGGTTGCTGGTCGTTTTGTCCATGCAGATGTTGCGGTGATTAGTTGTATCCGGTTCCGCGCCGAGACTTCTTGTCGCACAATGGACCGCGAGGCCAGCACGAAAGGGACGGCCGTTCCGGGCATCTCCGGGGCGGGAACGTGCGGAGGTGTGATGGTTCGCGGGCCGACATCCGGTAACGGAACGCGGTCGCCTGTGTACTATCTTGCCTCGGCCGGGCTGGCCTCGCCGCGTCCGCGGCCCCGCGCCCTGGACACCGAGCTAGCGGTGGACAGCGAGCTGGATCCGCTGGTAGCGGATATGCAGGCCGACGGGTCGCTCGCGGCCCGTCCCGGGATCGGCGGCAGCTGGCGGGGCGCGGGCGGCAGATGGCTGCTGTGGCCGCTGCGGGTCGTGCTCTGGACGGCGCTGGTGGTCGTCGCGTTCCGCGGTATCGCCGCGATCATCTTCGGCTCCTCCCCGGCGCCAGCGGGCGGGACCGGCGCCGCGAACACGGCCAGGGAGTTCCCGGTTTCCCTGGCTGAGGCGTACGCCACCGAGTTCGGCCGGGTCTATCTCGGGTTCGCTCCGCAGAGCCTGGGCCAGCGGGAACAGGCGCTCGCCGCCTTCGTGCCGCCCGCCGTCTCGGCCGCCAACCCGAGCCTGGGCTGGAACGGCGCCGGCCAGCTCAACCTGCAGTCTGTGCAGGTCGCGGGCATCAGGGTGCAGGATCCGCAGCACGCCGTGGTCACGCTGCTCGCCCTGCTCAACGGCGAGCTCATGGAGCTGGGGGTGCCGGTCGCCGCCACCGGCAGCGGGCTGGTGGTCACCGGCGAGCCCGCCTGGCTGGCCGGCCCGCCGCGGATTTCGCCGCCGCCCGCCCCGCGCGGTTCGGACCGGGTGGCCCAAAGCCAGCTCATGAATGAGCTGCCGGCCTTTTTCCGGGCCTACGCCAGTGGCGATAGCGGCGCGCTGAACAGGCTCCTCGCCCATGGCGCGTCAGTGACCGGGCTCGGCGGTGCGGTGACCTTTGACTCCATCGGCGCGCTTCACGTCCCGCCGGGCGGTGCGAGCCGGCAGATAACGGTGACCGTGATTTGGCAGGTCCCTGTCACTGAACAGCCAGGATCGACCGCGGGAAATCTAGGGATGGCATCGAAACTCGAGATGACGTATGGTATGTCGGTTGTCGACCTTCAAAGCGGCAAATGGTATGTAAAAGAGATTGGAGCGTCGACCGAGGCGGTGGAAGCCCGATGACCACGACAGGGCCAGCTGACTTTGTCATGGCAGCATGCGCTCATGCCGTGGCGGGCCCGCTTGTCCCGGCCCGGCCCGGCTTCCGCGACCCGGTCTCCGTCTGGCCCGCCTCCGGCGAGCCGACCGTCGTCCGGGCTGTCTTCCCTAGGTCGGCCTCCTTCAAACCTGCCGTCGACCGCATGACGGGCCGGTCTCGGCCGCGCCAGCCGGACCCCCGCGCGCCCGCCTCGACGCAGACCCATCAGACCCATCAGCCCGCCCGGGCGCCCGGTCCTCCGTGTCCCCGATCGTCCCCACTCGCGCATCCGCTTTACTTGTACCTGCTCGAGTGGCCTGCCGTAGCACTACCTGGATGGTCAATTGATCCCGGAAGGGACATGTTATGCATACTCACCTCACCGCCGCGATGACTCCAGTGGCCTTGAGTACGCAGGGTCTCGTTACCTACCTACAGGGTCTGTTCGGGCCATTGTTCCTTGGTATCGTCGGGATCGTAGCGATCTTCTTCCTCTTCACCCGCGAGATCACCCGATTCGTGCAATTCATCGTTCTTGCCGTTGCCATTGCGGTCATCTTTTACACGCCAGGCATCGTACATACGCTTGCCACTGGCATAGCGAACGCGCTCGGAGTCCACTGATCCCGAATCAGGAAGAAGGAGCGCGCTACTAGTGGATCTCCCCACTTATACGAATATCTGGCGAATCGAAAAAAGGCTTTACAAGCTTTACGATTTTCGGTTGCCAGCACCCTTGCCGATCACCTGGATCGGAGTCTTCGCCGGGATCACGGTCCCTTACGTGGTCTTCCTCATTGCTGTCGGTTTGCCGTTCAACCATAACTTGGTATGGCTTTACGTGCTTCCTCCTGGAGTGCTCACCTGGCTGACAACCAGACCGGTCATCGAAAGCAAGCGGCTGCCCGAGCTGGTGAGTTCGCAACTGCGGTACGTCGCCGAACCGCGGACCTGGTGCCGGATGGCGCCGTTCGCGGAGAAGGACGAGATCCTGGTGACGGCGCGCGTGTGGCACAGCCATCCCCCCAAGGCCCGGCCGAAGAGGGTGAAGAAGGCCCCGGCCAAGGCCCGTTCGGCCATCCGCGAGCCCCAGCTCGCCGCGGTGGAGGCGGAGGAACTGGCGCCAGCCGAGGTGCGTCCGGTCTCAGCCGGGCGGCCCGTTGCGCGGCCGCTGGCCGCGCGCCAGACAGCCGCGCCGCCCGCCGCCGCGCCGCCCGCCGCGCCGCCGCTGCCCGCCGCTGCGCCGCCGCCCGCCGCGCTGCTCGTCCCGCCGGCCGAACACGACCAGGCGCCGGTGCAGGAACGCGCGCCGGCCCGCCGGGTTCCCCAGCGCGCCAAGGCTCAGCCTGCTAAGGCCCAGCCTGCTAAGGCCCAGCCTGCTAAGGCCCAGCCTGAAGCCCAGTCCGAGGCCCAGCCGGTGGCATGGCCGTCGTGGTCTCCCTGGCCGTACGGGCCGGAACCAGACGCCGCGAGCGGCCGGGCCGCCGGCCAGGTGCCCGAGACGGATCAGCCCTCGGCGTGGACCACCTCGCCGCCGGCCGGGGTGCCGGACGCCAGGGCGCTCGAGGTTGCACACGACTCCGACACCGGCTTCCGCGGCCTGGACGAAACGCCAGCCTCCTTCGGCCCGGCATCCTGGCCCTCTCCCGAGGTCAACCTGCTCCCGCTGGTCCGTCCGCGCCCGGAGCCCGCCCCGTTCCCCGAGGCAGGCCCGTTCCCGGAAACCGGCCCGTCCCCTGAGGTCGGCCCGTTCCCCGAGCCGGAGCCCGCTGCCAGCACAGATCAGGCAGCCAGCACGGATCCTGCAGCCGGCACCCAGCGCCCGGCTAGCTCCGACTCCGGCTCCCCGTCGCGCTCCGGGCCCTGGACCGGCCTGCCGCTCCGGCACCTGTCCGGCCTGATGCCCAGCCTGATGCCCGGCCTCGGACGCAAGCCGGACCGTTCCCCTGGCTCCCCGCCGCCAGCCGCGGAGGATACGGCTCAGGCCGCCAGCCCCGGCTGGTCGCAGCCGCCCGCGACGCCGGCCAAGCCCCGGGCGCGCTGGATGCTGCGTGCCCAGCAACGCCCGGGCCCCGCCACCCATGCCGAGGCACCCCAGCCCGCACCGCCCCAGGCCGAGACACCCCAGCCCGAGGCACCCCAGCCCGAGGCACCCCAGCCCGAGGCACCCCAGCCCGAGGCACCCCAGGCCGAGGCGCCTGAGGTCCCTGCGCCGGCGCCCGCGCCCGAACCCCAGGCGCCGATCGCGCCCCGGGTGGTCGGCGTGGAGCGGGAGCGGCCGCTGCTGTCCATCGAGCGGGCGCTCAGCGGCCCCGGCAGCCGCGACGAGGTGAGCTGGCGGCGCCAGGTCAAGGTGGTGGCCGGCGGCCAGGGGCCCGGCAAGCGGGACCAGGAGGGGCTGGACCGCGACCGGGCCAGGCTGCCGCTGGGCGGCTCCTACCGCATCGTCGTGCTCGGCTGCACCAGGGGCGCCGGGCAGACCGTGACCGCCCTGATGACCGGGCACGTCCTGGCCGTGGTGCGCGGGATTCCCGTCGCGGCGCTCGACCTGACCCCCGGTCCCGCCTCGCTGGCCGCCCGCCGCCCGCCGGCCGTCTCGGTGCAGGCGCTGCTCGCGGGCCAGGCGGACCAGGCGGGCCAAGCGGGGCAGGCGGGCCAGGCGGGCCAGGAAGCCGAACAGCGCGGCGCCCGGGTCGACGTCGTGGCCGACGACGGCGGCGACTTCCGGCGGCTCGCCGACACGCTGGCCGAACGGTACCCGCTGACCATGATCGACCCGGCGCCAGCCGGCCTGACCGGGGTGCTCGCCCGCGCGGACCAGCTGGTGCTGGTCGCACCGGCCAGCCCGGACGCGGCCACCTCGCTGGCCAACACCCAGCAATGGCTCGGCACCCACGGCTACGGCGAACTGGCCGCCCGCGCGGTCACGGTCGTCAACGGGGTGAGCAGGCGGACAATGGATGACGTGCTCAGGGCCGAATCCGTGGTCAGGGGCCGCTGCCGGGCCATCGTACGGGTGCCGTGGGATGATCTCCTGTCATCGCGTTCCGGCCCGAACGAGCAGGCGACCCCTTACCAGCAGGCACTGCAGCCGCAGACCAGGCTGGCCTACACGGCCCTGGCCGGCGTGCTGGTCACGAGCCTGGCCGCGACGCACGTCGAGCCCGTCCCGGGAAGGAACCTAGGTGAGCACGCGGACTAAAGGGTCGCGGGGTTCCCGGGGTCGCTCCCGGCTGGCCATCCGCTACTTCGACGACCGGGTCCTGCTCACCGACACGCACGCGTGGGCGTACTACCGGGTGCCCTCGGTGTCGTACGAGTTCACCACCGCCGAGGAGCGGGAGGCGCTGGCCACCAACATCACGGTCGCGCTGGCCGCGATCAGGATGGCCGACGCCGAGGTGCACCTGCGCATCGTGCACCGGTCCTACCCGGCGCACGCGTGGGCGACCGGACTGGACGCGACCTCGGACGGGGGCCCCGGCTGGCGGGAGTACCTGGAGCAGACCTACCAGCATGTCTGGGCCAAGGACTTCTGGGCCAAGGAGATCTACCTCGGCGTCCGGCTGGGCCAGCGCGGCGTGCGCGCGCAGCTCTCCGGCGGCGTGTTCTCCCAGTTCCGCGGCGTGTACGCCCGCGGCGAGAAGGAACTCGGAATCAACGACGAGGCGGTCGGCTCGGCGGAGGTCGCCAAGTGGACGGACAACGCCGAGCGGCTCGGCCGGGCGCTGAACGCGAGCGCGCTGGCCGCCAGGCACGCGTCGGCCGGCGAGATCGCCTGGCTGATCCAGCACACGCTCATGCAGACGGCGGGGGAGCCACTGCCGTCCGCGACCAAGCGCAGGCGCTGGGGCCGGGGGGAGATCGACACCCTCTTCGAGGGGCAGATCCACAACGGCCGAACCCATCTGCACCTGGAGCACATGTCCGGGGAAAGTTACGCCGCTTTCCTGTCGTTTGCCCGTTTTCCCGATGTGATGTCTTTCCCCGACGGGGAACCGTGGCTGCATTTCGCCGATTCGCTGCCGTTCCCGGTGGAGATCAGCGCCCGGATGAAGCTCATTCCGCCGGCCAAGGCGAGCAAAGACGTCAGCCGGCGGCTGGCGCACGCGCGTGATATGGACTCCCATATCCGGGAGGCGGGCGCGGAGGCGCCGATCGCCCTGGCCGAGCAGATCGCCGCGGCCAGAATGCTCGAGCACGGCATCACCAAGGAACGGCTGCCTTTTGTCTACGGGTGGCACCGGCTGATCGTCGTGGCCCCGACGAAGGACCTGTGCGTGCGCCGGGTAGAGGCGGTCGTCGAGCATTACCGCGATATCGGAATCGACGTGGTCAACTCCACCGGGGATCAGTTCTCGCTGTTGTGCGAGGCACTGCCGGGCGAGCGGATCCGGCTGAATTCTTATGTGCAGCGGCAGCCGCTTTACACGATCGCGGGCGGGATGCCGACGGCGACGGTGGAAATCGGCGACCGGGCGGACGAGAATGCCGGCTGGGTCGGCCCGTACATCGGCGAGACCCTGGGCCGGGCCCGGTCCGTCGTGCACTTCGACCCGCTGCTGGCGGCCGCGCGCAACCGCCCCACCGCGATCGCCATCACCGGCGAGCCGGGCGGCGGCAAGACCACGCTGGCCATGCTGCTGATCTACCAGCTGGCGCTGCGCGGCGCCACGGTGGCGGTGATCGACCCCAAGGGCGACGCGGAGTCGCTGGTGGAGTACCTGAAGCAGCAGGGCCGCAAGGCCCGGGTGCTGCCGCTCAACTCGGCCGCGCCGGGGCTGCTCGACCCGTTCTCGTTCGGGCTGGACTTGTCCGAGAAGCGGACGATGGCCACCGAGACGCTGCGGCTGCTGCTGCCGCGGATGAGCGAGGAGCGGGAATCCGCGATGATCCAGGCGGTCGGCGCGGTGGCCGGGACCGACCGGCCCAGCCTGGGCAAGGTCATCGACTACCTGGAGCAGTCCGACGACCCGGCCTGGAAGAACACCGGCGCGGTGATGCGGGCGGTCTCGGAGATGCGGCTGGCCCGGCTGTGCTTCGCCCCGTCGGTGGACGAGCAGATCGACGCCGAGGGCTGGACCACGGTGTTCACGCTGGCCGGGCTGACGCTGCCGGACACCAAGACCAGCCGGGACGACTACTCCTACGAGCAGCGGCTCTCGGTGGCCCTGCTCTACCTGGTCTCCCAGTTCGCCCGCAAGCTGCTGAACGGCATCGACCGGAGGCTGCCGAAGGCGATCTTCCTGGACGAGGCCTGGGCGATCACGTCTACTCCCGAGGGCGCCAAGCTGGTACCCGAGGTGTCACGGATGGGCCGGTCGCGGAACACCGCGCTGATCCTGGTCTCGCAGAATGCCGGTGACCTGCTGAGCGAGCAGGTGACCAACTGCCTGTCCGGGGTGTTCGCGTTCCGTTCGACCGAACGCGGCGAGGTGGCCAACGTCATGTCGCTGCTCGGGGTCGCGCCGTCGGATGAGCACAAGGCCGTGCTCCGCTCGCTCGGCAACGGCGAGTGCATTTTCCGGGACCTGGACGACAGGGCCGGCCGGATCGGGGTCGATCTGGTCTCCGCCGAACTGCAGGACTGGATCGATACCAACCCAACCCGGGTCAAGCGCAGCCAGGCTGACCCGTTCGCACGCAGGGAACCCAGCGCGGACGAGCCGTCCGCGACCGGCTCGCGAGTGGCGGAAGCGTCCTCGTAAACGCAGAACCAGGAGCTCCCTAACGATGGCTATCTCACCCGCTCCCGGGCGCCGCCTCACCCGCTGGGTTCTCCGGGTGCTGCTGCTCGCGGCGGCGATGCTCGCCATAGCCACGCCGGCTTTCGCCGCCGGTCACGCGGCGAACCACGACCGTTCGGCCCATAACTACCGAACGGACCGGGTGGCTGCCGCCCCGGCCACCCTCACCGCCAGCCTGACCCCGGCCGCTCCGCAGCAGCCCGGCGGGGTCTGCCAGGTGCCCGGCATCGGCGACATCGGCGGCCTGGTCGGGCTGTGCAACCAGGGCTCGAGCGGGATCGTCGGCGACCTGAACAACATCTGCCAGCCGTCGCTGCCGCAGCCCGAGCAGGCCACCGGCGGCATCAACGCGATGGTCCAGCCGCCGGGCGCGCCGGGAGTCGGCACTGCGGGCGGCAAGACGCTGTACGACAACTACGGGGTGGCCGGGCAGTTCTGGGCCGCGCACGGCCTGCAGTGCTCGGATATGACGTCGCTGATCGGCAACAACGTGGCCGGGATGGTCTTCGACGCGGCGAAATCCATCGACCGGGTGACGATCACCGTGTACCAGTCGGCGGCGGGCAACAACATCCTCACCTGGCTGCAGGACGCGGTGGACCGGCTGATCAGCGCGCTGGGCAACGCGATCTACTTCCCGTACCTGGCGCCGGTGGTCATCCTCGGCGCGATCTGGCTGGCCTGGCAGGGCCTGATCCGCAAGCGCGCCACCCGGACCATCGAGGGCACGCTGTGGATGGTGGTGGCCTGCGTGGCCGCGATCGCGCTGATCGGCCGGCCCGCCGCGTTCACCGGGGTCGGGACCACGGTCTCCAACGGCGTCACCGGCGTGCTGAACACCGCGTTCTCCAAGCTGCCCGTCCCGGCCAGCAGCAACTGCCTGCCGGTGCAGAACGGTGACCCGCAGAGCGTGGCCGGCAACTTCGCGTTCACCTCGGGCAACGCCCTGGTCGACGAGAACGCCAACGAGCTGTGGTCGGTGCTGGTGTGCAAGCCGTGGCTGTACGGGGAGCTGGGCAGCACCGCGTACGCGACCGACGCCGGCGGCCAGCAGACCGTGGTCAACAAGTACGGCCGTCAGCTGCTGTGGTCGCAGGCGATCGCGGCCAACGAGACGCCGAGCACCGCGCTGGTCCAGGCCAAGCAGTCCACCTACAGCGGCATCGCCAGCTCCATGCAGCAGCAGGACCCGGCCGTCTACCCGCTGTTCCAGGGCAACCAGTGGACCACCCGGCTGGAGATCGCGTTCGCCGCGATGTTCGCGGCCCTGGTGGCCGGGCTGCTCATCTTGCTGATCGCGCTGACGTTGATCGTGCTCAAGCTGGGCTTCCTGCTGCTGCTGGTGGCGGGGCCGTTCTTCCTGATCGTGGGCACGCATCCCGGGTTCGGCCGGGTCATCGCGATCCGCTGGTTCGAGATGCTCGTCGGCGTGCTGATGAAATCGGCGGCGGTCGCGATCGTGCTGTCGGTGCTGCTCTACTGTTACTCGCTGATCATGGGCACGGCGGACGCCGTGCTGCCCTGGGCGCTGAAGATCTTGATGATCGCGCTGGTCACGGTGGCGGTGTTCATCTACCGCAAGCCGTTCTCGCACCTGTTCTCGGCGGTCGGCTACGGCACCCTCGGCTCGACCGAGCGGGCCGAGTACAGCCTGCGCGAGGCGAGTCACACCTTCCGCCGGTCTACCCTGGACGCCGCGGCCGCGGCCGTCCCCGGGATGGCGAGCTACCGGGCGGCCCGGTGGGCGCGCCGGAACCCGGGCCACGCGGCCGGCGTGGCCGCCGGGGCAGCGGTCGGCGCGGCGGCCGGGACCGCCGCCGGTACCGCCGCGGGCCGGGGCGCGTCCGGTACCGCCGCGGGCCGGGGCGCGTCCGGTACCGCCGCGGGCCGGGGCGCGGCCGCCGAGGCGGCCGGATCCGCGGCCGACCCGGCGGGTGCCGGGACCGGCGATGCCTACGCGTCGCGGCTCCGCCCGGACGCGCCGCCCCCGGCGGACGGGGACGGCGAGGCCGGCGGCGGCTCCCGCCGGGTGGTCGGCGGGGTCCCCGGGCCGGGTTCGGCCCGAGCCAGGAACGTGACCGAGGCGGACGGCGGCAGCGGCAGCGGCCGGGTGGCCCCGCCGCTCGACCTGCCGCCGCGGCACGGCGCGACCGGGGCCGGCGGGCCGAACGGATCAGGCGGACCCGCATCCGCGCCGGCCTCGGGCTGGTCCCGCGGTGCCGGGCGCTCGGCGGGCAGTGGGCCGCGGCCGCGGGCGGTGACGGCTCCGCCGGCCCCGCCGGTCAGGAGCCAGAGCCGGGGCGGCGGGGCCGCACCGCCGGTCAGCCGTCCCGCTCCCCGCCCGTCCAGCTCCGGCGCACGCGGGTCCAGCTCCGGCGGGTCCAGCTCCGGCGGGTCCAGCGGAGGCGGCCCGGCCTGGCCGGCCAGCGGCTGGCCGAGCGCGGGCCCCCGCCAGCGGTCTGCCGGCCGGGCCCGGCCGAACCCGGCGCCCAAGCCGCCCGCGGAGCCCGCGGACTCCGGCGGCGGCTCGCGGTCCAGCGGTCAGGACGAACCGCCGGCCACGCCGTTCTGGCTGCGCCCGATCCGCCGGGACAAGTAGCGGGCGGCCCCCGTGGACCTCAGTCCCGGCCAGCAGAAGGCCGTCTTCGCCCTGGTCGTCGTGGTGCTGGCCGCGCTCGGCTACTGGCTCATCGTGCCCAGGGTGAGCCACTCGAACGCCCAGGCCCAGCCGTCGCCCACTCCGTCCCCCAGCGCGTCGGTCCCGTCGCCGCCCGCGTCGGTGCCGACTGCCGTGACGACGACCCCCGCCTCGGCCGGCGGCGTGGACATCTACTCCTGGCTGCCGTTCACCCGGCAGGGCCTGGCCGCCGCGGCCGCGGTGACGCAGAAGTTCCTGGTCGACTACAACACCTACTCCTACACCGAATCCGCCGCCGACTACGTGGCCAGGATGAACGGGCTGATCACCACCCAGGAGGCCACCACCCTGAAGGGCCTGTACGCCACCCCGGGCGTGGCCAAGATCAGGACCGACCAGAAGCAGGTCTCGACCGGGACCGCGGCGATCACCGCGCTGCGGACCTTCGGCCCGTCCAGCCTGACGTTCATCGCCACCGGGACGCAGCACCTGGCCACCGCCAAGGGCACCAGCAGCGGTAGCGCCCAGTACGCGGTCACGGTGACCGGGTCGGGCACCAGCTGGCAGGTCAGCGACATCGAGCTGTCCAGCGTGGGGCAGTCATGACGAACAAGCTGCTGATCCGCACCGAAACTACCCAGCAGAGCACGACCAGGCAGCAGCGCGCGCCGCGGATCCTGGTGGTCGGCATCATCGGGCTGCTCGCCGTCGTGGGCCTCGGCCTGCTGGCCGTGCCCATCCTGGTCGGCACGAACTCGTTCTTCGCGGCGAGCGCCGGCTGCTCCGGACAGAAGACCGGCACCGCGGGGCAGCCGCCGGCCGGCCCCAAGGCCAAGTCGATCCCGTCGAATTTCCTGTTCTGGTACAAGAAGGTCGGGCAGCAGTACGGCGTGCCGTGGACGATCCTGGCCGGCATCGGCACGGTGGAGAGCAACAACGGCCAGACCAGCCTGCCCGGCGTGCGCAGTGGCCAGAACGGCTTCGGCGCGGCCGGGCCGATGCAGATCGGCATCGAGGGCGCGTCCGGCAACAGCTGGGGCGGCACACCGGTCCATCCGGCCAGCCAGGTGGTGTCCGGCGTGGCCACCGACGAGAACGGCGACGGGACCGCGAACGTGTACGACCCGCCCGACGCGATCGCCGGCGCGGCCAAGTACCTGCTCAACGCCAATGTCCAGGCCAACCCGTCGGCCGCCATCTTCTCCTACAACCACCTGCAGTCGTACGTGCAGAGCGTGCTGATGTACGCGGGCCAGTACGCGGGCGGCAACTTCTCCGTGGCGTCCGCGCAGCTGCCGGCGGCCAATTCGGCGGCGGGCTGCGTGCAGACGGCGGGCGGCGTGCCCGCGGTCCAGGCGCCCACCCAGGCCGTGGCCGCCGTGATCTCGTTCGCCGAACAGCAACTGGGCAAGCCGTACCTGTGGGGCGGCACCGGCCCGGACGCGTTCGACTGCTCCGGCCTGGTGATGATGGCCTACCGGACCGCCGGGATCAGCATCGCGCGCACTTCGCAGGCGCAGTGGGCCAGCGAGACCAGGGTCCCCGCCACCCAGGTTCAGCCGGGTGATCTGGTCTTCTTCGCCGGCGCGGACGGCACCGTCACCGATCCTGGCCACGTCGGCCTGGTGATCGGCGGCGGGAAGATGATCGAGGCGTACGCGACCGGCTTCCCGATCCGCGTCTCCAGCTACGCCAACCGCGGCGCGATCGGCTTCACCGAACCCTGGGCGGGCGCCAAGGGCACCACCCCGGCCAGCACGGCCCCTCCGGCCAGCACGGCCCCTCCGGCCAGCACCGGCACCCCGGGCGGCCCGCCCCCTCCGACGGGCGGCATCCCCATCCCCGGCAGCGCCATCTCCCCCTCCTCACGCGCCACCCGCTGACCCCCGCGCTCCCAGGCGCCTACCGCACGGCCAGGTAGATGAAGGCGCCCGCGCCCGCCGCCAGGCAGTAGATCGCGAACGGCGTCAGCGTGCGCTTCGGGTCGCTGAAGTAGCGGACCAGGAACCTGAGCGCGAAG
>WNGL01002559.1_pt1 | contig 24155 bp, 18 predicted proteins | sample 5400591 | NCBI WGS metagenome assembly WNGL01 (sample SAMN13153377, study PRJNA577476) | soil metagenome | isolation source: 80 cm soil or saprolite under Garry oak tree replicate 1 | place: USA:California | collected 2016-06-15 | reverse complement strand
TTAGGGCCTGGTTGAGTTGGTTTGAAGATTCCTCGTCCGGACAAAAAGTCCATCGACTTCTTCAAATCCCTAGTCCCAGATGATCCACGGGTCACGGTTCGGCCAATGTTTGGCAACCTCTCAGCATTCGTGAATGGGAACATGTTCTTCGGACTTTTCGGAAACGACCTTTTTCTCCGGCTTTCATCTCAAGACCAGCAAAAACTTCTCAAAATGAAAGGAGCCAAGTTTCTTGAGCCTATGAAAGGAAGACCGATGAAGGATTACGTCCTAATACCCGAAACTTGGAAGAACGAGCCCGACACAGTGCGGATTTGGGTCTCCCGATCACTTGCCTGGTCTTTCAAACTGCCTGTGAAGAAGGCAAGAAAATAGAATCCTTTTGTATCGCTGGAATCCCCATTTCCTATTCGCGAAAAATGATTCAGCGCGATGAGGAGGCTTTTCTCAGACTTCGTGGCTTGTAGGGCTTGTCCAGCCTTTTTGTTCCACGCCCCGAGCCCACTAGCTCAATATCGCCCGATTCTTCAAGCTCCTTCAAGAGCTTCGAGACAGCCTTCTCGTCCCTGTTAAAGACCCAGGCGACTTCGTATGGGTAGGTCGTCCTCCGATCCTTGATCCAGCGTGAACGAATCATCTCAACAATTAGAAGCCGGAATCCGCTTCCGCCAACACGCTTCATTCCCTTTACTAATTCTTCCAGATTCTGCTTGTAGTCAACCAGGAAAGGGTCCTTGGCCTCCAGTCCGCTAGTTTTGCCAGTCTTCATTAACCACTTTCACCCACTCTCTATCGCACCTTCACTTACGTGTCCACCTCTTGTTATTATTCGCGCTATCATCTTACGAACAGGACTTCGAATCCTCGGGGGCTCTGGGCTCGGGTAGAACAATTCCTTCATGGCGGATGGTTGTGGAGGCAGAAACCGCCAAACTGAAAAAATTCCAAGACTTTCTCAGAGTCGAAGACAAGCTGATATTCCACGACCTCCTATGCCAGTGCAAGCTCTATGCGCCGTATGCCAGCACAATGGCCTCTCCCGTCAAGGAAGTCCCTCTGCTCATCTCAATGCTGTTCGGCCAACACAAGAAGATAATCGAGCTGGAAAAAAAGGTCCTAACGCTTGAAACAATCCTGAAGAAACCTCTGCCAAGCAGTGACTGCTTCGACCTTCAAGAGACTCCCTCGGATACCCAGGCCGCTACTCAGCTCGACTAGTCTCGCTTGGCCTTTTCTCTTTGCCTATTCTCCGTAAGCCAGTCTGGAATTATGACGGCCCTAAGTAGCTCTTGGACGGAAGCGCCCCTGTCGCGCGCCTCCTTCTGGAGAAGACGATAGGTCGGAGAGTCAAGCATCTGCATAAACTTCGTCTTATTACTGGGCAAAGTCTCGACCGATAGATTCTGTCCCTAGCTCTTCGAACCCTCTAAAAGCCATTCGGAGAAACCGGACACCATTTTGGATGTCCAAGTTTCGCAGCATGATCCTGAACTGAATTGCCCGTGGTAGACGCATATTACCTGATGGTTCCTGAGCTGATTTTCTCTGTTCAATAGAGATGAACACCGTCAACCCTTTTTATGCGATACAGTCTAAAGGAATCCGAGACCTCCAACCTTGCGGTCGACAAATCTAGCCGTTGGAGTTTTGACGCTAATCCTGTTGGTAGCCGTTCCGGTAGGCGGAGCCCCTGCTCTCAAAGTTGGCAGCTCCGCCAGCTACAATCTCTCTGTCTCGATTACATTCTCGCCGTCCTTCTGCGAGACAATCCCGTCCTCCGGCTATTGTCCCATGATCACAATGATACCTCCAACCTTGGACGTCAACGGAACCCTCGGCTGGACCGTAACTGGACTTGCAAACACCACGGCCGTCCTCAATGTGACTCGAGAGGTCACAACGCTATCATGGGACAGTTTAACCGCTCCCAGTCTTAGAAGCCTGCATAGTCTCAACGAGTCGATTGATCTCGCGACCAGGATAGCTAGTATCCTGCCGTTCCTAATGCCCGAGATTGACCAGGCCCTTCAGATGGGGCAGAACGGCATGGGCACGACAGTCTATTCCAGCATTGGCTGGAACGCATCCGCAAGAATCCTCACATCGGACCTGATACAGCGACACCCCATCTACACCATGTGGTGGGTCAACGGACCGCTGAAGCTCAACGAGACCGTTCCTGTCCTAGTGTTTCCAACCAACGTGACCGGCTCAACAAACGTCGACCTTGGAGGCCTCGGAACTCGTGCCGCGTGGACATTGATTTACAACCTCACTCTGCCGCCACCCTCACCCCAGCAGGAAGTGTCCGGAACCTCAAGTCCAGCCGGAGACGACATTCAAGCGGGTCTTTCATTCAACTACGACCAGCAAAGCGACCTCCTGCTAGGCGCAAGGGCAGACATACACCTCGGATATGGGCTAGGCATCCAAGCGTCGGTCACCCTGGTTAATACCAATCTCAACCTTGACCAGCGCTTGGTCCCTGCGGACCCCTCGCAGAGCAGTACAACAGCCTCTGGCTCAGAATCTAGCCCAGGAACAGGAGGCGGGTCTGAAACCGGGACTGGATCAGGATCTAATACAGGTACTGTCGGATATGGTGGAGGCTCTGATTCAGGGTCTGGCTCGAGACCTGGCTCAGGCCCCAACCCTGACAGCATCTCTCAATCAACATCTCCAAAACCTTCCTCAGCCCTGGCGCCCTGGGTCTATTGGATCATTGGAATGGCCGCCATGGCAATCATCGCCACAAGCCTTTGGTTTGCTAGAAGACGCAGGAACCGAGCCAGTCCGGTTGCTCAACCCTCGACCTGAGATCACGGATCCCGAACAAGATCGAAGACCGGTCAATCTCTTACCGTTGCCGATTATCACTTATTGTTGCTTGGACGAACAAACTTTGGATCAATTGTGTAACCGATACGGCCCTCACAATTTGACGCGGCCTTTAGTAGCATGACCGTTCCGACAGGCTGAAGGTGAACAGAACTTGGCCATGGGGATATCCTACTGTCCAAATTGTGGAGCACCGGTCCAACCACACGTCAGCTTCTGCGCCAATTGCGGCACCAAGATTGCACCGTCTTCCTCACAACCGAACCAAACACAACAAAGCTACTACGGACCCGCACCAGTATCACAGCCCCCCGTTTCAACTGGAGCATACAAAGCAGTAATTGCGGTTTTATTGATAATCATCGTGCTTCTCGGAATCCTATACTATGAATCCTCGGCGGGCCGTCTCCCCTTCTCGCTTGGGACCAACCACTACCAATTGGCTAACCCGCCCGACCTTCAACACTCGCAACCAAAGCCTGCAATCACGTCGCAGTCCCCCTTCTACACCATCTGGAACGCTTGCGGATCAAGTCAAAGCGCAGGCTGCAGCATGACTGCCAATGGTTGGAGGGAAGGATCAGTACCTGACACGTTCGACTACTACGTGTCCTTTACAAGCAACGTCAGCGTGACTGTCTACTTCTTCACGATGGGGCAATTCGTACAGTTCAGCGTCTGCAATGGAGACGTGACCTGCGTCTCAGGATATTACAACTCGATTCCAGCCACTACAAACGCCCAGCAGAATACCTGGTTGTTCACATTGGGAGAGGGATGCGCCGACTACCTAGCGGTATACGTGGCCTCAGGCACAGGGATCATGCATCCGAATGTCGGCGTGACGCGAAACTCCGCTCCCACCGCAACCGGCTACTGCGCTCAGGCTGGCAGCTAAAGCTCTACAGCATCTACTTTGCAGTCGTATCCAATGTCTAGTCGATGCGAGTGGCAATACTTCGCCAATCAGTCGCATCTGAATAGGGAGAGCAGGGAATGACTCGGAAACGGCGTATGATCAAACCGGGCGGTTATCATAGTGGGCCTGGCTTTCGCCGGACCATGACCGTTCATGGCCGTCAGAATCCGAGGACTTGTGCGAGATGTGGGAAGAAGACTGCCAATGCAAAGCATGGTTTTTGTCCAGATTGTCGCCGAGTCCTTGGAAGATGGGCTTAGCGATTCACGGACTATAGTTGGCCTATCTTGTCGTAGATTACGAAGTACAGGGATATGATGAAGATGATTATGAGCATCATGCCGAACGCGAGAAAGCCGTAGGCTCGCTTTGGACGATAGACGAAGCGTGTGCTCATGAACATCATGTAGACACCGACGAAGCCGAGGATGTAGACTAGTCCGGAGAATACCGCTTCCAGAGTGGTCTGGTTGTTCACGTCTCCCGGGTAGACCCATTGGAGTCCTCTAGACACGTTGAGGAGTCCCTGTCCGCCTTGGGCGAGTACGAAGAGTCCGCCTGCGAGGACGAATATGGTGAATCCTACGATGAAAAACTGGGCGATGGGTAGTAAGGGTCTGCTTGAGCCCGGTGCGAGTCTTACGAAGCTCATTCTGAAGGCCAGATTGTTCAATGACCTTTTCAGCTTCCATAGACCTGTCTTCACGCCCAAGTGATCCTCTCGCTACGAGCGTCCTTCTTCTCGTGCTTAGAGTCTGAGTCCTCGATAATAAGTCATCCTTTCCTTGAGATGTGTCGGGTCGATTTCTGGAACTGTTTTAATACCGGATTCGAGAATTCAGCTCAACGGGGTCTTAGCTAGTTTTGTCTCCTCAGCGGATTATTTGCGCTAAGTGTGGCGAACCTCTCTATACGGGAATAGAGCTGGAGACGCCGAGTGAGACAATACAGCGTCACGGCGGTTATTGTCCGAAGTGTGGTAAGAAGCTGGGTTTCGCGATAGAGAATCTCAAGATCCAGCCGCAGACTGCGCCTCCGACGCAGTAGCTCTCCCTTTTCTACCCAGTTCGCAGCGTCTTTTCCGGAGAGTCTGGAAAGTGGGGAAGAAGACGCAGGTCTACGCGTTTCATGAGAAGCATGGCCACAACGTCGAGTATGCTGGATTCGACCTGCCCGTCTGGTTTGAAGGGATAATCCCTGAGTGCAGAACGGTCAGGTCAAGCGTTGGCCTCTTCGATGTCTCCCACATGGGAAGAATCGTTGTAGAAGGCAGGAACGCGGAGAAATTGCTCAATCGTCTAACCACCAATGATGTCTCTTCTCTCTCCGTTGGGCAAGGCCATTACTCGCTACTCTGCAACCCAACTGGCGGAATCATCGACGATCTTACGGTCTTCAGGACTCACAGTGCGAAATACCTTGTCGTTTACAACGCGGCGAATAGAGAGAAGAACTGGAACTGGCTTGAGAGGCATCGGGAAGAAGATGTTGTACTAGAGGATCTTTCCGATCAGTCAGCCATGTTCGCGGTCCAGGGACCGAAGGCTTCTGTGATTCTTCGAGAAATTTCCCGAACCGGGCTGGAAGAGATCGGGAGATATTCAGGTAGGGACATCAAGGTCGGAAGGCTCTCATGCTTCGTCACTCGCAGCGGCTACACCGGCGAGGATGGATTCGAGATCTACATCTGGAAAACCAGTGCGGAGGACCCAGAAGACGCGCTCGAAGTCTGGCAGAAAATCCTGTCAGTGGGAAAGAACCATGGACTCAGGCCCGTCGGTCTGGGAGCGAGGGACGTGCTGAGGCTAGAGGCAGGCATGTGTCTGTACGGGAACGACATAGACGAACGCACGTCACCGGTCGAGGCTAGGCTCAACTTTGCCGTCCGCTTGGACAAGAAGGACGACTTCATCGGACAAGATTCCATCAAACAGCTGAAGGAACGAGGCCCCTCAAGGGTCCGGACAGGCTTCAGGATTACAGACAAAGGAATCCCCAGACAGGGCCAGGAGATTTGTTCTGATGACGTTGATATTGGGAGGGTTACCAGCGGCACTTTGTCTCCGACACTTGGGGTTGGAATAGGAATGGGCTATGCCCCACCCGGAGTTTCAAAACCTGGACAGTCTTTCGAGATCAAGATCAGAGATCGGCGAGTATCGGCTGGTGTGGTGAGAATGCCGTTCTATCAGCGTCGATCCGATGATATGGTTGTGGTAATGGGTGAGGAGATGGGGCTTCGCGATTTTAGAACTCGATATCGGCATCCTGAGACCATCGTGGCGCAGAACTGAGAACCGAGTAGGCAACCAGTGTGGGATAGTGAGTTGCGGGTTTCTATCTTTCTCTTTTTAGCCGGCGACTGCGTATTCCCTAGACCTGAGTTTTTCGCAGTCGTGACGGCCGCTGTGTTTCTCACACAGATCTCTCGTACAGTGGGGGCAGTTCTCGACTGCCAGTAGCTGGCATTCGGTGCAGACTGCTCCCCAGACTAGCGCCAATCTTCTCTATTCGCTTCCTGTAATCTCTTGGGTCGGTTAGCCTTGATTAGAAAAGAGGTATGGACCTTTTTTACACAAAAAGATAGTCGAACCATATGTTGACAGGACATGGGACAGCTAAACCCGGACTCTAAGCGATAACTGCTAACGGCGCGGCTTCTCCTTCTTGCCCCTCAGCAACGCGTCCAGACTGACCCCGTTAACCGTGTAGACCCGGTATCTCGTGCCCGGAAGATCCCCGTACGCCTTACCCTCTGCCCCACCAATCCCCTCAATCTGCACCTCGTCGTGTTCGTCTATGAAGTTCAAAGCACCATCCCCTGGAAGGAACGCGGTCACAACCTTTCCATTCTTGATAAGCTGGGCTCTTACACATTTGCGAACTGCACTGTTAGGCTGACGGCACTCCACACCCACCTTCTCCAGCACAATGGCACGGCCCTGCGGTGCCCCTTCCAGCGGGTCAGCCTTGTAGTCGAGGCCGAGCATTCGCCGCTTGTAGGGTGCGTAAGCCCATCGGAAGCCCTTCCGCCGCTTCCGCAGCTTCCGACCCGCGAACATACCGCTCGAAGCCTTGCCCATAATCCTCGACCTTTGATAGGATAGAGCGTATCCATCAGACTTGTTTCTAAGGATAACGCCCCTGCCGAACAAGACGCCATCCAAAAAATCGTAACATTCGATCCCAGATCGCAAAAACAAAATCCAAGAATTCTTTTTTTCAAAAACTCCATCGCTCGATCTCGCGCGGCCACCGTCCCCTTCTCGGCAACTCCTTCATGAGAAATCGTTCAGAATGAGTCCATATCACGGATCCGGGCGTGCGATTTGACCTCGCGCATTTTTCGCGCTGACCTCCACGCTGACCTACACGATGACGAAAACACTCGACCGGCCCATTCTACGCCCTGAACGGTGAGAATCGCCCAGTTCGGTTTCAACTGGCGAACCCCTCCGGTAAAAATCTCAAAAACGTTGATCCTCGCGACGCGAGAGTGCGAGGTCCAAGGTGCTATGCGACTACTACATGGTCTATGTCGAAGTAGCGCTTCACAAGCAGACGCGTCTTGTCGATGGTCCGTCCGTTCTTGCCGATGGCGATCGCCTTGTCGCGCGGGTCCACCTCGACCACGACGATCTTCTTATCCGGCCGCTCCGTCACCCGGATCTCCTTCAACCGCGCCGGCGCCAGACTATTCCTGATAAGAGCCTCGGGAGTCTCAGCATACTCGACCACCTCTATCTGCCGGCTGGTCATCCGGCGGAGCATGTTGATGTTCTTCCCGCCCTTGCCGATGGCGAGCCCCATATCGCCCGGCTTCGCCACGAAAATGATCCTCTCCAGCTTCTCATCAATAATACAGTCCTGGGTCGTCGCGCCGGTGATGCTCTCGAAGAGGGCCATGTACTTCATCTCCTCACTGGTCAGCTTGATCTTGGGCTGGAGCATCACTTTTTCTCAGCGACCAGTTTCAAGACCTCCGAGTCGCCCGCCTCGCGGACGACCAGCGCCGACACCGGGAAGGGCTTCTCGCAGACCGCCCCGAGATCGAGGCTGGACCCGGGGAAGATGTAGACTGGAACCTCGGACTGTCCGGCGCTGTGAAGAATATCATCCCGGTCAGACTCCCTACAGTTCTTGGCGAGAATGATTAGCTTCGCCCGGGCAGACCCGGCACTCGACAACGCGTCCTTCGATCCAAACCCGATCTTGCCGGATTTGACCGCCCTCCGTATCTGCTTGTTAACGTCCACCATCGTCTATTTCCCTGCCCTGCGAGGCATCGACATGGAGACCTCGATCAGACCCGTCCCCATGGGGATCTGCTGCCCGACGATCACGTTCTCCGCCACGCCCCTCAGCGTGTCCGTAATGCCCTTGACCGCAGCATCAACGATAGTAGGGATAGTAATCTCAAACGCCGCCTTGGCCAGAGTGCTCGCCTTCTCACCGCTAACCCCGTGCCGTCCAACCTGGAGAACGTCCCCAGATGAGGTCATCATGTCCGCCACGAGCATCACATGCCGCACGTCAACGTCGAGCCCTTGCTCCTCGAGCACTCCCAGCGCCTCCTTGACAATAACATTCCGGGCCGCCTCTATCCCGAGCACCACGGCAGTCTCGTTGATGCTGTTGCTGACCGTCCGCGACGTGTCCACCCCCGGCACCTCGAGCGCCAGCGCGAGACTCGACCCCTCCGTCCGGACGATCCACTCGCCCTTCTCCTCCACCACCAACGCCCTCTTCACCGCGGGTATACCCTTAATGTGAGCAACATTCAGCTTTGTGACGAGTCTACGGAACTGGGGAATCTCAAGGTCCTTCGCCTTGATATCCACATTGTAAGACTCGACCTTCACATCCGCGCTCGCCAGCGTCAACGCCTCCCGCACCTCGCCGACAGTCACCTCCCTCTCCCTCATCACCTGGGGATTCAGCTTCACCTCGACCCGCATATGCGTCACATCCGTCTCGAAACTACTCGCGATGTCGCCCAGCGTCGTGTGAGTGAGCAGCGTCGCAACCTCTTGCGCCTTCTCTCTGCTCGTCCTCTGCTTCGGGTCCAAGTAGACAGTCATGTTCGGTGTCGACGGAATCTTCCTAGCGTCAACTATCTCGATGAGCCTCGGAAGACCCAGCGTGACGTTCTGTTCTCTGACGCCTGCAAAGTGGAAAGTGCGCAAAGTCATCTGGGTGCCCGGCTCGCCTATCGACTGGGCCGAGACTATACCCGCAGCCTCGCCGGGCTCGACGAGAGCTCGCTTGTAGTTCTCGATGGCACCGTCGACCGCGTCGTCAACCCCCGCCTTCGTCAGCTTCGCGTTGAGGAGTGTAGTTCTCAGACGGCTGAGAATGAGCGGTGAAAGAACCTCCTTGGCCCTGTCCGCCTGCTCCTCGACATACTCCTTGCCCGCCGATGTCCCCTTCTTCATGGTGAGCCGGACACGTTCAACCAGCCTGTCAATGTTCACCGCCTTCCCATGATCGCTCTTGGCCGTGTCGACCCCGTCCTCCCCGTATCTGACCTGGATAATGTTGCCCCGCGAGTCTCGGACCGTCGAGTCATACTCGACCCTCAAGTGTTCGAGCGCGTTGATGAGTCGGCGTTGCATGTAGCCGCTCTGCTGGGTTCTGACAGCCGTATCGACCAGCCCCTCCCTTCCCCCCATCGCGTGGAAGAAAAACTCTATCGGTTCAAGACCGTCACGGTAGCTGTGATAGACGAATCCACGCGGTGCAGCTCTCACGTCTCCAGGCTTGAAGAAGCTGAGCGCTCTCCCCCGGTATCCTCTAAGGATCCTCTTGCCGCGAATGGACTGCTGCCCCACATTGGCAGTCATCTGGCCAATGTTGAGCGATGACCCTCTGGCACCCGCTCTGCTCATGATTACCCCGCTGTTATCCATCTGGAAGTACTGGTCCGCGATCTCCCCCGCAACGTCCCGAGCCCGGGAGAGCTCGTTCATGATGTATATCTCCAACGATTCTTCCATTGACTGACCGGGAAGACGTTCAAGAGAACCCTTCCGGAAATTGTCGATGTACTCGTCAACCTTCTCCTCAGCCTTGGCTATGGCCCGCGAGATCTTCTCCTTGACCGCCGCGGGTGTCTGCAGCTCGTCCATCGCGTACGTGAATCCGCGGAGGAGCATGAACCTGTCCAAGAGCCGCGTAACCGCGTTCAGAAACCTCCGAGCCTCCTCGGCGCCATAGTCCTTGACTATACGGTGGAATAGGCTCTCAGACTTTTCCGCTCCTATCGAGGCCTTGTCGATGACTCCTTGTTCGAGGACGCCGTCCTTGATGACAATGAACGCGTCGTATGGGCAGTCGTGCAGCACTCCCCTGTCGCAATCCTCGCACTTGTAGTAGCTGGACAGGTTAGACTTTGAGACAAAGTTGAACCCCTTCGGCAGCACAATGCTGAATATCTGTTTACCAGTCCATCTCTCTTCCGGCCGAGCCGAGGTGGGCTCCGGCATTGGTCCCTCATAGCCTGCAGCCGCCAGGAGCTTCGACACGTCATGTCGATCAAGACTCGTTGACTTCTGTGTGAGGAGAAAGCCTGCTGTCAGCGAGTCGCGTATTGCGCCTATGATCGGTCCACCGTATCTTGGTGAGAGAATTTGGTCTTGCACTTGCATCAATAGCCGAGCCTCTGTCCGAGCCTCTTCTCCCTGCGGGACGTGCAGGTTCATCTCGTCCCCGTCAAAGTCCGCATTGTAGGGCGGACATACAGTCGGGTTGAGCCGGAAAGTCTTGTACGGGAGAACCCGGACTCGGTGGGCCATTATCGACATTCTGTGAAGGCTCGGCTGGCGGTTGAACAGTACAATGTCCCCATCGCGGAGATGCCTCTCCACGACAAAGCCTGGCTGCATAGCCTCCGCGACCACCTTTCTGTCCGTGACGAACTCTAGACGAACCCGTCTCCCATCAGGACGCACGATATACAATGCGCCGGGGTAATTGTCGGGACCGTTGTCGATGAGCCGCTTCATCTCGTCCATGTTGTGCGCAGTAACCTTCTCTGGAATTGTGAGCCTGCTCGCAACGTCGAGCGGGACCCCGACCTCGTTAATGTCCAGGTTGGGATCTGGAGAAACGACTGTCCTGGCTGAGAAGTCGACCCGCTTCCCGGACAGGTTTCCCCTGAATCTACCCTCCTTCCCTTTGAGCCTCTGAACGAGAGTCTTCAACGCCCGACCCGACCTGTGTCGTGCCGGAGGTAGACCTGAGACCTCGTTGTCGAAGTAGGTCGTCACGTGGTACTGGAGTAGCTCGTGCAGCTCCTGGATTATGTTGATCGGCACACCGGATTCGAGGGCTTCTCGGAGCTTCTGGTTGATCCGGATAATGTCGACAAGTTTGTGGGTCAAGTCGTCCTCCGACCTGATTCCAGACTCTAGCGTTATGCTCGGTCTCACTGAGACGGGAGGAACAGGCATTACTTGCAGCACGGCCCATTCTGGGCGCGCTGCCTTCGGATCGAGACCGAGCAGGATGAGATCATCGTCGGTTATTCTCTCCAGTCTTTCTCTAACAGTGCTCGGGGTTAGACGTACGGCCCCACCTTCGGCCACTATCTCGTGGAAAGTTGTGGGCTTTCCATGCTCGATGGGATACTGTTTCTGGCTACAGTGGGGGCACTGCTGGGTCTTCTTTGCGTCCCGGATTATCTCGTCAAGAAACGCATCTGGGACCGTGTTCAGGCGCTGTTTCAGTTCGGTGTGTCTGGCTCTGTACTTTTCGATCTTCTCCTCTGTGAGAAGTATCCTTCCACAGTTTCGACACGTGATCGAGAGCAGACGGTGGATAAGTTTCGCGAAGCTCACGTGTATCACCGGCTCGGCAAGTTCGATGTGTCCAAAATGGCCAGGGCAGGCAGACGCAGTATTCCCGCACGTCTTGCATTTCTGTCGCGGTTCGAGAGTTCCGAGTCTTCCGTCCATTAGACCTGAGACGATGGGAACTCCGTCCTCGTCGTATGTGTCAGCAGCTTGTACCTCGACTGCTGAGAGCTTGCGGAGCTCAGCGGGTGACAAGAGGCTGAAGCGGATACTCTGTATTATCTTCGCGGCCTCATCGACCATTGCAAGCGCCATAGTTAGGCCCTCTCCTCTAGGTTCAGTCTGGGAGCGATTCCGAGCGCCATGAGCTCTTGTACGAGCAGCTTGAACGCGTACGATATTGCGACTGGCGAGATCTGGGCTTTCTCCGCGTCTATCCTGCAGATGTACTTGTTCTGTTTGATATCATGATATGCGAGGGTGCCGCAGACTTCGCAGACGTAGGCAACGTACTTGTCCGACTCTTCCAATAGCCGGTCTCTGAGGAGCGCGCTTGCCCCGTGACCGATTAGACAGTCACGCTCCATTTCACCGAATCGTAGGCCTCCGCCCCGTGCGCGACCTTCCGTTGGCTGTCTTGTCAGCATCTGGACCTGCCCCCGGGCCCTTGCGTGCATCTTGTCTGAAACCATGTGGTGAAGCTTCTGATAATACACGACTCCAATGAACAGGTCGGCTGCGAGCCTCTCGCCCGTGATCCCATTGTAGAGCGTTTCACGCCCGCTACTCTGGAACCCGAGTTTGTTGAGAATCTCCCCGATCGCCTCTGGGCCGATGTTCTCGAAGGCTGTTCCGTCCATTATCTCGCCCATCTGTGATGCGGTCTTCCCACCGAGTGTTTCTACGAACTGGCCGATGGTCATTCGCGACGGGATCGCGTGCGGATTGATTATCACGTCTGGAACGACGCCGTCTACGGTGAACGGCATGTCCTCTTGTGGCACGAGTAGTCCAATGACGCCTTTCTGTCCATGGCGCGATGCGAACTTGTCCCCGAGCTCAGGGATCCTTAGGTCTCGGACCTTGACCTTTACCAGTTTGCTGCCTTCAATCGACTCAGTCACGAATACCTGGTCGATGATGCCCTGCTCAGACGGTCTCATCGTGACAGACGAGTCCCTCTTAGTGGGACCCTTGACCTCGAACTCGCGGTATTCTTCAAGAAATCTCGGAGGGCTTGTTCTCCCGACCAGGACAGTGTTGCCCATGGTCTCTGCCTCCGGGGAGATCATCCCGTCCTCCTCTAGCATACGATAGTAGCGGTCTCCTCTGTAGCCCCGGATGCCTGCTTCTGGAATCTCGAACTTGTCACGGAGGCCCCCCAGATACTGTCGGCTTTCTGCTTCATAGATCCGATAGAACGTGGACCTGAAGAGGCCGCGATCCACCGATGACTTGTTGATAATGATCGCGTCCTCCATATTGTATCCCTGAAACGAAAGAATGGCCACGACCACGTTCTGTCCCGAGGGACGTTCTAGATAGTTGAAGACCTCCATCGGCTTCGTCTGCACAATGGGCGTCTGGGGATAGTGCAGGAGATGAGAACGAGAGTCGACGCGTGTGAAGAAGTTGGTGGAGAATACGCCAAGAGCCTGCTTGGCCATTGCCGACTCGTACGCGTTGCGTGGAGACTGGTTGTGTTCGGGAAATGGTATGAGACTTGCAGCGATACCGAGCATTAGATACGGGGCGATCTCGAGATGAGTGTGGTCCTTCCGCAGCTCGTGCTCGTACATCGCCACCAGAGCGTCCTCCTCCTCATCAGCATCAAGCATCTCGACTACTCCATTCCGGATCAGGTCCTGCCAGCTCAACCGTCCATCGTCCACCGACGCCAAGTGTTCCTCTGTCAGTCTCGGTCTGGCCGAGTCTACGACGATGAGGGGACGCCGAACCCTGCCCGAGTCGCAGTTGATGTATAATTCTCTCCTTCCCTCCTCGACCTCGGGCGGGTGATATGCAATGTTCATCTCGGAGCTCATCTTGCCTTGGCGTCTGTAATCTCTCAACTCATCGGCAAGTGCCACGGGATCCTTTGAGTATCCCGCAATGATACCATCCACAACCACTTTTCCCCCGGTTGCGCGGAGTCTCTTATCAGACTCCTCGATGGGCATGACTCCCATTCGGCGAAGTTTGTCAACGATTTCTTTCGGGTCGATTCCGACCGAGATGCTGCTGGACAATGCCAGGTTCTTGACGAGTCCGCAGTTTGACCCTTCGGGAGTCTCATCAGGGCAGAGCCTTCCGTAGTGAGTAGGATGAAGATCTCTTGCCTCCAGGTTCGGCTGGCTTCTGCTCAGGGGCGACTGGAGCCGGCGTAGATGGCTTAGGGTGCTGACAAAGTTGGTTCTGTCCAATAACTGTGTGACTCCTATTCTTCCCCGCACCCAGTTCCCGGTCGCGATGGCGTGCTGGACCCTCTCGGTTATTATTCCCGGTCTTATCGCGTTGGCTATGGAAAACTCGATGTGTCGTCGAATGGTTATCCTTTCCAACTGATACTTGAGGTCGCGAGTAAGGTTCCGGAAAGAGATTCTGAACAGCTCGGCGAGGAGCGATCCTGCAAGCTTCAGTCGCTTGTTTGCATAGTGATCCTTGTCGTCTGGAGTCCTTCTTCCCAGCTTCACCTCAATTATTCGCGTCGCGATCTCCGAAAGAAAAAGTCCTTTTTCTCTCCTGTCGCCAGGTACCCGGCCCATGTGGGGCAGGAAGTTCCTATCAAGAACAGATTCGGCCTTCCTGAGTCGATACTCATCCACCTGCCCAGGTGCGAGTCTGTTCCCCAGGTAGAGCAGCGCGTCTCTCTGATTTGTTGCCTCGAGTGATTTCTCAAAAGATCCCTCGAGCTCGTTCTGGATTGATGGGTCTAGACTGACCAGCTCGGCGACCTTGGCATCTTCTTCGAATCCCAGCGCCCTCATCAGAATCATGAAGGGTATGTCGCTAGGAATGCCGGGCATCGTGACGTAGATGCCTGCATCACTCTTGAGCGCGACTTCGATGCGGGCTCTGAAACCTACGGTTGTAGAGAATATCTTGGCCTTGTAGGTGGGATTCACACCTGTATGCTCTATGTCGACTAGAATCCTGTTTGCAGCGAGATCTTCTAAGGCTACGATTACTCGTTCTGACCCGTTGACTATGAAGTATCCACCAGGGTCTAGAGGGTCTTCTCCGACGCCTATCAGGTCATCAGGAGATAGCTTGGAGAGGAGGCAGATTCGAGATTTTAGCATTACAGGCAAGTCTCCGATGTAGACCATCTCCGGCTGCCCTTCTCGTTCTCCGATGACGGGTATCATTTCCATATGAAGCGGAGCGGCGTAGGTCAGGTTCCTTATCCTCGCCTCTGCCGGATAGATTGACCGTTCTGTCCCGTCTACCTCGATTACCCTGGGTGCTCCAATCTCGATCTTGCCTAGCTTGATCTTTAGGGGATAGTCTCCGATTTCTATAGGTAGGTCTCCGACTTCGTCTACGATGGCTTGGAGGCCGCGTTCGACGAACTCGTTGTAGGAGTCTATGTGTTGTCTGACTAGGCCGCTATCGCGAATGAACTCCTTTGTGAGGTTCCACAGCTGGTTTGTTGTTACTGCCATTCTCTCACTTTCAAGAATATTTATTTCAAAAATCCTCTACGACATACCGGTAAAAGTCAGACTCTCCCGCCGTCGCGCTCTTTCGAATGACCTTTACAATGTCCCCAGGTTTGGCACCAATGGCTCTTACTGCAGGGTCAGTGGACTTGATGTAGGGTATCTGGAACGGCTTGATATGGTAACGTTCTAGAACTTCCTTCGCTTCGCCCGGTTTGAGCAGAATGTGTCTCGGTACCAGTTCGTGTTTGAATACGTCGTAAGAGGGTTCCTTCTCTTTGCTCTGCTTCTTGACCAAGTACTTGATGCTACCTCAGGGGGACGGAGGTTTAGGGTCCGACCTACCAGGCTGGGTTGGCGAAACTATTCGCCGGTTTAATAAACCTAACATTTGTCCACAACGGGTTTCCAACGGGTTCCACGAGGGTGGAGTCGTTAAGTTTGTCCATAGTGCAAGGCGGGTCCGGACGAAGAAATACTGGTCGAAAAACTCATGGGTTCATCCGATAAAGCACCTTCAAACACTCAATGCTTGTGTTTTGGGAATGAATCGGCTCGGAGACTCCGAGCGGCCGTTCGATGGCGAGCGGTCACCGATAACCTCCTCCCTAGCCCTGGGTTTCGCGCGTCTTCGATCAAGATCGTATACAGTTATTTAGAACAGTCATGACCACATCGACGAATGCCGGGATCGCCTAGCCAGGTATGGCGTCGGATTGCTAAACCTGAGGTCCGGGTGTGGAAATCCGATGGGCCTTAGGCCCTCGTGGGTTCAAATCCCACTCCCGGCGCCAACAGGAAGACCGGCTCTAATCTGTGAAGGGTTTCTGGAGTATTGGTATGCCCCCCGGGGGGTCGAGAAAAAGATAGCAGAAAAGCCGTAGTTAGCAGCGAAGAAAAAGTTAGCACAGAATGGAAATTATTTTGCTGGGTCCAATGGTATTCGCGGGATTTTTGAGGCAGGGATCTGCAGCATCAGGATGCTTGTACGTTCATGTAGAACAGCTAATAGCGTGCGGAGAGACATATTGTTTTGAGGGCAGATTGACGGTAAATGCCGAGGAGAGGCCCGTGTTGCTGAGTCTTGATGGCCGAGGCTTCTATGTTATCCACTACTCCGCGATCCCAGAGAATGAGTTCACCCGGATCAGGTTTGACCTTGCGGATCCTAACACCGGCGAGGGTGGCTCAGCGGAGGCGGTCGTAGACCCTCGCCTCGTCGAGGCATTGAACTCCCACAGCAAGGGACATGACAAGGGACGGGCGTTCCTTATCTGGATAGACACGCGCAGCAATGAGGTGCGGTGGCAACAGCGAAAGATAGGCGGACTCAAATTCCCTCCCGGCGTGTCTTAAATATCAGTTTTCAACAAGCTCCGACCGCAGGGGGAGTGGCTCTTCCTAAACTGTCCGCGATGTGGGGGCCCCGTCTCAGATCCTCCCGAGCGAGAATGGACATTCCAAGACTATCATGTTTCACGGTTCCGCTGCGACAACGGCGACAAATTCAACCTCTACAAGGGGGTCAGCAAGACGTTCACGATACCGAGGATGCCAGTGGTTCGCAGTGTATGTCCCGGGTGCAAGGCTGAGAACCCAGACCACGCAATCTATTGCAAGGACTGCGGAACGAGGCTCTAGTCCTACACCGCCCTCCCAACAGGCGGATCTGGGGCAGATCGATAAACAGAAGAAGTCTCGCCTGGCCCGTTAGTGCCGCGCCTTATCATTTCCAAACCACAAGAATATTAACAACGAGACGTTGGGAATCGCGGTCTCCGCCGCTCTAGGAAAAACCGAGAATAGCGTTTCAACATGACTCTCGAGCCTGAAGGCATATTAACTGGAATAAGAGGAGGGCTTAGCCGCGAGAACATTTCCGCCCGCTTCAGAGCCATCCGAAAGACACTCGGCGGCATTCCTCGCGCTACAGTTCTTCACTATTCCATCCTAACCCTGACCCTTGGGCTCGCCGCCATTATCCGCCTACTTCCCCTACGATGGGGGGCTTACATCAGCGAGTTCGACCCATACTTCAACTTCAACGACATGCGCCAGATCACATCTGGTGGCTGGCAGAGCTGGTACGCCTACACAGATTTCAAGGCATGGTTTCCTTTTGGCAGATCACCAGTCACGACAAGCTATCCCGGAACCAGCTTCACCGGGACACTCATCTACATGTTTCTCCAGGCAATAGGTATCAACGTTAGCCTCTATGATGCGGCTGTCTATGCCCCTGTGATTCTGGGCGTTTTCGGAGTACTCGTCATCTACTTCTTTGCAAGAGACATTTGGGGTAAGAGTGCTGGCCTATTGGCCGCGCTACTCTCAGCGTTCAGCTCGAGCCTGATCAGCCGTACCGACCTCGGATTCTTCCGAAACGAGGCCGTTGGAATACCAACGATGGTCATGACATTTCTATTTTTCATAAGAGCTGTCGACGCGAACCGATCGCTGAAGGCCACGATCATCTACAGCATACTTTCCAGCATGAGCCTAATCTACATGGCCTTCGCCTGGGGAAGTTTCCGGTATGCCGCCGAGGTGCTAGGACTCTTCACCCTAGCACTTGTGGTCTTGAAGCGATACTCTCCACGCCTCATGCTCTCGTATGGGATTACGATGGGATTGTTCCTATTCACGGGAACTGAACTTCCGTTGTTAGGGCATACTTACCTTACGGAGAGCACCACAATTGCCCTGTTGGGTGTGATGGGAGTTCTCGCGATAATGGAACTGGCCCGGCTTGCCCCGACTTCTAGGGGAAGGTTGACAGTAGCCGGTCTCGCAGTGGTTGGTGTCGCGGCGGTGGCGATTCTCGGCGTCAGCACTGGTCTGATTTCCGCAGGCCTCCGAGGAAAATTCGCTGCGACACTAAACCCATTCATCCGGAACAGTATTCCCCTTGTGGCCTCCGTCGCGGAGAATAGACCTTCGACATGGGCGAGCCTCTACTTGGAAATAGGAAGCGTCATACTTCTGGCCGTTTTCGGCTTCTTCTTTGCCTTTCAACGCTTACGAGACAGTGATGTACTCCTCATAATCTTCGGAGTCACCGGCTTCTATTTCGCCGCCAGCCTCGTCAGGCTTACGCTAATCCTCGCCCCCGCAGTAGCCACGTTAGGGGCAATCACTATTGTCGAACTTGGAAAGCCTGCAATGGACATCATCCAACAGGCTGTCATATTCCCCAGAAGGAAGTTGCGATTCACAAGCCGGGTCAGCCGAGAGTTCAGCCTTGGCATCCTCCTGATCATCCTGATCCTTGTGGTTCCCACATTCATAAACGCAGTCCAGTCAGCCTATACTCCGACGACCATAGCGTCAGCCAGCCTCCCAGTACGAGGCTACTATCCCGACTGGATACAGGCCCTAACCTGGATGAACAATAACCTACCTTCCACGAGCGTCGTCTTTGCCTGGTGGGACTACGGGTACTGGATTTCGGTGAACACGGGACTCCATACTCTTGCCGACAATGGAACAGGAAATCTGACGCAGATCCAGATTATCGCAACAGGACTGATGCTCAACGAATCCATGGCCGTCAATCTGCTACGCCAATACGGAGTGACCCACGTTGCAATATTCATCAGCTACAACTTCCAGCAAGGAGGGTCCGGTCTCTGCTCGTCGAGCGCTGGAACCCCGGCCGTGTGCGGCTACGGCGATGACAGCAAATGGTACTGGATGGTACGCATAGGAAATGGCACGGTCATAAACACGCCGCTAGGTCTAGCTACCGTAACCTATCGACAGGTCACCGAGAATGCGCAGACAGGCGCTTCGGTCTACGACAGGTACATCACTATAGGAGGCAAGACTGACAATGGTACAGTGATCACTGACAACTTCCCCCCAAGTTCAAGTCAGGCAGCGGCGATACCTTTGAGCAACACTCTACTAGGACTATTGCTGCGCAACAGCTACCCAACGGGAATCAACCCCCAGTTAAAGGGAGCCAACGGCGACCCGTCCGACAGAGGAGACAGCAGCCCGTATTTCTTCAGCAAGGTCTTTGCCTCGTCCAACAACTACGTGTTGATCTACAAAGTGAACTATCCACAGACCCCCACCCTTACGACCGTGCTCAGCAACCCCTACATGCCTCAGGGAGGCACTACCAACATCACGGGCAGCCTGACCTATCCCAACGGACTCCCAGTATCCACTACCTTGAAGCCGGTAATACTCCAATACGCCACGACAGGCACTGGCTGGACCTTGATCGGAAATGCGACAATCACATCTTCCGGCTCTTTCGCATTTCCAGACTGGAAGCCTCCGAACCAGTTGGGATCGATAACCGTTAGGGGCTGGTGGAATGGGGACCCTACCCTCGACTTGAACATGGTGTTGAGTGCAAACCAGACCCTTATCGAGCACTAGCCTCTAGCCTCTAGGCAGTTGCGGCTTCAGAACCTTTGATTCGGTAACGTGCGTACTTGTCTTCTGGGGAAAACTTTGCAGGATGTGGAATACTAGTCGGCGAGCCGCAATAGGGACAGGGATTCTTGAGGGTATATCGCCAACACTTCGTGCACCTTCGCATCAACCATTTCATCCAATCTTTCGCCCCTCCCCACCTGCTTTCTTGATGGATTCGAGTATGTCCTCCATTACAAGGTTCAATGTTTTTTCTGCTGCCTCGAAGCTGCCGGCCTCGACCTCGACTCGATACTTGGGGGCGCCGATCGTGTAGATCTTTATCTCGCTACCTCGCGGCCGGCGTATTTTCTTGGCGCTGACAAGAGTCTGACGAATGATCTCCAAACCGCCAGGCTTGTGACAGCTTACCGAGACCGTTCCTCGAACCTTCGATCTCTCGAGTCGAATCTTGCTCTTAGAAACCTCGGCTATTGCCTGGGCCCATTCCTCGGATAGCCCCGCTTTGACTAGTGCTTCCGGACCCTCGTCAATCGCTTCCTCCAGAGGCTCGTAGAGACCGCCGAACTTTTCTAGAATAGTGTTCTTGATGACCTCAGCATCCTCTTCAGGCCTCCGCATTTTTTCGGCGGCGCTCTTGAGAATCGCTTCTGCTTTCCTCTCCTTCTTCCACTCGAGCATCTTCTCCGATTTTTCCCTGCCTGTCACTCGTCGCAGAGACAGATCTATTTGGTTCCGCTGTGGATTGACTCTGAGGACTTTGAGGACGAGCTTCTGGCCCGCACGGGCATGATCTCGGATGTTTCTTACCCAAGTCGTTGAAATCTCCGAGATGTGGACTAGACCCTCGATGCCGGCATACTCGTCGAGTTTGACGTACGCGCCGTAGTCTTCCACCCTTGTGACCGTCGCGACGACAAGGTCTCCTACTTCCGGGAATACTGTCTGGGAAGCCTGGGTGGACATGATTGGACCTTGCTAGCTTAATGACTGTAATATTTCTGCGCGAATCGTGGCCTTTCCGCCGGTGGGCTGAGCCAGGAGCTCATCGCAGACTGTACATTTGACGTAGCTGCTTGTCCTCTCAAAGACAATCTGTTCATTGGCGCATTTCAAACATTTGACTCGGAGGAATATGCTCCGAGGCTTTGGAATCAGTTCCCATCTCATCTAGGCTCCTACCTCCAATTTTCTCAGTCTGATGCCCAGACGCATGACTGTATAATTACATGTTCTGCACTTTAGTCGCAAGAGCGATTTCTTCGTTGTCTTGGCTGTGCGTTTCAGTTCTGGAAACTTCTGTCCCCCGTATCCGTGCTTCCGTCTATCCTGCCTACGGGTTCCCCAGGCCATGGTGCGGGCCTTTCCAGCCTTGTAGACCGTGACCGAGTGGGCAGTATGGTGTCCACACTTGGGACAGTAGGTGTTGACCTCCTTTGGAAACTTCAACTCTCTAACACCGGCGAAAGACTTCGGGGAGTGCCCAGCCGCCTTTTATTCATTATCCCTGTTCGAGGCGGTTATTTCGACCGCAGCCCCTTGTCTGACTAGACTGTCAGCGTTTTCTTGCGGCAACTTCGCAACGTCCTCCTTGTGAAATGGACCGTGCGCCTTCAAGTCTACTCCTATGATTGATGGAACGTCTTTTACAAACCGTATCAAGACAAATTCCCCATTCTTTGGCCTTGAATGAGACGGTTCCTGGCCCTGAAGGAGATCTTGTTTCATCTTGTCGTAGTCTCTCAGGATCCCTGAGATTGCTTGATGGGTCAGCTTCTCCGTGTATTCTAGGCTGGTAGATTGAACGAGACCTGTCTGTAGCCAGAGCTTGTCGAGCCTTCGATCCAAGAACTGGGTTAACAGTTGATCCAGGCGAAGCATTTCCTCTTCCAATACAATTGCTTTGAGAGACTTTGCATCCAGGTTTTTCTGCGATTCTCTGAGCCTCTTGATGTAGGATGATATGTCTTTGAATAAGCCTGGCCTTAACGGCTGTAGTTCAGGATTGTGGAATTCTCGTTTCCAGGCGTCCTGTAGCTCGTCGTAGGCCGCTGTCATCTATCTACGTCCAAAGCAGTTCTCTCGCTCGTCCGCAGAGTATGTAGTTAGGCAATTCATGCTGCATATCAGTTCAAATTGCGGCGAATCCTTGACTCTGACCTTCATGCTTCCCTGAAAGGCGAGAGACTCGTTGAACGGGTCGAACTCGTCGAACCTTTCCTTTTGGACCCTCATAGCCATCAGGCCTGTGTGGCCATTGAGGGTTCCCGGCAACCTGATGAGTCTGTGAACGTCGGTCGTGACGACACTGTCTATCTTTGCAGACTTTTTTTCGACTGCCTTTAACGATAATGTTTTCCACGTTGAAAGGCCGATGCCTTTCACTGAACTCCAGAAAGGTCTCCCCAAAAGCTTGTCCCGATCTTGAGCCATGAGCGTTCTTGTCTGGGCGGCTGACAATCCAACCTTTTCTCCCTCTTCACCGAGAACATCATAGATTCCCGCGACCATTCTACCACGCCAGCCCGGCTGGCCTATCTGGGGACCCTCAATGACTGTGGTTCCTCCTGTTTTCAACTCCTCTAGTTCGTGCAGTGCTGGTTCAAGCCCTTGACCGAGTACATAGCTTGCTATCTCCCTCCGCTCTTCCTCTCGGACAAGGCCGAGATCGTTGGAATACACGTGAACATGATACCCTCTATGACCCGAAAAGAAAACGTGAGTGTCCGAAGGATCGACTCCGAAGTCTGAATAGAGGATTTCTAGAAGCTTGGACGTCTCCTCTTTGGCGTGTTGTAGACATTGTCCGCAGAGCCACGTCTGCTCTTCCAGTCGATCATTCTTGCATTTGGGGCAAACTTTGGGGGCTCCACCCTTTCCTAGGGTTCCGCAGCCCCTGCATTTCCAAGTATCATGTTCGGCCTTGCATGGAGTATCGAGATGGTCCGCGTCAATGTCAAAAACCAGATCGGCTCTCTTCCAGCCCTTCTCGTCCATAGGCGCCGTTGGCTCCTGATAATACGCGGTGGAGAAGTAGACATGAGCAGGCACTAGGTCGCGGATTGCAGTGAGAAGGAGGCTAGGGTCTCTGAAGGCTCTGTGTCTCACCATGAATTTTTCTTTGAAGAGTAGGAAGCCGTATTCTCTCTCCTCGGGCCTGGGAGGTAGGTAGAAGCCAGTGTTGTGGGCGAGATAGAACTGCTGGAATTTTTGCCGGATTACTTGTTCAGCTGGGTTCACGTTTCGGACCTTTGTTGGTGAGGATCCGTGATTTCCTCTTGTAGTAGCTGAGCGGATTCCTGATGGTGTCGCAGAGTTCGTCTGGCTTGTAGCAGACACCGTGGGTCTTGAGCGTCGTGCACATCGGGCAAGTGTATTTCGTCCGCCCCCCTCTTCTTCCCCCAATATGTTCTACCTGATAGCGTGTCATCCTCTCAGAAAAGTCGGTGGCCGGCTTGAACGCTTTCACGATCTCTTCTTCACCTGTTCCAATGTTCAGTAGGAAGGATGCGAGGGTGAACCTTCCCATGTGTTGGACATTTTTTCCCTCGTTCAGACTATCGATTAGGTGTCGGACGCAAGGGGGCATTGCCTCGGGCATGGGAACGCTCGGAAGCTCATAGCGCGTGGGGACTCCCAGCCATTTTATCACCAGGCCTCTAGCTCGTTCAACTCTCGACCCTAGTTGTCCGGGGATCTCGCCTGGTGGCCTACTTGATCTCTCAAGGATCCTTGCCCTCACCTCCTCTTCGATGAGACGGGCTGCCTCTTCGCGCGTAACAAAGACGAAACCCTGGTCCATGACCCTGTTCGAGAGGCTCCAGCGAGGTTCTCTGAGATGGATCGAATTGCGAAGGTAGTCGGTCAGGTAAACCGCAAAATCGTAAAACCTGCGCACCAACCTCACGTCGAGCCTCTTGAGTTTCCATCCGAACGTCTTCGATGCAATGTGCTCTATCTTCTCAGGAGTTTCTTGCCTGAGCAGCTCGTAGGCCCTCTTCGCCTCCGCAAGAGCAAACCTTCGTCGAGCTCTCTCCTCTCCAACCAGACCCAGGATCAAGTTGGATACGGGGAATGATAGTATCTCAGTGCTCTCGCTGGTGGAATCATTTGATACCTGGCCTTTGGACAATGCTTCCTCCAGCCTCTTTTCTGCTCTGTCTAGGACTGGACTGAACTCCGGGGCTGCTATCTCGTCGATCGAGAAGCCTAGTTCTCTCACGTAATCAGTTGCTTCGGCGAGAAAGGGGTACTTTGCCAGGTCAGCCCGTGTTAGCATGCCATCGTCTTATTCTTGCTCGATTCTAGGTGCGAGATAGTATAGAAGTCTGCCCTGCTGGGGCATCTCAAATTCGACTTTGATTGGCATGTTGGTCGAGAACTCGAGAGATGCTACTTCTGACGCACCCGAGCCGGCCCGTATGATTTCCCCAAAATAGTTCAGATTGTATGTTGCTCTGCAGGCCTCTTTTGCGTCTAGCTCTAGTATCGCGTCGCTTCCCTTGTCCATTTCGATGATCGCGCTGCTGAGTTCGCCAGTAGCTCTGACAGTGA
>WNGL01005541.1_pt1 | contig 24179 bp, 20 predicted proteins | sample 5400591 | NCBI WGS metagenome assembly WNGL01 (sample SAMN13153377, study PRJNA577476) | soil metagenome | isolation source: 80 cm soil or saprolite under Garry oak tree replicate 1 | place: USA:California | collected 2016-06-15 | reverse complement strand
CGACGTCGGCCGGCGCCGCGTAGACCGGGTCGTACGCGGTCATGACGAGCGTGTCGACCTTGCCGGCCGCGAGGTCCGCCGCGAGCTCGCGGAGGGACTCCGGCCCGGCGGCGACGTCGCGCAGGGCTGGGGCGTAGTCCACCGTCTGACCGGCGTTGCCGAGCGCCGCGTTCAGGGCGTGCGCCAGCGCGTGCACCGCCGCCGGCTGGCGCGGCCCGGCCAGCACGAGCGAGCGGCCGCGCGAGCGGGCGAGGTCGTCCGCCACCGCCTGCGCCTGCCGGGCGAGGCGCGTCTCCCCGCCGAGGGGGGCGAGCTGCGCGAGCCCGTGCCGGGAGGCGAGCCGCGCCGCGACCGCGCGGGCGAAGCCGAGCACCTCCGACGGCTTCAGTCGGAAGCGGTGATCGGCCGTGGCGCCGGTGACGGAGAGGTGCGCCTCGGCGACGTAGAGCCGGTTCAGCTCGGGGCCGGGCTCGCGGTGGTCCGAGAACTCCCGCGCCAGGCGCAGCGCCTCCGGGCCGTGGTGCAGGAAGTCCGCGTCGAGCGCGAGGATGACCTTCGCCGCGGCCAGGCGGTGCCGCGCCTCCAGGGGCCGGCCGAAGGCGATGCGGGCGCCCTCATAGGCCTGATCGTGGGCGACGCTCTCGTAGGCGTGAAATCGCGCCTTCGGGAAGCGTGCCTGGATGCGCCGGCGCAGGTCCAGCAGGATGGGCGAGCCGGTGGCGCCGGTGAGGAAGCGCAGCCGCGCCCCGCCGTCCTGCTGGTGCGCCGCCGCGAGCGCGGCCAGCTCGCGCAGGAGCGAGCGGTAGGAGATGGGATCGTGCGCCTTCTTAAACCCCTTGGCGCGCCGCGGGTCGTACAGGTCGAGCAGGGAGGCGAGCTCGAAGCTGCCCACCCCGCCCCGGCTCGCCGGGTGGTCCGGGTTGCCCTCCACCTTGGTCGGCCGGCCGTCGTAGCTCGTGACGAGCAGGCCCGTGGCGTGGCCGCCGAGCGAGAGCGCCGTCGCGTAGTGCACGGCGGTGCCGGGGAGGAGAGGCTTCTCCGGCGGGCGCACGTAGGGGAGGATCTTGTGGCGGGGCGGCCGGCAGGCGTCGAGCGACGCGAGGGCCATCGAGGCGCCCAGGACCTGGAGGAAGCCTCGCCGCGAGACGCCCTCGGGCGGCTCGGCCGCGCCCTCGGGGAACTCGGGCGAGGGCAGCCGCCGCGACTCGAGCTCCTCCAGGCTGCGCCACCTCTGCCGCCCGTCGGCGCCGGGCCGACCGGTGGCGTTGTCCTGACCGTAGATGGGCAGCTTCGAGCCTAGCGATGGCATGTCGTGCAAGCCGTCCTGGAGTGGATGTCGTGACGCTTCAGGAGGTCCTTCGCCAGCGCGGCCGGGTCACCCTCGGGCACCCAGCCCATGGCGGTGATCTGGTCGAGCGGGCGGAGGTTCGGACCGGGGTCGCGGTGGCAGTCGAGGCACCAGCTCATGGTGAGCGGCGCCACCTGCTCGATGGCCGGCATCTGGTCGACGCGGCCGTGACAGCTCTCGCAGCCCACGCCCTTGTTCACATGGATGGCGTGGTTGAAGTAGACGAAGTCGGGCAGGCGGTGGACCCGCATCCACGGGATGGGCTGGCCGGTGAAGTAGCTCTCCCGGATCGGCTCGAGCCGTGGGCTCTTGTTCCAGATCTGCGAGTGGCAGTTCATGCAGAGCGCGGTGGAGGGGATGCCAGCCGACGGGCCCCGTTCGACGCTCGTATGGCAGTACCGGCAGTCGATGCCGTCGTCGACGATGTGGTGGCGGTGGTCGAACTGCACCGGCTGGACGACGGGGTCCTGCTGCCCGGTCCCGCTGGGCACGCGCGCCCAGACCATGAGGCCGCCGAGGGTGCCGACCGCGCCTCCCACGAGCAGCAGGAGCACCAGCTTGAATGCCGTGTTGGAGCTGGGTCTGAAGAGTGAGCTCATGGAGCGCGCGCCCGGCCCTTTTACTCCAGGAGGCTGGAGTTGGCCCGCCTGGGTTCCGGTCGCCGTAAAGTGCCTAGTTACGCAGCGCGGCGCAGTTCCCTCTTGGGTCGAGCGCTTGCTTTGTTCGGCGTGGCGTTTGCTGTCCGTGAACGGCACCCTCCCCAGGTGGCGGTGGCGGCGCGGAACGGCCGGCCCCAGCTTCCAGGAACGAACGCTTGGGCCAGGCTCTTGCCTGACAGGTAGGGATGGATGAACCGGAAGCTCGCCACTGCGCTGGCGCTCACCGCCCTCGCGCTGCCCGCCGCCGCTCAGACCGGAGCGGCGCAGCAGCCGTATCCGTCGGCTCCGCCTCCGCAGTACCAGCCTCCATCGCAGGACCGGCCCCCGCCGCTGTTCCAGGGCCAGTCGACGCCGGCGGCCTTCGACCCCGAGCCCGATCGCCGCTCCCTGCTCGCCATCGTCGCGCTCGACGCGCTCTACGGGGCGGCAGCCGGTGCCCTGGTGGGCGCCGGCGTGGCACTCATCATCAACAACGACGCCTGGGGGCGCGACCTCATGATCGGCACCGGCGCTGGTATCCTGGTGGGCACCGCGGCCGGCCTCGTGGAGGCCTCGAACCGCGGACCGAACAGAATCGCGATGGACGGCCTCGGCTCCCCCGATCGCGATTCGCCGGGGAAGGGCGTCACGACGGTGGCGCGGCTCGGCGGGAGGTTCTGAAGCTCCCGCACGCTCGGAGGCAGCGCGTAGTCGAAGGTCGAACGGGGTCGTACAATCACGCCGTGCCCATCTTCCGGCTCCCGCGCGAGCTCGTCTTCCCGGAGCCCGACCTGGCCGAGCCCGAAGGGCTCCTCGCCGTCGGGGGCGATCTCTCCCCGGAGCGGCTCCTCCAGGCCTACGCCGCCGGGATCTTCCCATGGTTCTCGGAGGGGAGCCCCATCCTCTGGTGGTCGCCCGACCCGCGGCTCGTGCTCGAGCCCGGGTGGCTCCACGTGCCTCGCTCGCTCGCGCGCACCTTGAAGCGCGGGCGCTACGAGCTGCGCGCCGACACCGCCTTCTCGCAGGTCATCCGGCACTGCGCCGGCGCGGCGCGTCCCGGCCAGGACGGCACCTGGATCACGGACGAGATGGTCGCCGCTTACGAGGGTCTGCACCGCCTCGGCTTCGCGCACTCCTTCGAGGCCTGGGAGGGCGAGGTGCTGGCGGGCGGGCTCTATGGCCTGTCGCTCGGAGCGGCCTTCTTCGGCGAGTCGATGTTCGCCCACCGACCCGACGCCTCCAAGGTCGCCTTCGTGCAGGCGGTGGGCTGGCTCGCCGGCCAGGGGATCGGACTCGTCGACTGCCAGGTGCGCACCGAACACCTCGCGCGGTTCGGCGCGAGAGAGATCCCGCGCCGGGCCTTCCTCGCCCGCCTTGCTGCAGCGCTCGAGCGGCCGACCCTGCAAGGGCGGTGGGAGCTGCACGAGCGCCCGGCAGCCCGCTGAAGGGGACGATGGCGCCTTTCGAGCGAACCGTCGCCAGATTCTCTACAATGAAGCGCTCATGGCCGAGCGAACCCGGAACCCGGGCGACACGGCTGTCGCGATCCCCAAGGCGCGGACTGCGAAGAAGGTCGCGAAGCCGCCGCTCTTCAAGGTTCTGTTGCACAATGACGATTTCACCACCATGGAGTTCGTCGTCGAGGTCCTCCAGACGGTCTTCCGCCACGACATCGCCCGGGCGACGCGGATCATGCTGAACATCCATCAGCGTGGCGTGGGCGTGGCCGGGACGTATCCGATGGATATCGCGGAGACGAAGGCCGAGAAGGTGATGTCCCTGGCACGCGAGGCGGAGTATCCGCTGCTGTGCACGGTCGAGCCGGAGTAGGAGCCGATGGTGACGGTCACGAAGGAACTGCAGCTCACTCTCCAGACGGCCGTGGCCGACGCGAAGAAGCGCCGGCACGAGTACGTCACGCTGGAGCACCTCCTCCACGCGATGACGAAGGACAAGGTCGCGACGGAGATCCTCCTGGCCTGCGGCGCCGATCTGGAGCTGCTCGCGCGCGAGCTCGAGGACTATCTCGACCGCACCCTCGAGTCGCTCCCCAACCGCACCCAGGACCCCGAGCAGACCGCCGCCTTCCAGCGCGTGCTGCAGCGCGCCGCCTGGCACGTCCAGGGCTCCGGCCGCACCGAGCTCAACGCCGGCGACGTGCTGGTCGCCATCACCCGCGAGCGCGGCTCGCACGCGGTCTACCTGCTCGAGCGGCAGGGGGTCCGCCGCCTCGACATCCTCTCCTACATCTCGCACGGGATCGCGAAGGACGGCGGCGCCGGCGGCGACGAGGACCCCGAGTCGGGCGAGGGCGGCGGCGAGGAGGCTCCCCGCACGGTGCGCGACCCGTTCCGCACCTTCACCGTCAACCTGAACGAGCGGGCGGCGAAGGGCCTCATCGACCCGCTCATCGGGCGCCGCGCCGAGATCCAGCGCACCATCCAGGTGCTGTGCCGCCGCCGCAAGAACAACCCGGTCTTCGTGGGCGAGCCTGGCGTCGGCAAGACCGCCATCGTGGAGGGGCTCGCGCTCGCCATCCACGAACAGCGCGTCCCGAAGATCCTGGCCGACGCCAAGATCTACTCACTCGACATGGGTGCGCTCCTCGCCGGCACCAAGTTCCGCGGCGAGTTCGAGCAGCGGCTGAAGGGGGTCATCGCCGGCGTGAAGAAGACCCCCGGCGCCATCCTGTTCATCGACGAGATCCACACCATCGTCGGGGCCGGCGCCACCACCGGCAGCTCGATGGACGCGTCGAACCTGCTCAAGCCCGGCCTCGCCTCAGGCGAGCTGCGCTGCATCGGCTCCACCACCTTCCACGACTACAAGCAGACCTTCGATCGCGACCACGCCCTCGCCCGCCGCTTCCAGAAGATCGAGGTGCACCAGCCGTCGGTCGAGGAGACGGTGAAGATCCTGAAGGGCCTGAAGAAGGTCTACGAGGATCACCACGGCGTCACCTTCACCGGCAAGGCCCTGCGCGCCGCGGCCGAGCTGTCGGCGAAGCACATCAACGACCGCCAGCTCCCGGACAAGGCCATCGACGTCCTCGACGAGGCCGGCGCGGCCGACCGGCTGCGCCCCGACGCGAAGCGGCACATCAAGATCACCGCCCGCGACGTGGAGCGGGTGGTGGCGAAGATCGCCAAGATTCCGGAGCGCACCGTCTCGACCGACGACCAGCAGGCGCTGGCGCAGCTCGAGCCCGAGCTGCGGAAGGTGATCTTCGGTCAGGACCAGGCCATCTCCGCGATCGCGAGCGCCATCAAGCTGCAGCGCTCCGGCCTCGGCAGCCTCGAGAAGCCCATCGGGTGCTTCCTCTTCTCCGGCCCGACCGGCGTCGGCAAGACCGAGCTCGCGAAGCAGCTCGCCCGCATCCTCGGCGTCGAGTTCCTGCGCTTCGACATGTCCGAGTACCAGGAGAAGCACACCGTCTCCCGCCTCATCGGCGCGCCGCCGGGCTACGTCGGCTTCGACCAGGGCGGGCTCCTCACCGACGCCATCCGCAAGACGCCCTACGCCGTGCTGCTCCTCGACGAGATCGAGAAGGCGCACCCGGACATCTACAACATCCTGCTCCAGGTGATGGATCACGCGACGTTGACGGACAACAACGGCCGCAAGGCGGACTTCCGGCACATCGTCCTGCTCATGACGACCAACGCCGGTGCCCACGAGCTGTCGGCGCGGCGGCTCGGCTTCGGTGCCGAAGCGCACAATCCCGGCAACGCGCGCAGCGCCATCGAGAAGACCTTCAGCCCCGAGTTCCGCAACCGCCTCGATGCCTGGGTCGCCTTCGACGCCCTGCCGTCCGAGGTCATCCGCAAGGTCGTCGACAAGCTGGTGAAGGAGCTCGCCGAGCAGCTCGCCGAGAAGAAGATCTCGCTCGAGCTGACCGAGGCCGGCCGGAGCTGGCTCGCCGAGCACGGCTTCGACAAGTCGATGGGCGCCCGCCCCATGGCGCGCCTCATCCAGAACGAGGTAAAGAAGCCGCTCGCCGAGAAGATCCTGTTCGGGGAGCTGAAGGACGGCGGCCGGGTACGGCTCGGGGTGCGCGGCGACGCGCTCCACCTCGAGGTGTTGCCGGTGCCCGCCCCCGCCTCCCCGCCGCCAACGCCCGCGCTCGCCTGAAGGCGCGGGCCGGATCAGGGGAGCTTCGCGATCAGGTCGAATGCCTCGGCGCGCGCCGCCCCGAGCGCGAGGTCGTGCATCTTGAGCGCCCCGCGCGCCTCCTCGAAGGTGCCGGTCCAGTTGACGTCGATGCCCTCCAGCGGCGCCTCCGGCGTGTGGGGCGACATCGGATCGGCGTCCTCGGGCGGGGGCAACATGCCGGCGCCGGCCTCCCAGCACAGCTGCTCGGCGATGACGAGGGCAGCGTTCGCCTGCTCGGCGCGGCCGTTCACCACCACGTCGTGGTGGTGCGAGACGAGCTGCTGGATGGGCGAGGGCAGCTTCCACTGGCGGGCGAGCAGGCCCGAGGCGTCCACGTGCACCGCGTCCAGCACCGGCATGATGGTCCCGAGGGGGAGCCGCTTCCACTCCGGACGATCCACGATGGCGAGGAGCCCGGCCGCGAAGCCGACGTCGTGGAGGAGCCCGCACAGGAAGGCATACTCCGCGTTGACGAGGGTCCGCCGGCAGATGGCGCGCGAGACGTGCGCCACCGCCGTGGAGTGGCGGTAGAGCCGCCCCATGACCTCGTCGTGGCCCGGGACGCGGAAGATCTTGAGGTGGAGCGCGGCCTCCAGCACGAGGTCGCGCAACGTCTTCAGGCCGAGGCGGATGGCCGCCTGGTGGAGCGACATGCACGGCGACCGCGAGGCGTAGAAGGCGGACTGCGCGATGGAGAGGACGCGCGCCGCCAGCACCGGGTCCTTCTGCAGCACCTCGACCACCTCGCCGAACTGCACGTTCGGCCGCGAGGCGAGCTGCATGACCTCGAGCGCCACCGCCGGCAGGGTCGGCGCGCGGAAGGATGGCGCGGCGAGCGCCTTCTGCACCGCGGCCGTCAGCTCGACCGGATCGATCTCTGCCGGCGCCTCCTGGATGGTGTCGTCCATGTCCACGGTTTCCCTTCGGCCCCACCCGTAGCGACCTTCATGCCAGCGAAGCGCCCGGTATACGGGCACTTCGCGCCGGGTCGGGTGGGCCCGGGGTCGATGTCTCCGCCACCCACGCCAGGGAAGCAGGAGGGCCGGGGTGAGGCGGGGCCCACCTTGGAGTAGAACCCCACCGGTGGACGCCCTCCCCATCGACCCCCTCCTGCCGCAGGTGGTGGCCGCTCTGCGCGACGGACCGGCGCTCGTACTGGAGGCGCCGCCCGGCGCGGGCAAGACGACGCGGGTCCCCCGCGCGCTCTTCGAGGCGGGCCTGGCCGGGTCGGGCGAGATCGTGGTGCTGGAGCCGAGGCGGCTCGCCGCCCGCATGGCGGCGCGGCGGGTAGCGGAAGAGCTGGGCGAGCGGCCCGGAGAGACGGTCGGCTGGCAGGTCCGGTTCGAGGACGTCACGGGGCCGCGCACGCGCATCCGCTACCTGACCGAGGCGCTCCTCACCCGGCGGCTCCTCGCCGACCCCGCGCTCCCCGGCGTGGCGGCGGTGGTGCTGGACGAGTTCCACGAGCGCCACCTCGATGGCGACCTGGCGCTCGCGCTGCTGCGCCGGCTCACCCGCAGCGAGCGGCCCGATCTCAAGCTGGTGGTGATGTCGGCCACCCTCCAGGCGGAGCCGGTGGCGCGCTTCCTCGGCGCACCTGCGCTCCGCTCGGAGGGCCGCGCCTTCCCGGTGGCGCTCGAGTTCCTCTCGCCGGAGGAGGCGGCGCGCGACCTGCGCCTGGAGGAGCGCGTGGCGGCGGCGGTGAAGCGGGTCCTGCGCGAGGAGCCCGACGGCCACGTGCTGGTCTTCCTCCCCGGGGCGGCCGAGATCCGGCGGGCGCGCGAGGCGCTCGGCGGCCTGTCGGCGGCGGAGGTGCTGGCGCTCCATGGCGACCTGTCGCCCGAGGAGCAGGACCGGGCCGTGCGGCCTTCCACGCGGCGGAAGGTCATCCTATCGACCAACGTCGCCGAGACCTCGGTGACGATCGCGGGGGTGGTGGCGGTGGTGGACAGCGGGCTCGCCCGGGTGGCCTCGCACTCGCCGTGGTCTGGGCTGCCGACGCTCGAGCTGCGCAAGGTGAGCCGCGCCTCGGCCGCGCAGCGCGCCGGTCGCGCCGGCCGGACGCGCGCCGGCCGCTGCCTCCGGCTCTACACGCGCCACGACCACGACGGACGCCCCGAGTTCGATCTCCCCGAGATCCAGCGCGAGGATCTGGCCGACACGGCGCTCGCGCTCGCCGCCCTGCAGGAACGAGCTCCTCCCGCGCGCTCCAATCGCGGAGCCGCGGCGGGCGGTGCGCAGTCGGACGGCGATTTCTGGCTCGATCCCCCTCCCCCCGCGGCCTGGGACGCCGCGCAGGCGCTCCTGCGCGACCTCGGCGCGCTCGATGGTGCAGGCCGCATCACCGCGCTCGGCCGGCGCCTCACGCGCTTCCCCCTCCATCCGCGGCTCGCCCGGCTGGTGGTGGCGGCCGACGAGGCCGGCGCCGGGGCCGACGGGGCGCTCGCGGCGGCGCTCCTCGGCGAGCGCGACATCCGCGAGCGGTGGGACGCCCAGCGCGGCGGGGCCCCGCCGACCGGGCCCTCGGATCTGCTCGAGCTCGCCTCGCTCTTCGAGGAGGCCCGTCGCTCCCGCTTCGCGGAGGGCGCCCTGCGCCGGCTCGGCCTCGTACCCGGCGCCGTGCTGGCGGTGGACCGCGCGCGGAAGCAGATCGAGCGGCTGCTGGTGCGGCGGCCTTCGACCTCCTCACCCCGGCCCTCTCCCCCGGCGGGGGAGAGGGAGGGTGGCTCGATCTCGACCGACGGCGCGCTCCTCCTCGCCACCCTGTGCGCCTTCCCCGACCGTGTCGCGCGGCGGCGGGCGCCCGGGTCCGACGAGGTCGTGCTCGCGGGGGGCGGCAGCGCTCGCCTTGCGCCGGAGAGCGTGGTGCGTGAGGCGCCGCTCCTCGTCGCGGTCGAGGCGGAGGAGCGTCGCGCGCGCACCCCGGGAGCCCGCCCCGGCGGCGCCCCGGCGGGTGTGACGATCCGGACCGCCAGCGCGGTGACGCACGAGCTCTTGCTCGACCTCTTCCCGGACGCGCTCCGCTACGAGGACGAGGTGCGCTGGAACGCCCAGGCCGAGCTGGCTCCTGGCACGGCTCGCCTTCGCCGCCCGGCACGCCCCCGAGAGCGGGCTCGCTCCGGCGGGGGACGAGGAGCTCCGCCGCGCCCTGCGCGCGGCCTGCAACGGCCGCCGCAGCTTCACCGAGCTGCGCGAGGCCGGCCTGGAAGCGGCCCTCCTCGGCGAGCTGGCCCCGGCGGCGCGCGCCGCGGTGGAGCGCCTCGCGCCGGAGCGCGTGACGCTCCCTGGTGGACGATCGGTGAAGGTCGAGTACGAGGGTGGGGAGAAGCCGCCCTTCGTCGAGAGCCGCCTCCAGGACTTCTTCGGACTCGCCGATGGACCGCGCCTCGCGGGCGGGCGGGTGCCGCTCGTCCTGCACCTCCTCGCGCCCAACGGCCGCGCGCAACAGGTGACCACGGACCTGGCGGGGTTCTGGGAGCGGCACTACCCGGCGATCCGCCGCGAGCTGATGCGGCGCTATCCTCGGCACGCCTGGCCGGAGGATCCGCTGCATGCCGCGCCGCCGGCGCCGCGGACGAAGAGGTAGGAGCGGCAGCCCCCTCACCCTGCCCTCTCCCCCGCCGGGGGAGAGGGAAAGGCCTCGGTTCTCCCTCCGCCCTGCCTTCCCACAGCGAGAGGAGCTGGCCTCGGTTCTCCCTCTCCCCTGCCTTCCCACCGCGAGAGGGGCTGGCCTCGGTTCTCCCTCCGCCCTGCCTTCCAGCGAGAGGGGCTGGCCTCGGTTCTCCCTCTCCCCTGCCAGGGGAGAGGGCTGGGGTGAGGGGTCCGCTGAAGCGAGGGGCAGGGTGCGACTTACCTTTCACGCATGGGCCGCGTCCTCGTCGGCACGAGCGGATTCGTCTACCGGCACTGGAGGGGCGTCCTCTACCCGGAGGAGCTGCCACAGCGGCTCTGGCTCGACCACTACGCGCGGGAGTTCCCCACCGTCGAGCTCAACACCACCTTCTACCGGCTCCCGCACGCCGACGCGGTGCGGCGCTGGCGCGCCGACACGCCGCCGGGCTTCGTCTTCGCCGCCAAGGGCAGCCGCTACCTGACGCACATGAAGCGGCTCCTCGACCCGGGGCCGGGCCTGGGGCGCTACTTCGAACCGGTGTCGCTGCTCCGCGACAAGCTGGCGGTCGTCCTGTGGCAGCTCCCGCCGCACTGGAAGGCGAACCTCGAGCGGCTCGACGCGTTCCTGACTGCGCTCTCCCGGCGCTGGCGCCATGCGGTCGAGTTCCGCGACGAGAGCTGGTACGAACCCGCCGTCTGCGACGTGCTCGACCGCCGCGGCGCCGCCTTCTGCGAGCACGACCTCGTCCCCTTGCGTCCGCCGCGCCTCACCGGCGGCTTCCGCTACATCCGGTTCCACGGCCACGCCGGGAAGTACCAGGGGCGCTACGGGTCCCGGGCCCTCGCCCCGTTCGCGCGCGAGCTCTCCCGCTTCGCGCGCGAGGGCGACGCCTTCGTCTACTTCAACAACGACGTCGGCGGCCAGGCCGTTCGCGACGCGCGCGACCTCATCGCCATGCTGCCCGAGGCGGTGAGAACGGGCGGGCGCCACGTCCGCGCGGCGGCTCGTCAGTAATCGAACAGCATCCGCTCCGGGTCCTCGATGCACTCCTTCACCCGCACCAGGAACGACACCGCCTCGCGGCCGTCGATGAGGCGGTGATCGTACGAGAGCGCGACGTACATCATCGGGCGGACCACCACCTCGTCCCCCGCGCCCACCACCGCCCGCTTCTCGATCTTGTGCAGGCCGAGGATGCCGGACTGCGGTGGGTTCAGGATGGGCGTCGAGAGCAGCGAGCCGTAGATGCCGCCATTCGAGATGGTGAAGGTGCCGCCCTCCAGGTCCTGGAGGGTGATGCGGTTCTCCTTCGCCTTCTTGCCGAGCTCGCCGATGCCCTTCTCGATCTCGGCGAACCCGAGCTGGTCGGCGTCCCTCAGCACCGGCACCACCAGGCCCTTCCCGCCGCCGACCGCCACCCCGATGTCGTAGTGGTCCTTGTAGACGATGTCCTGGCCGCGCACCTCGGCGTTCACGGTCGGCCAGGCGCGCAGCGCCTCCACCGACGCCTTCACGAAGAAGGACATGAAGCCGAGCTTCACCCCGTGGGCCTTCAGGAACGCCTCGCCATGCTTCTCGCGCAGGGCGATGACGCGCGACATGTCGATCTCGTTGAAGGTCGTCAGGATGGCGGCGTTCTGCTGCGCCTCGAGGAGGCGCCGCGCCACCGTGCGCCGGAGCGGCGTCATGGGGACGGCCCGCTCGCGCGTCCCCGCCCCGGAGCCGTTCCCGGCCGGCTTCCTGTCCGGCGCGGCGGGCGCGGGCGCGCTCCTCGCCTCGAGCGCGCGCTCCACGTCGGCGCGGCGCACCACCGGGCCGCTGCTCACCGCCGCGGCGTCCAGGCCACGCTCCGCCATGAGGCGGCGAACGGACGGTGGAGCGCGGACCCGGCCGTTGACTGCACGCTGCCCCTCACCCCGGCCCTCTCCCCCGCCGGGGGAGAGGGAGGTCTGAGGTCCACCCGGTCCTCCTCCTGGGCCAGGGCTCCTCTGGCCAGAAGGTGCTGCCGCTTCCACCCTCCCCCTCTCCCCCGCTGGGGGAGAGGGCTGGCCTTCCACCCTCCCCCTCTCCCCCGCTGGGGGAGAGGGCTGGGGTGAGGGAGTCGGCGGCGGCGGCGCGATCACCACTGCGCCGGCCTCCAGCTCGCCGATCACCTCACCCACCGCCACGTTCGCGCCGCTCGCCTTCAGGATCTTCCGCAACACGCCGGCAGCGGGCGCGGGCAGCGCCACGGTGGCCTTCTCGCTCTCCACCTCCACCACCGGCTCGTCGGCCTGCACGGCCTCGCCTTCCTTCTTGAGCCAGTTCCCCACCGTGGCCTGGGTGATGGACTCCCCCAGCGCCGGCACGCGCAGCTCGATCGCCATGTCCTGTCACCCTCCGGCGGCGACGGCGGACCGCGCCGTCGCACCGATCGCCTGGTTCACGAGGCCTTCCTGCTCCAGCTTGTGGCGGGTGGCCGAACCCTCCGCCGGGCTCGCCGAGGGCGGGCGCGAGATGCACGAGAAATCCGTGGCGCCGCGCAGGAGCGGCGAGAGGTGCAGGTTCATGAACTCCCAGGCTCCCATGTTGCGCGGCTCCTCCTGCACCCACACCACCTCCCGGCTCTGGCCGTAGCGGGAGAGGAGCGCGAGCAGGTGATCGCGGTTCAGCGGATAGAGCTGCTCGATGCGGATGATCGCCACCTGGCGAGCCCCCTGCTGTGCCCGGGCGGCGGCCAGCTCGTACGAGATCTTGCCTGAACAAAGGAGGACGCGGGTCACCTCCGACGGGTCGCCCAGCTCGTCGGGGATGAAGTACTGGAAGCCGCGCTCGGTGAGGTCGGTCAGGGACGAAACCGCCTGCGGGTGGCGCAGGAGGCTCTTCGGCGACATGACGACGAGCGGCTTGCGCCAGTCGGCCAGCACCTGGCGGCGGAGCGCGTGGAAGATCTGCGCCGGCGTGGTGAGGTTCATCACCTGCCAGTTGTCGTCCACCGACAGCTCGAGGAAGCGCTCCAGCCGTGCCGAGGAGTGCTCCGGGCCTTGCCCCTCCATGCCGTGCGGGAGGAGCAGCACCAGGCCGGAGAGGCGGTTCCACTTCGCCTCCGACGACGAGAGGAACTGATCGATGATGACCTGCGCCGCGTTGACGAAGTCGCCGAACTGCGCCTCCCAGATGGTGAGGCCGTCCGGCATCTCCAGGCTGTAACCGTAGTCGAACCCGAGCACCGCCGCCTCGCTGAGCGGGCTGTCGCGCACCTCGACCGCGCCCTGTCCGTCGCGCAGCTGGCCGAGGGGCGAGTAGGGCTGCCCCGTCTGCTGGTCGAACAGCACGGCGTGGCGGTGGCTGAAGGTGCCGCGCCGCACGTCCTGCCCGGACAGGCGCACCCGCACCCCCTCCCAGGCCAGCGTGCCCAAGGCGAGCGCCTCGCCCATGCCCCAGTCGACGGGCCGCTTCCCGGCCGCCATCTCGGCGCGGCCGTCGAGCAGCTTCGCCACCTTCGGGTGGACGTTGAAGCCGGGCGGCACGGTGGCGAGCGCCTTCCCCACCTGGCCCAGCAGCTCCGGCGCGACGTCGGTCCGGATGCCGGCCGAGGTGCCGGCGATCGGACCGCCACGGTAGTGCCCCTTCACCCCCGGGACCGAAGGTGGGCCCGGCGTGACAGCGATGGCGGCGGAGGCCTGGTAGGCCTCCTCCAGCCCGCGGCGGACCGAGGCGGAGAGCGCGTCGACGTCGTCGGGCGACACCACCTTCTTCTCGACCAGCTCGGCCGCGTAGCGCTGCCGCAAGGATGGCTTCCGCTGGATGGCCCGGTACATGACGGGCTGGGTGAAGGTCGGCTCGTCGCCCTCGTTGTGCCCGTACTTGCGGTAGCACCACAGGTCGATGACGGCGTCGGAGTGGAAGCGCTGCCGGAAGTCGACCGCGAGGAGCACGGTCTGCGCGATCGCCTCCAGGTCTTCGCCGTTCACGTGGAAGACCGGGATCTGGAGCATGCGCGCCACGTCGGTGGCGTAGAAGGTCGAGCGGGCATCGCGCGGCGAGGTGGTGAAGCCGACCTGGTTGTTCACCACCACGTGGATCGTTCCACCGACAGTGTAGCCATCGAGGAGCGACATGTTGAGGCACTCGGCCACGATCCCCTGCCCGGCGAAGGCGGCGTCGCCATGGAGGACGATGGGCAGCACCGCCGAGCGCGCGAAGTCGCGGTAGCGGTCCTGCCGGGCCCGGACCTTGCCCTGCACGACCGCGTTGATCCACTCGAGGTGTGAGGGGTTGAAGGCGAGCGACACCTGCACCGGCGCGCCCTCGGGGGTGGCCTTCTCGCCCTGGTAGCCGAGGTGGTACTTCACGTCGCCGCCGCCGCCGATGATGGTGCGGTCGCGGAACTCGCCGAAGATCTGCTTGGCCGGCTTGCCGACCACGTTCGCGAGCACGTTGAGGCGGCCGCGGTGGGCCATGCCGATGGCGATGTTCTTGACGCCGTGGCCGACCGCGCGGTCGATGACGAGCTCGAGCAGCGGGACGAGGCCCTCCGCGCCTTCCAGGCTGAAGCGCTTCGCGCCGAGGAAGCGCGTGCCGAGGAACTGCTCGAAGAGCTCCGCTTCCGTGAGCTTGCGGAGGAGGAAGCGCTCGGTGTCGGGCGTGAGCGTGATGTGGTTGCGCGTACGCTCCATCCGGTCCTCCAGCCAGGAGCGGAGGTCCATGTCGTGCAGGTGCGCCAGCTCGACGCCGAGCGACCGGCAGTACGTCTCCTTCAGGTGCGCCACCAGCTCGCGCAGCGTGTGGCGGCCGCTCCCCGTGACGTCGTCCTTCACCGAGCGGTCGAGGTCGGCCTCGGACAGGCCGAAGGTGCCGAGCCCGAGCTCGGCCTGGGTGTCGCGCCGCTCGAGTCCGAGGGGGTCGAGCCGGGCGTGCAGGTGCCCGTGCTCGCGGTAGGCCTGCACCAAGCGGTCGACCTTGAACTGGAAGGCCTCCAGGCCGGCGCCAGGCGCGGCCGACGTGGCGGCCTGCCCGTTCGTTCGTCCATCGACCTCGCGACGCCGCGGGAACGGTCCCTCCGGCCGGCGCACCACCTCGTAGGGCGAGGGCTTGTCCCCCGCCCCCGCAAGGTCCTGAAAATAGCGGCGCCAGGTCGCCTCGACGGACTCCGGATCCCGGAGATAGTCGAAGTACAGCTCCTCGACGTAACCCAGGTTCGAGAAGCTCGGGCTCCCGGCGCGTTGTTCGGGCTCGGATGCCATGTGCTCCTATCTAATTGGCGTGGCGCCCCAAGCGCGTAAAACTGTGGCGCCATGCGCGCCCATCCGGACCTGATCTACCGCACCGACGAGGGTGAGCGGCGCGTCGCGTGGTGGTCGGAGCTCATTTCGCCGCCGGAGCGGCTCGGTGTGGCAGACGACCGCACCACCGCCGACGCCGCCCTGCGGCGCGCCCGGGAGGGTGAGGCCCTCCTCTTCCAGGGCGATTGGCACAACGCCCGGCAGCTCCTCGCTGCGATGGGCCGGCGGCTCCTCCCACCGCCGCCGCGCGGTCGCGGATTGGCCGCCGTGTTTCGCGCGGAGCGCGCGTCGAAGCGGCTCGAACACGAGCTCCTCGGGCGGCTGGCCGTACCGCTCGGACCGGGCTGGACCTCTCCGCTCCGCCGGGCGCCGGACCTCGCCGGCCCGCTCCAGTCAGCCTTCGGGCCGGGCCCGGGCGGCGCCGCAGCCATGCCCCTGCGCGAGGTGCTGGGTGCGGTCGGCGCGCACCAGTGGTACGTGCGCGGGGTGCCCGTGCCTGCGCTGGGCGGCGCCGTTCACCCTGCGTACGGCGTGTTCGCGCCCGTCCGGGGTGAGTACGTCGAGCTCGTGGCACAGGCCACCGCACGCTCGGGATCCCTGGCCGGCCGCACCGCCTTCGACGTCGGCACCGGCACCGGGGTCCTCGCCTTGCTGCTCGCTCGCGCCGGCGCACGCGTCGTCGCGACCGACCTCGAGCCCCGGGCGGTCGCCTGCGCCCGCGACCAGGCGGCCCGCTTCGGGCTGTCCGCCGCCATCGAGGTCGTCGAGGCCGACCTGTTCCCATCCGGCCGGGCCGACCTGGTGGTGGCGAACCCGCCCTGGATCCCGGCCGCGCCCTACGGGCCGCTCGACCGGGCCGTCTACGATCCCGGAGGCGAGGTGCTGGCGCGGCTGGTGGCCGGCCTGCCCGAGCACCTCGCCCCAGGCGGCGAGGCGTGGCTCGTGCTCTCCGATCTGGCGGAGCGGCTCGGGCTGCGGGCCCCAGACGCGCTGCCGGCCCTGCTCGACGCCGCCGGCCTGCGCGTCGCCTTCACCCTCGAGACGCGCCCCACCCATCCTCGCACCCGCGACGCCGCCGACCCGCTCGCCAGCGCGCGCGCCGCCGAGGTGACGCGGCTCTTCGCACTGCGGGTGGGGTGAGGGTCGACCGTCGAGGTCGAGGTCGCGGTCGGGGTCGCGGTCGAGGTCGAGGTCGGGTGGGCGGGGGTTCATCCCCCGCCGCAGGCCCGTCCCAGCTCACCCACCGCCGACCGTCTGATCGATGGGACCGGCCAGCGCCCGGGCCGGAGCCTCGGCCCGGAACGAGCGGAGGACGAGCGCCACCGGCCGGCGCGGGGTGGCACGCAGCTCGCGGCCGTAGCCCAACCGGAAGAGGAGCTGCGGATGGCGGGAGTCGCCGAGATCCTCGCGCAGCCGGGCGCGCGCCGGCCGCACCTCCACCGCCTGGCTGAAGAACGAGGCGGAGAGCCCGTGCGCGGCCGCGCGGAGGAGCACGCGCTGCATGGCGCGGCCGGCGGCGAGCCAGTCGGGGGGGCCGTCACGGTCGGTGGACAACGCCAGCAGCGCCCGCGCGTGGAGCGCGTGGTGCCGGTCGCGCCGCTCCTCGTCCGACACCCCGCTGCGCACCCGCACCAGGACGCGGTGGAGCGCAGATCCGGCGGTGGAGAGCCCGTGGGCGTAGCCCGGCATGCCGTCGCCCTCGCGCCCCAGGTTGTCGCGCGACCAGGTGGCGAGCTCGGCGCGGAAGCGGGGGTTCGACCACTGCACGCGGTCGGCTTCCGCGAGCAGCTCCGCCAGCGCCGGGCGTGCGCCAGGCTCGAGGACGCGCAGCACGCAGCCGAGCTGAGCGGCCTCGCGAACGAGCGTGCCGAAGAGGGAGGCCGGCACGTCGCGCGGCTCGTGCGCGAAGCGATCGGTGCGGCGGCGCGGGATGGCGGCGAAGAGCGCCTCGTCCTGGGGGGTGGGGCGCCGGGCCTCCTCCAGCGTCAGGCGCGCCAGCAGCCCGTCCTTGCGCCCACCCGCCGGGATCTCCACCGAGGCCATGAACCCCTCGTGCAGCGCCGCCACCTCGACGTTGTGGACGGCTGCGCCGCAGGCCATGACGAGCTCGCGCCCGTCGGGGTCCGCGGCGCGCAGCGCCCGCCGCCAATCGGCGTAGACGCGCAGCTCGGGGCCCTCGATGTCGAACAGCCAAGGCTGCGCGTTGTGGCGCGACGGGGCGAGGACGGCCGACTCGAGCAGCCGCCGCAGCCGCTCGGCGGAACCTGCCAGGTCTGCTCCGTGGTCCACGCCCGTTCCCCTCCCTCGCCGGCACAGGCGGGAAGAGAGTACCCGCGCGGTCGCCACCTCCGCAAAGCCCCTCCCGGTCCGGCCTCGGGCGCGGCGTGCCGCGCGTCCGCATCACCCAGCGACCGGCTACAGGTCGCGAGGAGCGTCCTGCCGGATCATGAACCCGTCGTGCGGGTCCGCCCGAGGCTGCGGGTCCGCCCGAGGCTGGGTGTGCGGGTTCACGGCGCCGCCGCGGAAGACGGAGCCGCTCTCCGGCGCGCAGCCGTAGGCGCTGCGCATGCGCTCCACCAGCGCCGAGAGGTGCGAGGTGTCCGCGTCGGGCTGATCCTGCAACGAGCGGGCGACGTCGGGGTCCGACATCACCGTGCCGGTGGTCATGTGCTCGCACACGTAGGAGGGCCGGAGGCAGTGGTTCTTCATTGCGGCGTGCCACTGCATCCAGTTGGTCGGCTCACAGGCATCCGAGCGGAAGTGGCGCAGGACGGGGCGAGCCACCACCGGGCCGGCGGCGACCAGCACGGCCAGCAGGGCGAGGCTGGCCGCGAGCCGGCCCGTGGTGCGGTGTGAGCCGACTGGAGCGGGCGTGGCCCCCGCGAGGTCGCTGCGACAGTGCTTGCAGCGAACGGCTGCGTCCTGGATCTCCTCGGCGCAGAATGGACACAGCTTCATGACCCCTCCCGGTGTCGTGGACTGATGAACTCCGCTTTGATGTAAGCCTCGCCCGCCGTTTCCGCTGGCATGGCCCAGGAGGGTGCAGGGCGGCGAGCGCTCGAAGGGAGTTCACGCCTTGAACCGGCGCTTCACCCCATCGCGGATGGCCCGCGCGAGCTCCCGCGCCGGGAGGCCGTCGGCGACCAGCTCCACCCCGGTCCCGTCCGGCACCATCGCCCCGGCCGGCAGGGCGGCATCGCCGACCTGGAGGCGCAGGGTGGCGACCGGCAGCTCGATCCCATGCGGAGCCAGGCACAGCTCGCACAAGCGCCGCAGGAGAGCGCGCGCGGTGAGGCGGCCACGCTCCGACGGCAGCATCTGGAGCGTCACGGACGAGCGTCCGATACGGACCGTCTGGTCGGCGAGGAGGCCCAGGTCCATCGCCAGCGGAACCAGGGTGGCGAGGCCCTCCGGCGGACCGTAGCGGTAGAACGTGCGCAGCACGGCCCCACAGGCCGGGCAGGCGAGGCCGTTCACCTCGTCGAGCCCGCGCACGCGCAGCAGGTGGACGGCGTAGACCTCGACCTCGCACCGGCGGCAGCGCTCGCGCGGGCCGAGCGCGAGGAGGACGCGCGCTGCGAGCGCCTTGACCCGCTCGTCGGTGAGGGCGCGCCGCACGCCGGACGCGAGCTCCGAACCTGCCAGCTGGAGGCCGGCCACGATCCCATCCCCGCCGAGGCGCAAGCCGATCTCGACCTCGCGCGGCAGATCGGCGAGCGCCCGTCCGAGGTCCGGCGCGGCGTCCCAGCCGGCGCGGAGCGAATCCCAACGCTGCGCCAGGTCGGCCGTCGAAGCGAAGGGAGGAGGAGGGCCTCCGGCCGCCTCGCCTAGATAGGCGAGCAGGATCAGCGCGGCGGGCCACGGCGCCGGTGCAGCAGCCTCCTCGACGAGGCGCCGCGCCAGCGTGCGCGCCTCCGAGCCGAACGGACCGTCCTCTTCCGCCGACGTGCGGACGACCGCGCTGCCGGCGATGAGGCGCTCGAGCCGCTTTTGGCGGGCGAGGGGGCGGCCGGGGGCGTGCGAGAGGGACCGCGCCGCCGGCCCGAGCGCGTCGAGCCGCTCCAGCGCCGCCCCGCGCGAGGACGTCGCCTGCGCGTCCGCGAGCTCCCGCGCCTCGGCGAGCGCGTCGCCGCCCTCCTCCGCGCGACGAGCGGCCTCCTCCCGCAACCGCGCCGCCGGCGAGGTTTCCAGCCGGTGTAGGGCGGAGGAGAGGCGAGCCAGCGCCGCCTCCATGGCAGCCGCGCGGCGGGCGAGGTGCGCCAGCCGATCGACCTCGGTGAGGAGCGCGTCCGCCCCGCCGGCGCCCAGCCGCTCGGCGAGGAGCTCCAGCGCGACGTGGTCGCGGCGGCGCCAGGCCTCGTTGGCGCGCGCCATGAGGTCGGAGCGCCGCGCCCGCTCGACCGCGTCACCTTGGATCAGGTCGGGGTGGAGCAGACGCGCCAGGCGCCGGTAGAGGGTCTTGAGATCCTCCGGCGGGGCGGCCTCCGGCGCGGGGGCGCGCGGCGCGGCGCGGCGCTCCTCCTTCGGGCCACCGCCCCGGACCCGGCGGCCCGAGGCTCCCGCCGGCCACCGCGGCGGCAGCGGGGAGAGCTGTAGCTCCGTCACCGCGGCCTCTCCCCGCGCGACCGCGTCCAGGCGCCCGAGCTCGTCCTCGAGCCGCTGCAGCCGCCGGGCGAGCCGCTGCGCCTTCTCGAGCTCGGCGAAGGCCAGGTCGGTCGCCCTGCGGTAGGTCGCCTCGAAGGCGCAGAGCTCGCGCCCGAGCGCCTCCACCAGCTGCTCGACCCGGCCTGCCTCCACGACCAGCGCCGCCAGCCGCCGCTCGGCCGCCAGCAGGGCGGGTGAGGGCGGGTCGGCGGGCTGGAGGACAATCGCGCAGGCGCGCGGCACGTCTCCTTCTACTTCCGACGGGCGGTGAGCTTCCAGATCCCGTACGCCCACAGGCCGAAGCAGAAGTACTGCGCGGGCGTGAGCCCGAGGTAGCGCGCGTCGGGGTAGGGCACGTCGGTCGCGCGCAGCATGTCGAAGAAGAAGCGGCTCGTCCCGTAGAGGAGCGCCAGGAGCGCGAGAAGCCTACCGCGCAGCACCCCGCGGCGATCGAGCGCGAAGAGCACGGCCCCGAAGGCGAAGAGGGCGACGGCGTCATAGAGCCCGAGATCGTGGCGCATCCCGCTGAAGCCGAGGGTCCGCATGGCCTGGGGAGGGAAGTCGATGGCCAGGGGGAAGGACGTCCGCACGCCGGGGTGGTCGTGGATGACGAAGCAGCCGAGGCGGGCGATGCCCCAGCCCGGTGCGACCCCGAGCGCGAGCGCGTCGGCATACGCGTCGAACCGGATGGGCTTGCGGCGGAAGAACACCATGGCCGCGATCACGCCGCCGAGCAGGCCGCCGAAGGACGAGAGTCCCTCCCAGAAGGCGAAGACGCGGCGCCAGTCGGAGAGCTCCTCCGGGTGGTAGAGGAGGAGGTGGACGGCGTGCCCCATGAGCACGCCCGCGGCGACACCCCACACCGCGAAGTCGGAGAGCGGCTGCGGGTCGAGCTTCCGCCGCGCGGCCTCTCGCACGGCGACGCTTGCTCCGACGTAGACGCCCAGCGCCGCGAACAGGCCGAACGCCTGCAGCGTGAAGGGGCCGAGGTGAAGGGAAGGGAGCTCGAAGTAGGGAATCACGGCGCGCGGAGTATCGGCCGCAGCCAGCGCGGCAGCAAGCAAAGTCGACCGGCCCGGAACACCGCGCGCGCCGTTACGTGCCGCCCCAGCTCAGGGCGAAGCTGTCGGGCGAGAGGCCGGTGGCCCGGTCCATGACCGCCCCGCGCAGCGCCGAAAATGCGAAGCGGGCGCCGTCGAGCCGGGCCCGCGTGAAGTCGGCCCTGCGCAGCCAGCTTAAGACGAAGCGGGCGCGCGCGGCGCGCGCTCCCGTGACCTTGGCGGTCGCGAGCGAGCAGAGGACGAAGCGGGCGCCTTCCAGGGTGGAGCGGGAGAGATCCGCGCCGTCGAGCGACACCGCTGCGAGCCGCCCGTTCGAGAGGTCTGCCCGGAGGAGCTGCGCCTCGCCGAGCGCGCAGCCGGCGAGCCGCGCACCGGCGAGCTCGGCCCCGGACAGCTCCGCGCCGCGCAGGTCGCACAGGAAGAGCCGCGCCCGCGCAAGCTTCGCCCCGCCGAGGCGCGCACCCCGCAGGTCACAGGCGAGGAGGGTCGCCCCGGTCAGGTCCGCCCCGGTGAGATCGGCGCCCTGCAAGGAGCGCCCGCGCAGCGACAGGCCCGACAGATCGGCGCCGGCAAGGTCAGCGCCGGTGAGCGCCTGCTGGGTCTCGACCATCGCCCGCGAGCCGCGGGACCGGCGGCGAGCCAGGGCCGCCGTGGCACGGGCCGGCCGCGCGCGCGACAGCCGCTCACCAGGGGTGGAGCGCTTGGTGACCATCGCGGAGGCTTAGCACGGCGCAGCGCGTCGCGCCTGAGACCTGCCGGGGCGAGCGGGCGGGCTGCTATGCTCACCCTCGATGGCGGCGCTCGATCCGGTGGCATTCCTGCGGGCGACCCGCCCATTCGGCGATCTCCCCTCGCCGCTCTTCGAGCGCGCTGCGCGCGATCTGGACATCGGTTTCTTCCCCGCCGGCAGCCGGCTCGTCGAGCGTGGGGGAGCTCCTCTCGCCCACCTGTACGTCATCCGCAAGGGCGTCGTGCGGCTCGAGCGCGACGGCCAGACCCTGCAGCTCCTCGAGGAGGGTGAGGTCTTCGGGTACACCTCGCTCATCAGCGGCAAGGCGACGCTCGACGCCGTCGTCGAGGAGGACCTCCTCGCCTACCGCATCCCCGGCGAGCGGTTCCACGATCTCCTCACCGACGCCCGCTTCGCGAGCCACTTCGCGGCCGGGCTGGCCGAGCGGCTGAAGCACAGCCTCGAGCGCGCCGCGGTGGGGGCCTTCCCGTCCGATCTGGGGGCGGCGGTGGAGACCCTGCTCCGGCGCCCGCCGGTGCGGGTCGGGGCGGGCGCGACCGTCGGTGATGCGGCGCGGGTCATGCGCGAGCACCGCGTCTCCTCGGTGCTGGTGGACACGGCGCCGCCCGGCATCGTCACCGACCGTGACTTCCGCAACAAGGTACTGGCGGAGGGGCTCGGCCCCGACACGCTGGTCACCCGCGTCTACTCGGCGCCGCTGCGCACCGTCCCGGGGACGATGGCCGTGCACGAGGCCTGGCAGTTCCTGCTCGAGTCGGGAGTCCACCACCTGCCGGTGACGCGTGGCGAGGAGCTGGTGGGCGTCCTCACCGCGAGCGACCTGATCAAGACCGCCGGTCAGGGGCCGCCGGCCGTGCTGCGAAGCGTGGAGCGGCTCGCCTCGCGCGAGGCGCTGCCAGGCTATGGCGCGCGGGTGAGCGAGATGGCCTCCTCGCTCCTCGGCGGCGGCCTCGACGCGACCGTCATCGCCGGTTTCGTGGCGCGCCTCAACGACGCGCTCCTGCGCCGTATCCTGCGCTGGGCCGAGGCCGAGCTCGGACCGCCGCCGGCGCCCTACGCCTGGCTCGCCTTCGGATCGGAGGGACGGATGGAGCAGACCCTCCTCACCGACCAGGACAACGCGCTCGTGCACGGCGGGGGGCCCGGCGACGAGGGGTACTTCGCGGCGCTGGCCGAGCGCGCCAACGCCGACCTGGAGGCGGCGGGCTTCCCCCGCTGCCCGGGCGGCTACATGGCCCGCAACCACCACGGGTCGCTCGAGGAGTGGGAAGCGCGCTTCGCGGGCTGGCTCGACAAGCCGAAGCCGCAGGCGCTGCTGCAGGCCGCCATCTTCTTCGACTTCCGCAAGGTGTCGGGCGCGCTCGATCTCTCGCCGCTCGAGGCGGTGCTGGCGCGTGCGGCCAAGGCGCGGGTGTTCCTCGCCGCGCTCGCCAAGGCGGCCCTGGAGTTCCGGCCCCCGCCCTCCCTCCTCATGCGGCTCCGAGGCGAGGCGGTGGACCTCAAGCTGCACGGCATCTCGCCCATCGTCTTCCTCGCCCGCCCGTATGCGCTCGAGGTCGGCTCGACCGCCCGCAACACGCTCGAGCGCTTCGACGCGGCGGTGTCGGCCGGCCTGATGAGTCCAGACGTGCGAGCCACGCTGCGCGAGGCCTACCGCTTCCTGCTCGGGCTCCGGCTGCGCGAGCAGCTCCGCATGCTCTCCGAGGGCCTTGCGCCGGTGAACCGGGTGGCACTGTCCGCCCTCTCCTCGATCGAGCGGAGCCGGCTCAAGGACTCGCTGCAAGCCATCCGCGACTGGCAGGACCTCGCCGCCTACCACTTCAAGACGGACATGTTTTGAGCTTCTGGCCATCCCAGGCGTGGGACGAGGTGGACTACTGGGCACTCGACCTCGAGACGGGAGGCCTGGATCCGGGGAGAGATCCCATCCTGGCGGTCGGGATGCTTCCGCTGCGCTCGGGCACCATCCGGCTCGGCGAGGCCTTCGAGAGCCTGGTCCGGCCCGAGGCGGAGCGCACCATCTCGGCCGAGTCGGTGCGCGCGCACCAGCTCGTCCCCCGGGACGTGAGCGGCGCCCCTCCGCTGGCGGACGTCCTGCGGGAGATCGACATCCGGCTCGCCGGCGGCGTGCTGCTCGTCCACCAGGCCGCCATCGACGTGCGCTTCCTCGTCCGGGCGCACCGCACGGCGGGGATCCGCTGGCCGAAGCCGGCGGTGGTGGACACGGTGGATCTCCTGGTGCGCGCCGCGAAGCAGCGGCGCTTCATCGACCCCGACGCCCAGGACAGCCAGCCGACGCTCAACCTCGCGGCGGCGCGTGCCCGCTACGGACTCCCGGCCTATGGCGCGCACGACGCGCTCACCGACGCGGTCTCGACGGCCGAGCTGTTCCTCGTGCTCCGCCGCGAGCTGAGCGTCCGCACGCTGCGCGACCTGCGGTGACGAGCTGACGGCGGGCCACCGAGGCGGCGGGGGACAAGCCCCCGCCCTACCTGCGCCGAAGTAGGGCGGGGGTTCATCCCCCGCCGCACGGCCTTCGCGGTGAAGCGCCTGCACGCCGCGGTGTGCGCCGAAGTAGTCAGAATGGAACGACCGGCTCCTGATTCGCAGGCCGTAGATTACGCCGCGAGTCGGGAGACACGTAGCGCAGAGCTACATGCGAAAGGAGCCGGTCGTGTCGAAGAATAACACTCGTTTCGTAGGATTGG
>WNGL01002136.1_pt1 | contig 24192 bp, 18 predicted proteins | sample 5400591 | NCBI WGS metagenome assembly WNGL01 (sample SAMN13153377, study PRJNA577476) | soil metagenome | isolation source: 80 cm soil or saprolite under Garry oak tree replicate 1 | place: USA:California | collected 2016-06-15 | reverse complement strand
CAGCCTGTACCTGGTGCACCGGGCCGGGGGGCTCGGGGCCATGTTCGCCTTCACCTCCACGACCCAGCAGGTGGTGGCGGCCTAGCACGGCACCCACGAGGGAACGGACACGGGGGCGCGGGCCGCGGGGCCCGCGCTCATTCGTTTCCTCAGCCCGTGGACTCGGGCTCGCCGGCGGCCCGGAGGTCCGCCAGGCGGACCGCCCCCCGGCGGATGGCCTCGTTGGCCAGCCGGGTCCGCCGTCCGCTGTCGCCGTACACGGCAAACTTGTCGTACAGGTGGGCCAGGTGCTGCTTCACCGCCGCCTCGGTCACGAACAGCTGCTGGGCGATGTCCTTCACCGAGGCCGGCTCGGTGAACATGTCGCTCGAGAACACCGGCCGGCACAGGGCCACCAGCACCTCCCGCTCCCGGCGGGTCAGCTCGGGCGGGCCCTCGGCCACCCGGGTGGCCCCGAGCGCCGCGTCGGCGGCCTCGTCCAGGCGGTAGGCGAGGCGGGTGTCGCCGATGGTGACCTCGTCGCCGGGTCGGAGGACGCGCTCGGTGATGAGCCGCTCGCCGTTCACGAACGTGCCGTTGCGGCTGCCCATGTCCCGGATGGCCCAGCCGGACTGGTAGCGCTCCAGGACCGCGTGCAGCCGGGACACCTTCGAGTCCGCTTCCAGGGGCAGGTCGTTCGAGGGGCCGCGGCCGATGGTCAGCCGGTCGCCCTCGAGGGGCACCATCTGGGCGCCCGACGGACGGTCCAGGACCAGATAGCCGGGCATGTCGGCCGGCCTACCCGGTGGTCGAGCAGACGTCCGTGTCGCCTTTGGCGAGCTTGGGGACGACCTGCTTCACGAGGTCCACGCCGATGGCGTAGTTCTGGTTCTGGATCTTCTCGGTGCCGATCTGGGTGACCACCAGCGTGTTCACGCCGACCAGCTGCTCGTCCTCGTCCACCAGCGGACCGCCGGAGTTGCCCGGGTTGATCGTGGTGTTGCTCTGGACCAGGTCCGGGTACTCGGCGCCGTTCTCGGTCTGGAATCGCTTCGACAGGCTGGTCCGGACCACCGACACCACGCCGTTGGTCCCGGTGAGCCTGTCCCGGAGGGAGGCGTTCGCCGGGAACCCCAGCGCCACGACGACGGATCCGATGTCGAGATCCGACTGCGATCCAAGGGGCAGGGCCTTCAGCCCGGTCGTGTCCTTGATCTTGAGGACCGCGAGGTCCCGGCACGGGGCGGCGCCGACCAGCTCGGCATCCTGGAACCTGTTCCCCACCGCAACCTGGAAGCTGGTGCCGCCAGTCACCACGTGGTTGTTGGTCACGATGAGCCCGCGGCCCTTGTCGAACACCCACCCCGTCCCGCTGGCCTGGCGCTGACCATCCTTCTGGTTGATGACCAGGACGGTCGACGGCTCGACGGCCTTGACGATCTGGGCGACGGTCGGCGGGGCGGTCGTGCTCTTCGACTTCAGGGGACCGAACAGGAACAGCGCGACCACGGCGATGGCCACCACGATGGCGATGCCGGCCAGGATCGTGGCCCGCCGCACGTTGCGGCCGGACCTCAGGACCAGGCGCTCGATGGTGGCCGTGCCCATTCGGCGCGGACGCACCTCCGGCACGGCCGGCGGGGCCTGGCCGAATGCCGGCACCGGGGCCGGCGGCTGCGGCGGGCCAGGCGGCTGCGGCGGGCCCTGGGCCGCCGGAGCCTGGCGGGTGGGGGTCCCGTAGCCCACGGGCGCGGGGACGGGCTCGGCGCGGGTGGGAGCCTGGGCGGTCACGCCGGACGGTACGAGGACGGTGTCGCCGATCCGGATCTGCTCCCCGCCGAACAGGGGCGTGGGCGCGTCCACCCGTCGCTCGTTGACGAAGGTCCCGTTCGTGGACCCCATGTCGTGCAGGACCACCTGCCCGCTCGGCTGGATCTCCAGGAACGCGTGGTTGCGGGACGCCTTGGCGTCGGTGAGGACCAGGTTGCAGCTCTCGTCCCGGCCGATGACGAACCGGTCCCCCGAGACATCCACGCTCCTGCCGGCTTCCGAACCCGAATTGATGCTCAGCAACATCTCGCGCCATCCCCCAGGGCCGTGTTCGCGCGGATTCTACTGAGGCAGCCCCGCGGGGACCAGCGGTCCCTTCGCTCCGCGAGCCTCAGGGAACGGGGATGGAGGGAGTGGGCGGCGGATGCGTGATGCAGATGTTCCCCACGCAGTGGTTCCCCCCGCCCCCGGTCGGCTGCGGACTGGCCTTGGTGGCCGTCGGCTTCGGGGAGGGGGCAGCCGCCTTCGACGGGGAGGCCTTGGGGGAGGGACTGGGGGAAGGGCTGGGGACGGTGATCCCTACGGTCCGCCACACCGCTGCGAGGGCCTCGTAGCCCGTCCGGTACCGAGACGCCGCGTTCCCCTGGTCCGAGCGCGCCTTGACCACCAGGACGGAGCGCTGCTTCTCGGACGTCACGGCCTGCTGCATAAAGGACGCGGCGTCCTGGTACCGCTGCATGGCGACCAGAAAATCGGTCTGAACCTTGGCCAGTTCGTTCCGGGTCGAGGCGAACTTCGCCGGCACGATGGCCGTGACATCGATGGCCCGGATCCCCCGCACAGCGTCGCCGGACTGCAGGGCGTACCGGTCGGCTCGAGCGGCGAGGGCCTGGGGGACCTTCCCGGTGGTCTGGCCCAGGGTGTCCAGGTCCTGGCCAAAGCGGGGGAAGATCGACGGCTGGACCGGGCCCAAGCCGGGGAGGGCCGCGGCGAGCTGCCGGTCGAACTCCGACACGGCGGTGGTCGCTGCGGCGGGCTGGGTGGATGCGACGGGAGTGGCGGGGGTGGGCTTGGGCCGACCGCTCCCACCGCCAGCCAGGGCCAGGGCGACCCCCACCGCCGCTCCCACCAGAACTAGGGCCGCGACCACGGCGAGGAGCGCCCTTCGGGACCGACGGGCGGGCGGACTCGGCTCGGTGGGAACGGGCGGCGGCGGGGCTGGAGGCGGCTGCACGGTCTCCTCGGGGACGGCGGCCTGCCCGGGACCGTCGGCCACCAGGGTCTGCTTCGGCGACGCGGGGACGGCGACGAGGGTCTCGTTGGTCGTCTCGGGGACGTCGTCCACGTCCAGCACCAGGGCGGTGATGTTGTCCACCCCGCCGGCCTCGTTGGCCGCCTCGACCAGGCGTGCGGTCGCCTCCTGCGGGTCGTCGCTGGAGCCCAGGATGGCCTCGATGGCGTCGTCGGAGACCATCCCGGACAGTCCGTCCGAGCACAGCAGCAGCCGGTCGCCGTTCCGCACCCGCACCACCGTCTCGTCCACCTGCACGGTGGCGCCGATGCCAAGGGCCCGGGTCACCACGTTCCGCTGCGGGTGGACGGCGGCCTCGTCCTCGGTCAGCAGGCCCTCCCGGAGCATCCGGTTGACCCGGGTGTGGTCCTCGGTGAGCTGGGTGAGGTCTCCATCGCGGAGCATGTACGCCCGGGAGTCCCCCACGTGGGCCAGGTGGAGCCGGTCGTCCTCGGCCAGGACGACGGTGATCGTGGTGCCCATCCCCGCCTCGTCCGGGCGTTCCATGGCCCGCTCGTAGATGGCGCGGTTGGCCGCCAGCACCCACTCCGACAGGGTCGGCGGGTGGCCGTTCCCGCCCTGGACGAACTCCTGGAGGGTTTGCACGGCGATGCCGGACGCGACCTCACCCGCGACGCCGCCGCCCATGCCGTCGGCGACGGCGAACAGGGGCGGGCTCAGCAGGTGGGAGTCCTCGTTGTTCTGGCGAACGCGACCGACGTCCGTGGACGCCGCTGCCCGGATCCTCATTCCCTCATTCCCAACTCGGGCGGATTCTGCGACGCCCGAGCGCTCCAAGGCAAGGACTGCTTTGCCGAGCCCCGGGACCGACCCCGAGGGCGGCGCGTCCGGCGGCACCCTGGACTGGCTCGACGAGGCCCCCATACAATGCCGCGCGACAGGGGGACGATTCGAGCCGAATCAGCAGGGGTGTCCATCCCGGATGTGGCTGACCATCCGTTCCGGTCCCGACGAGGGCGCGACGGCCCAGGTCGGCAGCGCCGAGTTCGTCATCGGGCGGGACGCGGCCTGCGACCTGGTCATCGCGAACGATCGCCGTGTCTCCCGGCGCCACGCCGCGCTGCGATCGGGCACCAACGGCCAGACGGTCCTGGTGGACCTGGGGTCGGCCAACGGGACGTTCGTGAACGGACGCCGCATCGACGGCCCCCAGGCGCTGGCCGGCGGCGAGCAGATCCGGGTCGGCGACACCCAGCTGTCGGTGGGGGCCGAGCCACCCGTCCCCGACACCGCCGAGCGCGTGGCCGCCCCTGCGGCCGACCCCCGTGTGGGGATGACCATCGGCCGGTACCGGATCGACGACCTCATCGCCGTCGGCGGGATGGGCGCCGTGTACCTGGCGGAGCACCTCCGCCTGGGGAAGAAGGTCGCCCTCAAGGTCCTGGCGTCCCGGTACGCGCACGACCAGCGGTTCCGGGACCGGTTCGTCGCGGAGTCTCGGATGGCCGCTGCCCTGGACGACCCCCACGTCATCCCGATCTACGACGCCGACGAGGTGGACGGCGAGCTGTTCATCGCCATGAAGTACGTCCACGGCACCGACCTGGCCACCCTGATCGACGACGAGGGGCCCCTGGACCTGAAGCGGACCCTGTCCACCCTGGAGCAGGTGGGCCGTGCGCTCGACGCCGCCCACGCCCGGGGCCTGGTGCACCGCGACGTCAAGCCCGGGAACGTCCTGGTGGCCGGCGACGGAACCGACGAGGCCGGCCACGCGTACCTGTGCGACTTCGGGATCACCAAGCAGTCCGGCGACGGCGCCGCACTGACCCTGCCGGGACAGGCCGTGGGCACGGTGAACTACATGGCTCCGGAGCAGGTCCTGGGCGAGCCCGTCGACGGCCGGACCGACATCTACGCACTGGGATGCGTGCTGTACGAGTGCCTGACCGGTGCGGTCCCCTTCCGGCGGGACAGCCAGGAATCCGTGATGTGGGCGCACGTGAACCAGGCGCCTCCCCGGATCACCGAGCTTCGCCCCGACCTGCCATCCGCGCTGGACATGGTGGTGGCCAAGGCCATGGCCAAGAAGAAGCAGGCTCGGTACGCGTCGTGCGCGGAGATGGCCGCGGCGGCCCGGGTGGCCGCCGGCCCCGCGGTGGACACCGCTCAGGCCAGGCAGCTCGCCCGCCAGGCCACCGTGGCCGGCCGGGAGCCTCCGCCCGTCCCCACCGTCGCCGAACCGGCCGGGCCGGCCCCACCGCCGGGTCCGGTTCCCCCGGCCCCCCCGGCCCCCCTGGCCCAACCGGCTCCCCCGGCTCCTCCGGTCCTGATCGGGGACCGCACCGTCGCCGAGCCGGTGCCGGGGGCGCCGTTCGTCCCCGCCATCCCGGGGGCTCCGGTCGTGGCCCCCGCCGCGGGGGCCCCCCGATGGCGACGGCCCCTGCTGATCGGCGGCCCGGTGGCCGCGCTGGTCGTGGTGGTGGTCGTGCTGGTCCTGGTGCTCTCGGGGGGAGGCGGCGGGCCGGTCGCGCCTACCAGGCCCCTCCCGCCGGCCAACCCGAGGGCGCAGCCGGAGGCCTTCAGCGTGACCCTGACCTGGCGACAGCCATCGGCGGGAGGAGAGGCGCTGAGCTGGAAGGTCTTCCGGAACGAGGGGCTCCTGGACTCTGTGGACCGGCCCACCTACGTGGACCGGGACGTGCAGCCGGGGCAGCGCTACACCTACCGGATCGAGGCCCTGGGCCGCGGGCACACCGTGTCCCGACCCACGACGGTGGCCGCCACCACGCCCGTCCCGCCGGTCTCCGAGGCCCGGGTGGAGGGGCGCTACGACGTCCACTACGAGGTGAGGTCGTCCTTCGGGTTCAGCTCGCTCCACAAGCACTTCACGCAGCTCTACGTCTTCGACCCGCAGTGCCCCTCCGGTCCCTGTACGCTCGCGTGGCACGACGAGCAGCAGCCGGGATTGCGCCGGTCGGTGTTCACCATGGCGGGGGGGCTGTACGCGACGCACACCAGCGGGGACTTCAGCGTGAGGTGCAACGGGGCGCCGGTCACCTCGTTCCTGAACTACACGCTTCGGGTGGTCCGGGCGGCTGCCCGGGACGGGCAGTGGGTGGCCACCCGGCTCACCGGGACGATGGAGGAACACGAGCCGAAGGGCGCATGCAACGCGTCCGGGGCTACGTACGCGCTGACGGTGACCCCGTCCTCGTGAGCGCCGTGGGCGGGGCGGAGCGCGGGGAACAGGCCTGATGGAGACGGTTCGCAAGCTGGTGCTCACGCTCCCCGACGGCGAGGAGCAGCACTTCATCCTGTCCAAGGACACCATCACCATCGGCCGGGCCACCACCAACGACGTGTCCATGCCCGACCCGAAGGTGTCCCGGTTCCACGCCCGCATCGAGTGCGACGACCGGGGCTGCACCATCGTGGACCTGGGGTCGGCCAACGGGATTCAGGTGAACGGCTCCCGGGTGGAGCGGGCCCCCCTGGCCACCGGCGACGTCATCCACCTGGGGGGCAGCACGGTCCGGTTCGAGACCTACCAGCCGGAGCCCCTGGACCCCGAGGCCATGTCCGAGACCACCATCATGGAGATCCCGGAGGTCGACCAGCTCACCCCCGAGCAGCTGGACACGGCCATCGGCTCGGAGACCATCGTCCAAACCCTCCAGGACACCTCGGTGCCGCGGCTGGCCGTGCACCTCCCGCCGCGCACCTGGGAGGTGACCCTGCTGGAGGACACCATGATCATCGGCCGCGACTCGAGCGCCGACATCGTGGTGGCCGACCCGCAGGTCTCCCGGAGCCACGCCCGCCTGGAACGACGGCCCGACGGGTTCTGGATCGTGGACCTGGGCAGCCGCAACGGCACCAGGATCAAGGGCCACCGCATCACCGAGCAGAAGCTGGAGACGGGGACGGAGCTCCGGATCGGGCCGGCCCTGCTCGTGTACAAGGCGGGGTTCGGGGCCCGGGACATGACGGTGGTCGGCGTCGCCCCGGAGGTGGTCCGGCCGGGCCGGATCCGGCGGATCCCGGTGGTGATCATCCCCGGGTTCATGGGCACGGAGATGATGGACGAGAGCGGCCGGCTGATCTGGCCGAACATGCACCGCGCCCTGGCCAACCCCGAGATCTACCGGTGGCCGGACAAGAAGCTGACGATCGGCAGCATCCTGCGCGACCACGTGATCATCCCCAACTTCATCACGCTGGCCCGGTACAGCCGGCTGGTGGACTACCTGGAGGAGGAGCTCGGCTACCTCCGGGAAGAGGACCTCCTGGAGTTCCCCTACGACTGGCGCCAGGACTACCGGATCTCGGCGAACCAGCTGGCGGACGCGGTGCTGGCGTGGCGGGAGGCCAAGGGCCACGACGAGATCGCCCTGATCGGGCACAGCCAGGGCTGCCTGATCATCCGGTACTACGTGGAGCGCCTGGGGGGGAAGGAGCACGTGGCCCGGATCGCGCTGATGGGGGCCCCGCACGCTGGCTCGCCCCGGACGTTCCAGGCCTTCCTGGCCGCCCGAGGCATCCTGGCCTTCAACTCGATCCGGTCCCGGTTCCAGCGGGTGGTCACGTCGTTCCCGTCGGTCTACCAGACGCTGCCCAATTACCCGTGCGTGGTGGACGAGAAGGGCGAGCCGCTCGACATCTTCACCGACGACGCCTGGGTCCCCGAGGAGAACCGGCCCATGCTGCACGCGGCGGTGGACTTCTACCGGGAGCTCGGGATGACCACAAGCGTCCAGACCCTGTGCGTGTTCGGGTACGGGCTGAAGACGCCGGTGCGGCTGGTGGTGCAGGGAGACGGCCTGGAGGGATGGAAGCAGGCGCGCCTGGAGGTCGAGGACCTGGGCGACGACACCATCCCCCAGGAGAGCGCGGTGCTGGAGGGCGCGGAGATCCACCCCGTGCAGCAGCACCACGGCGTGCTGTACACCGACGCGGACGTGCGCATGCGCCTTCGGCTCGAGTTGGTGGGGAGGTAGGGCGCGGTGGCTTCCACGACCGGCCAGGTGGCCGTGGTCGAGATCCTCCGGGGCGGCGACGTCTTCGCGATGCCGCTGGAGGGCGCGACCATGACCATCGGCCGGGCCCCGGACAACGACGTGATCCTGGACGACCCGGCGGTGTCCCGGCACCACGCGCGGATCGAGCGAAGCGGCGCGGTGACCTCGATCGTGGACCTGGGCAGCGCGAACGCCACCCGCATCAACGACAGCGAGGTCGATCCGAAGGTCACCTACCGCCTGCGGGAGGGGGACACCGTCCGCATCGGGGGCTACACGCTGCGCCTCCGGGCCGAGTCCGGCCCCGTGGTCGCGGGAAGCCGGGGCGGAGCCATCCCGGCCGGCCTCCACACGGGCATGGGCGGGCTTGCCGGCGTGGCCGGGCTCGCGGCGCCTGCCGCGCCGGTCGCGGCGTCGCCTGCGGGGGCCGGAGGCGCGGCGGCGGCCCCTCGCCTCGTGGTGACCACGCCGAGGGGGACCAGGGAGTTCCCCCTCGATCGCGACGTCCTGGTCCTGGGCCGCGACCCCGGCGCGGACATCCAGGTGGACGAGCAGGTGGTGTCCCGCCGGCATGCCGAGTTCCGGCGGGCCGGGGCCGGCTGGGAGATCGTCGACCTCGGCAGCATGAACGGGCTGGCGGCGAACGGGCAGCGGTTCCAGCAGAAGGTGCTGCAGGACGGCGAGACCATCCGCATCGCCAGCAGCGTCTCCCTCACCTTCCGGTCCGCCGCCCCGGCGGCCGCCCCGGCTCCAGCCGCTCCGGCGGCTTCTGCCGCCCCATCGGTCCTTCCGGCGGCGTGGGTGGCGGGGCCGGGACCCGCCGCGGCCTCACCGCACGTGGAGCACCTGGACCGCGGGGCGCCGCAGCGGATCTCGCTGGCCGGCAAAGCCGCCATCACCTTCGGACGGGACCCCCGCAACGACGTGGCCCTGGACCACCCCTCGGTCTCGCGCCTGCACGCCCGCATGGTCCGCTACGCGGAGGGCTTCGCCATCGAGGACCACGGCTCCACGAACGGCACGTTCGTCAATGGGGCCCGCCTGTATCCAGGCCAGCCCACCGCCCTGCGCATCGGCGACGTCATCCGGATCGGCCCGGCCAAGTTCACCTACGGACCGGAGGTCCTGGAGCGGGTCGAAGACTCCCGCAACCTCAGCCTGGACGTCCTGCACCTCAACCAGTTCGTGGGCAAGGGGCTGAACCTGCTGCAGGACATCTCGTTCGCCATCAAGCCGCGGGAGTTCGTGGCGGTGGTGGGCGTCTCCGGGGCCGGCAAGAGCACCCTGCTGGACGCGCTGAACGGCTTCCGTCCCGCGAACCAGGGCAATGTCCTGGTGAACGGCACGGACCTGTACAAGAACCTGGACTCCTACCGGACCGACCTCGGGTACGTGCCGCAGGACGACATCATCCACAGGGAGCTCAGCCCCTTCCAGGCGCTCGACTTCGCGGCGCGGCTGCGGCTCCCCGCCGACACCACCGACCAGGAGCGGACCGCTCGCGTGCTGGAGGTGCTGGAGACCCTGGGGCTGTCCGAGCGCAAGGACGTGCCGATCACCCGGCTGTCGGGCGGCCAGCGCAAGCGGGTGTCCATCGGCGTGGAGCTGCTGACCCGGCCCGGGCTGTTCTTCCTGGACGAGGCCACCTCGGGCCTGGACCCCGGCACCGAGAGCCAGATGATGAAGCTCCTGCGCACGCTGGCGGACCAGGGCCACACCATCGTGCTGATCACCCACGCCACCAAGAACGTGATGCTGTGCGACCAGGTGGTGTTCCTGGCCAAGGGCGGGTTCCTGGCCTACTACGGCCCGCCGGAGGAAGCGCTGGGGTTCTTCGGCGTGACGGACTTCGACGAGATCTACATCAAGCTGGAACAGGAACGCTCGCCGGCGGAGTGGGCGGAGCTGTACCGGCACTCGCCGCAGTTCCGCACCTACGTGGTGGAGCGGCTCCAGGGCGTCGCCGCGGGCGACAGCGGGCCGGTGGCGCGGGCCGGCCTGACCCCCGGCAGCACGGTGAAGCGGGTCTCCAGCTTCGGCCAGTTCGGGATCCTGTCCCGGCGGAGCCTGGCCATCCTGGCCCGGGACCGGTTCAGCCTGCTGCTGATGCTGGCCATCGCGCCGGGGATCGGGCTGATGGACCTGCTGACGTGGAAGAAGCAGTTCTTCACCGATCCCGCCCAGTTCGGGCAGGCCCGCACGTTCATGTTCCTGGCCCTGCTGACCTCGGTGCTCATCGGGGCCATCGCCTCCATGCGCGAGATCGTGAAGGAGGCCGAGGTCTACCGGCGCGAGCGCATGGTCACCCTGAAGATCGCGCCCTACGTCGCGTCCAAGGTCGCGCTCGGCGTGGCCCTGGCCCTGTACCAGGCCGCGGTGTTCACGCTGACCAAGAAGCTGGCCACGGGGTTCTTCTGGCCCCCGGGGGCCGGGGGCATGGCCAAGGCGTTCGTGACGTTCTTCCTGGCCACGCTGTCGGGCATGCTCCTGGGGCTGTTCATCTCGGCGATCTCCTCGAACCAGAACGTCACCCCGCTGCTGCTCATCGTGTTCCTGGTGCCGCAGTTCCTGTTCGGGAACCCCGACCTGTCCATCGGCAAGGCCGGCGACGCCATCGGCAGCATCACCACCACCAAGTGGGGCTTCCAGGCGCTGCTGATCATCACGGGGTTCAGCACGACGTCGCTCATCTCCCGATGGGCGATCCTGCTGGTCATCTGCGGCGTGCTGTTCGTGCTCCTGCTGGGCGCGCAGAAGCGCAAGGACATCAAGCGGTAGGGCGTCCGGCGCGGTTCAGGCCAGGTGGTGGCTAGGTCTCCGAGCCACGGCCAGGCCGGTCGGGCGAACCGGCGGCCCCGCCGCGGCGAGGCGGCGGGAGCTCGTTGGGGTCCGGGGACGGCTGCTCGACCACCGTCGGCATGTTCGGGGTGGGCGCCGGCGCCTGGTCGATGACGGTGGGAGCGTGGGACCCCCGACCGGGCATGGGCGGCGGCGTCGGGGCGGGCGGCGGGCCGGGCTGGGCCGGCCGCGGGCCGGGTGGCACGCTGGGTCCGGGAGGCCACGCTGCCGCGGGGTTCAGGGCGGGTTTCGGGGCGGGGTTCGGGGCGGGAGCGGGCCACGCGGGCGGGGGAGCAGCGGGTGGCGGATATCCGGCGGGGGGCGGGTAGCCAGGCTTGAGTCCGTATCCGGCAGTCGGGACGTAACCGGCGGGCGCGGCGGCCGGCGCCGCGGTCCCGGAGCGCCGAAGCAGGCCCGTGACGATCCCCGCTATGCCTCCGGCGGCGGCTCCCAGGAGCCCGACGGGCACCAGGAAGACGCCGGTCCCCGGGGACACGTGCAGCGACGGGTTCAGCCGGTCCTTGAGGGCCTGGAGGAGTTGACCCAGGGGCCCCCCTCCGTTGCTGATCTTCTGGAGCGAGGTGCGCAGGGCGTCGACCTGGTCCTTCTGCGAGAGCAGGCCGAGGAACACCCAGACGATGACGCCCAGCGCCCCGAGGACGACAACGCCCATGGCGATGCGCATGGCCCGGGACCGGCTGAACAGCAGCATCATCAGCCCGGCTCCCAGGATCACGAAGCCGCACGCCAGCACCACGTTCCCATTCCGCACGCTGGAACCGGTCACGGTGTGGGAGATGGCTCGGGACCCCAAGAAGGGGAGGTCGATCGTGAGCGTGCCCTTCACCCACGGCAGGAGCGTCCCGGCGATCAACAGGCCGCCGGCCACCGCGAGGACGATGCCGAGGATGGGGCTGTACCGGCGCGCGGCCCGTGCGGGCCGGTTTCCGACGGCGTCCTGCCATGTGGCCATCGCGGGTCCATCCCCTCCCGCCGGGCGGTCGCGGGCTCGGCGAACCTGACGCCGACGCGGGCCCGCCGCGGCGCGGTGAGGGTAGCACCGGCCCGCGCTCCCGTACACCGTTGCGGTTCGCGCACCGGCGGGGCGAGCCCCGCGGACCCCGTACCATCGCAGCGCACGTGGCCGACCTCGACCGTTCCCACGAGAAGCAAGCCCTCCGCGACCAGATGCGGCGGGCCCGAGCGGCCATCCCGCCCGAGCAGCGGGTCCGGCTGGCCGGCCGGGTCGAGGGACACCTGTTCGGCGTGCCCCAGATCGGGGCCTCCAGGACGGTCCTGCTGTTCTACTCCTTCGGCACCGAGGTCCCCACGGCGGCCATGGTGGAGCGGCTGCTGCAGGAGGGGAAACGGGTGCTGCTGCCGTACCTCACCCACGACAGCGGCATGGAGGCGGCGGACGTGCTCCCCGGCCACTCGCTCGTGCGCACCGGGTACGGCCCCAAGGAGCCCTCCCACCGGGTGGCGGTGGACCCGGCCGGGGTGGACGTGGTGGTGACCCCGGGGCTCGCGTTCGACCGGACGGGACGCCGCCTCGGATACGGCGGCGGCCACTACGACCGGTACCTCCAGCGCCTCTCGCCCCGATCGCTCCGGGTTGGGATCGGATTCGCGGCCCAGCTGGTGGCCGAGGTGCCGTCCGAGCCAGGGGACGAACGGGTGGACCTGGTGGTGACCGACGAGGGCGTGGTCGACTGCCGCGACCGCTGACCTAGGCTGGGCTCCCGGACCGTCGCTGGGGTTGCCTTCTTCAGAAGCCCGGCCGGCCGGCCGATATCCCCCTGACAAAGCACCGCGCAGGCACCAATACAAGCTGAAACCAACTCGAATTGCTTGATCTCGGGTGGGAGTCCTGGGACACTTCCCGCGCTCGCAGGCCCATCCGACGCGAAGCAGGGGGGGACGCCGAATGGGAGCCCACCGCCGACGGTTCAACACGCCGGCCTTCATCAGGAAATCGATCCGTCCACTGATTGTCCTGATTGCCGCCTGCACACTGTTCGCGGGCGCAGAGGCACCGGCCTCACAGGCTCTGCCCGACGCGGCCTGGCGGGCCGCCGCACTGGCGTGGGCGCACAGCCATCACGGTCCGAGGGCGCACGCCGACCACCACGGGTCCCCGCGCAGCGGCGGGGCAAGGTGGTCCGGGCACGGCGGAGGAGCTCCCCGGGCCGGAGGGAAGGCCGGGGCCGGCGGCACGTCCAAGGAAACCCGCCCCGGCACGCCGAAGGGGAGCCACCCAGGGGCCGGCGGCACGAGCGTCGGCCACAACCGGCCCGGGAACCCGGCCTGGAAGCACCCCGCGCCTCCCTCTGCGACCTGGAGCCGGTACATGAGCACCGTCAGCCGTTCGCGCCTGTCGGAGATCGGCTGCGGGCTGGGCCAGCGGGCCCGGGCCGGGACCGAGTCGCCCGACGCGCTGGTGGTGCTCGACTTCGGGATGCCCATGCACCACAAGGGCCGGTTCGGTGCGTCCGTGTTCAAGGCCGGCTTCCGCACCACGCTGTCCATCGCCGCTGGCGTCGAGGCCTACGCGGCCGGGTACGTACGGTGCTCGCGCGGCTCCGACGCGCACCTCGAGCTCGCGGCGGGGACGAGCAACTACGGGCGAGACGTCACGTACAAGCACGGCCGGTTGTGGGGAGCCATGGTCAACAGGATCAACGCGTCGCTCCGGGAGCACTGGCTGGCCAGACGGGTCCACGTCGACGGGGCCAACGACATCGAGCCGGGGTGGGCCGGGCCCGACCGCACCCGGTTCTGGATTCACGGCTATGCCTCGGTGGCCCACTCGCCGTACTACTTCTACGGGGGGGCCGGCGGCTGCCCCCCGTACGGATACTGCGTCGGGGACTGGACCATGGAGGACATCTGGTACGCGGCGTGGGGTTCCGGCGTGGCCCTCCCCCTTCCGGAGATCTACGCCAACAGCGGAGCGAACGCCGAGCAGTGGCACCAGCTCAGCCTGTATTCCTACCTGCACCACGGGAAGCGGATGGACATCGCCGGCGTCATGACCCAGGTCCAGTCCTGCCGCGACAGCCACGACCCGTGCCGGGGCATCAGCAACCTCCCCAACGCCGGGTGGAGCCAGCTGTGGCTGGCCCTCAACCGTGACCCCCGAACCGCGCAGCCGTTGCGGTTCCTGACCGACATCGCCTGGAAGAACTGAGGACGGACCCTTGAGCCGGTCCCGCGCTTCCGGGCCGGGACGGAGGGGACCCGTCCGTATAATTGGGGCGCCATGCCGACCTACGAGTACGCCTGCGTCGATTGCGGCACCCACGTCGAGGTGTTCCAGCGGTTCGCCGACGAGTCCCTGACCACCTGCGGCCTGTGCGGCGGACGGTTGCGCAAGGTGTTCCACCCCGCCGGGATCCTGTTCAAGGGATCGGGGTTCTACCGGACCGACAATCGCAAGGGCGGCTCCGAAGGCGGCTCCGGGGAGTCGAAGGGACCGGCCAAGGCGGGCAGCGCAGCCGGGTCGTCCTCGTCGTCGTCGGGCTCGGGTTCCTCGTCCGGCTCGGGCTTCGGTTCCAATTCCGGCTCCGGTTCCTCCGGCTCCGGCTCTTCGGGTTCGGGATCGGGATCGGGTTCGGGTTCGGGCTCAGGTTCCGGCTCCGGCTCGGGTTCCTCCAGCGGCGCGTCGAGAGGGAAGTCGGCCTGAGCACCGCCGACGTCGGGGTCTTCGGGGGGTCGGGCTTCTACTCCTTCCTGGCCGACGTGGAAACCGTCGAGGTCGACACCCCCTACGGGAAGCCGTCGGCGGCGATCACCATCGGCGACGTGGGCGGCCGCCGCGTGGCGTTCCTCCCTCGCCATGGCGTGCACCACGAGCTGCCGCCGCACCGGATCCCGTTCCGGGCCAACGTGTGGGCCATGAAGGAGCTCGGCGTCTCGCGGGTGCTGGGCCCGAACGCGGTGGGATCGCTTCAGCCGCACGTGGCGCCGGGGCATTTCGTCATCTGCGACCAGCTGGTGGACCGGACGCGGGGCCGCGCGGACACGTTCTACGACGGGCCCGTCACCACGCACATCTCCTTCGCCGACCCGTACTGCCCGACCGTCCGGGGGGTCGCGCTGCGTGAGGCTCGCTCGCAGGGTATCGAGGCCCACGACCGGGGGACCGCGGTGGTGATCCAGGGCCCCCGGTTCTCCACCCGAGCAGAGTCGGCGTGGTTCCAGCGACAGGGGTGGGAGGTCATCGGGATGACCGCGTATCCCGAGGCGCCCCTTGCCCGCGAGCTCGAGCTCTGCTACGCGAACATCTCGCTCGTCACCGACTACGACGTCGGCGTCGGCGACGCCCTGCCGGTCACGCACGACGAGGTGCTGAAGGTCTTCTCCGAGAACAACGAGAAGCTCCGGAACCTCCTGTTCGCGGTCATCCCGGGCCTGCCCGAGGAGCGCGACTGCCCGTGCGCGACCGCGTTGACGGGCGCGCGCCTGGAACCGGAGTAGTCGCGACCATGCGTGAGACCGTGCTCGTTTCCCTGGAGATCCGCTTCACCACCGTCGAGGAACCGGAACAGCTGGTCGAGCGGGTCCGCGAGGCCGTCCGGACCATCGTGGGCCGGGCCGGGGTCGAGGACTTCCGGTGGCGTGCGCTGCCCCTCGAGCCCGGCTCCCCCCGGCCCCACGGACCGGACTAGGACTCCGGGCGCCCGAAAGGCCGGACAGATCCGGCTTTCCGCCGGCCTCGCTCGTGCGCTGCTGAGTGAGCTTCAGCCGCGGCTCTCGGGCATGGAGCACGCCGTGGCGGGCGAGCGGAAGGTGTCCGGCGCCTTGAGTGAGCCGCAGGTTGACGTCTCCGAGATGCATCCACTGGACGGACTTCGCCTCGCTGTTGAGCTCAAGCCGATCAACCTGGCGGTGGGACGGGCCATCTGGAATCGGTTCGGCGACATCAGGGCCGTTGCGGTGAACCTCCATCTCAAGTTCCCGTTCGCGGTGGTCGGAGGCGTTCTCGCCATCCCCACGTACGAAGAGGACCCCGGGCCAACTCGAAAGCCCACCACCCACTTGATCGAGCGAGCGGTCAACAGGCTGGCTCGTGCGGGAGGTCGAAGGACCGAGGGAGACGCCCCGCATCTCCTCGAGGGCGTTGGCGTTGTCGTCTATGACCCTGATACCGGCGCCCTTCAACCCGATCCGCCTCCACCGGGGAGTGGGCTCAGGTGGGACGAGTTCGTCGACGCTCTCGTCTCGGCGTATCAGGCGCGCTTCGGCGAGTAGCTGGTCGGGAGCGGAACGAAGCTCAGACGCCCGCGACCGTCATCTGCTGGATGAGCACGGGCGCCGTTCCGATCGAGCCCAGGAACTGCAGGTCCGCGCCGGTCGCCGACACCGCGGCCAGCATGTCCAGCAGCGTGCTGGCGATGGTCATCTCTCGGAGCGGATCGCCAAGGGCCCCTCCGGCGATGCGCAGACCCGTCGCTCCCACGGAGAACTGTCCGGACACCGGGTTCGCACCCGAGTGAACGCCCGTGACGTCCTGCACGTAGACGCCGCCTTCGGCCCGGGCCAGCAGCTCGGGCAGGCCGAGCCTTCCCGGTTCCAGGACCAGGTTCGTGGAGGAAACCCCCGGAGGTGTCCGATACCCGGCCCGGCCGGCATTCCCCGTGGAGAGCGCCCTGCCACGCCGCGCCGTGTACGTGTTGTGGAGGAGCTGCGCCAGCCTGCCCCGCTGGATCAGCGAGGTCCGCCGCGTGGGGACGGCCTCGTCGTCGAACGGCGCCGCCGCGGGCCCGTCCAGGAGCCTGCCGTCGTCGACGAGCGTCACGGCCTCGGAGGCCACGACCTCGCCGAGCCGCGACGCGAACAGGGACCGGCCCTTCTGGACCGCCTCCGCCGAGAGGGCACCGACCAGCACGCGCAGGAACGCCGCGGCGGCGTGGGGGTCGAGGACCACCGGCACCACCGCCGTAGGTGGCTTTCGGGCTCCGAGGAGCCTGGCGGCCCGCTCCACGGCCTCGCCGGCGCAGCCCAGCCAGTCGAGGTCGTCGATGTGGCGACCCTGACGAAGGGCGAAGCCGGTCTGGATCTCGCCGTCGGCCTCGGCCAGCGCCGACACGGCGCACCAGCTATCGGTGCGGGCGTACGCCTGCTCGGCCCCGGCCGTGGAGACGATGGCCACCCGTGAGGTCGCGTCCCCGTAGGTGGCCCGCTCGAGGCTCCGCACCCGGGGGTCGGATCGCGTGGCCACCCGGTCGAGGTCCAGGGCCAGCGCCACCTTGCGCTCGGTGTCCAGGGCGGCCTGTTCCGGCCGGAACAGCTGCGGCATGGGCTCCGCACCGCCGGGCTCGGGAAGCGCGTTGCCGTCGTCGGGGGTGGCCAGCGCCGCGTTGGCTCGCGCCCGGGCCACGGCTTCGGTGACCTCTTTCGGGGAGGGATCGGCGACGTAGGCGTATCCCATCCTCCCCGCCACGATCACCCGAACGCCGACGCCCCGCGTCTCGGAGAAGGCCAGCGACTCGACCTGGCCGGCCCGTGCCTTCACCTCCGTGCGGCGGGTCTCCGACGCGTAGGCCTCGACCGACTCGGCGCCCGACGCCGCTCCAACGGCCGCCCGGCACAGGTCCAGGAGGTCAGCCACGAACCCCCCCGGAGCCGCCGGTCCCGCCCACGGTCATCTGGGCGATCCGCAGGGTCGGGCTCCCGTTTCCCACCGGGACCCCCTGGCCGTCCTTGCCACAGATCCCCACCAGCCGCTCGAAGTCGCCGGCCACCGCGTCGATGGCGGAGAGGATGGCGATCCCGTTCCCCACCAAGTTCGCCCCACGGACGGCTCGGGTGATCTCCCCGCCCTCGATCAGGTAGCCCTCGGTGACGCCGAACACGAAATCACCGGTCGCCGGGTTGACCTGTCCTCCGCCCAGCGCCTTCGCGTAGAAACCACTGGCGGTGTCCCCGATCACTTCCTCGGGCCGCGCCTCGCCGGGAAGGATCGACGTGTTGGTCATGCGTGGGATGGGCAGGTGGGCGTAGGACTGCCGGCGGCCGTTCCCCGAGGAGGAAACGCCGTCCCGTTCCGCTCGGAGCCGGTCGTACAGGTAGGCCTGGAGGACGCCTTCCTCGAACAGCACGGTCCGCTGGGCCGGCCACCCCTCGTCGTCGAACGAGAAGGAGCCCCAGGCGTTCGGGACGGTCGACTCGTCGACGCCGGTCACCAGCGGGGAGGCCAGCATCTGGCCAAGCTTGCCCTGGTAGATCGACGAGCCCTTCTGGACCAGGTCGGCCTCCAGCCCGTGGCCGCAGGCCTCGTGGAACAGGATCCCGCCGCCGCCCGGGCCCATCACCACGGCCGTCTCCCCGGCCGGCGCGTCGATCCCGTCCAGCATGGCCACGGCCTGCCGCGCCGCTCGCTCCGCGGTCTCTCGGGGAGGATGCTCGTCCACGAACTCCGCCCCGGCCAGCCCCGCGGGTCCCCAGAACCCCGTCTCGATGACCCCGTCCCGGGCCGCCACCACCTGGACCACCAGCCGGATGCGGGGCCGTTCCTCCTTCACCCACCGGCCGTCGGAGGTCGCGATGAGGATCCGCTGCACGGAGTCCCCGTACCCGGCGACGACCTGGCGGACCTCGGGTCCGACGCTCCGCGCGGCGTCGTCCGCTTCGCGAAGCCAGGCCACCTTGTCCTCCGGCGGGATGGCCTCGGCCGGCCGCGAGGCCCGGTGCACCAGCGACGGCTCGGACGTGCGGAAGTCCAGCGAATCTTCCGGCCTTGACCCCCGGGCCGAAGCGGCGGCGGCGGCCGCCACGGCCAGCAGCGAGTCGCGGTCCAGCCGGTTGGAGTACGCGTAGGCGGCGGTCTCCCCGTGGACCACCCGGATGCCGGCCCCCCGGTCGAGCCCCGAGGTCAGCTCCTCCACCTTGCCGTCGTCGAGCCGGGCAGAGAGGGACGATCGCTCCTCGACGAACAGCTCCGCGAAGCGCCCTCCGTTGGCCAGGCCCGCCCGCAGGACCTCCCGGACCAGGTCGGGGTCCAGCATGAGGGCGGGAGGCTAGCATGTCTCGACGTGATCGCCTCCGGACGGCCCTCCACCGAGGCCCCGCCCGCTCGCCCCAGGCGTCCGGAGGCCCGCGACGTGCTCGTCGTGGTCGTGCCGGCGCTCGCCGTCCTCGCCTTCTTCCTGGCCCTGTACCCGTTGCGAGGGTTCCGCTTCCCCGTGGGGGCGGACGCGCCGGTGTACCTGTGGTGGGCTCGCCTGGCCGGGCACGAGGGGCTGTCGGCGGTGGGAAACCGTCCCGGGGCGACCACGCTCGCCCTGGTGCTGGGAGGCTCGCTGGGACTGTCCCAACCGGCCGTGCTGGCCGGGCTGGGCGCGGCCCTGGGGACGAGCGCCGGCCTGGCCGCCGGCGCCCTGTTCGACGCCATGTTCGACGCCGACCTGACCCACCGCCCTTGCCGGACCCACGTGTTCGTGATCGCGGTGCTGCTGGTGGGCACGTTCGCGGTGCACCTGGCGGACGGCTATTTCGCGAACCTGGCCTTCGTCGCGCTGTTCCTGGCGGGAGCGGCGTTGCTCGCCCGGGGAACGCGGATCGGCACCCTGGCCGGTGCCCTGGTCCTGGGAGCGGCGGGCCTGGCCCATCCGCTGTTCTGGCTTGTGGGCGCGGCGATCCTGGCCCTCACCGCGCTGATGGCCATCGGCCAGGGGGAGGCCCGCCGGATCGCCGCCGCGCTGGGCGGCGGAGCCGTCGTGGCCGGGGCGGGCCTGATCGCCCTGCTGCCGGGCCCCTCGCCCCTGGCGGTAGACACGTCCAAGGACGCCTTCCTCCGGCGGGCCGGGCTGGGGAGCACGCTCCGGGCCGACTACCTGGACCGGGTCGCCCGCCACTGGGCGCGGTTCGCGCTGCCCGTCTCCGTGCCGGTCGGCGCGATGGGGGCGTGGCGGGCCGCCGGCTTCCTGGGCCGGTTCCTCCGGGCCTGGGGCGGGGTGATGGTGCTGGGCGTGGTGGTCGGGACGGCCACCGGCCTGTACCCCGCGGTCCGGTTCCTGTCGTTCGGGTACGTCCTCCCGCTGGGGGTGGCCGCCGCCGTTCCGTCCGTGTGGGGCTGGCTTCGACGGCGCCGCCGAGGCCGCGTCCTGGCGTGGCTCGTGGTCGCCGCGGTGCTGGTGGCCATGGTGGGAGGACCCGCCGTCACGTGGCTGCGAACGCGGCCCTACCTGAACGGGATCGAGGCCCGGCGCGTCGCCGAGGCCGGGCGGGTGGCCGAGGCCGCGCCCCGGGGGACGCCGCTGGTGTTCCTGGTGGACAACGGCGAGCCCACCGTGTCGTTCCTGGCCACCCGGGCCGGAAACGTGATCCGCGACGGACTCCCCGCCGACCGTATCCGTGACGCCCACGTCTACGTGGGCTCGCCGCAGAACTGGCTGGCGGGACGGCCCACCCTGGACGGCGACCCACAGCACGACGCGCTGTCGCACCTGTACCTCCGCGACATCCGGGCCGCGGGCGGCCATCCCGTCGCCTTCCTCCTGGCGCCCTTCGACCGGCCGGGCCTGGCCGCCGCCCGAGCGCACGGCGTGGTCGTGGCTCGCGGGGTCATCGTCCTGGGCCCGACGCAGCCCGTGCCGGCCGGACCCGAGGTCGATCCCATTCGCCCCACCTCCAGCTGGCGGCTGGTGGTCGCGGGCCTCCTCTCGTTCCTGCTGCTGGCGGCGCTCGGGCTGGGCTGGGCCCTGGCGGTGGTCCCCCGTCGGCGTGCCGCGCTGGCACTGGCCCCGGCGCTCGGCGCAGCCGCCCTCATCCTGGTGGGGGTCGCGCTGGAGCGCGTGGGCGTTCCGCTGGGCGGCGCGGGGCCGCCGGCGGTCTCAGCCGTGGTCGGCGCGGGCGGCTACGCGCTCGCGTTCCGGCGAGCCCGAAGGGACCGCCGAGAGCGGGAGCCCCTCCCCGACGCGCCGGCGGAGGTCTCCGAGTAGCCACAACAGCACCACGAAGAGCACGGGCGTCAGGACGTAGTGCCCGAACAGCAGGATGGCCCCGAACAGGCCGGGGAACTGGACCGCCTCCGCCACCGTCTGGGAGACGGCCAGGAAGCCGGAGAGGATGATCAGGCCGGTCCGGGGGACCCGGGGAAGCGTCCAGGCCAGCGGCAGGACCCACACGGCGTACCAGGGCAGGAGCACCGGTGCCAGCAGCATGAACAGCAGCAGCGCACACGCCCACCCGGCACCCTGCGCGATCGCTCCCAGGCCGGACGCCGTCAACGCCGTCCCGTCGGCTGCGCGGCCGGCTCCCGATCCCCGACCTTCCCCAGTCCCATCGCTGACCCGGCGGGCCGTCTCCCGGACCAGGGCGGCGAACACGACGACGAACGCCGCCGCGAAGACCACCCGGACCACCGTCTCCACGGCGGTCTCCAGCCCGTGCCCTCCGAGCGCGTGGCCGAGGGCTCCCAGCGTCGCCCGGAAGAACCGGGTCGGCGCCAGCCACCCCTGGTGCGTGGCCAGCGTGGCCAGGCCCAGGGTCGGATCCCGGGTCTGGATGAACGGGGCGGCGAACGCGACCGCGATGAGGACGATCACGGCGGCGTGCGCGGCCAGCGCACGGGCCCGTCGCCCTTGCGGGCGCCGCCATACCGACGCCGTGACCAGCAGCACCAGCGGGATCGCCGCCGACGCCTTCACCAGGGTGCCCAGTGTGAGGGCCGCCGCCGCCAGCAGCTCACGGTGCAGGGAATCGGCCACCGGGGGAACTAGGTTCCCCGCCATCTCGCCGCGCCTCACCGTGCCGCCCGCCACCAGGGCAAGGCCCCCGGCGACGGCCAGGCCGACCAGGAGGTCGTTGTGCCCTCCCGCCACGCCGTGGAACAGCACGACCGGGTTCCACCCGACCATGGCCGCGGCGAACGGCGCCCGGCCGGGCCACATCCGCGCGGCCGTTCGGGCCACCAGCAGCAGCGTGCCCACCGCCGCCAGGCCCGACACGGCCTTGAACGCCCAGATCAGCCCGGTGGTTCCTCCGACCAACCGCGTGACCAGGACGGACAGGGCCGTGAACCCGGGCCCGTACACGGCCTCCGTGTGCCGCCACTGCGGCCCCACCAGGTGGAACAGCGGATCGGAGGGGAACCGGTCCGGCGTGGCCACGTACGGGTTCGCGTGGTGTACGGAGGCGATGCGCCCGTACATCGAGTAGCTGTACACGTCCCGCGAGAACAGCAGCGGCATCAGGGTGGCCACCACGATGAAGGCCACGCCCAGCCACACCACCAGCCGTAGCGGGAGGTGGCCCCGCCAGGCCTCCCGCAGGGCGAACAGAAACGCGAACGTGCACGCGACCACCGCGGTGATCGCCACCGCCGCCTGCGCTCCCGGGGAGATCGTGTCCAGCCCCGCGGCCCGCGCGGCAACCCGGAACGGGGCGATGGGGCCGGCCCCCGGCGGGAGGACCGGCGACAGCGCGGAATGGTTCATGCCGGAGGCCAGCGCCACGGCCGCGACGCCGGCCACGACGGCAGCCACCGCGACGTCGGAGGACAGGGGGCGCGAGGGTCGCTGCACCGGAGGCGAATGTAGCAGCCGGTGGCCGTGCGGGATCACGTGCCGCGAGGGCCCGGATGAGGCTTCCGGAGCCCCCGAACGGCTATGCGACGCCGCGGCCCCGAGAGGAGACCCGTTCCGAGACCGGGCCGCCGCGGCGGCCGCGGGGCTCCGCCTTCGCGGACTCGTCGCCGTCGGGGTCGGGGCCCTCGGCGCGGTCCGCCGCCGGGCCGGCTCCAACGCGCGACTCCGCAGCCGCGGCGGCCCCCCGGCCGCGCTTGGCGTCCTCGCCGCGGGTGGGCCGGCAGACCCGGCACTCCGTGAGCCCCTGCGACCTGGCCTCCTCCACCGTGACCGGGTCCAGCCCCGGCCGGCCCTTGATCAGCGGGCAATCCGTCAGGTGGTACGTCGATGGGCCGGCCAGCACGGTCCCCTCACCCGAGCCGTCCACCTCCGTCATCACGGTGCGGTCCGCGAACCGGGTCCGTCCGCCCACGCCGCTCACGCCCTGGAAGCTCCGGGCGAGCTTCTGCCGCTCCGTCTTGATCTGGGCGAGCATGAGGATCCCCACCCCGAACAGCACCAGCGCGACGCCCAGGACCCCGCCCGAGAGCAGGAACGGGAACTGCTGATCGACCACGGTCAGCCGAGCCGAGCCGTTCCAGCCGATGGCGATGGAGGCGAACCCGGCCGCACACACCGCCAGCCCGAACACCTTGAGGTACCGCCCCGGGAAGACGGAGCCCTCCGGTTCCGGTAGGGGCATCGCACGAGCACGGGCGGGCCCGACCCCCGGGCCGCGCACCTCGACCACAGCGCTCAGCCGCCGTCGTTCCAGACGGATCTGGGCGATGACCAGCAGGGCCACGCCGAACAGCAGCAGCGCGATGCCGGCCGCCCCTCCGGAGATCAGGTACGGGAACTGGCGGTCCACGCTCTGGTCCTGGCGGATCATCCCGTACCAGCCGCCGCCAATGGCGGCGAACCCGGCGACGACGAACAGCGCTCCCAGCACACGGGTCGAACGGATCTTTTGGTCGGGTCGGCTCACGGTGTCCCTCCCCGTCGGCTCACGGTCCCTCCTCGGGAACAAGGAAATTGGCGGACCTGGCGTACCCGTTTCGGGGAGCCCTCACACGCACACGCGGCGCCGCGAGAGAGCAGGGGAATCAGCTGGCCGAGGGCGCGGGGGCCGGCGGACTGGCCGAAGGCGGCGCGGCGGCGGACGGACTGGTCGTGGGAGCCGAGGTGGTCCCCGCCGAAGACGGCGAGGGGGACGGGCTGGAGGACGCGGACGGCGAAGCGCTGGGCGAGGGCGACGGTGTGGTGGACGGCGAAGGCGTCGGAGAGCTCGTGGTGGGCACGGAGGTCGGCGACGGAGATGGCGACGACAGGGAGGGAGTGGCCGACGGCGATCGGAGCCCCGGGGGCTGCGTCGGGAGGGGGGCGGGTGAACCCTGGAATGCGGCGCGAACCACCAGGAACCCCCCGACCAGGAGCAGGAACACCAGGAACGCGACCACCGCCGCCACCCACCGGCCACCCCGCGGTGGCGGCGGAGGGGGCGGGGCGGCGGCTTCCATGACCTCGGTGCCCGGCGAGAGCGGCGCCAGCACGGCCGTGGTGGAACCCTCCAGGATCGGGGTGGCCGCCACCGGCTCCCCGTGCATGGCCCGCTCCAGGTCCTCGCGCATCTCCTCGGCCGTGGTGTAGCGGTTGGCCGGGTTCTTGGCCATGGCCTTCATCACCACGGCCTCCAGGTCCTCCCCCACCTCCGGGACCAGGTGAGTGGGGAGCACGGGGTCCTCCCGCACGTGCTTGTAGG
>WNGL01002135.1_pt1 | contig 24198 bp, 21 predicted proteins | sample 5400591 | NCBI WGS metagenome assembly WNGL01 (sample SAMN13153377, study PRJNA577476) | soil metagenome | isolation source: 80 cm soil or saprolite under Garry oak tree replicate 1 | place: USA:California | collected 2016-06-15 | reverse complement strand
CATCGCAGGGTTCAGTGGGCGCCTCTGGTGACCTTGCGCCACTGGCTCATTTGGCGCATGTAATTATCGGCGAGGGACAAGCCGTATTTCGCGGGGAAACCCCGCCCGGCAACGAGGCCATGAAACGCGCGGGCATTGCGCCACTGGAGCTGGAGGCTAAAGAAGGTCTTTCGCTGCTGAACGGAACGCAGGGGATGCTGGCGCTGTTGAGCCTGGCATTGCACGAGGCGGACATTCTCGTGGACTCTGCGGACGTTGCCGCTTCGCTCTCGCTCGATGCGCTTCGTGGCAGTCCAGGTGCGTTTGACGCGCGCATCATGCATGCTCGGGCCTACGCTGGCGCAGCAACGACGGCGCGCAACCTGGCGCATTTGAATGATGGAAGCCAGATCCGCGAGTCCCATCGTGGAACGGAAAAGGACCCGCGCGTACAGGATGCCTACAGTTTGCGGTGCACGCCGCAAGTTCACGGCGCCGTGCGCGATTCACTGGCGCAAGCGCGGGAAATCGCAGCGGTGGAATTGAACAGCGCAACAGACAACCCTTTGGTGTTTGTGCGGGATGAAATAAACGGTGACATTGTCAGTGGCGGAAATTTTCACGGGCAGCCGCTGGCGATGGCCGCGGATCAGGTGGCGATTGCGCTCGCCACTCTCGGCGGCATTGTCGAACGCCGCGTCGAGCAAATGACCAATCCGCTGACCAGCATGCTGTCGGCGTTCCTGACTCCAGAGCCGGGACTGAATTCCGGATTCATGGTCGCGCAGGTGACCGCCGCCGCATTGACCAGCGAGAACAAAGCGCTGGCAATGCCCCATTCTGTGGACTCGATTTCCACCTCGGGGAATCAGGAGGATTACGTTTCCATGGGAATGAGCGGGGCGCGGCGACTAGACCGCATGCTGAAGAATCTCCGCAACACGATCGCAATAGAGCTGCTCTGCGCGTGCCAGGGGATCGATCTGCTCGCACCGCTGAAGACTGGCAGGCTGGCGACCAAAGCCTACGAAGCGGTTCGGGCCAAGTCCCGCATGCTTTCTGTGGATCGGCCGCTTGCGCCGGACATTGAAGCCGTCTCTGCATTAATTGCCGACGGAGACATCGCCGCAATCCTGCACTGAAAAGGGCAAAGTCTCGGAGCACCTAGGTTCTTTTAGAGGTAAAAAGCTCGAGTTCGTCTAGCGTGCGCGGCCAGTCTTCGCGGAGCAGGCGCGACAGAGCGCGATCAGCCAGAAGCTTTCCGCCGGTTTGGCACGTGGGGCAATAGTTGGTTTCGTTCGACGCGTAACGGATGCGTTGGACTTTCGTCCCGCACCGCGGGCACGGTTGTTTGTAACGGCCGTGCACGGCCATGCCCTCCCGGAACGCCGTCACGTTTTCGGGGAACTTTCCAGCCGCTTCTGCGCGAAGCCGTTCAGTCCAGCGCGTGAGCGCTGCGCGAGTGGCCTCGAAGAGCCGCTTAATCTCTGGCGCGGAGATTTTTTGTGTCTGCGCCAACGGTGAAAGCTTCGCTTCAAACAGAATTTCGTCGGAGTAAGCATTGCCGATGCCACTGAACAGGCGCGGATCGGTTAGGGCGCGTTTCAGGGTGTGGTTAGCGGAAAGCAGAACGCCGGCAAAGCGCGACGGATCGGAGTCGAGCACTTCGATTCCGCCCGAATCCAGGGCACGCAGCCCCTCCTCACCGACCACGACGTGGAGCGACGCGCGCTTTTGCGACCCTGCCTCCGTCCAGAGAAGCGACCCATTCTGAAAATCGAAGGCGGCAAGACCGCGTGGCCGTGAAACTTTAACACCGCGGGGACGCCAGTGCAGCCGTCCCGCAATCATCAGGTGCAGTACGAGCCAAAGGTCGTCTTCGAGCCCAATGCAAATGCGCTTTCCAAGGCGGCGCAAACGCAGAACTTTCTTGCCGTTGGCGCTCAACACCGGCGGAGTCACCGTACGCAGCAGAAACGGGCTGACGACACGCACGCTTTCGAGCGTCTGGTTAAGAATGCGCTTCTCGAGTGCTTCGATGTAAACGACAATGTCTGGGAATTCCGGCAAGCGGCTCCTCGCGCCTGCTTAGGATACCGCGACCACTATTTTCTGTGGAAATGCGGCAGGACTTTTTCCCCAAAAAGGCGTACTTGCTCCAGCCGATCATCGCCCCAAAGTTCCAGCATCATCTGCGTGCAACCCGCGGCGTTGTACTCTTCGAGCTTTTCGATGCATTGTCTGGGCGAGCCGGCGATGGGACAAACTTTGTCAAGAGTGGCATCGGAAACAGCGCGAGCGGCGGCTTTGCGCCCGCTTTTCTCCATGGCCTCGGCGATGGGCTGAAGTTCATCGCGCGTGAGCCCAGCGCAATCGAGGAGCGTGTCCGCCGAGCCTTTGATGTTCTGCACTTTGTTGGCGAGATACATGGCGGCCATTTCGCGCGCACCTTCGCGCGCAATTTTCGGGTCTTCGCCAACGCTGCCAACAACTACGCAACCAAGATCCAGTTGCGAGCCACTGCGGCCGGCCTTTTTCGCGCCCTCTTCCATAACTTTGCGAGAATAGGTGGCAAATTTCGGCGTTGTGATGCTCGCGGTGAGCAAACCTTGTGTCATGGCGCCGGCAAGCCGTTGCAAAACTGGGCCCGTCGCGCCGATGTAAAGCGGCGGCTCGCAGCGCGGCGCGTGAGCATCGGGTCTAAGCGCCGGTGCGAAAGCCTGGAAGGCTTTGCCTTCGTACCTTACTTCTTCGCCGGAAAGCATGGCTTTGATGATTTCTATGCTTTCACGCATCACCGTTGCGGGGCCGACTTCCCTCCCCTTTTCGCCCTCGCCGATTTCTTTCATGAAAATTTTGGAAGCCCCAAGACCGAGCAGAAAGCGGCCTTCGCCTGCAGCTTCCTGGAGGACGCGCGCTTCCATGGCAATCTGCACAGGATGTCGCGTGTAAGGCGAGATGATCCCCCAGCCGATGGCGATTCTTTTGGTTTCGCGAGCGATGATAGCCGTCGTCGCCGTCGAGGAACGCGCTTCCATGGAATGTTTCCGCCACCAGGGGTACGCTTCCGCCAGCCAGAAAACGTCGAACCCTGCGGCTTCGCATGCTTGCGCCATGCGCACGGTCTCGTTCAGGGGCTCCATGCTCAATTGCAGCACGCCGATCTTATAGGGCAAGGTCATTAATTTACATTTCTCTCGATGCTCGTCGACTCCCTAGTCAGGCCTGACTAATCTCCGTAGCAGCCCTTCAAGATTCCTGTTCACGCTGGGTCGGTCCACGAATGCTCGAGGCCTTTAATCAATTGCCACATGGCTCGATTGAGAGGGGTGGGAACGCCCGTCTTCTTCCCCCATTCGACAATCGCGCCGTTCATGAAATCCACTTCGGTTTGGCGCCTGGCCAGCACGTCCTGCAACATGCTGGCGTTGTGCTTGCCGGGAGCGTTGGCTCCTTTTTCAACGAGCGCGCGGGGATCGCCGTGAAGCTCAATGCCTAAAGCTTTGGCAACCGCTTCGCCTTCTGCAATCAGTTCGTTAAAAAGTATGCCGGTGGGCGGGAGGCGCGTGGCGGCGCGATGGTGGAGCAACGTAAGGGCGCCGACCGGATTAGTCGACGCGTTGAAGATAAGCTTCGTCCACTGCGCCCCGCGCGCATCCTTGAGCGGAATGACGTGCATGCCGCCGCGATTGAGCAGGTCAGACAGTCTCTCGACAAACTCGTAGGGAATGTTCGTCGGCTCGAACGGGCCAATCCAAGTGTCGCCGCTGATGTCAAAACCGACGTGGCCTGGTTCGATGACGTGGCCAGCAGGAAACGTGGTGCCCCGAATCACGTATTTGACGTGCTTGGCGATAATATCCTCGTTGCCCACGCCGTTTTGGACGGAGCACACGGCACTGCCTGGGCCGAAGATGTGCTTCGTTTGCTCGATCGCCGGACGCGTGTGCGTGCTTTTTGTGGCTACGATGCCAAAGTCGCATGCGGGAATTTGCGACGCATCGCAGGTCGCGTGGAGGCGCGCGGTAAAGTCCGCAGCCCGGCTGATGCGAAGGCCGCGCTCGTTGATAGCGCAAACATGTTCTTTGTTGACGTCGTAGGCGTGGACTTCAACATCCTCAAGCCGTGCGAGATGCGCTCCGAAGATGCTGCCAATCGCGCCGCAGCCGACGATGCAGACCTTCACGCTCATGCCGTCTTGCGCGCCTCCGCTCCGGAGTAAAACTTCCACGGAACGCTGGCCAGGCACTCGCCCTCTTTTTTTCCGACGCGGTAGGTGTCCTGAGTATAGAGACAAACCTGGCCGTCCTGGTCGACGACCTGTGGATGAAAGCTGACAACCATGTTTTCTCTCAGCTCAATCTTCGTGTTTGCGCCGATGGCGGGATGCTCGATCATGGTCAAGCCAATGGAATGTCCCGTCAGATGGCCAAGAGCAAAGCCCGCGCGCTGAAAAACGTCGGCGGCCGCTTTGTGGATTTCGCAAGCCGAAACGCCTTCGTGCATTTTTAGCCGGGCCGCTTCCATCGCTTCGGGATAAACATCGCTCATCGCTCGCGTTCGTGCGCTGGGCTTGCCTTGAATGAGCGCACGTGAGAATTCCACCCAGTAGCCCGCTTCGCCCGTGACTTCGAGGGAATAGAGCAAAAGATCGTCCGCCGCAACGGTGCGGAGCGAAGGAACCTTGAAGTGCGCTTCCGCCTCGCCGCCCGTCCCACTGAGGACGATATTCATCATCCGCGGCCCGGCGCCACGCGCAAAGAAACGCTCCACAGCCGGGGCCATGATTTCCGCTTCGCTTTTCCCGGGCTGATAGGCTTTTAGTAGCGCATCGAAGCCGTCGAGAATGATGTCCATGGCGTCGCGCACACCGGCAAGCTCTTCTTCGCTCTTTACCGCGCGCGCCATGTCGAAGTGAAAATCAAAAGGCACTAGCTCAAACGACCTTTGCTGAAGCTCGCGATAGTCTCGAACAGCCATGACGAAGTCCAGGCCATAAACGCCGACGCGCTTCCATTTCCTCTCCTCAGTTTTTTCACGAAGCCACTTGCCGGGAATCTCTGCCCAAACCTGATCGCGCACCCAGGCCGCCTTTTTGTCGCCGATCCAGCGCGCCTCGCGAGGAAAGACGAGTGTAGGTTCGCCGGAAAGCGGAAGCAGAACGTAAACATAGCGGTGAACGATTTCGAATCCGGAGATATAGCGAATCGCGCCTTCGAAGCCCGTGTATTGAGTGCCGCAGACGATGAGGGCATCAATGTTGTTGGCCGCCATGGCCGCGCGAATGTTGGCGTAGCGGCGGTCTATTTCTTTTTGCGAGGTCATAGAAACTTTTTCTGTCCCTCTCTATTCATGTGCTCCGCAGATTGCCGCCGCGGCGAGAGCATAGATTCGTGTCGTGTTGAGCAGCGTCTCGATGGCCACCTTTTCGCCTTCGGCGTCGCGGGGGCCGCTGGAGGGTCCGTAGTTCAGTGTTTCGATGCCGAAGCGCGTCATCACCGAAGCGTCGGAATCCCACAAAACGGTGGAGTGTTTGGGTGGAGTGCCCAGGATCCTTTGATGGCAAACCTCGACCGTTTTGACGAGCGGGTGGTCCTTCGAAATCTCAGCGCCGGGAACGGAAACAAAAGTTTCGTATTCCACGCCATAATCGGGATGTTTTTTGCGAAATTCCAAAACAAGCTGCTTGATCGACACGCGGACTTCCTTCAGGGGCATCGTTGGAGGCACGCGAACGTCCAGGAAAACGTCGGTGCGCTCCGGCGTGCGGCTCACACGCCAGGGATAACCACCGCGAATGCATCCAACGTTGACCACTCCGGGTAAGCCATCGTAAGTCGCCTTCTTCCCCCACGCGTCGATCCACTCGTAAATTGCGGGCAGGATTTCCTTCATCCGAAACACGGAGCTCAGCTCCTGTTTCCCGCGCGCGAAACCGGTGTGCACATAGTGGCCATGAACGGTAAGCCGGACCCATACAGTGCCGTAATGGCCGAGAACCAGTTGCATATCCGTAGGCTCACCCAGGATGCACATGTCGGGCAGCACGCCGTGACTGACGAGATGATGCGTCCCCACTCCATAGCCGCGAAACTCCTTGCCGACGAATTCATCGCTCCACTGCGTTTTTTCGATTTCGCCAACCACTGCTGCAATTAAAAGATCGCCTTCCAGCTTCACTCCCGCGCGCTTGAGGGCTTTCATGGCCTGCGTGTAGCAAACCAGCGCACCTTTCATGTTGTAGATGCCGAGCCCGTAGACTAGTCCGTCCTTGATGACCGCCTTCGGCTTGTAGCCAATCCCGGTTAGAAATTCCTCGCGGCCAGTGTTGGAAGTATCCATATGGCCGTTGAACATCAGGCTCTTACCATTTCCAGCGCCTTCCCACAGCCCCACAACATTTGCGCGGCCTTCCTCGACCTCCTGCCACGAAACTGAAAGTCCAACATCCTCCAGGGCGCGGCGCATGTAGCGCCCCATTTCCAACTCTTCCCCCGTGGGGCTGGGGATGTTGACAACGTCGCTGCACATTGCGACGAGTTCGTCTTTGCGAATCTGCGAAAGGATAGCCTTGTCCAGTTCCTCGTTCATTGAATCCGTCTTCCCTCGTGCTGATGACGTTGCCATCGCCGCCTCACAGACGAAAATCGTCGGGATAGGAGCATAGCTTCTCGCTGCCACTCTCGGTCACAAGAAAATTGTCTTCCAATCGCAAACCGCCGCCCCCTTCCCAGTAAACGCCCGGCTCGATGGCCAGCACCATGCCGGACCGCATCGTACCCGGCGCGGCCTGGTGAGAATACGGAGGCTCATGCGCGCGAGCTCCCACTCCATGGGCCACAGGATGCGACGGCTGGCCCGGATAGCCTGCGGCGTCAATTCCCTTACGCAAGATGCGGTCGATATCGCCCAAAGGAGCGCCATCGCGGGCACATGCAATCCCGTCCGAAAAAATCTTCAACAGTTGATCGAGTAGCTTGTTGTACTCCAGCGTGAGACGTCCCGGACAAATATTCTTCGTGAGATCGGTCCAGTAGCCGTCGGCGCAAACCCAAATCTCCACCAGCGTCGGCTCGTTCTCAAGGATCGGCCGATGGCTTGTCGCCGTGAATGTAGCGATGCCCTTCCCCGACCATACCAACGTAAACGCGCGCGCCATTTCGACTTTGCCTTTGTAGCCCACACCCACCGCGTGAACGTGGCCTTCAATCATGGCCGCCACTTCGCTCTCTTTCATTCCCGGCTTGATGTTTTTTCGCGCATACTCCATGCCGCTCGCCGCCAACTCGTTGGCCAAGCGCATTCGCTCGATTTCCTGGGTCGTTTTAATCATTCGCACTTCGGCCAGCAGTGGTGCCACGTCAATGACTTCCCGGCAGCTTGCCCGGAATGCGTCGTAAAAACCCTGCCAGTAAACCGTCGGCTCGCCCACCATGCGGTCGCAGATCTGCGAGAATTGCGAAAGCTCGATGCCGACACGCCCGTCCAGTTTTCGTTCTTGCAGAACTTCGACAGCCATTTCCACTGAGCGCACCATCGGCGGGCGCGGATCTTTCGCGTCGTAAAAATGAAAGAAGCGAACGTCCTTGTTCCATGCAGTGCGCTGCGCTTCGCGGAACTGCGGCTCGATGACCAAAAGCGTTGGATCGCCTTCACGTGGAAAAATTACGAGGTCGTAGCCCTTCATGGTCCAGTAGTTCGTGAGGTAAAGAATGTTGTCCGGCGCGCGAGCCACCAGGGCATCCAGATTGTGGCGATCAAGTATTTCGCGCACACGCTGCAACTTTTTCTCGTCGACCGGATACCTCACTTGGCGACCGCCTTTTGTCTGCCCTCGTAAGTCCACGAAGCTTCCTTAGCTTTCACGAGCCGGTAGAGCGCGGTGTGAAGAGGTGCGGGAATTCCTGCGCGATGTGCTTCGCGGGCGATAGCGCCTCCCAGGAAATCCACTTCCGTTCCTAGTTTGTGACGGATGTCGTAAAGCATGGAAGGCGGATGATCCGTCTGCGCGCCGAGTTTGTTCATCCCCCAGGGATCTTCGTAAAGCTTGACGCCGAGTCCTTCTGCAACTCGTTTACCTTCGTCAATGAGAGAGTGGAGCAAATGACCCAGATCGCCAAATTCCTTCTCTTCTGCAAAGTGAAAGCTGTGCGGAAGCTCCGTAAGCGCGGCGACAGCATTCACGGACGAATTGAAAATTAGTTTGGACCATTGCGCGGGACGCGCGTCCTCGAGAGCCACGGCCTTGAGTCCCGAGGAATTAATCAGCGCGGCAGCCTCCTGTACCAATGCGAATGGCGCTTTCGTTGGTTCGAAAGCACCCATCCAGGTTGCGGTGTCCAGTTCATAGCGCACATGCGTATCGGTGACGCGCGTGCCGCTCATAAACGTCGTTCCACGCAGGACGTACGTTTGCGCGATTTCGGCAATAACCTCTTCGCTCCCCAAGCCGTTTTGCGAAGACAGAATGGCCCCGCTCTTGAAAAGGTGCGCGACGGGAGTGACAGCCTCCCGGGTCTGCGTGGCCTTGCAGGCAACAATGCCGAAATCAAATTGTGGGAGTTCTGATGCGTCATTTGTGGCGCGCAAATTCGCGTGAAATTCATGCGTTCCGGAGACACGAAGCCCCTGCTCATTCAGCGCCCGCGCGTGCTCCGCGCGCCGTACAAACGCCCAAACTTCCGCCACCCGTGCGAGATGCGCGGCGTACAAGCTGCCGATGGACCCGCACCCGATAATGCAAACCCTCTTCATCTAGGCTTTCCTGACTCATCTGCCAGTGGTGCTCCCCGGACACTTCACCGGGAGGCGCGGCGGTGTTCGACCCGAACCATTCCCGCGTATCCGCTGCTCTCCGCCTTTTGCAACGCGCGGAACAGCGAATCGCCGGTGTTGTGTGAGTCATCGATAATCACGCCGTTCGGATACAATGCGTCCTGTAGCGCTGCACAAATCGTGTGTACCGGAGCCGCGCCGCCTTCGCCCATCCCCTTTGCGCCGTTCAGTGTGAACGGCGACGGAGTTTCCATATGCCCGCACACTAAGTCTGGAATGTTCATCGCGGTAATCGGCGTGTAGTCGCTGAACGTCGCGGCGAGCAAATTGCCATCGGAATCGTACGCGCAATTCTCAAGTAGCGCCGCGCCAATCCCGTGGGCTGCCGCTCCATGCACCTGCCCCTCCACGATCCGTGGATTCACGGCCTTCCCGCAATCGTCCACGCAGGCATACGCAAGAATCTTCGGCTGAAACGTCTCGCGGTCCACTTCGACAACTGCCGCATGGATCTGCGCTGCATAAGTCAGCGTCAAGTTGCCGTATTTGCGTTTCACGTCCGGAATCTGAAAATTAGCGTGGAAAACGTGCCGGCAGTTCAGTGTGATATCCCAAAGCGCTTCCGGCATCCCGGCATTGTTTACGTTGACCAAATTTGCCAGCGCCCAATAATTAATGGCCTTCTGCGCGCCCTTGACGCGTACTTCAGGCCCTTGCGCGCCAACGGCAAACTCCAAATCTTTTTCTTTCGCCTTTAGCTTCCACGCCGCAAGCCGGCTCAATTCTTTCCGCAGCTTCATCGCCGCGCCGTGAATCGCCGTCAGGCCCGTCACCGCAAACTGGCTTGCGTACGTTCCAGTGTGTCCCGTGTAGGCATTATGGGCGGTATCGAAGCCCGGCCGCACGTTCACCAAGTCGGGAGTAATGTTGAGTGCGTCGGCAACCACTTGTGCCGCCGTTGTCTCATGTCCCTGCCCCTGCGGCACCGAGCCCATGCTCACCACCACTTCACCGTAAATTTCGAGCTTCACGATGCCAACTTTGGACTGCCCGGAAAACGGTGCGTCCGGATTGATGATCCGCGCTTGCCCAAAATTATTCGTGCCCGAATCCAGCGTCGAGCCAATTCCCAGCCCGATCCATCGCCCTTCTTTGCGCGCTGTCGCCTGTTTCTTCTTCCATTCGTCCCAGCCAACCAATTTCTTCGCCAATGCCAACATGCTCGCGTAATCACCGGAGTCGTAAACGCAGCCGTTCGGCGTTTTATACGGCATCTCATTTTTCCGAATGTAATTGCGCACGCGCATCTCATCCGCGGGAATCCCAAGCGCCTGTCCGCAGATATCAATCACGCGCTCCATAAACCACAAATGCTGCATGCGTGAGTATCCTCGATTCGGCCCCACCGGACATTTGTTCGTAACCACCTGATGCATATCAATGCGAATGTTCTTCACGCGATATGTCGCTGGAAGCACTTGTGCCCAAATCACACAGCCCAGCGGCTCGTACCGCGGAAACGCGCCGCAATCGTCCACGTGTTTCGAATCAATCGCCAAAATGACGCCGTTCTTGTCCAGCGCCACCCGCGTATCGAGGAAAGTGCGCTCGTTCCCGTGAGCGCTCGCTTGCATGTGCTCGATGCGCGTCTCCACCCACTTAACCGCGCGCCCGCCCGCCTTTCGCGAAGCCAGCGCGCACACCCCCATGTACGGATAGCTCGTAATCTTGATGCCGAACCCGCCGCCGATGTCGAAACTTTTCATATGAATCTGGTCGATGCGCACACCCAGCGCCGGCGCCAAAAACTGCGAGGCAAACGATGGGAATGTATTGTTGCAGTGATACTCGATGTCGCCGGAGCGCGGGTCCCAGTTCGCGAGGATCACGTTGCATTCCAGTGGGGTGCTCGAAAAGCGATGGAAGTGCAACCGCCCAATGTACACGACATGCACGGCTTGCTTGAACACCTTCTCCACATCGCCGTACTCGAAGACCCCGTGCCAATTCCGGTTCGTCCCCATCGCCGGATGCAGCAGGCTCTCGTCTTTTAGCGCGTCTTCCGCAATAACCACTGGCGGTAATGGCTCGTAATCCACTTCGACCAATTCGGCAGCGTCCTCTGCCGCTAGCCGCGTCTCCGCGATCACGGCCGCCACGGGCTCACCCTGAAACACAACCTTGTCCACCGCCATCGGATAATCCGCAATCTTCTGTGCGCCGCCCGGCCCAATCTCAATAAATGGCTGAACCTGCCTCTTAATTTCGGCGCCTGTCAGCGTGCACGCCACCCCCGGAAACTTCTCGGCCTTTGAAACATCCACGCGCGCAATCTTCGCGTGGGCGTACGATGACCGCACAAAGCGGATGTGCAGCATGCCAGGCATTTTTTCGTCATCAACGAAGATGCCCTTTCCGCTCACGAGTCGGTTTTCTTCCTTGCGACGAATCGGCTGGCCAACCCACTTCGCAGCGGCGCCCTGCGCACCATTTGCAGAGGATCCCTTCCCGGATCCGTCCCGGGCCTTCTTCTTCGCCATTGCTTTGGCAGCCATTGGAATCTCTTGTCCTAAGCGAGCGCCTTCTGTAGCCCATCAATCAGTTTCTGCACATTCTTCTTCCCGAGCGGCTCAAGCAAACCTCCGGCCAGCGAAATCACCCGTCCCAGCACGCTCGAATGTCCGGCCCACTTCACCCTCGTCTGCCCGCCCGGCAACTCCTCCAGCTGAAACTCCGCTCGAATCGTCGCCGAGCCCCCCGGAACCTCGCCCTTCCCTTCGTAAGCCGCCTGCTTCGGCCTCTGCTCGTCCACGAGCGTCATCTTCACCGCAGCCGTTCCTCGAATATGCGAAATGCCTACGCTCAGCTTCACCAGAAAATTCCTGGGATCTACAATCTCCATTCCCTGAAAATCTGGCAGCAGCGGGCAAAAGCGGTTCGGATCCACCAGAAAACCGTACACTTCCTCGCGCGGTTTCTTCACGATGAAGTCGCCTGCGAGCTTGATCTCCATCGCTTACCGTTTCTCCATTCCAGCAGCCGCCATGCGAATGGATTTGAAAACATTCTGATAGCCCGTGCATCGGCAGGTATTTCCCGCGATTCCTTTGCGAATCTGCGCTTCGGTGGGCCTGGGATGTCTCTTCAGCAGTTGCAACGTGGAAAGCAAAAGCCCCGGCGTGCAGTAGCCGCACTGCAACCCGTGGCACTCCGCAAACGCTTCCTGAATCGGACTCAGCTTGCCGTCTTTCGCAAGCCCTTCCACCGTCGTGATCTCGCCGCCGTCCGCCATCGGCGCAAACAACGTGCATGATTTCACCGTGCGCCCGTTCAAAATCAACGTGCAGGCGCCGCAGTACGTCGTATCGCACCCGACATGCGTGCCCGTCAGATTCAGGTGGTCGCGCAGAAACTCCACCAACAGCGTCCGCGGCTCGACTTCCGCCTCCCGCGCTTCCCCGTTCACGCGAACTCGCACAAGAATCTTCTTAGCGTCCGGCATACTCATGCCCCGCATCCACAGATTCACCGCGAGCCCGCCGCGCCGCGATCCCGATAGCGCGTTTCACCAGGACTCCTGCCAACACCCGCTTGTAATCCGCCGATCCGCGCATGTCGCTCTGCGGATCTGCCGCAGCCCGCGCCGCATCAACTGCAACGTGAATATTCTTCTCATCCAGCGGCTTTCCCCGTAACGCCGCCTCCGCTTCCTTCGCCCGAATCGCCGTAAGCCCCACGCACCCCAAAATGATGCGCGCGTCCTTACACGTATTCTTACCATCCAGCGTCAGTTGCACCGACGCACTCGCCGTGGGATACACCGGCGCGCTGCGTTTGAACGCCAGATGCGCCCCGCCGCTGTCTTTCGGCGGTGCCTTGACGCGCACTTCCGTGACAATTTCCTCGTGCGTCAGCGCTGTCGTGTACGCATCCTTGATGAATTCCTCCAGCGGAATCGCGCGCTGCCCATCGGGGCCCATGCAAGCCACAGAAGTCTCCAGTGCCAGCAGCGCCGTGCCCCAATCCCCGCTCGGGTCCGCTTCCGCCAGCGATCCGCCAATCGTTCCCTGATTCCGCACCTGCACGTCCGCAATTCCCGCCGCGCAATCGTGAAGTATCGGAACGGTCACGCCCGCGGCCGAATGTTCCAGGTCCGCGTGCCGCACCATGGCGCCAATTCGTAACTCTCCTTTTGTGTTATTAATCTCGCCCAGGCCCGGAATGAAATTGATGTCAATCAGCGCCGCTGGCCGCGCCATCCGCATCTTCATCAGTGGAATCAAGCTCTGCCCGCCCGCAATCACTCGTGCCTCTTCGCCCAGTTCCTGCAACAGCTTCACCGCCTCCTGCAGCGAGGCGGCGCGATAATACGAAAATGGCGCGGCGTACACGTTAGTATCCACTCTTCCTTTGCCGCAGATGCTGAAGCAGGCGTGGCTTTGCACTGAAAAGGCTGAAAGTCAAGCTTTTTGCCGCCGTCATTCTAGTTCTCCCCAATCCGTGTAGCAAGGCACCGACCCGCGCAGGCATTGCATTTTCCGCGCTTCATTTCTTACTCACACTTTCATACGGAAAAGTCCGCGGCCTTCGCGTAATTCCTAGCATCACTAACGCCAGCGATGCAGTCACCAGCGCCGACCCCGCCACCGCCAGCACGCGCGGCCCGGAGCCGTGGCTGAACGTTTGCAGCAGCACTCCCAACGGAAACAGGAATGCTCCCGCAAGCAAACTCCTCGCAAGCGCCATCTTCGTCTTCTTGCCAAACCCAACCTGGTCAAATGCAAACCCCAAGACAATCAAGAGCATTGCCAGCCCAATCCAGTGTCCATGCACGTCCACGTGCCGGTCGTAAGCGTACTTCTGCTCCCGATATTGTGCCAGCGCGTCCGCGGCTGCCGCCGGATTGCGCTGCGCCGCCATCGTGAAACTCGTCGTGAGAGATCTGCCAATTCCATCCAGCTCCTGATGTTCGGCAAAAACGGCGTACCACACTCCATAAATCATGCCCAGCAGAGCCAGCGCGATTCCGCCAACGATCAGTAATCGCCGCGCCGCGCTCATTCCGGTCCTCCTCCGCTGACCTGTGAGGCAGCATCAATTTCCCCGGTGTAACGCAAAATCCCGATCCACATCGCAAGCAGCGCAATCATCACGAGCAACCCGCCTACGTCCGCGATTCCGCCAGCCAGCAGTCCCAGTTTCAACTCCAGCAAAACAAATACTGGCAGCGCCAGCGAGCCAAGCAGCAATACCCACGCCCAATTTCGCTTCCATGAATCGCGCAAGCTCACAAACGGCTGAAAAAACGCCAGCAGCATGGCCAGCAATCCAAATTCAATTGCGTGAGCATGCGCGGCGATGTTCACGGCCTTTTCACCGCCCAATTGTCCGTATTCGCTCAGAGCGTTATCCAACGCCGCCCCATTCTTTGCAGCCGCCGTGATGGTCATCTGCGAAAGCAGCGAATAGTCCAGCGCTTCGTGCCGGTAAAGATCCACGGCCGCATGGTAAGCGCCGTGAAGGAATCCCAGCAGGATCAGTGCCAGTCCGCCCGCCAAAAGAATTCTTCCCGCCATACTGCGGTCATTCATCAAAACATCCTCTATTGGTGGATGCCGCGCCTGGCTAAAGTGGCGCGCGATTCCGAACAGGCAAGCCAACGTCGCAACGATCACCAACGCACCGCCCAAATCCGCGAAAATGCTGGCCCAGCCAATCGCCGCCAGTGGGCTATACGCCAATCCCACGTAGTGAATCAAAAACACGCCGACCGGCAGCAACCACGCGCCAATCAAAAACGTCCACGCCACTTTCTTTCTCGTGCTTTCCCGCAGCGCCACCCACGGCTGCAGGATCGCCAGCATCAAGGCGAGATAGCCAAACGCAATCATATGAACGTGCGTGTCCACTTTCGTCCCGCGGTTTTCGAGAAAACTTCCCACGGATTGAAAGCTTGCACCTACCGCATTCGCATCCCCTGCCATCGCCGCGTGCGTCGCCGCCGACAAACTCTCGCCCACCCTCGCTGCATTCTGATGCAAAACAAAAACCGCAAAAATGTCCCCGACCAGCATCCCCACGAGAATCAGCCCGATTCCCCCCAACGCCAGCAGCCTCCGCGCGCTCATCGGCGCAAACGAAGTCATGCGTGCGCTCAAGGCAGCTGTGTTCGCACCCGGTGAAGGGTTCGTCATTCGGAACAATCCTCGATTTGAGGCACCCATAGAGCTGTTTTCCGGCTGCCTGTCCTCGCGGCGGCCGGACCATCGGACCAAATTGCCAGGTTTCGTCTAGAAATTGAACTTCAACGCCAACTGAATCTGCCGCGGATTGTTCACCGCGCGCGGCGTCCCATACAGCGGGTTCGGCGAACCCTCACGCAATCCCGAAGGAGCAAGGGGACACCCAAAGGCCGTCACCGTGCTGTTAAATGGACAAAAGTCCGCAGCGCCATAAACGGTATTGAAGAAGCGCACGTTCAAGGTATTCGCCAAGTTGAACGCTTCGGCAAAAAACTCCACGCTACGTTTTTCCTTAAAAACAAACTTGCGCCCAAGACGTAAATCGACCGAGCGGAAATTGTCGCCCACAAACGTATTCCGCGGCTCGATTCCCACCCGGTCGTTGTTTCCAAAAATGTCCCCGTTCGCGTCGAATCCTGCAAACTTGGAAAAGCGCTGCGGTGATTGAATCGTGGCAATGAGTCCCATCTCATAATCCCGCGCAAAAATGCTCCAGGTAGTCGGAGTCCTTACTGTGCCATTCAGAACAAGCCGATTCCGCACGTCGTCCGACGACAGCGCCCGCTCCTCGCGGAAGTTCTGGCTGTCCTGAGGAATCAGCACGAAACTCGGATTCGGTCCGTCGTCGATCGTCTTCGACCACGTGTAGCTGAGGCCGTAGGAAAAATTACGGGTCAGCCGACGGTTGACGCTGACGAGCAGTCCGTCATACTGCGAATCCCAACGCGAAGTCGCCTCGAAATAAACCGCAATGGGGAACGTCCGCACTCCCGGATTAAAGGCGCACGGGTTCGTGGGAGTATCTACAGTGCAATAGAGATTCTTTAACCCTGCGCGCCCTTGTGAGTCGTGAAACGTCCGCTGTGCCGCCGTGAGGCTCGTATTCGGATCCGGCTGATTCACATTGAAGAAGCTCCCTAGGTGGACGCCGCGAACGTGTAGTCCGCTGATGCTTACGGTCGTATCGGGCAGTGGCTCGAATTCCAGCGCCAGGCTCGCCTGAATCCCGTACGGGTTCTTGTGGTTCTGGTCGAATCTCACAATCACCGAAGGACCGAAAAACGCGCACGTGGAAACGGGAATGCACGGCCCCGTCGTAGTGCCGGTAAATGGAGAAATTGTGGTTGCATCGGGATATGTCCCGCTCGTCAAAAGTTGGTCCATGCCAAAACCAGTAAGAAATGGCGAACTTGCAAACGCGAATAGCTCTGTCTTGGCATTCAGATTGTCCTCGAACGGCCGGCCCGGATACTTGCCGTTGTTCAGCTGCGCGATGTTCGGCGTCCCGCCGCACGATGGAATCTGGCATGCCAGCAGGGGCGCTGGAATGATCCCGTGGAAGAGTCCAAAGCCACCTCGCACTACAACATTCTTTTTGGTCCCGACTTTGTAGGCCACGCCGAGCCGAGGGTCGAAGTTCTTCCATTGTGTGCTCAGCGCGTTCGACGGCCAAGTCTCCCATTCCCAGCGAATTCCTCCGTTCAGCGTGAGATTCCTTGTGGCACGCCATTTATCTTGAATATAGAGGCCGTCATAAGTGTGATTCATCGAGCCTTCGGCCGCATTGCGAACGGCTGAGCTGATGCGCCCTCCGGCGTAAATCGAAGCAAAATTAGCTAGCGTCGGTTCGTTGTAGTTTGGCGCCTGGAACCGCTCGAAGAAAATGACGTTCGGATGCTGGCACCCCGCGGGCCCCGGACCACCGGGATCACCAGCCGGCGATACGCATTGCGCTCCGTTCACGCTGTCATTTCCGAGGTAAGCCCCCAGGCTGGGAAAATCCGCCTCGAAAGGATAGAACAGCGGAAAAGACTCCGTCGTCTTCACAAAATTATAGTTCCCGCCAAAGCTGACCGTGTGCTTGTCGTAGCTTCGCGTCACGTTGTCCACCAGCTCAAACCGCGACTCCCGGTAAAAGTCAGGATTCCCGCGGTTCACGCCTGCCGTGAACGTATTCGAAAGCTCCAGGTGTGGCTGCGTCGTCACCGTTGGAAAATCAAAAGTCCTCCTGGCAAACTGCACGCGCAACTCGTTCACCAGCTTCGGATTGATCACCGAAGCCAGCGTGCTCGCAATCGACTGGTCGCGGTAGAAATTGTTCTTGAACGCCGACGGCAAATCAAATCCGTCGTTCAGTGGAGACTGATTCAGCAACCGCCCGTCGTTGGCGAAATAGCGCACAAACAACTGCTCGTTAGGATTAAAGCTGTGGTCCACACGCACGAATCCGTTGTCCGTGTCGTTCGTGCGCAACACGCCACCGAGACTCGGCTCCGCCGGAAGACCGTACACGTTGGTCTTCAATTCGTTGATGAACTTGATGTTTGCAAGGACCGCCGAATTGTAAAACGGCGATTCGGCGCGCCGTTGCAGCTCATAGTTGGTGTACAAAAAAGTCTTGTCTTTCTGAATCGGTCCGCCAATCGCTCCGCCAAACTGGTTTTGCCGCAGCGTGTGCGCGCCGCTGGCTTGCAGAAGATTAACGGCGTCCATCTTGTCGTTCCGAAAATACTCGTACAGCGTCCCGTGCCAGTCGTTGGTGCCGCTGCGCGTGATAATGTTCACAATTCCGCCCACCGCGCGCCCGAATTCCGTCGAATAATCTGTGTTGATGACGCGGAATTCCTGCACCGACTCCTGCGGCGGCGTCCCGCGCTGAATCCCCGATGCCGTCGAAACGTCGTCCGCGCCGTCCACCGCGATGAAGTTGTAATGAATGTTCTGCCCCGCGAACGAAAGCTTCGTCACCGGCTCCACGATCACGTCCGTGCTGCCCGAGGTGGTGTCTCCAATCTGTACTGCAGGCGAGAGCAGCGCGAAATCAATGAATTCGCGCCCGTTCACCGGCAAATCCACAATTTGGTTTTGCGTGATGACTGTGCTGACTTGCGTTCGCGTCGGCTCTTGTAGCTCAGAAGTCGCTTCCACTTCCACTTTTTCCGTCACGCTTCCCGGCGTCAGGCTGAAATCCAGTTCCGCCGATTGCCCCACTTGCAGCGTGATGGTTTTCGTTTGTTTGCCGAATCCCGAATACACCGCGGATACAGAATATTCGCCGGCAGGTAGCGCCGGGATCGTGTACTCTCCGTCGCCCGACGCCTGAACCGAGCGCGAGAATCCCGTCGCTGTATGCGTCGCCGTCACCGTGGATTTGGCAATACTTCCCCCGGAAGCATCGACAACTTTCCCCGATAGCGTTGCATTCACCGCCTGTCCGTAGGAATTTGAAACGTGGAAGGGTCCGAGGAACACCGCCGCGCACAAAACAACAACCTGCAAGCACACCAAATTCTTTCTCTTCACTCCACACCCCCGCCCGCCTAACGACAATAAGGAAGGACTGCGTGCAGCCTATTCCGCACGAAACATCATGTCAAGAGATTGCCGTCTCAAGAAACTCCGCTTCAAAGCCTCCACAAACCATCTAGGCTGTCGCCAGTTCTTTCGTTCCGGAAGTGTAAGGAACAAGCAAAAAGTTCCAACTTCACAAGAACTCTCCGGCGAAGCCTTTTGGAGTGCGGGAGCTTGCTCCCGCTTTTCTTGCGTCTCAAATCCCACTATAGTGACAGCGGTGATTTAGGCAAACGATGAGCCGAAAAATTGGAATTATCGGCGGGACGGGACCGGAAGGTTCGGGACTCGCGGCGCGCTGGGCGGCCGCGGGCGAGCACATCGTCATCGGTTCCCGCGAAGCAATCCGCGCCCAGGAGACCGCGAAGCTTTTACGCGCACGGCTCGGCTCCGCAGCGAAGATTGAAGGCACCGAAAACGCCGCAGCCGTCGAGCAGTGCGAAATCGTCGTGTTGACCGTTCCCTTCTCCGGCCACGCCGCCCTCTTGAAACAACTGAAGCCGCACTGGAAGCCGGGACAGATTCTGATCGACACGACCGTCCCGCTCGCCGCGGCGGTAGGCGGCGCGCCGTCGCGCATGTTGAGCGTATGGCAAGGCTCCGCAGCGCAGCAGACTCGCGAGTTGGTTCCGGCTTCCGTGGCCGTCGCCGCCGCGTTTCACAATCTCAGCGCGGAACTGCTGGCGAAAGAGGGGCCGGTCGATTGCGACATCCTCGTTTGCAGCGACGACGACGAAGCGAAACGAGTTGCGAGCGAACTCGCAGCGAAAATTCCCGGTGCCCGCGCGCTCAACGGCGGAAAACTCGAAAACGCGCGCATCGTCGAGTCCGTCACCGCTTTGCTCATTGGCCTCAACGTCCGCTATAAGGTTCATACCGCCGGCGTCCGCTTCACTGGCCTCCCCCTCAAATAAGAGCAGCGGCGAAAGCCGTTACTACAGGCGCGAAGCGCCGACGCTGCCGACGTTGCGGCGGGCTTACCCTGCCGCTTGCGCGTGAGAGTTTTCGCATCTTGCGAAGCCCTCGGCGCCCGCCAGCGCAGTCACCTTTTTGTGGACGCACGGGGAAGCGAATTCTTCGCGCGCAATAAATTCGGGATACAGCGCGAGCCTCTCCCGCAGCACAAACCCGCGCGCTTCCGTCTCCTCGCGCAACCGTGAAATCTGCGGCCATGCCGCTTCGGGGTTGATGAAATCCTTCGTCACTGGCGAAATCCCGCCCCAATCGTTGATGCCTGCATCGAGCAGCCGGGGAAAATCCTCGTAACTCAAATTCGGAGGTGCCTGCAGATTCATCTGCGGTCCCAGAATCAGCCGCGCCATCGCCAGCGTTCGCAACATTTCTTCGAGCGAAGGCTCCGCGTGCTGCGCCATAGGAATATCCGGCTTCGCGCGAAAGTTTTGCACAATCACTTCCTGGATGTGCCCATATTTTTCGTGCATCGCGCGAATTGCCAGCAGCGAATCGATGCGCTCCTCCATCGTTTCGCCAATTCCAATCAAAATCCCTGTCGTGAACGCGATCGAGCGCTTCCCCGCTTCCTCCATCGTGCGCAACCGCAGCGCCGGGACTTTGTCCGGCGCGTTCACATGCGGCAACCCATCGCGCATCAGCCGCACGCTGACGTTTTCCAGCATCAGCCCGACGCTGGCGTTCGACTCTTTCAATTTGTCGAGCGCGGCGCCGTCCATCACGCCCGGATTCGCATGCGGCAGCAAGCCGGTGCGCTCCAGCACCAACTCACACATCGCTGCAAGATAATCCAGGGTCCGCGCGTAACCTTGCCGCCTCAAAAATTCCCGCGCTTCCGGAAAAATCCGTTCCGGCTGATCCCCCAGGCTGAACAGCGCTTCTTTGCATCCCGCGCGCTTGCCCTCTTCCGCCAGCGCCTGCACTTCCTCCGGCGTCATGAAGTGCGCGCCCGGCTGCCCAGGATCCTTGCGAAACGTGCAATACGAACAATAGTCGCGGCATAGCGTCGTCAGCGGAATGAACACCTTCTTCGAGAAACTGACCGTCTTCCCTTTTCCCTGCTCGCGCACGTCGCTCGCCGCTTCCAGCAATTCGTCAAGCGAAGCCCGCTCTGCAAGCGCCAACGCCTCTTCTCGGCTCACACCCCGCCCGCGCCGCGCCAATTCCAGCGCTGTCGCAGCCTTTCTGCTAGCAATGCCCTGCGTCATTTAAACCCGTCCGCCACTTCGAACCTCATGCAACCTCAATTCTAAACCACGAACCTTCCACCGAATCCCGCGCAACGTTTTCGCCCGAATCGTCACTATCCATCAAATGCCTTTCCGGCACTAGCCCGATCCTTACTTAGGAGAAACTATGGACCTCAATGGCATGGTAACTTATGTGGCCGCGCTGAGCGTGTCCACCGAACGCGTCACCGAATTCATTAAGCGGCTTCCTATTTTCTCGACCTTCCTGTCGACGGAAAAAACAGGAACGCAAGAGGACGTTCGGATTCTCTGCGTGCAGGTACTGGCCGTGGTGATCGGCGGAGTAATCTGCGGGCTCTTCCCCAAGACGCTGGTGCCCACCGGAATTGCTTTCCCAGCTGAATTCTGGGACAAGGCCGTTTACTGCTTCCTGTTCGGCATCTTGGCGAGCGGCGGATCAGGCTTCTGGAATAGCGCACTCGACACGCTCCGCAACGTCAAAACCACAATGGCCAAATAGGACAGCTGCCACCCTGCGCTGGTTCTCTGTAGTCTCTGTGGAACACGCCTTTCTGGCGGTTCGCTTCTCGTGGCAACGTAATGCACAGGCAAGAATGCCTGTGCCATTCCCTCACTTCGCCCCGGCCGGCGGCACCGCCACCGACCAATGCGCGTTACGGAATTGCCATTGCCCCTTGTTACGTTCCGCCAGGCCCGTAAAGAAGCCGCGGTCGGTGACCTGATGCCCCTCCTTATCCACGGTCACCTCTTGCCACGTACTAGCCACGACAGCGAACTCTGGCGTGAGCGGATCCACGCGCAAATCGTCGCCCCAAGTCAGCTCAATGTGCTGGATGGTGCGCGAAAACTCCCTTATCGCCTGCGTGGCCGCCTGCCGATTGGGGCACACTAACTTCCCTTCGTCCGCCATGAAAAACGCCGGGTCGTCGGCAAAGTGTTTCTCCCACGCGGTAGGCCCTTGCTGCGTAATGTCTCGCGACACGGTGGCAACAAACTGACGAACCTCCTGCTCGACAGTCGCCTTGCGCGCCGGCGTCAGCTGCGCCGAAGCCGCCGGAACATCAAAGCCCAAACCGCAGCCCGTCAGCAGTCCCAAGGGAATCCCCGCCATCAGCAAAGTTGCAACCACCACAACAACTCGATGAGCTACGCGCATCTTTTCACCTCTCAAAAGTCGGCGTGAGCGTACAGCTCCGCAAAAATCCCTGCCCGAAATACCGCATTGCATGGCTGTCATCCTGGTGAGCATTGGAACGCTCTCGGGAAGTCTGGATTGCTTGCTTCCTGGCGCGCAAGGATAGCACTCTCCTTGCTTCCCGCTCTCCGGTTTTGGAGTTAAGCTGTCCTCTCGAAAAGTCCAAGCAGAAGCTGAAGATGTTAGGGCCGGAGGTGAATTCATGAAAGCAAATTGGAGGACGATTGGCGGGATTGGCGCCGTTGGCGCGTTGGTCGCGGCTTGTGCGGCGGGCGTGATTGCATCGCGAGGTAGTCAAGGTGCCCAGACGCCGCCGCTTCGGGTCACACCTGCTTCCGAGCGGAGCAAGGACTTCCCTCCCGAACTCACCGTAAGCGAGCTGCACGTGAGCATCAAAGAATGGGACGTGCCGACGAAGGGGGCGCATCCGCATGATCCGGCGGTGGGCATGGACGGCGCGCTGTGGTTCACCGAGCAGATGCAAAACAAGATTGGGCGCGTGGAGCCGTCCACCGGGGCGTTCAAGGAATTCCCGCTCAAGGTCGACAACTCCGGGCCGCACGGGCTGGTTGCCGATGCCGAAGGCAATATCTGGTTCACCGGAAACTTTGCGCATTACATCGGCAAACTCGACTCGAAAACCGGCGAAGTGAAGGAATACAAGATGCCGGACGCGAAGGCGGAGGATCCGCATTCGCTGGTTTTTGACGCCGGCGGCATCCTGTGGTTCACCGTGCAGGTCGGCAACTTCGTCGGGCGGCTCGATCCCCATGACGGAAAAGTCGAGTTGCAAACCGTTCCGACAGCAAACTCCCATCCCTACGGGATTCAAGTCAACAGCCAGGGCATTCCTTTCTTCTGTGAATTCTTCACCAACAAAATGGCCAGCATCGATCCCAAGACGCTGGTCATTAAGGAGTACCCCCTGCCAGAGGGCGTGCGACCGCGCAGAATGGCCATTGACGACCATGACCTGGTGTACTTCACGGACTTCGAGCGCGGGCACCTGGGCCGGCTGAACCCCAAGACCGGCGAAGTGAAGATGTGGGACTCCCCGGGCGGGGCCAAATCGCAGCCGTACGGCATAGCCATTACGCCGGACGGGATGGTCTGGTACAGCGAGTCCGGGGTACAGCCGAACACGATGGTTCGCTTCGATCCCAAGACGGAGGCGATGGCGCGCACAAATATTCCGTCCGGGGGCGGAACGGTACGCAATATGGCTGCAACAGTGGACGGACGGGTGTATATTGCGTGCAGCGGAGTGAACAAAGTGGGTGTTGTGGTACCTGCCCGCTGACCACCCTTCCTGGCAGCATGCATTGCCGAGGAGGAACAATGTCCGGAACAGCCGCCGCAAAGCCTCAAGAACATACGTGTCAGGGAGTCTCGCGCGTGGATGAGCCCTGCGACCATGGCGCTCAGCAATTTTGCGAGCGGTGCAGCCAGTGGTTCTGCCGCACGCACTATCCCGACCCGGAGTGGCATGCCTGCGCGCCGGAGCAAGGCCACGTCTGAACTTTTCCTTGCAGAGCGCCCGTGCCTTCCCCCCAGACGGCGCGAAGCACGTAGATAATTGAACAAAGGCAGTACGTCTGGATTCTTGACGGACAAGCTTGTCTCCGTTAGCGTCAAAGAGTGCGCGAACTGCGCAACTTTCGCTGACGAGAGAGTTCCTTGGCCAACGCGATCATTACACTGACGACGGACTACGGCACGAACGATCACCTGGTCGGCACGCTGAAGGGCGTGATCCTGAAGATCAATCCGGACGTGACGATCGTGGACATCACCCACAACGTCACGCCGTTTGATTTGCTGGATGGCGCGCTGGCGATTGGCTCGGCCTATTCCTACTTCCCGCCGAAGACGGTGCACGTGGTGGTGGTGGATCCGGGCGTGGGGACCGAGCGGCGGCCGCTGCTGGTGAGCGCCGCGAATCAGTATTTTATTGCGCCGGACAATGGCGTGCTGTCCATGATTTACGAGCGCGAGCCGGAGGCCCTGGTGGTGCGGCACGCGAACGCGGTGCATTACTACCTCCAGCCGGTGAGCAAGACGTTTCATGGTCGCGACATTTTTGCTCCGGTGGCGGCGTGGCTTACCAAGGGCTGGCAAACGTCCGGGATGGGCGACGAAATTGAGGATTACAAGCGGTTCTCGCTGCCCCGACCCAAGGAGACGGATGGCGTGGTCAAGGGAGTGATTCTGCGCGCGGACTCTTTTGGTAATCTGGTCACCAATCTCCGGCAGGAGGATTTGCCGGAGAGCGCCGCTCAGGATGGCGCGATCAAGCTGCAAGCCGGGACGCAGGCGGTGAGCAAGTTTGTAGATACATTTGCGCAAGGCAATGGCACCGAGCCGTTTGCGTATATCGGTTCCAGCGGTTTCGTGGAAATTGGCGTCAACAAGGGCAACGCCGCGCGGGCGCTGGGCCTGGCCCGAGGCACCGCAGTGGTTTTGACGAAGTAGC
>WNGL01002175.1_pt1 | contig 24201 bp, 23 predicted proteins | sample 5400591 | NCBI WGS metagenome assembly WNGL01 (sample SAMN13153377, study PRJNA577476) | soil metagenome | isolation source: 80 cm soil or saprolite under Garry oak tree replicate 1 | place: USA:California | collected 2016-06-15 | reverse complement strand
GGTTCCGCTCGTCCCGGGGGTGGTCACGTCATCCTCCGACTGTGTTGTGTCCTGCCTATGACGAGTCAGTGGATACGATGTATCGCGTTTGGGGGAATGTCAAGTTATATCGCGAGACGCTGCTGACAGCGGACAGTCGTGCACGGAGCGTGTGTTGCGGGCACCCCGTGTTGCGGGCACCCCGTGTTGCGGGCACCTGATCAGCCGGATCAGCCGGAGGACCGGGAGGGATCCCGGATCAGGCCCACTACGGCCGTCAGCTCACAAGGGCCGGGTCATGCTGGGCGACGACGACCGCATCCTCGGCCAGCCAGCCGGAACGGCTGTCGAGGAGCTGGACTGCGCGCGACCACAGGCCGCGCCACTGCGGGGGTGCTACGAAGATCACCCCGAACTGGCGCTCGGGCTCGCGCAGATAGGCGAAGACATCCCTGCTCACAACCTCCGCGCGGGACTCCAGTCCCGTGATCGCCAGGTTGTGGCGGATACCGTCCAGCGCCCGGGCGGATCGTTCCACGAACGTGGCATGTGCGCAGCCCCGGCTCAGAGCCTCGATGCCGACACTCCCGGTGCCGGCGAACAGATCGAGGAAATGCTGGTCAGGGATGCGGGGAGCCAAGATGTTGAACAGGCTCTCCTTGGCCCGGTCCGTGATGGGGCGGGTTCCCGGCGAGCGCGGGGAGCGCAGGATGCGTCCCTTGGCGGCACCCGCGATAACTCTCACCGCACCATTGTCCCGGCGTGGGGCCTGTCGTCTGTCCCGGCGTGGGGCCTGTCCTCGCCGGCCGCTGCCCTGGCCGGGTCCGACCGTCCCCGGGCGGGCGCCTTCCCTCGCAGGCGCGGGCTGGCCGAGTCCGGCCGTCCCTGGGCGGGCCCGGGGAAACCCCAACCGGGCGAGCGCCCCACCTCAGCGCGGCAGCACGTGTGGGTTGAGAATGCCCACCGGGTCGAAGGCCGCCCGGATCCGCGCAAAAAGCGCGCGCTCGGCGCCGGAGCGGACGAGCGGCAGCCAGCGCGCCTTCAGCGCACCGATGCCATGCTCGGCGGAGATCGACCCGCCGAGGGAAGCCACGAATCCGAACACCGCCTCCTGGTGACGGCCATCGGCAACGGCCGCCGGAACGATGTTGACGTGCAGGTTCCCGTCCGCGACATGCCCGTAGACGAGGACGACCGCGCCCGGGTCCACCCCCGCGACCACCCCGGCGACCCCGGAGGCGAGCCGCACCCACCGCGCCGCGGGCACCGACACATCCAGCTTCAGCGGCACCCCAAGGAAGCCAGCCGCCTCCGGGTAGCGCTCCCGGTACGCCCACAGCCGGGCCCGGTCGGTGGCGGTGGTTCCCACGGCCACCGGCAGGTCCCCCGCGAGCGCCGCCAGGTCCTCGTCCGCGCCGGGGCCGGCCGCCTCCAGCAGCAGGTAAACCGGAAAAGACCGCCGCAGGGGTGGGGCGAGGCCAGCGTGCCCGACCAGCAGGTCCAGGCCGGCTTGGGTAAAAAATTCGGCCGAAACGAGACCGCGGACCTGGCCAACCGCCCGCCGGGTCAATGCATGCATCTCGGCAAGACCTCCCAGGCCGGCGAGCATCGTCACCGGATCGCGCAGGCGGGGCACGAGCTGGAGCCTCGCTGCGGTGATCACCGCGAGCGTGCCCTCGGAGCCCGCAAGCAGGGACGGGTAGTCGTAGCCGGTGTTGTCCTTGACCAGGCCGGACAAGTGAGACACGACCGTGCCGTCAGCGAGTACCGCCTCTACGCCGCGCAGCTGGGCCCGCATCGGCCCATGGCGCAGCACCCGCAGCCCACCGGCGTTGGTGGCGATCGCCCCGCCCACGGTGGCGCTGTCCCGGCTGGCGATGAGCACGCCAAAGTCCAGATCCGGGTGGGCATCCGCTACCCGCCGCAGGCTCGCCCCGGCCCCCGCCGTGACCTGGCCCGCGTCAAGATCGACCGGATCCATCCGGCCCAGCCGCGGCAGGCTGAGCACAACCTCACCGTGCAGCGGCACACCCCCGCCGACCAGGCCGGTGTTCCCGCCCTGCGGCACCACGGCGACTCCGGCCTGGTTGCACAGCGCCAGCACGGCGGCGACCTCGGCGGTATCCCGGGGCCGTACCACCGCGGGCGCGTGCCCGCGGAACCCGCCGGTCCAGTCCACCGCATAACCCCCCGCGGCATCCCCTGTCAGCACGTGCTCCCCGCCCACGATGGCGGAGAACTCTCGCACAAGGGTGGCCGGGAGCTCGGCAGGTGTCACAGTCACGGCACCCAGTCTTATGGCAGCGACGGTGTGCTGCTTCATGATCAAGGGATGGGTGGGGTGCGGGCACCACCAATCCCATGATCACGACCTGGACGGAGGGAGGCGGGGGCTGGATCCGCGCCACTCACGCCACTCTGATTACTTAGACCACTTACGTCACGGCCGCAGGCGTGCATGGCGCGGGCGAATGCCTCGCCCCGGTCGCGGTAGTCGCGGAAATGGCCGAAGCTGGGCGCGGCTGGTGACAGCAGGACCACCCCGTCCGGCAGCGCCCACCGGAACCCGCGCTCGACCGCGCCGGCCAGGCCGGGGCACGAGGCCACCTCCACCTTGCCCGGGCTTTCCGCCTCGATCGCCGCCTGGATGCGGGGCCCGCTGTCGGGCACCGCCAGCACCAGGGTCGCGACATCCCGCGTGGCCAGGCCGGCCGCGAGCGGCTGGTAGTCGATGCCCCGGTCATGCCCGCCTGCGATCAGGGCGACCCGGCGGGCAGGGAAGGCGTCCAGCGCGGCCAGGGTCGGCAGTACGTTGGTGGACAGGCTGTCGTCCACGAAGGTGACTCCCGCCACCTCGCCGATCACCTGCAGCCGGCTGGCGAGCGGAACGAACCCGGCGGCGGCGTCCCGCAGCGCCGCCTCGTCGCCCGCTTCCGGCACGCCCAAAGCCCGCAGGCAGGCACGGGCGATCAGCGCATTCCGCCTGTTGTGCATGCCAAACAGCCCGAGCGGTGCCATCCAGTCCGCCCCCGGCTCATCTTCGGCCCGGACCCACTCCACCCGCGGCCCCAGCAGGCCCGCCCGGTCGTGCAGCAGGTCGCTGTCCCCGTTGGCGACGGTCAGGTCCGCCCCCGGCTGGGAGCACGCCGACAGCTTGTCCCGGTAGTAGTTCTCCACGTCGCAATGCCAGTCCAGGTGGTCAGGATGCAAGGAGGTCACCGCCACCACCGGTGGCGAGAACGCTAGGTCCGTGGCCTGGTAGCTCGACGTCTCGATCAGCCAGAAATCCTGGTCAGCATCATCTTGGGCCGGGTCCCACGGTGGCTGGCCGATATTGCCGCCAACCATGCACCGGTAGCCCCAGCGTCGCAAGATGTGCCCCGCGACAGCCGTTGTGCTGCTCTTTCCTTTGGTGCCGGTGACGCAGACGACGCGGTCGCGGTCGGCCCCGGCCAGCCACAAGCCAAGCCCGCCGACCACCGGAATGCCGCGCTCTTCCAGGTAGCGCACCTCCGGGCGGTAGCGGCTGATACCGGGGCTCTTGACGACCACGTCGCAGCTGGCGAGAGCCTCCAGCCCGCCCGCGCCGGTGGCCAGCACGGGCGGCCCCCCGGTCCTTGGCCGGTCGTCCACCAGCACCGGGCCGGCGCCCGGCGCGGGCGGCCCCGCGGTCCTTGGCCGGTCGTCCACCGGCACCGGGCCGGCGCCCAGCGCGGTGAGCTTGCGCAGGTTGGCGTTGCCCTCGACGCCCAGGCCCCACACCCCGGCCCGGGCGCCGCGCAGGTCAGACCAGGAGATCGTCGGTCGCATACGCATCGGGGATGGAGTGCTCGCCGACCGGGCGGAGCAGGTCGGCGAGGGCGGGCGGTTCGGCCGGAAGTTCGGCGGTCAGCGCGTGCAGCAACGGGGTCTCGGCGCGGTCCGGGCGGCCAGCGGCGAGCACCGCCGCCGCGCGGCACTCGCCCACCTCGCCCACGCACTCGAACGGCTTGCTGTCCGCTGACGTGCCCAGCAAGGCGCGGAACCGGTCGGCAAGGGACGGGTCGGCCAGCGGCTCAGCGCCACCGAAGATCCGCTTCAGGTCGTCGGCGGGCAGGAACGGGGCCAGGATGAGGTCGATGAAACAGCATTTGTCGCACCGGCCACACCAATGGTCGAGCCGTTTCGCGGGATCGATATTGAAGGCCCGGTTACAGCTTCGGAACGTGTCATGATACTGGGTCAGCGCCGCGAATTTCTGCGCCACCCACAGTTCGGTGAACGGCCGCAGCGCCGAGAAATAGGTCATCTGCCCGCCAAGCGCGCCGTCCAGCGCAGCCCGGAATCCCGCCTCGAATTCTGCGCTCTTGGAATACTGGTGGTTGATCGCGCGCCCGCCCACCTCCAGCGTGGCCACCGAGGCCGACCATTCGTTGGACATGACCACCGTGTCCCGGCCGTCCAGCACGGCCGCCATCACCGCGATCGCCGACAGGATCCCGGTGACCGGCACATGCCCGTTGCGGAAGCCCAACTCGGCCGACCGGAACAGCTGCGGATCGATTTCCCTCCCGGCCCGGATGATAGGCATTCCCGTCACCGCCGCTGCTCCTTCAATAGCCGCAAAACGGTGACCCGGCCGACTCAACACGAACAGCGCTGGATCTGAGAGTGGGCGCATCATTTCCACGGTGACAATCGAGTCGATGCCACCGCCAAAGGGAATGAGGACGCGTGGTTTGCCGTCCCCGGGCACCCCGTCGGCGAGCCTGAGCACCGGTGGCTCAGTCTGGGTGGGTGCCGGCGGTTCGCCGGGGCCCGCTGCCGCCGGGGCGGGCGATGCCCCGCCCACGATCTTCAGCCCCGACAGGTCCAGCCCGTTGCGGTACCCGAACTCACCGAGGCCATCGAGATAGAACCCACGCAGGAATTCGCGTTCGGGCTCGCTGACCGGGGTCTCACCTAGGTCAATAATGTCCGGCGCCGCCGTCTTGTAGTAGGAAACCCCGGCGAGCAGGAAGATCAGGCGGGCGGCCTGCGCGACCGGAGGCGAATCCCAGCGCCCGGCAGGATCAAAGCTGACCTTCTCCGCGAACTCCCAGCGGCCGAGCGAATACCGGCATGTCAGGAGCCCGCGCCCCGGGTCGAGGTGGTAGCCCTCGTAGCGGAACGGCGGGCTCACCGGGGGCCTCGCGGGCTCACTGGGCTGCGCGGATTCACTGGGCTGCCCGGGCTCACTGGGCTGCGCGGGTTCACTGGGCTGCGCGGGCTCAGTCGCGCGACCGCCGCGAACCGTCCGCAGGGCGCCTGCGCCCGGTGGCTGAAGAACAAGCCGGGATCTGGGCCGGTCGGTACATCCGCGACGTGAATCTTGTCTCCAGGAACTCCAGCCTCGCCCAGGATGAGGCGGTTGGCGGTCCAGGAGTCGAAGAGCCACTTCCCCGTGCCGTCGGGACGTATCACCGACCGGGCCCGCGTGCCAAACGCCCGCTCGGCAGCAGCCGCAACATCATCGCCAACCTGGTAGCGGTCCGGTGAGATCGCCGGCCCCAGGCCGGCGATCACGTCGCACGCCCGGGTGCCGAGCGAGGACATGGCCGCCAGCGCGGACCCAGCGACCCTGGCGACGGTGCCCCGCCAGCCCGCGTGAACGCAGGCCAGCACGTGCGCGACCGGGTCGTAAAGAACGATGGGCACGCAGTCAGCCACCAGAATCGCGAGCACGGTTCCGGGATCGTTGGTGACCAGGGCGTCGGCCTGGGCGATGGCGTCTTCCGGACCCGTGCTCCCGCGGCCGCGGTCGGCGTGTGACACGGTCTGCGCGGTGCGGCCGTGAACCTGCCGGGCGAAGACGAAGTCGCCCAGGTCAGCACCGAAGGCCGCGGCCGCCCGGCGCCGGTTCTCGGCCACATCCGCCGGGTCGTCGCCGACCTGGAAGCTGAGATTGAGGGTGCTGAAATCGGCGTGCTCACCGGCACCGCTGGCTGACCCGGAAGAGACGCCACCGTGCCGGGTGGTGACCATGGCCTCCACACCGAACTGGTCAAAGACCGGCCAGGCGAGCACTTCCAGGGTCCCGCGCTGGCGGAACTCGGTGGTGGTGCTGGCTCGCGCTGTCATCGTCAGGAGATCTTAGTGCCGCCCGGGTGGTGTGACGGCCCTTGCAATGATCGTCAAACCGAGAAATGATCTAAGCGCAACGATGCCACGACGGGGGCCAGAGGATTTGCTCACCGGGAGGCACTTGTCAATGTTCCTGTCAGCATCGGGCTTCACCCAGCACCTTAACCCCCTGCACTCGGTCTTCGGCAGCACCCTGGCCGCATTAATTCCCATCGTGCTGCTCCTGGTCCTGCTGGCCGTCGCCCGGATGACTGCCTGGCTCGCCGTGACCGTCGGCGCTGTGATCACCGTGATCATGGCCATCACGATCTGGCACTCTCCGGGCGGGCCGACCATCGGCGCCTGGGGCATCGGGGCGGGCACCGGCATCTGGGTCATCGACTGGATCACGTTCTGGGGGGTGGTGATCTACAACACCCTGCTGGAAACGGGTGCCTTCGCCGACTTCCGGCGGTGGCTGGTGGCCCGGGCCACCGCGGATGTGCGGGTGCAGACCATTCTGCTCGCCTGGTCGCTGGGCGCCCTGCTGGAAGGCATCGTCGGCTTTGGTTACCCATGGGCCGTGATCGCGCCCATCTTGGTCGGCCTCGGCGTGGTGGAACTGGACGCGCTGCGGGTGGCCGCCATCGCCAACAACGCGCCGGTGTCGTACGGCGCCCTCGGTGCGCCCATCCTCGCGCTGGCCGCGGTCACCGGAGTGCCACTGCTGACCCTGTCCGCTTCGGTGGGCCGGATCGTGGCAGTCCTCGCCCTGCTTCCCCCGTGGATCCTCATCCTGCTGGTGAGCGGCTGGAAGGGTGTGCGTGGCGCCTGGCCGCTCGCGGTCGTCGGGTCGCTTTCCTACATCCTCGGCCAGTTCCCGACCTCCCAGTGGCTCGGGCCTTACCTGCCCGACATCATTGGCGCGCTGGTTTCGTTTGGCGCCCTGCTCTTGCTGCTCAAGTTCTGGCAGCCGAAGGAAACCCTCGGGTATGGCGGTGTCCCGATCGCCCAGGTTGCCACAGGCGGCGCGGGTGTTCCGCCGGGGGCTGGTGTGCCCGGCGGCGGGGCAGCCGGTACGGCGCCCAGCACGGTGGGGGCAGGCAGCGGGGCAAGGGGTGGCCCGGCAACGGACGGCGCGCCAGCGGGTGGTGCTGCCACGGCCGAGGCAGCCCGGCCAGGTGTCCGGGAGGCAGTCCACGGGTTCACCGCGTTTGGCATTCTCATCGTGGTGGTGGTGGCGGCGACCGGCCCCTGGTCTCACCTGGGCGACTACACGTTCGTCAAGCCGGCCGTTACCGCGGTGAGTTCGCTGAACCATCAGCCGGTCTCGGTGGAGTGGAAGTTCGCGCCCGCCGTCGGCGGCACCTGGATCCTGCTGTCCTGGCTGCTCATCCTGATCGCGCTGCGCGCGCGGGGACCGCAGATCGTCGTCGCGGTGCGGCGAAGCTTTTCCCAGATGTGGGGTGCGCTGCTGGTCGCGCCGATCATCTTCGGGCTCGCGCAGGTCTTCAACTACTCCGGGATGGCGAGCACGCTGGCGTACGGTTTCTCGCGGGTGGGCACCTGGTTCATCCTGCTGGCGCCGATTCTGGGCTGGATCGGGGTCGCGCTGTCGGGGAGCAACACCTCGACCAACGCCCTGTTCGGCGGCTTCCAGTACTCGGTCGGCACCCTGCTGCACATGCCGTTGCTGCTGCTGCCCTCGCTCAATTCCACTGGAGCCGAGACCGGCAAGCCGGTGGCGCCGCAGACCACGAGTGTGGGTGTGTCCACCGGAAGCTACGTGCGCCGGGAGGGCCTGGTAATCCGCCACAACATGGGCTGGACCCTGGTCATCCTCGCCTGGCTGATCCTGATCGGTCTCTTCTTCTGGCACGTCTTCCCCTCCGCCATGCGCCTGTGAGCCAGGCGCGCGGGGATGATCGGCGCCCGAGTTCCCTGTCTCACTGCAGCGTGATCAGCCGGCTTCTTCTTGGAAGCAACGGAGGCTTTCCACCAATTCCTGCGCCAAATGCGCCTTTCGCGCTGCCACGAAGGAGACCGGGTGCCCGTGCATCGATCGCCGAATCTCTACCGGAGAACCGTCGAGCCCGACGACATGCCCCCCCGCGGATTTAACCAGGAAAGCGCCGCTGCAGACATCCAGCAAGTCAGCTTCGTGGCACACCATTGCGTCCATGCTCCCGCTGGCGACGAGTGCGAGATCGAGGGCCGGTGCCCACAGTGTGGTAACCCGCTTGCACCGCTCGCCAAGCCAATCACCGAACCGGCCGCCCCATACGTAATTTTCCTGCGAGTAGCTCGTGACAAGCGAGACTGTCGCACGCTGGAGGGGTGTCTCGCCAATGACCTCGGTGGCCAGCGGCTGTCCTTCAGTAGCGAAGAACTCCCGTTCGGTGACTGGGTCAAATACCAGTGCCAGCACGACTGAGTCGCCGCAAAAGAGACTGATCGCGATAGCGCAGTGAGCTATCCCATAACCAAAATTGTTGGATCCATCCAGCGGGTCAACTGCCCACGCCAGTTCGTCCTGCGGCCATTTTCTGCACGGCTGCTCTTCGGCCACGATACCGTTTTTGGGTGATTCTCTCGCGAAGTGAGCAAGAATAACTTGCTGGGCAATAACGTCAGCTTTCAGTTGCACATCGTGCGGTCCTTTATATGTCGTAATATCTCTGCTCCCAAATTGACTCCTTATGGCATCGCCCGCATCCCTGGCAGCCCGTCGCGCGATTTTGAGATGATCTTCCCATGTCTCCGCGGAGAAAAATGACTTCCGATACCTCACGTCAGTTCCCATCGCTATTCCTGGAGCGGGCAATCGCACGTTCCCTCCTTATTCTGTATTCCTCTGTTATGATCGCCGGTGATATTGCGCCGATGGCGGCCGCTGCGGCGGCCACCACTGTCGTCCATGCTTTGTGGAGGCCAGAGCTTGACTGAAACTGCCTAAACAGGCCGACTTGGGCGAGCACGAGTACGACCACACACACGGTCAGGGCGGACATCCAACCAGTCTGCAGCCAGTTACGCCGGGTTGAGCCAGTTTGCCCCGCGAAGATCTCCTGGCGGAGCAGATGCGCCGTAAGGTGCTGCATCGCCACGCGCTCTTTTGTTAGGTATTGACTAAGGGAAATTGGCCCAAGATTCCGAATGCTTGCGTTCAGAACCATGCGGAGCGCGTACAGGGCATCGTGAATAGCCCACAGGGGCGTGTCGCCCGGAGCGGTCAGGCCGCATCTCCAGGCACCACTCGATTCTTGGAGCCGGAGTAGGCTGCGGGTTGCCTGGAATACGACGGGATCACTGAGATCACCACCGGCCAGGCACAGTGCAGCAAGGGCCCACGGTGTCGTGAAGTGGCGGAAGTCCAGGCGCGCAGGGAGGGGCGGATCGATCAGCGATGTGAACGACGTGGGCTCCCATGGCTCTGGCTCATTCGGATTGAATGTGGAACGGAGATAATCCACTGCGCCCGCTATCGTCTTGTCCTCGGCGGGCAAGCCAGCCGTCAGCAGAGCGACCACCGAGTAGCTTGTGTAGGCAGGGGCCGACAAACTCCTCGCCCGTGATTCTGGGGCGGTGGCACCCCATCCGCCTTCAGCGGCTTGTTTGCTTCGCAGCCAGGCTGCGCCCTTTGCTACCGCGTCGGTGCGTTTGAACCTGGACAAGATACGAACCGCGGAGGTTGTGGGAAACACGAGAGACTCGGTGCCCCTCGCTGAGGAGGGCCAGCCACCGTCCGGCCGCTGGAGGGTTTCGAGCCACGCTATGCCGTGGCGCACAGGTTCGTCCGCCACGGATCGTCCCATCTCGCAGAGGGCCCACAGGCAAGTACACGTACTTTCAGTAATTGACACATTACTATGCGCGCCAACAAGCGCGCGGCGAACCTGCCAGCCACCGTCGGGGTTCTGCATGGCTTCAATCGTTCTCGCCGGTCTATCAACAAATTCCCCGTTTGTCCCGGCGTGCACGTGAGCCAAGAGCCCTTCTGCTGCCGGATGGCCGCCTGGAGGATGACAAGCCCGGGGTGACGGCGCCGCCAGATTGTGCAGCGACAAGGTCACTTGGCGAAGAAGTGGAGTCCTATCCAGGCCCAGGCGACCAGGACGCCAACCCGGCCGGTGCGGGTGCGCATGACACGGGAGATCACCTCCCCGAGTGGCGGGATCGGGGCAGGTGTCCTGGTGGCGAGCACCTGCAGCAGCACCCCGCCAAGCACGACGGCCACGTAGCCGGCGACGGTGACGTCGTGGCTGTTCATCGTCCGGCCAGGTACCAGCCGAGCGCGAGCCAGCCTGCCAGCACCGCCCACCGGCCTGGCGAGCTGGCCAGCACCGGATCCGTGAGCGTGCTGACGGTTGGATGCGCATACGAGCTTGTGGCGAGAGTCGGCTGCTCCAGCAGGGCAGTCAGTTCCCACAGGCAACCAGCGACGAACAGCCCGCCCCATACTGCCGTTCCTGCCCTCGGCAGCGTGGCCCCGGCCGGCCTGCGGCGCAGCGGGCCGCGCCAGCCGAGCAGCACCACCACGGCCCCCAGACCCACGATTCCCACCGTCGCCGGCCAGGAATAGCGGCCAAACGACCCCACCACGCCGGTGTACGCCGCGCCTCCGGCCACCAGCATGCTGACGAGAAGCGGCCGCCGCTGCACCCGCGGAACTGATTCCGGCCGTGCGAGGCCTGAGGTGCTGGTGGTGCCGCCGGCTGTCGCGGTTCCGTCCAGTGTGCCGGGTCCGCCCCGCGTGCCAGGACCGTCCAGCCTCGCGGTGGCGCCGGTCGTGCCGGGACCGTCCAGCCTCGCGGTCGCATCCCGGCCCCGTCGGCCCGAGTCCCACGCCAGGCTGAGCGACACGGTCAACATCAGCACGCCGTCCACCGGTTTGCCGGAGATGGCGGTAAAGAAAGCGATCGCCAGCAGGATCGCCACAACGGGATCGCGCAGTCCGGCGGCAACAGTGATCAGGTGCCCGAGTGGGCGGGCTGGATCTGGCATCGCGCTGGTCACCATGACAAGTTAGTGCTAGCCGCACTTTTGGGGAAACTAACCCTGTGACCAGCAGTCATATCGTGATCGATGGCCGGACGCTGACCTGCGCCCAGGTCGCCGCCACCGCGCGCCGAGAGACCGACATCGTGGTCGGGGACACCGCCCTGGCAGCGGCCCGCGCCGCCTGGCAGGAGGCCCAGGACCTCGCCGAGCGGCAGCCGGTGTACGGGCGAAACACTGGTGTTGGCGCCAATCACACCGTCGACGTCGGTGCGGATGAACGTGCTGTTCACGGGATCCGGCTGCTGCGCAGTCACGCGGCAGGAGCGGGTCCGCTGCTCGCCCCCGAGGTTGCCCGCGCCATGCTGGTGGTCCGGCTCAACCAGATCGGCGCCGGCGGCTCGGGGGTGGACCCCGCCCTCCTGGGAGTGCTGGCCGACGCCATCAACCGTGGTTTCACACCGCCGGTGCCTGCCTACGGGGCAATTGGCACCGGGGACCTTACCGCACTCGCCTCCACGGCGCTTTGCCTGCTGGGCGAGCGCGCCTGGCGGGAGGGTGACGGCGTTCCTGCGCCGCGCGGCGACATCCGGGCGTCCGAGGCGCTTGCCTTCATCAGCAGCAGCGCGGCGACCCTCGGCGATGCGGCCCTGGCGTGCCACGATCTGGCCGCGCTGCTGAAAGCCGCGATCACGGTCGCCGGGCTGTCGCTGTTCGCCGTGCGCGGCTCGCTGGAGCCCTACGCGCCGGCCGTTCACCGGGCCCGCCGGCACCGGGGTCAGCAGCAGGTGGCCGCGGCCGTGCGGGGCCTGTTCGCAGCCGAACAGCTCAGCCCCGCGCGAGTCCAGGATCCCTACGGTTACCGCGCCTTCCCGCAAGTGCACGGGCCAGCGGTGGATTCCCTCCATCACGCCGAGCGGATCATCAGAACCGACCTCAACGCCGCTGCCGAGAACCCGCTGATCGACGTGGCGGGGCACGCTGCGTGGCATAACGGCAACTTCCACGCCGCGTACGTGGGGCTGGCCCTCGACGCGGTTCGGGCGGCGCTGTTCCAGACCGCGGCTCTGTCGGTCGCCAGGCTCGGCACCCTGGTGGAGCCGTCGTTCACCGGGCTGAACGCCTTCCTCGCGCAAACTCCTGCCAGCTCGGGGGTCATGGTGCTCGAGTACGTCGCCCAGTCGGCGGTGGCCGACATCCGGCGCTTTGCCGCGCCAGCGGCCCTCGGCAGCGCCGTGCTGTCGAGGGGGGTGGAGGAGCACGCCGGTTTTTCAACCCAGTCAGCCCGCGCGACCAGCGACGCCGTCGCCGCCTACCGGGCCGCCCTGAGCTGCGAGCTGGTAGCCGCGGTACGGGCGCTGCGGATGCAGGGCCGGGCCCCGGCTCCTGGGGGCGGGCTGCGCCGGGCCTACGACAGGGCCGACGCTGTCCTCGATCCTGATTGCGCTGACCGTCCGCTCGACGGTGATCTCGCGGCTGCGGCCGTGGTCCTGAGTGCGTTCGCCGCGCCGTCGCTGGCCCCGGATGGGCGTGGGGGGTTAGTCTTCCCCAGCCAGCTGTCTCATGGTGCGGGTGATGCCATGGTCCCGGCCGCGGGCGCCGGGCGCGGCCTGGTTCCGGCACCGGCCCCACAGGAGACCGACAAGACGGAGGCCCGATGAGCATCCTCGGAACCCGCGTGGTGCGGACAGAGGATCCGCGCCTGCTGACCGTTGGCGGCAGCTATGTCGATGACCTGGCCGTCCCCGATCTGGCCGGAGCGGCCTTCGCGACGTTCGTGCGCAGCCCGCTGGCGCACGCGCGGATCACCGGCATCGATCCCGGCACCGCCCTGACCCAGCCCGGGGTGGTGGCAGTGCTCACCGCCGCCGACACCGACGGGCTGCCGTCCGGGGGCCGCCATCCCACCGCCGAGCCGCTGCTGGCGTCCGGCCGGGTGCGCTACGTCGGCGAGCCGGTGGCGCTGGTGCTCACCGACGGCCGTTACCAGGGCGAGGACGCGGCCGAGCTGGTCAGCGTGGACTATGTGCCGCTTCCCCCGGTGGTTGACGTCGGGACCTCGCTTGCGGACGAAATTCGCCTCTTCCCTGACGCGGAAAGCAATACATGCCAAACGGGGGCAGTCGGGAACTGTGATGACGCCAGCTTTGACGCCTGCGACGTGGTCGTCGAAAGAACGATCGTCAACCAGCGCCTGGCAGCGGTTCCGCTGGAGGTGCGGTCGGTGGCGGCAAGCTGGGCGGATGGGCGGCTGACGGTCTGGGCAAGCACCCAGAACGCGCAGCTGGCGCGGGGTTCCATCGCCGGCCGGATAGGGCTGGAGCCGTCCGCGGTGCGGGTCATAGCGCCGGACGTGGGAGGCGGGTTCGGGGCCAAGGTGGCGGTGGACCGGGACGCGGTGTGTGTCGCCTGGGCCGCCTGGCGGACCGGCCGGGCCGTGCGGTGGGTCGAGACCCGGAGCGAGAACCTGGTGGGCATGGTGCAGGGCCGGGCGCAACGGCAGACCTACCGGATCGGTGGGAGCAGGGACGGGCGCATCCTCGCCTACCACCTGGACATCGTTCAGGACTGCGGCGCCTACCCCCGCCTTGGCGGGTTCCTGGCCACCCTTACCGCCCTCATGGCGACGGCCGTGTACGACATAGCGCAGGCCGGCGCGGCGTTCCGGGCGGTGGTGACCAACACCACGCCCATCGCCGCCTACCGGGGCGCGGGGCGCCCCGAGGCGACGGCCGCGATCGAGCGGGCGGTCGATGACTTCGCGGCGGAAATCGGCATGGACCCGGCGAAGGTACGGCGCCGCAACGTGATCCCGCCGGACAAGTTCCCGCACACGACGCCGACCGGCGCAACGTATGACACCGGCGAGTACGCCGCCGCACTTGACAAGGTGCTCGCAGCCGCGGGATACGCCGAACTGCGGGCCGAGCAGGCGCGGCGGCGGGAGCGCGGCGACGTCGTCCAGCTCGGCATTGGATTGTCGACCTACGTGGAGATCACCGCCGCTGACGCCTCGGACGGGGAGACCGCCCGGCTGGTGGTCGACGACAGCGGGTCGGCGACCGTCTATACCGGGACTTCCCCGCACGGCCAGGGCCATCACACCGCCTGGGCGATGCTGGTCCAGGATGAGCTGGGCATCCCGATGGACCGGGTCACGGTGATCCACGGTGACACGGACGCGGTTCCTGAGGCCGTCGGGACCTACGGCTCCCGGTCCCTTCAGCTGGGCGGTGCTGCCGTGCACCAGGCCGCGATCGAGGTGAGGGAGAAGGCACGCGGCCTCGCCGCGGACATGATCGAGGCAAGCGAGGCGGACCTGGAATTCGACACCGACCGGGGTGTCTGGCAGGTGCGGGGCGACCCGGCAAGCGGGCTTGGCTGGTCCGACATCGCCCGGCATGCCGGGCAGGGTGGCCTGTCGGCGGATGTGCGGTTTACGGCGAGTCAGCCGACGTTTCCGTTTGGGGCTCATGTTTCTGTGGTGGAAGTGGACACCGAAACTGGAAAGGTGACCCTGGCCAGGCACGTGACGGTGGACGACGCCGGCCGGATTCTCAACCCGGTGCTGGCCGAGGGGCAGCGGCACGGCGGCATCGCGCAGGGCGCGGCGCAGGCGCTGCTGGAGGAGGTGCGCTACGACGCCGAGGGCAACCCGCTGACCAGCACGCTCGTGGACTACGCGGCCATCACCGCCACTGAGCTGCCGTCGTTCGAGCTGGTTGCCAGCGAGACCCCGACCACCGTCAACCCGCTGGGCGCCAAGGGCATCGGGGAGGCCGGGACCATCGGCTCGACTCCGGCGGTGCTCAACGCGGTCATCGACGCCGTCTCGCACCTCGGCGTGCGCCACATCGACATGCCCGCCACCCCGGAACGGGTATGGGCCGCGATCAACGAAGCGAGGGCTGGTCAATGAGGGTGGCAATGACGGTCAACGGAGCCGAGGTCGCGGCCGAGGTCGAGGACCGCACGCTGCTGGTCGACTTCGTGCGCGAGGTGGCCGGCCTCACCGCCACCAACATCGGGTGCGACACGACGTCCTGCGGGGCCTGCACGGTCTTGCTGGACGGGGAGTCGGTGAAGTCGTGCACGGTGCTCGCCGCCCAGGCGGACGGGGGCGAGGTCACAACGTGTGAGGGCCTGGCCGGCCCGGGCGGGCAGATGCACCCCGTGCAGCAGGCCTTCCATGCCGAGCACGGGCTCCAGTGCGGGTTCTGCACCCCGGGCATGCTGATGGCGACGGTGTCGCTGTTGGCCGAGAACCCGCATCCTTCGGAGGCCCAGATCCGGTCAGCCCTGGAAGGCAACCTGTGCCGGTGCACCGGCTACCACAACATCGTCCGGGCTGTTCTCGCTGCCGCGGCTGCCGAGCCCGCCGCCGCGGCTGCCGAGCGCCCCGCCGCGGCTGCCGTGCCCGCCGCCAGGGCTGGGCGGGACCGGATGGGTGACGCCCAGGCTGAGCCAAGCTCCGTGATCATGGGATTGGTGGGGGGCCCGCCCCACCAATCCCATGATCACGAACCCGGGAAGGACGCGCCGTGATTCCCGCAACGTTCGCGTACCGGCGGGCCGGGTCCGTCGAAGAGGCGCTGAAGCTCGCGGCCGATAACGGTGAGGACGCGAAGTTCCTGGCCGGCGGGCACTCGCTGCTGCCGCTCATGAAACTGCGGCTCTCGCTGCCCGAGGTCCTCATCGACATCGGCCGGCTCCGGGACCTGTCGTTCATCCGCGACGAGGGTGATCACATCGCGATCGGGGCGCTCACGCGGCACCACGACCTGGAGCACTCTGCCTTCCTGGCGGCCGAACTGCCGCTGCTCGCGCACGCCGCCGGATGTGTGGGAGACCCGCAGGTGCGGCACAGGGGCACCATCGGCGGGTCGCTGGCGCACAGTGACCCGGCCTCCGACCTGCCCGCTGTGATCCTCGCCCTGGACGCGGTTCTCGTGGCCCGGGGACCGTCCGGCAGCCGCGAGATCCCGGCCAGCGAGTTCTTCGGCGGGCTGTTCGAGACGGCGCTTGAGCCTGGTGAGCTGCTCACCGAGATCCGGGTCCCCAGGCCCCCGGAGCGTGGCTGGTCGTTCCAGAAGTTCACCAAGCGCGCGATCGACTGGGCGATCGTGGGTGTGGCGGTGCAGGGCAACCGGGTGGCGCTGGTCAACATGGGCCTGACCCCGCTGCGTGCGACCGCGGTGGAACAGGCCCTGGCAGGTGGCGCGGCGCCGCGAGATGCCGCCGCGCACGCCGCCGAGGGAACCCACCCAGCGGCCGACATCACCGCTGGCACGGCATACCGCGAGCACCTTGCCCGGGTCCTGGTCGGCCGCGCCCTGGAAGAAGCCAGCTCACGCTGACCAGCGTGGCGCAGTATCGCGGCAAGCAACAAGATTCCGTTAGCAGTTCAGTTCTTGGGCGCTATAGGGGACCAGGGAAAGTCTGAACAGGCCCATCCCGGCACCAGCCGCAAGCTCGTCATCGAGTGGACCGCCAACCTCTGACAGAAAGCACCGACCCACACCACCCGACAAAGCTAGCGACAAGAAGGGAGCCACAACCACCCCCCCACCCGGGCCAACGCCATCCGCTGGCCCCGCGCCCCGCCACGAGGAACCACGATCGCCCCCGGGAGGCGGCCCGCCCACCCACCCCCGGGTCCGTGCCCGGTCCTCGCCGTAAACGCCGCCAGCCGCCGTTGGCAGCCGGTCACCGTTACAAACGCGCGCCCCTACGGGCGCACAGCTATTCCCCGTCCCCGGAACCTAGAGGGCACCCGAAACGCCTGCCTTCGCAGATCTTAAGATCACGGGCTTCGCCACCCGCCACCGGGAACGGTGCCGCCAGGTGCGAATGCGACAGCACTCGTCTTAGCGACCTTGGAGTGACCGTCCAGTAGAGTTACGCGCCACGCGGCCTGCCGAGTTGCGTTGAGCCCGTGTACTTCCACGAATCGCACAGATCACGTCGAGCGCACGATCAGCACGGGAGCGCTTGTCCTTGGCAAGTATGGCAACCAGGCCGGCTACCAGTCGTAGCACAGCATCGCTACCGGTCCGCAAGGCCAGAGAGCCAACGGCGATTCCCGCAGTGATTGTGGCTACATGTGCCACGAGTTGAGACCAGAGAGACACCGGGGTTCCCCTCCGACAGCTCACAGCCAAGACGCAACTGTAGGAGTGCTGTCGCTAAGTGAACCCGTATCGCTGGAGTCGAACCAGCACTGGGGACCCTTTGTACGGGCCGGCCTCTTCCCTTGGGCTATCTACGGGATTACGGACATGCAGTTGTGAAAACTCTGCAATAGGTAAAACCCTTATGGCGGCTGGAGTCGAACCAGCACTGGGGACCCTTTGTACGGGCCGGCCTCTTCCCTTGGGCTACGCCAAACTTACCGGCAGACAGCGTACCACAATGTCCCGGTTCGGCTACTGGCGGCACGGTCGGCGTAACTGTGCTTCCGGAGGGTCGGCCGACCTGTAACAGCCCGCCCACCTATCCAGCCCTCCACAAGCCTAGCGACAAGGAGACAGGCACAGTATCAGCCAGCCGTGCGTGAAGGAGCAGCCAAGCCCGCCCGCGCGGCCAGGGGCCCACGAGGAACCGACCCCCGGCCACTGGCGGCCCACCCTCCCACCCCCGGGTCCGTGCCCGGTACTCGCCGTAAACCGCGCCAGCCGCCGCCGACAGCCCGCCGCCGTAACACAAGGCGCGCCCTCACGGGCGCACTCATTTTCCCCCGAACCACTCCACAGACGAGCCCGTTACCCTCCCCTCGCCCTGTCCAGAGTGACCAGCATGAACTCCGCCACACTGCACGCCTCACGCACCACGAGAAGCGCCATGTCCGCGCTCACACCAGTCGGCAACGTCCGCCCATGCCCGGTGCCCTGCAACCCCCGAAGCTTGTTCACCTGCTCCGCAATCTTCCAGGAACTCTGCAAGATCGACTTAATGCAGTTTGCACCCGGCAACGCCGAGTCGACCTGCTCCGGAAGAACCCCGAGCCGCTCACGAGCCAAATACCACAGATAGTCGAAATCCGCGTTCTTTGGGACATCGGCCCCGAACTCCTCCAGCACGAACTTTGCCACCGCCTCAAGGAGATCCTTGGCCGAGCCCAGAAGCTGACCGGGATCATCAGACGCCCTCCGCAACCGGCCAAGCTGCTCATCAAGCGCATCCCGGCCCCCGGTGCTCAGGTCAATCGCACCCGCCGGACTCAGCACTCCATCGTCGGAGAGAGCCCACCCCACACGTGCGAACGCACGCTGCGCCGTCCGCACCCTCTCCCGCTCATGCTTCGGATGACCAGGCTCAAAGCACCCATCCACACGCATCTGCACCAGCAGCCCGTCAACCAGTTCCCGCGCCCGGTGCGGACGACGCCTCGCCGCAACCAACACGGCCCGAACCCGGTTCTCCTTGTTGGGCTGCTGTGTACGGGGAGAGTAAGGATCGGCGTCCCCATAGCCCGCGCCGACGAACACATTGCCGATCTTGGAATGAGAAGGCCCATCACCACCGAAGAAAAACCGTGCCAACGCAGCGGCGATCTCATCACTAACTGGAACTTGAGGCACCAGACCCTCCCCGGATGGACCCCGCCATGATCACGAGTCAGCTTGTCCCCAACCCATGGGGAGTGGTATAAAACTTGGCATGAAATCGTACCCCACGCCGGACCAGGTGCTGGCGGATCTCGGCGACAAGGTCACAGAAGCCCTCAGCGGCTCCGTGCTCCTGGCCAGAGACGACCTGCTGGACTACCGAAACGCGCGTCCAGCGTGGGTTGCCGAGCACACCGAGCGCGGACTCGCCAGCTGGATCCATGACCGCCAGTGGTATCACCTGGTCGCCATGCTCAGTGAGATCCCCGGCGTTAGCCTCCGCGACGCCGAACCCGTAAGAGAGATATACGTCGGCCTCAACTACCACATTCGCGTGAAGCGCCACCACTGGGACGGGCGAGTCAGCACGTACCCGACGCAGGGGGCGCTTGACTTCATGGCCCAGCCTCCCGAGCAGGAAGCTCTCGACGGCCTCCACGAGATCCACCTGCTTGCTGGCTACTTCTGGGACAGGGACATCCGCGACATCACAGCTCCAGTCCTCTCACTCCGGGACGGCGTGGACAGAACTCTCTGGCTCATAGAACTCCCGCCCCCCGATCGGGGTCAGGGGACCGGCACCGATACACTTCCGATCTCGCCCAGCCCTACGCCCCCCACCATTCTGCCCAGCCGGCACCCGGTGGAGGAAGGAGAGGAGACTCCGGAATGAACGGCCTCGGCGTTGTGCTCGAAACAGCACGGCGGGCGAATGGCCTAACTCAGGAACAGCTCGCCGAGGCCGCTGGCATCCGCCAGGAAACACTATCGCGCTACGAGAACGAAACAAGAGAACCCGACGCAGAAGTACTCGCACGGATAGCTGCCGCCCTAAATCTCACAACTGACTTCCTGAAACACTCGGCCAAGGTGCGCGGCGCAGTGGCCGTTGACGCACACATGCGACGGCGAAAAACAGCCAAGCCCAGCGACTGGCGCCGTCTTGAAGCACGCCTGAATATGCACCGGCTCCATGCCAAACGCCTATTTGAGGAAATTGCCCTCCGCACAGACCAGCGCCTCCCCGCCTTCGACCCGCTCGAAACCGATCCCGCCAGCGCGGCCCGACTCGTACGCATGCAGTGGCGCATGCCAGCAGGCCCGGTGCGATCCCTTGCTCAGTGGCTAGAAGCGGCAGGATGCCTCGTCATTGAAGAAGATTTCCAGACGCGCCGTGTCGATGGCCTATCGCAGTGGATCGACGAGTGCCCCGTAATTCTGCTCAATATCAACATGCCATCAGACCGAAAACGCCTGACTCTAGCTCACGAGCTAGCACACCTCTGTCTCCACTCCCAAGATGTAACAGAGACCATAGAACCGGAAGCCAACATGTTCGCCGCAGAGTTCCTCATGCCATGGGAAGTAATTCGGCCACAACTGAGGAACCTCACCACAGCCAAGCTCCTCGACCTTAAACGCGAATGGGGCGTTTCCATGCAAGCCCTCATCGAGCGAGCATGGTTCGGCAGGCTCATAACAAACACGCAGAGAACGAACTTCTACAAATCACTCAGCGCGCGAGGATGGCGCATAACCGAACCAATCAGCGATGAACTTCCACCCGAAACACCCGCACTTCCCCATGACATCGCCAGCGCTCTCACCAAGAACGGAATGTCGCACACACAGATTGCAGACCTTGTGGGAGTCTCCCACAACGCCGCAAACCCATTCCTGCCCAGCGCCACACGACTCCGTGTTGTATTAGACGCGTGACATCGAAGGCTGGATCCTAGCCACCGGACGGGAAATGACTTCCTGGCCGCCTATTCTGCCTTGGAGGATCCGCCCATCGCCAGGGAAGCTAGGTGCTACACCCGTTCAACACGTCATGCAGAGTCCAGCTGTCCAAACAAACACCCTTGGTACAATAGGGAGCTATGAGCATCAGCCTTGGAGCAGTCGGGCTAGAACTGGTGAACAGGGCCAACGGCCGTACTGGCTCTTGTCTCGTGGCCTACCTCTCGGGATACCGTGGAGCGTCGACTCTGATCGAGTTGCGTAAGGCTAGGGGTGCAGTCGACTGCTGCTCTGTCGCCCTGGCCTGTTGAGCGCGTGGCTCAGCCTGATGCGAGGCGAAACTACTAGTGAGTTGAGCAAGTGGACTCGATGACCAAGCCAGACACCGAGCGCGGAGCCCCGCCCGGCCTCTACTCAATCGGGCACTCGAACGTCGCTCTAGAAGCTCTCGTGGACCTACTCCTGTGGCACAGCATCGACGTCGTTGCCGATGTACGAACCTCACCGCGCTCTCGCTATGTCCCACACTTCGATGCAGAACCGCTCCGCCTGGCCCTCTCACAGCACGCTATCAAATACGTCTCACTCGGCAAGGAACTCGGCGGCCGACCAGACGGCGACGAATTCTACGACGAGCAGGACCACGTTCTCTATGGCCGAGTAGCCGCGACCCAGACATTCCAAGATGGGATTGAGCGGATCCTAAAGGGGGCAAAAGACTATCGCGTCGCCCTGCTCTGCAGCGAGGAAGACCCGACGAAATGCCATCGCCATCTGCTCATTGGCCGGGTTCTGCGGGATCACGGAATCTCATTGCTTCATATAAGAGGTGATGGGCGCGTCCAGACCGAGAATGATCTTGCTGCCATGGAAGCGAACAAGCGTTCACAGCCAACGCTCTTTGAGAGCCGTTCAGAGGAGCGACAGTGGAGATCTATACGATCGGTTTCACGAAGAAAAGCGCCGCTGAGTTCTTCAGGGCACTGAGAAAAGCTGACATCGAGCAAGTACTCGATGTACGGCTAAACAACGTATCTCAACTTGCAGGCTTTACGAAACGTGACGACCTTGACTTCTTCGTAAGAGAACTCTGCCATGCCGTCTATCGCCACGAACCTTTGTTGGCACCAACCCAGCTTCTTCTCGACAGCTACAAGAAGAAGCACAGACCATGGAGTGAATATGAAGAAGGATTTCTCCAGCTGATGGCCGATCGCCGGATCAAGGAACGGCTTCACCCCAACTTGTTTGAGCGGCATACCGTCTTGCTGTGTAGCGAGCCTACAGCTGAACGGTGTCACCGGAGGCTGGTGGTCGAGTACCTAGATAAGACATGGGGTGACGTAACGGGAGTGCACCTCTAGCCAGGCAGAGTTGGTCGCTATGCAAAACCTAGAGATTGTGTGCCTTGCGAACTCGCGAAAGATCGGAGGCCGGTGCGTCGCGGGAATGACTTCAACCGGGTCCTGGATTAGACCAGTTAGTTCGGCTCCGGGCGGAACGCTCTCTCCTCGCCACTATCTCCTCCGCGACGGGACTGAGGCCGCAGTTCTGGACATCATTCGCCTAGAAGTTGCCAATGCTCGCCCGGAGCAATACCAGCCCGAAAACTGGGAAGTAAGCGCTGCACAATGGGAGCGCCTCGGGCATCTAACGCCCACAGATGCAAGGGCCTTCCTTCGCCAGCACACAACCCCAGGACCGGATCTCCTCGGCAACGACAGCGACCGGGTGCTGTACCAGGAGCTTCTCAACCACCCTGCGGGAGCATCACTTTGCGTGATCGAGCCTGGTTACCTTCGCTGGTATATCAGGACCAACTACGCAGGCAACAAGCAGGCGCGCGCCACCTTCAATCTGGCCGGTGCCGACTATGACCTGGTGGTTACGGACCCAGTATGGGAGCGTCGACTCCTCGACCTGCCATACGGCCACCACGAGAGAGCAGCGGCTGGCATTCCGGACAGCAAAACCGTCTTCCTAACGATCAGCCTCGCTGGACCGCTCGGCCAAACCTGTTACAAGCTGGTTGCTGCTGTCATCGTCTTGTGAATCGTGCGCGGGGGCGTGGACTCCAACGGACTCGCACACTGACAGCGAATTCGGCCATACGCCAGTACCCCCACAACTCCCGCACAACACGCACACACCCCACCCACGCCCCGTCCGGCCACTGTGCGGCCCCCGGCCGCGCCCGTTGTCCCGCCTGCCTGCGAAGACCCCCTGCGGGGGTCTGCCTCCGCCGTTCCCGACCTCACCCCCACCCCAAGGGGACCCGAGGGCGAGGTCGGGAACGGCTACGGCGAAAGTGCAAGCGCAGGCAGGCGGGACAACGGGAAACGGGCCTAACGGCCCGTTAGCGGGGGGAACCCGAGGGGAACCCCGCCCCAAAGCCGCGGGGTTCCCCTCCAGTTCCCCCCGCACCCCTTTCCGGCTCCCCTCCTGGCCCACCCAAGGCCCCCGGCTGCGCCGGGGCACAACCTTCCACAGGCTCACGCAGGAAACCACGCTCACAAGGAACCACGCGCAGGACAGACCGAAACAGCGGCACAAGCAGACCGTTCACGGCCCGAGGCACTTACGTTGCCCAAAACCCCAGTTCTGAGGCTTAGGTGGCCCGTTCGCGGTTCATGCTCCATTTTAAGCTGAGCGTGTCCGTTGCCCAGCGTTCGCGCAAGCGCACGCGCACGGGCCTCGCGCGCGTCTGCACCCATAGCGGGCGCGTGCGCGTGCGCAACATCACCTGCTCTCCCCGGTTGGTGTCCCCCTTGACACAGCAAATTCCCCTGCAGGCGGCACCGGCAGGCTGCCGGTATTGGCTGGCCCTAGTCAGTCACCTGGTTCGGCAGCCTTCACACCACGAACGAACGCCCGCCAGTCATCGGCAGCAAAGCCCAGCACCGGGCCATTCACGTCCTTCGAGTCACGCACCGCAAAGCCAACCCCCGGCAACGCAGCGACTTCCACACAGTTATCGCCGCTGCCACCGGAATATGATGACTTCACCCACACGAGGCTATCCATATTTGTCACTCCGAATCTCGGAAATACGTTCGATTGATTTGTCAGGCGGTAGAGCGGAAGCACGAATCAAATCGAAATGACTCATCGCCAGGGCAAACTCATCCCCCGATTCGATTATCCGGCCGGACCACCGGCCCTCAGTATACCCAATAGAAGGGGCATCCGAAAACTCAATTATCTTCAGCGGGCCTTCACCGCCAGAGTGGCCTGTTGCTTTCAACGGCAGGACCTGGACTATGACATTATTCAGCTGAGCAATTGACTCCAGATGCTCAAGTTGCTTCGTCATGACCGCAGGAGTGCCCATCAAGCGATGCAGGACAGATTCCTCTATTATGAACCATGCCCTTGGAGGGTCATCACGAGTGAGGATTTCCTGTCGTTCTATTCTCGTGGTGACATCGCGCTCGATAGACTCATCATCGTCGCCGCTCTTGGTCGGCCTGGGCCGATTTGAGCGCATTACTGCCCGCGCATAATCTGCGGTTTGCAGGAGTCCTGGGATGTATCGCATTTCCAATTCATGGATCTTGGTTGCCTCGGCTTCTAGCTCGGCTATCTGCGCAAACCAAGACGGGTACGTTCCCTCAGCGGTGATTGGCCACACATGGATGAGAGCGCCACCTGCGCGTAAACATTCACGTCTCCTGACCGGCTGTCGTGGCCTGGCGCCGGTTGCGGCGTGATCGGGGTGTTCTGGGCGTGTCGCTTTGCTTACGGAGGGCCGGCTCTGATGGAGTACCGGTGTGCCCGATACGCCCCAGACTCC
>WNGL01002134.1_pt1 | contig 24208 bp, 32 predicted proteins | sample 5400591 | NCBI WGS metagenome assembly WNGL01 (sample SAMN13153377, study PRJNA577476) | soil metagenome | isolation source: 80 cm soil or saprolite under Garry oak tree replicate 1 | place: USA:California | collected 2016-06-15 | reverse complement strand
CGTATGGGCCTGGCCCGAACGACTCGTAAACCGGGTGACCGCCAATTTCGGAGTCCTCGACGACGAGGTATGACGAGGGCGTGACGAGCGAGGCGTAGCAGCGAAGTTCCTGCGCCACGTGGCGCTCGGCATGATCCGAGTCGAGAATGACCATGACTGCGCCCTGGCCCTTGGCTGCCTCGATCGCCATCAGTCCGGCCTCCTTGACCGAACGCAGGTGCGTCGACGAGTAGCCGCCGAGGTAGGCGATGCGCGGGTGTCGGGGGTACGTTTTCTGGACGGCGTTGAGGTCGATCGAGAGCACCTTGCCATGCCCGAGCTGGTCGAGCAGGTGGGCCATGAACAGCGCCGAGCCGCCGAACGCGGTGCCCGTCTCGATGATCAGCGCCGGCTGCACTTGGTAGATGAGTTCGCTGTACAAGTGGAGATCGGCGGGGTGTTTCCAGAGTTTGACGCCGAAGTAGGTCGTGCTGCCCCAGGTCAAGCCCTTCGGCGCCTCGTCGTACCAAAGGCGGTGGTAGTCATCGATGACCTTCTGGCGCTCTCGCGTCACGTTTCGAAGGTCGGAGGCGAGCACGATTTCGGCCCCGCAGCGACACACGGCGATCGCCAGATGGCCGGGATTGCCGCTCGTGTGATAGCCCTGCTCCCAGTTGTGTTCATGGTCGGCAGTCCCGCCCTGCACCACCGTCTGCGGTTCGACGCTCACGACACGACCTCCAACTGCGGCTTCTCCTGCGCTTCCTTGAGCACCTGCGGTAGACGCACCATGTTGAACCATCGTTTGAAGTAGGAGTCGTCGAGCTCGATCAGGCCGTAGTGCTTGACGCGGAACGAGGTGTCGACGTAGATCGGCCAGCCGGCGTCCTGCGCGATGCGACAGGCGAACACGTCGTGCCCGATCGTGGTCCCGTTCGGCGAGGTGCCGGAGGAAAAGTACGGCCGCTCAGACGGCCACTGGTCATAGACCTCGCGCGCCACGGACAAGCAGCCCATGGGCACGACGTCGACCTTGTGCAATCGGCGCCGCGGCGAGTCAAGGTCATCGTCGAAGATGCCCATCTCCTCAAACTCGACCGCGTTGTACATGACCGCGCTTTGGCGATCGTCCGACCATTTGTAGATCACTGGCAGCGGCTCGGACGAGTCGCGGAAGGTGTAGAGCGCCGAGACGTAGGGCTTTTCGTACGTCGCATGGCGCTGAAAGACGTCGACCGGGAAGGTGTGGTCGTGCTCGAGCCAGACGATGCGCTTGAAGGGCGGCACCTTCTGGCCGTTGATCACGCCTTTGAGCGCGCCAGCAAGGAGCGTCTGCGGGTTCGAGTGCGTGTACCCGCCCAGGCCGGGGAAGACGCGGTGCTGGTTGATCAGGTAGCCGTAGTCGGGATTTGCGATGAGCGCGGCGTGGTAGAGCTGGTAGCCGAGCTCGCCCCACGGCATGAGCACGATGATGTCGTCGAGCGGGCTACCTCGGCGAGTCACCGGCGATGATTCAGCAGCATGGCGTAAAAGCTACCTGCTCGCTCACCGTGCAGGCAGGCGATCCGCTGCAAGGCGAGAACCAGTAGTCCCACGTCGTGCTGAGAGCACCGTTGTTGCTGGAGCATCCCGAGTTGGAGTTGCTGGCGAAATCAGCCACGCCAAACGTTATTCCCGCACCTTGAGATGCGTAGACCGGGGTCCAGGACTGGAGCGAAGCGGTGTAGCCGTTGTTGGGAACGACGGTCGTCCCTTCGCACCATAGGTGGCCTCCAGCGTTGAACCAAACCTGAATCACGTTGGTGATGTAGGCGGTGTCGCCGCTGGCGACTCTTTGTGTGACTTCGCCCTGAATCCTGCCGCAGTCTGGCGAGTACCAGATGGCGGTCTGCCACATTCCGTTGGTGTGATGAGGCGGGTTGTAGATCGTGACATCGAAGTAGACAGTGCTCGTGGTCTGATTCTCGTTGTACCAAGTACAGCCCCCTGCAGCTGCTTGTTTCGCTGTGACCGGGTTGACTACGAACAGAGCGACGAGCGCCAGTGCCATAGCAACGGTGAATAGTTTCTTCATGTTCTCCTCTAAACCCCCGTCTTGTTGCCACTTGGTGAGTTCAAAATCCCGTTCGGCCAATTGGGTTGGTCGATGCGCTGCTGAGGGTCGCCGTCCGCGGTCGCGAGGTAGCCGATGGCGCCGGCGCCCTGGTTGTTGATGCCTGGCGTGTAGACCTTCAGCGCCTCGGGTATGGCCCCGTCGAGTCCCTGCGTGTCGAGCCAGCCCGCGGGAACGTTCGGGTCGTTGGGAACCATGGTCCGGTACTGCTGTTTCGGATTGGCGGGATTGTAGAAGCGGAGCTCAGCCATCTACTTCTTGCGCAGCACAGTACCGCGCGGCACCTCGATGCTGCTCATCGCTGCGCGCCCATCGTCGAGCGCGAGGAAGAACTGGCGGAGGGTGTCCTTGGCGTGGGCATCGCCCTGTCGCGCTCGAGCGGCATAGATGTTGAGTGCGTTGGTGAGCAGTGGCGCGATCGGCGCCGACGCCACCGCCAACTCGCCAGCGAGCGACTGCAGGCGGGCGAGGAGTTGCGCCTCGGTGGGGTTTGGGGTCGGGATGTCGCGAATTTCAGCCATGGCTCAGTCGTGCTTGCTCTGCAAGCCATCGCTTCGTGCCTGGGCGCGGTGGCTTCTTGTGCCCGCCCTTTTTAGGCCGCGGTAGGGTGACAAGGGGGAAAGTCGGCGGGTCGGGCGCGTGAAGTTCAGGGAAGTCATCGAGGAGATCGGTGGGTACGTGCCCGGAGGTCGCGGTCGTGTCAGGGGCTTGAGCCATCTCCGCGTTCGATAGCGGGTGGAAGACCTGCACGTTGTTGTCGCGCAGCACCCGCCCGATCCGCAGGGCTGGCAGGATGCGTCGCACGTGCGCGTGGGCACAGAACGTCTCCCACCCATGCTGTCCTGCTGGGATCCGCTTGTCGTGCGGGATCTTCGTCGAGCGCCCGTACCCCAGCCTTGGGTAGCCCAGCTTCTCGCCGATCTCAAGGAGTTCGACGCGCTCCTTGAGGCCCTCCTGCTTCACCCCTCGCTTCCGGTGCCGTTCTCGGTGATTTCGTCGTAGACGCGCACGCCGTTGTACTCGACCGCGATCTGCTGGCCCTGTGGCGTCACGGCGGTGATCTGAATCGGATAGGCGCCATTGGGCTCTTGGTTGGCGATCACGACCGTCGCTGTGACCACACCGTCGGGACTGGTCAGATTCGCCATCCAATCTCCCTGTTCATCGCGCCACGCTCTGAGCTACGCCAGCCCCCGTGGGCTTCTCTTGCTGCTGGCCTGCGGCGCGTGCAACGGCGCCCATGTTAGCGCCAGAAGCCTGTTTGTTGTACTGGAGAATGGTCGCCGCCTCGGCGTCGTTGATGTCGCGGCCATAGGAGCTGCGCATCGACAGCTTCTGCTGCGTCCACGCCGAGTAGTCGTACCCGTACTTCACCCACCCATACTGCTTCTGGATCGCGGCGTCGTTCATCAGCTGCTGGGCGTACTGCGAGGTGTTGAGCAGCCCTCCGGTCGGATCGCGTGGGTTCTGGAACGCCTGCTGCAGCGCGTCCGGCGAGATGTCCTGGCCGGTGATCTTCTTGTACTCGGTACCGTAGGTGTTGGCTGCCGACGAATACTCGTCTTTGGTCAGCCCGTACTTGGCCCACGGCATCGTTTTGCTGGCCGCTTGGGCGTTCGTCTGTGTCGACATGAATTGCCCGAAATCGCGCAGCGTCTGGATGCCGCCATTCGCCATCGCGAGCAGCTGCGCGTCCGAAGGCTCGATCGAGAAACCGACCAGCGATTCCCACTCGCCCATCAGCGACTCGAGCACGTTGTACTCGCCAGCTGGCACCGCGCCCTTGGTGGGGTCGCCGGTCCATGAGGTGTAGGACCCGATCGGATAGCTCGCGCCCTTGCCCTGCGGCTTCGGCGCGGCGCCGCTACCACCCCCACCCCCGCTCGGAGGTCGCGGCCGAGCTGGCGCGGCGATCGGCGGTGGCTTCGGCTTGGGCGGCGCGAAAGCATACCGACCGCCACCTGGCGAGAGCGGCACTTAGCGGGCTCTCCGCGGCGGTGCTGCCGCCCACTTCGCTGGCGGACCCATCTTCTCGCCGCGCACGTAGGCGATCCCGTTCACGATGTGGAGTTCGTTCGTCAACCTCTTGTCGCCCAGCAATTCGTAAGCCGCGCGCTCTGCGGTATCGCCACTCTTGAGCTTATACGGCACGTCGCGGGCCTCGTCGCTTCTGTGGACCGTACTTATAACTCGCCAGAATCGCCCTTAGCGCCGCCACCTTGCGTGACGCGAAGATCGGCACCACCTCGCTCACCCGGATGAAGTCCGCGTGATGCATTAGTTGAACTTTCCAGAGCGGGAGCCTGCCCTTCCAGTTCTTCTCGCGTAGATACACGCGGGGCGCAACGCCGATCGCTTGGCAAGCGTCGAGGGCAGCCCCGATGATGTCGTAATCCGTGTTGGTGATGCTGATCTGCCGCCCCGACCGACCAAGAAACACGCACCCTTCTCCGTCGATCAACGCGCCGAGGTAGGCCGCCGCTTCAGCGAGGCTTCCGAACCTGCTCGCCCTGAGGTTGGGATCCAGCACCACTCGTAGGGACGTTTGCGTTTCCATCTGTCTGCTCGGGCGTATTCTGCGCCGCCAACCGCTGGTAGTAACGCTCGGGCGCCTCTCCGCTGTGGTGGATGTATGCCGCTTCGGTCTTCACCGGCTCACGCCCGAGGTGCTCGCGCGCCCATGGCCGCGCTGCCTGATACGCCTTGACCATGTTCGCAGCGGTGACCTCGGGATGGTGGCGGTCGGGGAGGTCGCCGAAGTGTCTATGCACCTCGGCCGGCGTCTTGTCTTTCAGCATCACGAGTTCCTTCAACGTCGGCGGGCGCCCATGGAAGACGTAGCTCACCAGCGACACGCGATCGAGCGCGTGCTCGAACTCGTCGGGAGCCATGATCGGTACGCCGCCGGGGGCGAACTCGTCCCAAAACATCTTCGCCTCGTGCATCTCCGCATGTCCGCCGAACTTCATCATCGAGGCGAGCTTCACCGCCACCGCGACCTCTTTGATCTTCAACCCGTGCCCGCGCGGGTGGGCCTGTTCATCGAAGTAAGCCTTGGCCGCTTGCGAGTAGTCCTCTGGCATCAACGCGCCTCCGCGCGCGAGCCCATCGGTCGCTGGTTGGCCGTGTGGTGGTCGACCACGTTCTTGATGTCGCGCGGGTCCGCGCCCGCCGGCTCGTTGAAGATGTTCTCCATCGTCGGCTGCACCGCCTTGTAGGCCGCCTGATACTCCTCGTCAGGGATCCCGGTGACCCCGTGCTCGTTGTACCAGTTGGTCACCGCCTGCTGGGACGAGGTGCCAGCGGCGTGCAGCTCCTGCACGATGTTGTCCGTCGCTGGATGGCCGAGCACCTTGGTCGAAACTGAGTCGGCCATCTGGCGCATGTCGTAATACTGGCCCTGGTTCAGCCCGTCGATGTGCGAGGGCATGGCGCGGATGTAGTCGAGCCACTGCGCGGGCGAGCTTCCATGCTGGAGGATGTCGTAAACGTCCTCGGGCGAGGGCGGGCGCCCGAAGAAGGTCTGGAAGTCCGACTTGATGGTTGGATACTCGGAGTCGAGGACCTTGTTCACCGTCGGCATGCCGGTGCCGGCGGCGGTGCCGGCGCCGAGCGAGGAGAACGTGGCGCCGGAGAAGATCGGATCGAGCACGTCGTGCGGGTTCACGTACTTGCCCGATGGGTCCTGCCAGGTCACGATCGTGACTGAGCCCTGTGCCGAGCCGACGTTCTTGCCCGCGATCGCGATCAGGTCGCCCGGATTGACGCGCGCGCCGTTGGTCGCAGCCCCGCTGGCGACGTGGCCGAAGCCCATCTTCCAGCCGTTGTCGAGCGTGACGACGACGTAGTTGCCGTAACCGGGCACGTTGGTTTCGACGCTGACGGTGCCCGCGAACGGGGAGACGATGCGGTCGCCGGCGCGGGTGCCGTAGTCGACGCCATAGTGCTTGTCCCAGCCGAACGACTGCCCGGTCCCGGTCCAGCCGCCAGCAGGCATCGGATCGCCGAAGTTGTAGCCGCTGACGACGCTGGTGCCGAACGGCCGCGGCACTGGAGCGTTGACCGCCTGCGTGGCGCCGGCCAGCCCGGCTTGCTCGCCCGCGTTCAGCGGTACGCCCGCCGCCTGCAGCATGTTCGTGTAGTCGAGGGCGACCGTGGGGTCGTTGCCCTGGCCCATCATCACGGACTGAATCTGGTTCTCGAGGATCGCCAGCGAGGCGACGTTGCCCGAGGAGAGCTGCTGGTGGTTGTTGATGTAGTCGGACTCGATGGTCGGGTCCTGCCAGATTTTCGCGATCAGGTCGCGCTTGGTCGCCGCCGAGATGAGTCCGTACTTGGTCAATCCGAGGCGCGACTGCAGCGCGGTGTTGACCCACTTCACGAAGTCCGGCGGCGGATCCGTGCTGACGTTCGACACCGCGCTTCCGCTCGGCCCTGGCGTCGAGGTCGAGATGGCGCTCGTTGCGGGCGTCGAGGCGAACGGATTCGAGCCTTCTGGCGACGGCTGGACTTGGAAGTCGCTCGGGTCAGTGCTCATCAAACCCACCCCACGCGGTGGGCCAGCACCGTCAGAAGGAACATCAATATCGCTCCGGTCAGCACGCCCAGTCGGAAGTAGTCGCCCTTCATGGTGCCGCAGTGCCTGTGTGCACAATCACCGAACTCCGCCGCTCACGTTCATGCCTCAACGAGACGCGGACTGGAACGGTCGGATCGCCATGAATGACCGTGGCTACCACGAAGATCCCCCAGCCCGGCACGCACCAGGGCGTACCTACGGGCGGAGCCTTGCCTTTCTTAATGGTTGCGTGGATCACGGCAGATCACCATATCGACGGCCCCATTCCTCAAGACCAAGGGTGTCGATCTCCGCTAGGCGCTGCTTCACGCGCAAGTAGCGCAGGCGTTGGTGAAGGCGCACGTTCTCGCGCTCTATGCGATCAACCTTGCGCTGTCGCAGCCACTCCAAGATCATGGCGCGGCTGGCACCTGCTGTTGCTCAACATCCTGCTCCACCTGCTGCGCTGTCTCTCCGCTCGTCGTCAGGTAGCGGTCGGCGGCGGTCGGATTGAAGAAGAGCGCGTACATCAGACCGGCCTCTCCGTAAGTCGACTGCCCGGACTCGAACTCGGTCTTCTTGGCATTCTCGAATTGGGTGATGTCTGGATGGTCGGATACCCACTGCCGCGAGGCGACGCGGTCGTTGTAGACCTGCGACCAGCCCGAGAGCTCGGACTGCAGCGTGCTCACGTCGACACCGTTCTGTGTGCACCAATCCGCCTGCCAGTTGTCGTAAGCGTCGAGCGTCTTATGGTAGAGCTGGAGCATCGGGTACTTGGAATCGTTGGCGCGGAGTTCGGACTGCACCGCCGCGTAGTCTGCGGCCGAATGCGATGAACGCCACTCATGCTGCAGACTGCGCAGCCGATCCGGCTGCAGGACCCCGTTCTTGTCCGTCGCCTGGTCGTACAGCCCCTCCCACGAATTGGTCAGCCCGAGCGGTCCATTGTTGTACTCCGGTGCGTGCATGAAGATCGCCTGCATCTCGGCGGCGTGCTGCATCGACAGTTGGCGGTAGGTCGCCAGCCACTGGTAGGGCGCCATCTGCCCGCCGAGCGTCGCCGTCGAGAGCGCGTTCATGCGCTGCTGGTACTTGTCCTGTATCTCATGCACGGTCTTGTACTGGTCGTCGGTCGGCGATACGCCCTGCGTCTTGCTGGAACGCATGAAGGGCGGGTTGGTGCCCGTCAGCCCGACGAGGAAGGAGCGAGCCGCGTCCTGGCCTAGCTGACCGGGACTGAAGGCGTCGACGACCGCCTTAGGGATGGGCAGGCCGAACGGCCCCTGCACCTCGCCCACGTTGCCCTGCACGACCTGCTGCTGGATCTGCTGCGAGATGTAGCTGAAGGGGGTGAGGTCGCCGCCGGCGGTGAGGAGGTCGGTGAACGGATTGCCGCCGAGCGTGTCCGCGTTGGGGTCGACGTAGCGGATGCCATCCGAGGAGATCGAGCGGTAGAGGTCGACGTTGCCGAGCGCGGCGATCGACTGCATCACCGGCGACGTGCGCGCGGCGAGGAAGGATGAAAAGCCCTGGCGGAAGGTGTCCGGTGTCCAGCCGGGCGATGAGGTTAGCGTCCCCATCAACTGCTCGGTGTCGACCATCTGCCGGGCGAGCGGGTTCTCCCATGTCAGCTTGGCGCCCTTCTTGTCGCGCCCGGTCTTGGGGTCGATCTCGTTCCCTTTCAGCACGGTCGCGTTGAGCATCTCCAATGCCCAGGGCGCCGTGATCTCGATCTTGCCCCAGTTGCCAGGGTCGTTCTGGTAGATCGTGTGCCCGCCGAAGACCATGTTGAGCACGTTGGCGCTCAGTTGCTGGAACATGACCGCCGCCAGCGCCGTTTTGATCTCGTTCTCGACCACGTACTTGATGGTGTCCTTCGACCAGCCGAAGCCCTGGTTCTTGTAATAGCCGGTGAGGAGCTCGCCCCACGTCCGCCACCAGTTGGGCGCGAAGGTCACCGTCTTCAGTGCTGCGTGCAGGTTCGGATTCCAGTCCACCGGGGCGACATGGCCCATCCACGAATTCGCGCGCGCGGTCGCATAACGCGCCGCCTCCTCGCCCCCGAGACGAGAGCCGAGCAGACCGCCGCGCTGCGCCGCCGCCAACTCGATCCACCACATCATGTTCCCGAAGTCAGACACCCACGACCAGAGGTCTGACTGCTTGCCCCACAGGATGTCGCGGATGTTGCCCATCACCTGCTTGGCGCCCGAGGACGCCTTGGCGATCTCAGAGGAGTTCGCCATGTCGCGCACGAGCGGAATGCGTCCGATGTCGGAGTCGCCGAACAAGTCACCCGCCTTGGCGAGATAGCTGTCCGCCCAGCCGCCAGCGTACTTGCCGACGTGCGGGTTGGGCGGCACGAGGCCGTAGCGCCGCGGGATCATGCGCATCTCGTTGTGGCCGATCTGCGTCACCCCTCGCAGGCCGATCTGGCTCAGTCCGCCCTTCTGCATCAGGCCGGCGGCAAACCAGCGCGACACCTCGAGCGGATGCGACGCGAAGGCGACGCCGAGGCGCGCGGCCATGTTCATGCCGTGAATGCGCGGCGAGTACATGATCATCGTCACGGCTTGGTTCTCGAGGTCGGCGAGTTTCTGGAATTGACCCAGGCTTTTGGCTTTGGTCGCGTCCTCGAGCAACTTCCCGTACTGCGCGTCGACCATGACGTGCCCGAAGCCGGCCACGTTGAGCGAGCGGTAGCCCTGCAAGCGCGCGAGGTCGCGCGCCCGGTCGTTGGTCGGCGCCTCGATCGCCAACGCCTTGCCGTTCTTGCCGGTCGCGTTGAGGAGGTCGGTGATGGCTTTGCGCGATGTGATCGCGCGCAGCTGGCTACCGAGCTTGCTGATGCCGTCGAAGGGGTTCTCGGAGAACTCGGGGAGGAGGCGCGTGGCGTATTCGTCAGCCTGGGCGCGCACTGCCTCCGGTGCGTCTTTCGCCGCTGCCTGCAGCTGCTCGATGAGCTTGTGGTCGGAGGCAGGGATGCCCGCGCCCGTCTCGGCCGCGATCTCATGCCAGGGGGTGCCGTTGAGGATCGCCTGCGTCACGTAGTCGCGCTGGCGGTAGACGGCAGCGTTGGCGTCCTGCACCGTCTTGTACGCCTGCTCGATCTGCATCCGGCTCTCGGTCAAGAGATCGACCGTGCGCACGGTGAGGGCGCGATGGACGGTGGGTTCTGCGGTCAGTGGGCGCGGTGCGCGCCGCAGCGGGCGGACGCCGCTGGCGTCCTTGACGACCAGCCCGACGCGCGGCCAGTAGTTGTGGACGCGCGCGATCAGGCCCTCTGCCTCGGCTGCCATGCCGACGCCGGCGGCGACCAGCCGCAGCGAATCGCGCACGTACTTCATCTCCGCCGAGAGCGACTGATAGGCGACCTCCTGCTCGCGACCGCTCGATTCCAGAGCTCGGCTCAAGAGGTCTTGCTCGCTCGAATCGGTGGCTGCTTTGCCCGCCACGTCCTTGAGGTGCTGCGTCCACATGTCCTGCACCAGCTTGTCCGTGGTCTGCATGCCGAGCAGGGAGCGGAAGCGCGACACCGCCGGGTCGACGTCGTGGCCGGCAGTGCCGAGGTGGGCCTGGTTGATCATGTGGGCTGACCACTGGAAGCCGTCGCGGACCTTGTTCTGAATCGCCACCGGCAGCATGCTCATGTGGTGGCGAGGATCGACGAGCGCGGCCTCCGCGGGGGCGACGTGAACGAGGTCGTAGGGCATGCGATAGAGCTTCGTCCACGCCTTTTGCAGCGCCCGCGGCGACATTCCGTCGCGGATCATCTGCGGGATCACCTTGTCGACGTCAGCGCTGCCGTAGCGCTGGATCAGGGTGCGTCCGAAGGCGAGTTCCTGCTCTTTGGTCAGCGCTTTCTCGCCGGCCTCCCAGGCTTTGGCGATGACCTCGTTCTTCGGCCCCATCGCGCCCTGCTGGAGCACGTCCTGCAACATCTTCTCGCGGTCCTGGATGCCGGTCTTGTTGGCGTCCTGTGCCATCCGCGCTGCGCTCAACTTCTGAATCAGCTTCATCGCCCCCGGCGCCACCTTCTCCACTTGCGCGGCGACCGGCGCCGGCAGCTTGCCGCCGAAGATGATCGCCGGCAGGATCGCCCACGCGAGATCAGTCGGTGAGTGGCGATCTTGGAAGATGGCGTTGAGCGCGCCTGGCGCGAGAAACTTCGCCACCAGCGCGGCGCCGCGCATGCCGGGTCCGGCGAACATGAGGTTCATCGGGTCGGCGCCGGCCGTCAGCCCGAATCCAGCCGCGCCGGCGGTGAAGCCCTCCTCGTCCGTGCCGAAGACCTTGGCTCCGAGCTGCGTGCCCGGTTGCTCGGCGACCACGTTGCGCATCAGCCAGCCGACGGCGTTGTCCTGATGCCAAACGTCGTGGACGCTGGTCTGGATTGCGTTGGGGTCGAGGAAGGCGCCGTAGAAGGCGTTGTAGACGTGCTTGCCGAGGAAGAACGTCTCCACCGGCGACTCCAAAGCGTGCTTCCACCAGTCCTGTCCGTGCGCTGGGTTGAGTCCGATCGCGTTGTCGGCCTCGGTCTGGTAGCCCTGCAAGCCGCCGAGCACCGGCGTGCTAGGGTCGATGGCTTGACCGCCCGCGCCCGCCTGCTGCTGTTTGTCGTCGGGTTTGTCCTCGGGTTTGCTGTCGGGCTCGCTGCCCGGTGACATCCCCTTGCCAGCAGGCTTTGGACCTCCGCTCGGCAACTTGGTGCGGTTGACGGTCGCTGCCTGCGCGCCGGCCATCTGCTTCTTGGTCAGCGGGGTCGTGGACTGAGTAGAGGGATCGCCGAGGTTGGGGTTCTTGTCCTCCGTGTCGAAGGGCACTAGATCACCCGAACGGCGTCATCCGGCCACTTGTCCTCAGCCATCGCGCGCACCTTTGCCTTGGGGTCGAGCGCCTGCAGAACCGGAACCACGCGCGCGTGATCCTTGAAATCGGAGATGAGCGCTTCGATGTGCTGGCCGGTGCCCTGCTGGGCGACCTCGCCGATGAGAGCGACCGTGCCCTTTAGCTTGTCGGCGACTGGCTCGAGCGCTTTCTTGACGGCGTCGAGCGTGACGCCCTTGGGAACACCGGAGGCGAGCTGCGACTGCTGCGCTCCGAGGTCGTACGGACGCGCCATCGTCGTCGGCGACTGCGGCATTGGTGGAGCACCCTGCTGGCTGCCACTTGGAGGTGCGCCGCCTGGTGCCCCACCACCGCCGGGAGCGCCACCACCGGGAGGCGCTCCGCCCTGCATCTGCTGCTGCATCTGCATCTCGCGCTCTTTGTCTCGTCGCACCCGCTCGGCCATCCCTGGCGGGTCCTCCTCGCCGAATATCTCGATCGCGCGCTCGGTATCGATGATGCCGGCAGCCTTGGCCTCGTAGGCCATCGCCGTTTTCTGCTGCTGATTCATGCCAATCACGGTGTCCCAGCGGACTTCGTTGCGATACCAGCCGGCGATGTCCTTCTGCGGGTCGAACTTCTCGAGGAAGGCGACTTTGGCGCCCTTTTCGGTCTTGAAACCGAAGATGTCGAAGGTGTGATTGCCGAGATAGGGGGCGGTTTCCTGCATTTCGAGGCTCATCGAGTTCATGCGCCTGATCGCAGTCGCCAATTTCTGCTGCTTGAGTTCGAATCTGGTCGCCTGCGGACCCTGCAAGGCGTGCGCAGCGCGCCCGGTCGGGATTGAGGAGTGCAGTTTGCCCTCCTGGCGGACCTCCGAGGTCCCGGTTTCGCTGTAAATCTCCTGCGTGGTCGCGCCGAGGCCCATCTGGATGGCCGCGAGGTCGCCCTTGGGCTGCTCGAAGGTGAATCCACCCTTCTCGCCGACGGTGATCGGCGACATTCCCGGCCCCCAGGGCGGCAATCCGTCGGTGCCGAGGTTGGTCGGCTCCTTCACGACGGGCACCGGAGAGGTCATGAACGCGGCCACGTCGAGGAATACGGTCATCAGGTAGTCATGGGCATCCTGCGGCATCAGCGATTGGCTGATGTCCGACTGTGCGAAGCGCCCGTTCTTCTTGTTGAAGACCCATACGGCAGGGCAGAAGGTGAGGTTCCAGGGCGTATGGTGCACGATCGTCGCCCGGTTCTCTCGGCCGGCGATCACCGTGCGCTGGTACTGCGAGATGTAGATCGTGATCGGGACCGGCTCGTCCTTGTTGGGATCGACGATCTCGGTGCCGAAGCGAGCCCTGGCCTCGTAGGGGTCGACGACCTCGCGCAAGATCACGTCGAGAATGTCGTAGCGCTTGTGGCCGAGCTTGAAGGCAGGGTAGGCGCAGCGCGGATCAACCGTCTGCCAGACCACGCGGCGGAAGGAAGGGTCGTGCTTGTCGGTGCCGACGTCGAGCATGTACATGGCGTCGCCGAGGCAGGGTATGAACCAGCCCACCTCCTCCTGCTGATCGTCCATGTTCGAGAGCTCGTGCGTCGAGATCAGGTACTTGGTCTCCTTCTCGGCCTTGTTGATGCCTTGCTCTGAGGAGTCGGGCGCGGTGACGCGACTGTTGGGCATGCGTCCGAGCAGCGCGGTGGCGTCGTCGACGACCGGCATCAGGATGTTGGAGCGGTACTCGGTCTGGCTGGGGCCGCTGTTCTCGAGGTCTCGGAGCAGCGGGCGCCCCTGCGGGTTCATCGCCCGCACCGAGGGCGAGCCGTAGCCAGCCTGCTCGCCGAAGTAGTAGTCGCTGTAGACCTCATACGCCTCGTCGCGGTAGCGCAGTGCGCGCATGCGGCGATCGGCGATTTCGAGGATCTCCTTGACGTTGAGGCTCTTGTCGAGGAAGGGGGCGTCGTCTAGCTGCGCCACCGCGTCGCCCCCAGGTGCGTGCGGGAGCGGAACATGCCTGGCCGTCGATTCACGAAGCGGCGCGAGTCCTGGAAGGGATCACCCACCTGCATGGTCTTGACCTGCTTCCAGAGCCAGCGGACCACGAACCAAACGCTTGCCGCGATGTGATCGTGCTCGCGCTCGGAGCCGTGCTGACCGAGGTCGCGGACCTCGGTGAGAAATGTCTCGATGCCTTCGGAAGTGATCTGTGACTCGGGCACGCCAAGGCGGTGTTGTGTGACGAGCGTGCGGATCACTGTCAGGCCCATATCCTCGGCGAACTTGGCGCCCTCGGAAGTGTAGAACGGAACGAGGCGGATTTCCGGTCGCACATTGCGGAACCAGTCCTTGTAGGTGCCGCCCTGCTGCGCGTTCGACTCGTAGACCAGCCGGCAGGGTCGGCCCTCGTTCTGGCCCTTCTCCGTCTCCGGGTACTTCCAGCAGAGGTCGGCGGCGAAGTTGGAGTGCTCGAACAGCCCGCCCTCGTGGCGATGCGCCTCAAGCAGCTGCACCTCGGGTAGGTTGTCGTCCTTCGGCCAGCGCAGGCGCACGACCGAGATGCCCGCGTAGTCCTCGCCCACGCCGGCGGCGGGGTCGAGTGAGGCGACGGTGATCCATGAGTCATCGCCTTTGAAGCTCGCTTCCTCGACGAGCTTCGCCATCTGCTCACTGGATAGCCGCGCGGGGTCGCCGCCAGTCGGGTCGAGGAGGTAGGCGAGGAAGAACTGCAGCTTGGTCATGCCCTTGCCGAGCAGCGGGTCCTGCTTAGTGATCTTCATCCGCTTGCGCGGCCAGGTGAAGACGTGGTCGGGGATCAGCTTCGCCCGCTCCTCCCACGGTGTCTTCTGGTTCGACTGCGTGCCGTCGGCGAGCTTCATGTGGGTGTAGCCACCGAAGCGCTGCCACGGAATCGTGTAGGCGGGCACGGTGATGACCTCGTAGTCGGGGTCCTCGTTGGGCAGTTTGATGTAGATGGAGTCGACGTCGTAGGGGGTGCCCGCCCAGCAGAGGAGAGGACGCTTCGATTCGGCGAGGTCCTCCCAGGTGCGGATCGCTTCGAGCTTGACGAAGTCGTAGAGCTCCTTGCGCACGCTCGCGCGGAGGCGCGCGTCCTTGCCCTCGATGTCGTCGCCGAGCAACTTGCCGCGGCGCTGGCGGACGTCGCCGGCGCTGATCGAAGCCGCGTACATGGAAGGATCGGGGCGGTTGGATGAGCGCCCGGCGACGGTGAATTCCCGACGTGACCAGGTGACCATGCTGCCGTACTTCGGACGCGCCGGTTTCTTGAGCCAGGGGAAGTCGTCGGTGAGCAGTGCGTTCGTCTCCAGCTCGCGCTCGAGTTGCTGGATGCGTCTCTTGGAGTCATCGAAGTTGTCACAGACGAGAATGTGCGCTTCGTCCGGCCCGGCCGCGAGGCTGAGGATGGGGAAGAAGAAGGTGATCGTCTTCGACTTGCCGCCATCAGTGAACCAGCGAAAGACGAGGTGACCTCCCTTGAGCATGCGCTCAAGCGCGTAGGTGACGTGAGGTAGGTGGCCGATCTCGCGGCCGAGCAGCGCCGAGTGGATGCGCTTCTCGGGGAACGCCTCGTTGGGGAAGTCGAAATACTTCTTCAGGAAGCCGGGGATGTCGGCGGTGACACGCTCCATGTAGCGATCGCTGTGGAGGACGCGTTCGCTGATCGGAGCCGGGAACTCTACGTCGTCGAGGAGGCTCACTACTTGCGCTTGCGTCGAGCGTGCGTCTGCACCATGCGCTTCATCTCGGTCGCGGTGCCACCGACGCCCTTGCTGTGGGCGCCGACCTTCATCGCCTTGTTGACGTCGCCGACGGTGATCGAGTCAGCGTTGCCATGGCGATTCGCTGGTTCTCCGCAGCCGCAGTGAACGCACAACTACGGAGGCTCCCAGTCGTCAGAGTCGCACTCGCAGAAGCAGACCTGGCGCGACTCGCCGCGGCAGTGGATCCCGATCTCGCACATCGAGCAGCGCTTCACTTGCGCTTGCGCTTCTCGCGGCGCTTAGACTCGAACGCGATCGCGATCTTCTGTGCGCGCGGGCGGTGGGCCACGCTCGCTCGTCCTTCGCGCTCGGCGTGGTAGAGCTCGCGGATCCGGTCGCCGACGCTACCTCGCAGCGGCACGATCGACCTCCACCAGCGGATCCGGCGCCAGACGGCGCTTGACCAGCAGCATGGCGATGAAGACCGCGAGCAGGAGCCAAGGCTTCATTGAAGTTCGTCCTCAGTCCATGTGAAGCCACCGCCCTGAAAGTCGCCCTGCGTGCCTGTTGGAAACATCGTTGGCCTCAACAGGCTTTCCAACAGCACGTCGCTGATGTCGGCACGCCGGAAGCGCAGCTCCTCCTCTGTCGACGGGGGCAGCTGCCGTGCCGCCCAGCGACGCAGCCAGCGCGGAGACTCCAGCCGAAACATGAAGCCTGAGCCGCGGATGTCGCCGTCTTGGTCAATGTCGATGCCGCGCTCGAAAGTCCACGCGCCCCACTGCAGCCAACGACACCACTCAAGAAACCGCTGCTTCACGCGTCCTCCCGCCAGGTGGCGCCGACGAAAATCAAAAAGATGCCGACGAAGAAGACGAATTCGAGCAGGGGCACGATCGCGCCCATTATGCCCCCGGCCGTGGTACCTTGCTCTAGTCACCGCAATCTCCCAAGAACGCAGTGACGAGGCCGCTGTTGCGAGTCCGAGGTCGACTAAGGGCTGGCTCGGCGGCTTTTTCCTTTAGCGCCAAAAAAAGTGACCGCCGAGGAGCCCGATCACAAAGGCGACCACGAAGGCGAAGCGGGGATGGTCGGCGACGCCGAGGCGAGCGAACCAGGTGATCGGCGGCCGACTCGTGAGCAGCGTCCAGGCTTCGTAGATCGCCAGCGCGCAGAGCACGGCGAGGAGCAGGGCGACGAGGATGAAGAGAGCGCCGCCGCCGGCCTGCTCGCTCAGGCGACTATGGCCTCCATCTTTGCGGGGCGAGGCGGTCCCAGATCGGTGCGGCGATCAAAGGCGTCGGCGAGGCCGCGGGCGAACTCGGCGCGGAGGGCAATCCGCGCAGCAACCTCATCCGGGAGGTAGCGAGGACCGAAGACCTCGAGGAGGAGGTAGTCAAGCTGGGAGCGCCTGATTTTCTGCCGCGGCTGCCGTCGTCGCACGTCTTCACCTCGCTCGGCAGTATGGCCTTGACAACGCTTGATGGCAAGCGCATCATCCCGCCTTGTGTGGACGACTTCACTGAATTTTGCTAAAGTGACCCGCGAAGGGTCCACACAACCCGACCGTGCACAGCACCGCCGTTCGTCTCTTCGGAGTTGGATGGCGGTGTTGTTTGTTTTCTGGCGCTGGCTGACCTGCGGCCATGGGCGCCATCGTTGGCAACTTAATTCCGGCATCGACCTTGCGTCGCCTGACGGCTGGAACGTCTTCGTGATTGTTGCCCGTCACTGCTCGCGCTGTGGCACCACCGAGGTGCTGGAGTGACGCTCCCTCTCGACTTCCAGCGCTTCCCTGGCGATGGCCTCTATGTGGAGAAGGCTGTGGAAGGTGGGGAAAAGTCTGCTTGGCGCCTCCTCCGCCGGCGCATCGTGCAGGACGGCGAGCGCACCTACACTGCCTACTCGGCTGACGAGTTCATCGAGATCGACTCCCTCGCCCACCACGGTCGCCCTGGTAGGCCGTACTAAAGCATTGGAAAACCGAGAATTGGTGCGGGCGTGAGGACGGTCGGCATCACCCTGGACCTAACCGAGTACGACCAGTTCCAGGCTGTGCGCGCTCCGGCGCCAGGCGATCTTGTTGCTTCGCTACTGCGGGACGGTACGTACGGCGCCACTTACCAGATTATTCAAGCGCGCGAGGTGAGGCGTCACAATCGGCACGCTCCACCGCGCTTTTCTTTGCGCTGTCTGCGCGTGACTCTACCTGGGCTTCAAGATCGCTGGCTGATCGACTGGCGCTTTCAGTGGTATCCACGGCGGAGCTCTCATGGTCGGCCGGTCAGGCCGTACTGATGGCAGCGCTGCGTCCTGTCCGTGGTTACGGTCGTGCGTCCGGTGCTGACGAAACCGCGCACGTGAAGCTACATTTCATGCCCGCACCCGACCCCCAACCTAAGTGCCCTACTTGCGGTCAGTTGTTGGTCAAGCGCTGCGGTCGCCATGGCCACTTCTACGGTTGCGCTGGATACCCACGTTGTCGCGTCACCTTCCCCGTCACTCTCATCCAGGAATCCATCCGTCGGCAAAAGGAAAAGCGAGCGTCAGTCGGCAGGTAGAAGGGGCGCGGACCGGGTAAAACACAGGCTGGTCAACGCGAGCACCGAACTGGGCCGAGCGTCATCGTGATTGGAGCGCGTGACGTACCCCCAAACCCCCGTTATGTGCAGATTTACCTCGGAGCGTAGCGACCCTTGGTGGTGAGGGAGAGGCTCATCCGCCCGTCACGGACCACGCTCGGCAGTCGCTTCTCCCCCCGTGCAGCCTTTACCAGGGCGCTCTGGTGCCGTCACCTTACCATCATGCGGATCTCCGGGCGGTGTGCGTGCTCCAGTCCACACTACTCACAGTCCCAGGAAAAACCCCCGCAGTCGCCTCCCCGGACGCCTACAGACGCCCGCGCAGATGGGCGCCCGCGCACGCGAGCACGAGGTGATGTGAAGCCTGACGAGAGGGTGGCTCAGCGTCACTCGGAGCCACCACACGCAGCTACGCGCACGAAGCCTGGAGAGGAGGGGACAGTCGAGTGGGGAGTATGACGCTGGTGGTGACGTGCTGGGGAGACGAAAGAGGAGGCATGGAGAGGTGAGGGTGCTGGCGTCATGGGGTTGTCATACGTCGGCTACAGAAGAGAAGTAAGCGACGCTGCGCAAATCATGGGTTGACAAGCATAACGCGATGTGATACATAAGCGTGGGAGATTGCGTGACGGTGGTGCGTGACACTCGCGCCCGCGTGACTCTCTAAGGAGTCGAGACGATGGCCGAGACCTTGACGATCAACCTCGGCGGCTACGGGCACACGTTCACGCTGCGTCACGCTGGGCCGTGGGGCTGCGATCCCTGTTGGGATTGCCAGACGCGGTCGCGTGACGGTGAAGTGATTTGGATGGACCGCTACGGCGATCTCTTCTGCGACGAATGCGCTCGCGACCGTGCGTTCACGGCCGAGCGCGAACCTGCGCCGCGATACCCGGAGGCGAGTGCGTGAGCGTCGACCTACTCGCGGACGTGGCGGCCGAGCTCGACTACACCGAAAGGATGCGTCATGCCTCGCGCGCGGTCGAGCGTGACTCTCTCGACTGGCTGGAGTGTCGGCGTGCGGTGCTCGCCTATGGCGGCATCAGGCCGTCGCGCGACTGGCCGCGTGACTACGTACCCGGCGACCTCTACCGGGTGACGGGCAAGGCGCCCGACCTCGTTGCCGCAGAGGCGATGCATCCGGCGCCGTGGGGCGACAATGGCGACGACCGCGCCATGCTCGCTTACCTGCAGCGCTCGTACGTGGCATGGCAGCGCTTCAACGATGAGGCGCCGCACCGAGCCCCGAAGCCGGCGCCGGCGCGCGTGCTCAAGCCTGGCGAGCGCTCCTATGCTGCGCTCGTGGCCGAGCTCCAGCGCAAGCACGGCGCCGACGTCGACCTCTCGGGCCTGCGCTCCGAGTATCTGCAGGCTTACGAGACTGGCGACCGCGTGACTGTCGAGCGTGAGGGGCGCGAGTATCGCGGGACCATCGGCGCCACGCGAGGACCGCGGCCGCGCTTCGTGTTGCTCCTGAGCATGGACCTATGAAGCGCACGAACTGGCAGACGGCGTACGCGTACGGACAGCCCGAGGAGCTCGACCCCGCGCGTCTGCGGTGGCTTTGCGGTTGCGGACAGTCGCGCCCGTTCACCGAGAGCAAGGCGTACCCGATCTGTGACTGTGGACAACGCATGCGGATACTCGACGAGCCGACCCTGAGATACGCCCGCTAGGGCAGCGACGCGGCGCCAACCGCGCACCATTGGGAGATCGCGAAGTGAGCGTTTACCAAGGAGCGACAAGGATCCAGGACAAGGCCGGGCGCGGCCTGCACGTGTACCAGCTGACCACGCTCGAGCGCAGCGTCTGCGGTGAGCGGCTAGGCTGGGCGCTCGTGGCAGCGCGCGACACTGACGGCGCCATGCGGCGAGCTCGGGCGCTGTGGCCGGGCGTGGTTGTGCTCGGCGTCTGCAAGGGGGTGCCAGCATGAGCGAGAGATACACGAAGCGTGACGCCTACATGGCGTTCGCGCGGCTCGCCTCGGCGCTCGGCAAGACCTGGAGCGACCCGAGAGGGAATCTCTGGAAGGGGTCGGCGTACAAGCCCGCCGCTGTGACGAGCGATTACGACCCCACGAAACAAGCGGAACTGTGGACTTCGGTTTATGAGGGCGCACGCGTGCGCAACTTGGCGGCGGTCGGCGCGTGGTCACTGGACCACAACTCCGTTTACGGCGGCTTCGTGATCCACGAAATGATGAATGTCGGCGGCGGTGTGTCGGAGCCGTTCGGATCCATGCGCCGCAACGCGCGCGAGTTCTGTGACGCCGTGTACTTCGCCGAGAATGCGCTCCGCGCTGCCAACGACAACCTGCCGCAGCGCTTCCGCCACGAGGTGGCGAAGTGAAGTCTCTCGAGCGCTGGGAGGATCACCTTAGAGGCTGCGCGACGTGCGCAACCTCAATTGGCCCAGAGCGGTTGTGCGACGACGGACGAGTGCTGTACCGCAAGGTGTATCGCGCATTGACGCGCGACCGAGGCGCCAATTTCGAGGCGCACAGGAGCCACCGATGAGCGAGCAAGACGCCGACCGGCTGCGCGACGCCATCCAGTACGATCAGACCTCGTGTCGCTGCGGGCACCTGCTCGCAGCGTGCGCAGATTGCCGAGACTGGCTGACCGAGCACAGCGCGCGCATCGCCGTGCAAATGCATGCGTGGTTCGTGGTCGCCGTGATGCAGCAGCGCAAGTACAAGTGGGTTTGGGGCGCTGACTCTGCCGAGGCTGACGATCTCGCGTACTACTTGGCGCGCCGATGAGCGAGCGCGGCAGTAACCCAAGCGACTTCTCGGCGGTTCGGAGTCGTCGTGGCGTTTGGCATGGCGCGGTCGAGTACGAGCGTGATGGGTATGGCGGCTACTTTTGGGGCGAGGAAGGACTGACGTGGTGTGGCGCTCGACTTGTTGACCCTGAGTACGACGATCACAAATTGACATGTAAGCGCTGCATCCACATGAACGGAACCGATGAGGTTCAGCGATGAGCCACGACGAACACGGAGGCGTCGACGAACGCGAGCACGGTCCTGAGTGGTGGGCGATGTCGCGCGAGTTCTTCTGCGACTACTGTGGGCACAGCGCCTATCGCCACCGCGAGCGCCTGAGCGACGCCGACCTTGCGCCGTGCGGTGAGTGCGCCTGCGAAGACTTCGCCAGCGAAGAGGCAAATGATCCATCTTGACAACGCAATTAAAAGGTTGCAGGCTTACCGCTCAAGGGAGATTGCATGACTGACACCACGACCGCTCTAGCCGTCCGTCGACCTGCACCTATCAGCGGCTACCAACCCCCGCCGAGCGAGGACGAGTTCCGCGGCATGATCTACATGGCGAAGCAGCTATCAGAGGTGCAAGGTTTCGTGCCGGCGCACTTCTTCAAGCAGCCGAACAAGATCCTCGCCGCCATGCTCTACGGGCGCGACCTCGGCATCACGCCGACCAACGCCATGCAGCACATCATCGTGATCGAGGGCAAAGCGACCGCCGACGCGCAACTCATGGGCATGCTCGTCCGCCGCGCCGGGCATCGCCTCGAGGACAAGACGACCGCCGAGTCGTCGACCGTGACCATCACGCGCGGTGACGACGGCACCTCGCATGTCTTCACGTTCACAATGCAAGACGCGCGGCGAGCTGGGCTCGTGCGCCAAGGCTCCGCCTGGGAGAAGTACCCGCAAGCGATGCTCTTTGCTCGAGCGCTCACCGGTTGCGCCCGCAAGGGGGCACAAGACGCGCTCATGGGCGTCGCTTACACGCCGGAGGAGCTCGGCATGGAAGTCGTGCCCGATGGCGGATTCACAGGTGAGATCCCGATCGATCAAGCGGCACCGGAAACGGTGAACGCGCTGCAGGGGGCGCAGGTGGCGAGTGAAGGGGGTTCACAGCCTGCGTCTCCTGCCGCGGGTCCGACACCCATGGCTGCGGTAGTGACACCTCCCGCGCCGAGCGTCAATCAAGGGCGCTCTGTCGGACCCACGCCTGGGGGGGAGGTGACGGACACGGCGCCCGCCAACCCCGCGCCTCCTCCGCAGACGGCTGCGGTGATGCCGCTGAGCGGACCTGCCTTGGCCCGCAGGATGGGCGCAGGGCGCTCGATCGGGCCGGCGCCCAAGCGCACCAACGTGGTCACGGTCGAGCAAGGGGCTACGAAGCCCGCCACGCCGCCCGAGGTGCCCATTCAGCCGTTCGTGCCGCCCGACATCCCAGCAAGTCAGCAAGCTCCGCCCGCGCTCACCGACGAGGCCGATCTGCCGGAGCCGGTCGACCCCGGCAAGCAGGTTTATCTCGACCAGCTGCGCGGCGACCTCCGCGTGCAGACTGCGGCGTTGTTCCGCGTCAACGTGCTCCTCGACAACGTCAAGCGCGGACTCGAGGGCAAGGAACCCAACGAGGTCCCGCCGGCGACGCCGAGTGAAGCCAGCGACGCCGCGCTCGCTGGGCGCATCGACCAAGACTTCCCTGGCCGCAAGCTTCACAACCTCGGCGAGGGCGAGCTGGCGGCACTGACGGAGCGCTTCGAGGCCAACCTCGCTCGCAAGCGCACGGTGTTGAAGGAACGAGGGATTTCCGAGGAGTAAGGCGATGAGCGTAGAGACGTTGAAGCAAGACCTGGTGCGCGTGCTCGACGAGCATTGGCGTGGAGTACACGAGCTTCACGATCACGGAGTCGAAGAAGCGCCGCCACGGGCAGATCCAATTCGAGGAGACGCTCGATGGTGACAAGCAGGAGCGCTTGAAGATGTCCACGGAGAAGGCGTAGGCGTGCCTGCGAAGAAGAAGCGCAAGCGCAAGGACGAGATCCCGCTGACGATCACGACCTCGCGCTCGTTCACGATCTCACTCGGCATTGCCTATTGGGATCAACTCGTCAAGGCTGCGAACGAGATCGTGGCGGTCGCCGAGCAGGGCCTCAATGGAGCGTCGATTCCCGACAACGCCGACGTGACATTCCAGGGTGAAGCAATCTGCGTCGATTGGAACGAGTGAGCGAGATCACCCGGACGGATTGGTCGGCGCTGCCGGCGGGCTACCTCAGCCCGTCGCAGTGCTGGTCGTGGCTTTCCTGTGGTGCGTGCTACGAGGCTGAGAGAATCCTGCGCATCCCCAAGCCGATCTCAGTGGATCTCCTCGTCGGGCGCTTCACGCATGCGGCGGTCGCGCATCAGCGCATGAGCATGAACGACCTCCACGACGTGCCAAGGGAGAACGCTTCGCTTGAGCCCTACCTCGAGGCAGGCGCGCAGGCGTTCGACGAGGTGTTCGCGCGCCAGGTGGACGTCGACAAAACTGGCGAGGAGACTCCGATCGAGATCGAGCTCACCAAGAAGTTCGGCGACGTCGGCGAGGCCAAGGATGCGGCCGTGCGCCTGACTCGCTACGTGCTCCCCCTCATTGCCAAGTACGACCGAGCGGCAGGTGTCATCGCGGCTGAGGCGCGCGTGCGCCACCTCGGCCCCTCGTTCCTCGGCTACCCCGATCTCGCCATCAAGCTGAGCGCCGAGGAGCGCGCAGACGCCGAGGAGGAGGCCGAGGAGCAGTTCGTCGAAGGCGTCAAGCCGGTCTTCCCCTTTCCCTTCAAGGCCATCCTCGACGTCGTCTACGCGAATGGCTGGATGAAGGATCTCAAGACCGCTTCCAAGCTCGGCTCACCGGACATGCTCGCGAGCCTGCAGCTGCTCACCTATGACCTCCCGTTCTGGATGGCCGGGGAGCGCCACAGGCTCGCGTGGGATGTCGCGCTGAAAACCAAGAATCCCGATTTTGCGACCTACTACGTGAACGACACCGGCGACGTGACGGACGAGCAGTACGAGTTCGCGCGCTACACCACGATGCGGGTGGCCGACCAAATTTGCGCCGGCAACTTCCCGGTCAACGTGGGTGGGGCGCCTTGGAGTCACAAGTACGTGCACGACCTACCCACGGGGACTCGAGCGGCGATGGAAGACTGGGCGGTGTCTGCATGATGTTCGGTGACGGCACCTGCGCGCGACCTGACTGCCCACTCCCCACGCAAGAGGGGCATCTGATGTGCGCCAAACATTGGTGGCTGGTTCCGCGCCCGCTGCGGACGAAGGTCTGGCTCGCCTACCGCGCCTGGACGCGCGGACGCGGCGACCTCGAAACGCTGCGCAGCGCCCAGCAGGAGGCCGTCGATGTCGTGGTCACGAGGAGCACCGCGTGAACGAACTACTGCGCGAGCACGTCACCCGCGTCGGGTTCGACCTTTCGCTCGGCCACACCCACATCGCCGCGCTCGTCGAACTCGATCTGTCGCGCCGTTACCACGAGCACGTACGCATTCCACGTACACACCGACTGTCGCGAGCCCATTCCCTGTTCAGCCATGCGACTAGTGGCCTTGTCGAACGCGGTCTGGTCGTGCACCACTACAACGAGAAGGCGGCGAGGGCGACGACCTTCGGAAAAGGGCCG
>WNGL01006321.1_pt1 | contig 24213 bp, 25 predicted proteins | sample 5400591 | NCBI WGS metagenome assembly WNGL01 (sample SAMN13153377, study PRJNA577476) | soil metagenome | isolation source: 80 cm soil or saprolite under Garry oak tree replicate 1 | place: USA:California | collected 2016-06-15 | reverse complement strand
GGCGAGGCCTTCACTCCCGCAGGCGGCGATCTCGCGCGCCACGTCCCGCGCCGCGGGCTCGGCCACGTCCAGCACGGCGACACGCCCGGCCGCGCGGGCGAAACGCAGCGCGATCGCCCGGCCGATGCCCGATCCGCCACCCGTTACGAGCGCGACCTTGTGCTCGATCTCTTTCACAGGTCGTACACGCGCGCCGCGTTGTCACCGTAGAACCGGCTTCGCTCGCTGGCGCTCCATCCGCGCGTGAACCGCTCCGTGAAGCCGTACCACCTCCCGTAATCTCCCGCCAGCGTCAGGACGGGCCAGTCACTGCCGTACAGCACGCACTCGTGACCGAAGCATTCGACCACCCGCGCGGCGTAGGGGACCAGATCCTCCGGGCACCACGCTTCGGAAGCCTCGGTGAGCAGGCCCGACAGCTTGCACCACACGTTCGACCACCCGCGCGGCGTAGGGGACCAGATCCTCCGGGCACCACGCTTCGGAAGCCTCGGTGAGCAGGCCCGACAGCTTGCACCACACGTTCTCGTGGGCCGCCAGACCCGCGATATTCTTGCTCCAGGGCTCCAGGGCGCGTTGCCGGATGGCCGGCTTGCCGCAATGATCGAGCACGAAGCGCGTACCGGGGCAGTCGCGCACGAGGCCTATGACCTCGGGCAACTGGTCGTGCGTCGCGCACACATCGAAGACCAGCCCCCGCCGGCCCACCTCCCGCACGCCCTCTACGAACGAGCGCTGCCGGCAGAATCCGGCGGGCTGCCCCTGGATATTCTGGCGGATGCCTTTCACCCTGGGCGAGCGGGACAACGCATCCAGCGTAGTCCCGAGTCCCGAGCCCCGAGCCCCGAGGCCCTGCGCCAGATCGACAAACGCGACGATGCCCGCGACCCCCGGCTCCGCCTGCGCCAGCCGTTCCACCAGCTCTACCTCCCGCTGTGCCTCGTCCGGCCGGCAGTTGGCTTCCACGAACACCATACGGCCGATCGGGACCTGTCCCGTGGCCGCCGCATAGTCCCGCGGGAGAAACGCCCGCTGGAGCGACGGCACGCCTTCGAGCCACGCGTAGTGCAGCTCGGCGGGGTCCCAGAAGTGGACGTGGGAATCCACAATCGAACGCGGAACGCGGAAGGCGGAACGCGGAGCAGGCGGGCCGACCTCAGAACGGGCTGTTCCGCGTTCCGCGTTTCGCGTTCCGCGTTTCGTACGTACCGCACTCACGACGCCGCCCATCCCGCCCTTACCCGATCGAGCGCCACCGCCAGCACGATGATCGCACCGATGATGATCTCCTGGATGTAGTTGGGCCATCCCATCTGCTGGCAGCCGTTGCGCAGGAACGCCATGATGAGCGCGCCCACCACCGAGCCGGACACGCTCCCCTCGCCGCCCAGCAAGCTGCCGCCCCCGATCACCACCGCGGCGATGACGTCGAGCTCCGTCCCGATCGCCACCGTGGGATCCCCCTGGCGCAGCCGGGACAGCTGCATCACGCCGGCAAGTCCGAAGAACACGCCCGCGGAACTGTAAATCGCCAGCTTGAGCCGGTCGATCGCGATGCCGCAGGCGCGCGCGGCCAGCTCGTTCGAGCCGAGCGCGAACACGTGCCGGCCGAACACGGTGCGGGAGAGTACCGTCGCCGTCAGCGCCGCCAGCGCGAGCATGATCCAGACGCCGGGGGGGAGCACCATCCACGCCTGGCGCGGGAACGTAACGAGCAGGTCGTTCACCCACGTCGGCGGCACGTTTACGGTCTGCTCGTGCGCGATCCATTTGGCGATGCCGCGCGCGATGCCCAGCATCCCCAGCGTGGCGATGAATGGCACCACCCGCAGGCCCGTAATGAGCAGGCCGTTGCCCAGGCCGATCAGGCCGCCTGCGACGAGGGCCGCGGCGGTGGCGGCCCCGGGGGACCATCCCGCGGCGAGTCCGAGCGCCGCCACCACACCCGTGAGCGCGATCGCCGCTCCCACCGAGAGGTCGATGCCGCCGCTGATCATGATCAGCGTCATGCCGATCGCCCCGAGGGCGACGATCACCGTTTGCGACAGGACGATGCGCAGGTTGAACGGCGAGAGGTAACGCGCCGGCGCGTCGGTGAGCAGCGCGAAGACCAGGACGACTACTAAGAGCGCCAGCGCGGGCCCGAGGCGCGCCAGCGAGGCGCGGGCCGCCGCCCGGGGCACGAGTTTCCAGCGCGCCCAGCGCGTGGGGACCGCCGTCGCGACCTTAACGTTCGAGTGCGTCAAGCACGCCCTCCCGCTCCGCGACGACCACCGGCGCTCCCGCCCGAGCCGAGCGGTACATCGCCTCCACCAGCGCGACGCTCCTGCGACCCTCGCGACCGTCGCACAGCGGCGCCGCGCCTGAAGTGATCGCGGCCACGAAGTCCTGGAGCACGCGGGCGTGGCCGCGCGCGTCCGCGACCACCGGCGATGACGCGCTGGCGTAGCCGGACGGCTCGCCATCGTGCGGCGGCGCTTCCAGCGGCGTCCGCAGCTCGACCGAGACGACGCGGTCCCGCTCGACCACGATCGTTCCCTCAGAGCCCGTGAGCTCGACCCGACGCGGCAGCCCCGGAAACGCCGCCGTAGTCGCCTCGAGGGTACCGACGGCGCCGCTCGCGAACTCGAGGCACGCGACCGCCGTGTCCTCCACGGCGATGGCGTGCAGCGCCGTGCGGGTGGTGGCGTACACGCGGTCGACGTCGCCGAGCAGCCAGAGCAGCAGGTCGATGGTGTGGATCCCCTGATTCATCAGGGCGCCGCCGCCATCGAGTCCCCAGGTTCCGCGCCAGCGCGAACCCGTGTAATACTCCGGCGGGCGGAACCACCGCACGCGGGCCGACGCCACGATGGGGCGGCCGAGTCCGCCCCGCGCGATCAGACGCTTCAGCCAGATCAGGTCGGGCGCCGCGCGATCCTGATAAATCACGCCCAGCTTCACGCCGGCACGGTCGCACTCGGCCGTGAGCCCGTCGATGCGCGCGGTCGTGATGTCGAGCGGCTTCTCCACCAGCACGTGCAACCCCTGGCGCGCCGCCGCTTGCGCGTGCTCGGCGTGCACACCCGACGGCGTCCCCACGACCACGACGTCCATGGGCCGGTGCGCGAGAAACGCGTCCAGCTCCCGATAGGCCTTGCCCCCGTATCGCTGCGCCAGGGCGGACGCCTTGGCAGGGTCGCGGCCCCAATACGCTACGAGCTCGACGTCCCCGACCTCGCGAGCCGCGCGCGCATGGGTGTCGCTGATGTTACCGCACCCGACGAGGCCGATGCGAACGGTCATGCGCCGGACGCGTTCCGTCGCGTCAGTCCCTCCCACAGCCCCTGGAGGTACATGGCGCCCAGCGCCCGGTCGTACAGGCCGTACCCTGGGCGCCCGCGCTCGCCCCAGATCATGCGCCCGTGATCGGGGCGCATCGGCCCCGTGAAGCCGACGTCGCGCAGCGCCCGCAGCACCTCGTACAAATCCACGCCGCCGCACGCCGATGGGTGGGCCGTCTCATGAAAGCGCCGCTCTCCCGTGACGCGCACGTTGCGGCAGTGGGCAAAGTGAATGCGATCGCCGATGCGCCGCACCATGGCGGGCAGATCGTTTTCGGGATCGGCGCCGAGCGATCCCGTGCAGAACGTCACGCCGTTCGCCGGCTTGTCCACCAGCGCCACCAGGCGCTCGAGATCGGGGCCCCGGCAGATGATCCGGGGCAGACCGAAGATCGGCCAGGGGGGGTCGTCCGGATGGATCGCCATCCGCACGCCGGCCTGCTCGGCCACCGGGACCACGCGCTCGAGAAAGTAGGCCAGGTTGTCCCACAGGCGCTCGGCATCCACCTCCTGGTACGCCGAGAGCAGCCGCTCGAGCTCCTCGGGGCCGTACGCCGTGGCCCATCCGGGGAGATCGCCCGTGCCGCGGGTCAGGTCCACGGCGGCGAGCGCACGGTCGTCGTAGGCGAGCGCCGTCGATCCATCGGCCAACGGCTGCGCCAGGTCGGTGCGCAGCCAGTCGAACACCGGCATGAAGTTGTAGCACAGCACGGGAATGCGGAGCGCGCCCATGGCGCGCACGCTTTCACAATAGTTCGCGATGAGCCGGTCGCGGCCCGGGCGGCCGAGCTTGATGTCCTCGTGCACGGGAATACTCTCGACCACGGCGAACGTGAGTCCGGCGCCCTCGATCTCTCCCTTGAGGCGCTCCAGCCGCTCGCGGCTCCAGGCCGCGCCCACCGGCACGTCGTACAGCCCGCTCACCACGCCCGAGACGCCCGGGATGTGCCGGATGTGCACCAGCGGGATCGGGTCCTCGCGCCCGAACCAGCGGAACGTCATGCGCATGCGCGCACCAGCTGCTCGATCTCCCGCGGGGTGGCCCGGTTCCAGTCACCTGGGATGGTCAATTTCAAGGCGCCGGCGGCGGCGGCGAACTGTACGGCGTCGGCGGGGTCCCGATCGGCGGTGAGCGCGGCGATGAGGCCCGCGGCAAAGCTGTCGCCACCGCCCACCCGGTCCACGACACGCACCTGGTAGCGCCGGCTCTGCCAGGCGCCCCCGGACGACGCGTCGTACAGCGCGGCGCTCCAGCCGTGCTCGCTCGCCGAGAGGACTTCGCGCCGGGTCAGCGCCACGTGGCGACAGCCGTACCGCTCCGCGAGGCGCTGCGCCAGCGAGTCGTCCGGCGCCTCGATCCCGAGCATGATGCGCACCGCGTCGCGGTTACCGATCAACAGGTCGGCTCCTTTCACGAGCGGCTCGATCAATGACCGAGGCTCGCGCCCCTGCCAGAGGGCGGGTCGGTAGTTGAGATCCAGGCTGATGCGCACCCCGCCCGACCGCGCGGCGTCGATCGCCGCGGCGAGTGCCGCGCGCGGGCCTTCCCCGAGGGCGGGCGTGATGCCGGAGCCGTGAAACCAGGCCGCGCCCTGCATCGCCTTCGCCCAATCCACCGTCCCGGGCGTGATGGCGGCGAACGCCGTGCCGGCGCGGTCGTAGACGACGCGACTGGCGCGGATATCGGCGCCCGGCTCGACGAAATAGATCCCCATCCGCTCGCTCACCCCGCCGAGCGCGATCCACGCCGTGCCCACGCCCTCGGCTTGCAGCGCGTGCAGCGCGGCGTGGCCGATGGCGTGGTCGGGCAGCCGGGTGACGTAATCGGCGCGGACGCCGAGATGCGCCAACCCCACGGCGACATTGGCCTCGCACCCGCCGAAGCCCGTGCGGAGCTCGGGCGATTGGAACAGGCGCTCCTGACCGGGCGGGCTGAGGCGCAGCATCAGCTCGCCGAACGTCACCGCGCGCGCGCCGCTCACGCCGGTGCCTCGGCGGGCTGGCGGCGGGCCACCGCCACGCGGTCGATCAGCGCGCGGGCGCGCGCCGTCAGCCGGTCCCAGCCTTGCTCCGCGACGAGCGACGGGCTCACCAGGGCGCTCCCGAGGCTGACGGCGATCGCGCCGGTGCGGATCCAGTCGCTCGCGTTGTCGAGCGACACGCCACCGGACGGCACCAGGCGGAGAAACGGCAGCGGAGCGAGCACTTCGCGAATGTAGCGCGGGCCCACCAGCGAGGCGGGGAAGAGCTTGATGTGCGACGCACCCGCGCGCGACGCCTCGAGCAGCTCGCGGGGCGTGAGTGCGCCCGGCATGCAGGGAACGTTCGCCTCGCGACAGCAGCGCATGACGCCCTGATCGAGCGTCGGGCTCACGACGAAGCGCGCGCCGGCGGCGATGACGTCGCGCGCGGACCCCTCGTCCAGCACCGTGCCCGCGCCCACGACCGCGCCCGGGACGGCGCCTTGCGCCGTGAGGTCGCGGATCGCCGCCAATGCGCCCGGCGTCGTCAGCGTGATCTCCACGACGCTCACGCCCCCGGCGACGAGCGCGCCCGCCAGGGCGCGAAAGTCGGCGCCCGCCGGGAGCCGCACGACCGCGATCACGCCGCTCGCTAATGCCGCATCGATCATCCGAGAGTCGCCTCTACGCTTTCGTGCTCGAGTCGGGCGAGCCTCTGGGTGGTCGCCTCGAGGAATCCGGGAAGCCGCGCGAGAGAAGAGCCCCACAGCGCCTCGTCGGCCAGGGCGTGGGCCGTGAGCCGCTCCAGCATGTCGCGCGGGAGGGGGCCGGACACGTGATCAACGTCCAACGCCAGCCAGTGCCGGGCGACGAGCGGGAGATCGGCATCGTTGATCGGATACGTGTGGCCACGCCACCGCCCGTGCGGCGCCGAACCGGCGGGTGCGCCCTCGGAAACGGGGCGAAGATATCGCAGGTGGGCGGCACACGCGAGCGCGAGCCCCGGCGGAACGCGCCGCTCGTCCTGGACGAATCGCTCGATCGCCGGCGCGACGCGCAGCCGCATCTTCATCGTCTGGTTGGTGGCGATCACACGCCACTCGTGCCGCAGCCAGGGATTGCGAAACCGCTCGAGCACGCTCGCGGCGAATGCCTGTGCCTGGACGCGTGGTATGTCGGTCGCCGGCACGAGCTCCTGGAACAGTGTGCGCTCGAGAAATGGTCCCAGCCGCGGATGCTCCGCCGCCTCGCGCACCGTCGCTACTCCGGCGAGCAGTGCCAGCGGGGCGAGCGCGGTGTGCGCCCCGTTCAGCAGGCGCAGCTTGCGCTCCCGATACATCCCGATGTCGGACGCGAACACCACCGCGTCGGGAGCCACATCGATCGGAAACGCCGCCCGCAGCGCGGCCGGCTCTCCTTCGATGGCCCACAGGGCGTACGGCTCCGTGACGGTGAGCAGCTCGTCGGCGTAACCGAGCTGCTTCTCGAGCGCGGCGCGCGTTTCGGGGGGCGGGCTTCCAGTGGTAATGCGGTCCACGAGCGAGGAGCAGAAGTGGACGTGGGAGGCGAGCCAGGCGCGGAACCGCTCGCCGCACTGCGACGCCAGCCGATCGATCATCGCGGCGAGACGCGGCCCATTGTCGGGGACGAGCTCGGTCGGGATCACGTACAGCGGCGGGCCGTCGGGCAGCCGCTCGAAGCGCGCGTGCAGGACATCCAGCAGCTTCGCGGGGAATCCCGCGGGCGCGCGTGCCCCCGTCGCATCCGGGCGCGCCCCGTCGCCGTCCAGCCGGAAGCCGGCTTCGGTCACGTTGCTCACGATCACTTGCAGCTCGGGTTGTACGACGGCGGCGCGCACCGCCTGCCACTCCGTATCGGCGACGAGCGCGCGCGACACGGCGCCGATCAAGCGGGTGCGCTCGATCGGCGCGCCATCGAGCAAGCCGCGTTCCACCAGCGTGAACAACCCGTCCTGGGCGTTGATCGCCCGCGCGCTGCCGTGCGGGGTGCTCTGCACGACGACGATGCGGCCGTGGAACGCGCCGGCGCGGTTGGCGGCGTCCACGGACCCGGCGCACAGGGCGCGCAGCAGCATGCCCGTGCCGAACTGCAGCACGCGCTCGGGCAGCTCGTCCCGACGGTAGGCGCTGTCCGGCCAGTGGGCCCGACCGACTAAAGGAAGGCCGCTCGCGGCGTGCACTCTGGTTTCGACCTCGTCACAGGAAGATCACCGGCGGTCTCGAACTTGCAACTCGTGACCCGGCGCACAACGGCGTGAACCGAGGACCTGTTGCGACGCCGCAACGGTCGCTCACCACAGGCCACATGCTCGACACACATCGCCGCTCGCCGCTCCCGCCGCTCCCACCTCGCGTGGCGCGCGCCACGCCGCAGTCATCGCATTCCTGGGAGTCGGCCTTCCAGGCCCATTACGTCGAGTTGTGCGAATACGTGCTCCGCTTCGTCGGGTCGGCGGAAGCCGCGCAGGATCTGGTGCAGGATTTGTTCTTACGCCTCTGGGACAGCCGCGGCCCGCGGGACGCGAGCCGGCTTACGCGGCCGTACCTCTATGTGGCGGCCCGGAACCGCGCCCTCAAGTATCTGCGCCACCGTCGCGTGGTGGCGGCGTGGATCGCGCGCGCGGCGTGTGAAGAGATACCCCCGTCCGATACGCCGGAGGACCTGTGTCTGCGCGGCGAGCTCGACGAGGCCGTGCAGCAGGCCATCGCCGAGCTGCCGGCGCGCTGCCGCGCGATCTTCGTGCTGCGCCGCCGCGAGCAGCTGAGCTATCGCGAGATCGCGACCCGGTTGGGCATCTCGCTCGGCACGGTGAAGTCGCAGATGTGGCGCGCCACGCTGCGGCTGCGGGCCAGGCTGGCACCCTACCTGGCCCGTCCGGGCATTCCCGAAGACCGCGCCGGCTAGGGGAGCCCCGGCGTCATACTCCAGCCCCCCTCCGCGGGTTTTCGAGGCAGGAGGCGCCTCATGGCGGAGGGGATCGAAGAGTCCGAACTGCTGCGCTTCGTCGAAGGCGACTGCTCGCCCGACGAGGCGGCCGCGATCCAGGCGTGGATCGCCGCCGATCCGCGGCGCGGTGAGCTGCTCGACGAGATCCGCGCCGTGTGGCGCCTCACGGGCTCGACCACGCGGCCCTGGGTCGTCGCGGAAGCCCGGATCCGACTGCTGCGGAGCCGCGGCCGTCACGCGGCGCAGGGGTCGGCCGGGTTCTCCGCGCGGCCCCGACCGCGGCGTGCCGGGCCGCGGTTTGCGATGGTCCGCATCGCCGCGGCGATCGCCTGTGTCGTGGCCGGCACGCTCGTGTGGCGGCTACGCCCGCGCGTAGCGCCGTTTCGCGAATACGCCACGCAGCCCGGACAGCGCCTCCAGCTCGAGCTCCCCGACTCGAGCCGCGTGTTGTTGAGCGTGGGCACGCGGCTGCGCGTGCCGCGGGACTTCGGCGTCAGTGCGCGCGCCGTCGAGCTCGACGGCGAGGCGTACTTCGTGGTACGGCACGACCCCCGGCGTCCCTTCCTCGTGCACACGCGCTGGGGCGTGACCGAAGACCTCGGCACCAGCTTCGACGTGCGTGCGTACCCGGAGGACGACTACCTCCAAGTCGTGGTAGCGGCCGGCCGGGTGGCCCTGCGGGCCGGGGAAGGCGACTCGGTGCTCAGCTTGCGGTCGCGTGATCGCGGCGTGCTCGACGCGCACGGCGGGTTGCGCGCGACGTCGGGCGTCTCGCTCGGAGACTACCTCGGGTGGACCCGCGGCACTCTCGTGTTCCACGATGCGCCGCTGGGCGAGGTCGTGACGCAGCTCGAGCGCTGGTACGACGTGGATATCGCGGTGAGCGGCGTGGCGGGGTCCGGTGAACGGCTCACCATCGCGTTCGCCACCCGCTCGGTCGATGAAGCCCTCGCGATGCTCGCCCAGGTGGTCGACGCCCGCTGGACCAGGTCCGGGAGGACGGCGCTACTCACACCCTCGCGTCGGCGACCGTAATCGGAGGAGACCCACCATGCGATTTCTGATTCCGTTTGCGGGGTTGCTCGTCGCGGCGACGGCGCCGGTGCGGTCGCAGCAGGCGGCCGCCGCGTCGCCCTTGGACCGCACGGTCACGCTCAGTCTGGAGAGCGTGCCCCTGAAGGACGCGCTCGACGCCGTCGCGCGGCAGACCGGCGTACGTATCGCCTACTCCGGTCGCGTCGTGCCGCTGAACCGACCGGTGTCCGTGCAGCTCGCGGCGGTGCGGGTTGAGGCCGCACTCGATGCGCTGCTGCACGGCACCGGTGTCGCGTCCACGCTCGACGGCACCGGTCAGATTCTGCTCGTGACGGACCGATCGGTCGGGCGCGCGCGGCAACAGTCCGGGTCGATCGCCGGAACGGTCAGAGACTCGACCACCGGCGCTCCGGTGGTGGACGCGTTGGTCGCACTCGTCGGGACGGCGCTCACGGCCAAGACGGGCGCCGACGGTCGCTTTACGATCACCGGGGTCCCGGCGGGGAGCTATCGGATACGCGTACGCATGTTGGGCTACACGGCGGCACTGGTCAGCGTGACGGTGCAGGAGGGTGAGCAGGCCGTCGCCGATGTCCAGCTGGCCAGAAGTGCTATCGAGCTGAATCCGGTCGTCGCGATCGGGTACGGCGCCGCCGATCGGCGGAATCTCACCGGCGCGGTGTCGTCCGTGAGCGCCGAGCAGTTCGAGACGAAGGCGGCGCCGACGGTGACCCTCTCGAGCGGCCTCCAGGGCAAGGCCGCGGGTGTGCACGTGATCGACAACTCGGGCATGCCGGGTGTCGGCGCCCGGGTGCGGATTCGCGGCAACGGCTCGATCAACGCCAACAGCGAGCCGCTATACGTCATCGATGGCCTCCCGGCAGAGCAGGGCTCGAACTCGACCGATCCGAAGAGCAATCCGCTCATGTCCGTCGACCCGAGCGAAATCCAGTCGATCGACGTGCTGAAGGACGCGTCGGCGACGGCCATCTACGGCGCGCGCGGGGCCAACGGTGTCGTGCTGATCACCACGCGGCGCGGCCAGGCGGGCAAGAGCCAGGTGACGCTGGAATCGAGTGCCGGGTTCCAGGACATCGCACGCACGATCCCGATCCTCAATGGCCAGCAGTTCATGCAGTTGTCGAACGAAGCGAGAGCCAACGCGAACCTGTCCCCGCTCTACACCGCTGCTCAGGTCGCCGCGGCGCCGACCTATGACTACCCGGCGATGATGCTGCGCACGGGGTTGCAGGCCAACCAGACCATCAGTCTCTCGGGCGGAGAGCAACGCCTGCGCTATCTGCTCAGCGGCAATTTCACCCGGCAGGAGGGGATCGAGCTCGGCTCCGACTTCAACCGCTTTGGGCTGCGGCTCAACCTCGACGGGGACGTCAGTCCCAGGTTCCGCTGGGCCACGAGTCTGAGCATGACGCGCGTCGCTCGCAACGCCGCCGGCGTGGAGAATGCCGCCGTCGGCAACAGCGCGAACGGCATTCAGGCCGCGATGCAATTCGCCCCGTTCGCGGCCCCTCGCGACACAGCCGGCAACTGGATCAAGACCTCGCCGTCCACCGAGCCGGTCCCGAACCCGGTCGCCCGAGCCACCGAGGAGACCGATCTCAATACGACCTCGCGGATGCTCGGGAGCATCTTCGGGGAATTCGACATCACCCCCGCGCTGCGGGTGAAGAGCACGTTCGGCGGGAGCTTCGAGTTCAACGGCATCCATTTCTTCGCCCCCCGCACCATCCTCGACGGCGGGGCGGGAGGGAACGGGTGGATCTACTCGAGCCAGGGTCGGGTGCTCACCAACGAAAACAACCTGAGCTTCCACGGCGCCGTCGGTCCTGGCAGCCTGGACGCGCTCGTCGGTTTCTCGGTCCAGACTACGGACAGCGAGGCCGTCCAGGGTAACGCGGGGAACTTCCCGACGGACGTCACGAACGTCTACAACCTCGGCTCCGGCTCGCAGCTCTCGCCGGCGGGCAGCGGCGTCATCGAGTCCGCGATCCTGTCGTACCTGGGTCGGGCCAATTACGTCATCGCCGACAAGTACATCTTCACGCTCACCGGCCGGCGCGATGGTTCGAGCGTGTTCGGAGCGAACCACAAGTGGGCATTCTTTCCCTCGGGTGCCTTCGCGTGGCGCATTGGCAACGAGGGCTTCATGCAAGGCCAGTCGCTGTTCAGCGACCTGAAGCTGCGCGTGAGCTACGGCAAGGTCGGCAACCAGGCCGTCTCCCCCTATCAATCGCTGTCGCGGCTGGGGGTGGCGTGGTACTCCTCCGGTACGACCGAGATCCCGGCGCTGGCTCCGGGCGGGAGCATGCCGAATCCCGACCTGAAATGGGAGGAAAAGACCGAATTCAACGTCGGCGTCGACGCGAGCCTGTTGAACAGCCGGGTCACCCTGTCGCTCGACGCGTACGAGGCCAAGACGACCGACCTGCTGCTCTCGGTCCCGGTCGCGTCCACCACCGGCTTCTCGAGCCAGCTCCGCAACATCGGCTCACTGCAGAACCGCGGCGTGGAGCTGTCGCTGAGCACCGTCAACGTGCAACGCGGCGATCTGACCTGGCGCAGCGCGTTGAACGTCGCCGCCAACCGCAACAAGGTGCTCGACCTGGGTGGTCAGACCCAGATTCTGCTAGCGCCGCGCACCGGCAACTTCTTCAGCCCCGCCGAGACCTACATCATCAAGGTGGGCGAACCGCTCGGCTCGATCTACGGCTATCAGGTGAACGGCCTGTGGCAGCAGGGGGACCAGTGCTATCTGAAGAACCCCGCGCAATCGTGCGTCCCGGGCGAGTACAAGATCGCGGACATGAACGGTGACAGCACAATCACTGCGGCCGACCGCGTCATCCTGGGGTACGGCGATCCCAAGTTCTACGGCGGCTTGAGCAACACCCTGACCTACGGCCGGTTCTCGCTGGACCTGTTCTTCAGCTTCAACTACGGCAACAAGATCATCAACGCGGGGAACGCCTACGGCGGCCTCGCCATTGGGCAGGCGAACGAGCGGGCTACGGTGCTCGACCGGTGGACGCCGACGCACACCAACACCGACGTGCCGCGGGCCAACGCGGCGCGGCCGCGGCGGCTCTACAGCACGCTGGTGGAGAACGGGTCCTACCTGCGGCTGCAGACGCTCACACTCGGCTACGACCTGCCCGCACGACTGATCCCCGGCGCCGAGACGACGCGGCTGTTTCTCACCGGCCAGAATCTGACGACGTTCACGGACTACAGCGGGTTCGACCCGGACGTCAACAGCATGGGCGGCGACCCGCGGTTCGGCGGCATCGACATCGGCGCCTACCCGCATTCGCGCGTCTGGAACTTCGGCGTCAGCGTGGCCTTCTGAGCGAGGAAGAGACTCCATGAGACGCAACCGATTGATCGCCGCCCCCCTCGCGGTCGCCGCGCTGTACGTCGTGTGCGCTTGCACCGATCTGCTCACCGAGGATCCGAAGGGCTTTACGACGACGGACACCTTCTACAAGACCGGAGCGGATCTGAACAGCGCCACCATCGCGATCTACAACTCGCTGCGCGGCATGCAGGGGCAGGCGCAGTGGACCACGCCCGAGCTTGCCTCCGACCAGGCGCGCGCGGATAATCGCGAGCCGAACCTCGGCACGAGCGGGCCAGACTTCCTGGACTGGGACGCCAGCACGGGCAACACGGGCGGGTATTGGGGGACGGCATACTCCATGATCACACGGGCGAATCTGGTGCTCGCAAACGGGCCGGGCATCGACGCGCCCAACGCACAGATAAAAGCGTACAATCTGGCCGAGGCCAAGTTCATGCGCGGCTACGCGTACCTCTGGCTCGTCAAGGTGTACGACGACGTGCCGCTGCTCCTGTCGCCGGCGGAGCAGGCCAACCCTCAACCTACGCGGACCCCGGTCGAGCAGGTCGACCAGGCGATCATCAAGGATTTGACAGAGGCTGCGGCCGCACTGCCCGCCACGTGGCCGTCCAGCGACGGGTACGGGAATCCGACCCTGGGGCGTGTCACCAAGGGAGCGGCGCAGATGGCGCTCGCCGACCTGTACCAGTGGCGCTCCAGCTTCATGTTGAAGAACGAATGGCAGCAGGCCTCCGATTGGGCGGACAGTGTGATCCGGTCGGGCGTTTGGGCCCTGAACAACGACTACTTGAGCACGTTCCTGCCCCAGAACAAGGGCAACAGGGAGATGATCTTCGTAATCAGTAATTCGGGCGTGACCACCAACACCAGGAGTCTGTTCCAGCTGTTCTACTATCCGCGCGACTGGGGGCTCGATCAGGGGCAAGGCGGTGGGTGGGGCCTCATCCACCCCACGAATTGGTTCTTCAACAGCTACCTCCTCGGTGACTACCGTCGCGGAGCCGACACCGGCTGGGCGTCCACCAAGGCCTACGTCTGGGGCGGCTGCAGCGTGAGCGGTGTCTGCCCGACCTTCAACGACACCGTGACACATGTCGTGCGCCACGATACCCTGGCCGACGGGCCGATGCCGTACAAGTACCGCAAGAGCGACAACGGTCTGAACTGGATGTTGAATGACGTGGACACGCCGCTGTACCGCTTTGCCCAGGCGATCCTGATGTACGCCGAGGCACAGAACGAGCTGGGCAACGGGGCGGTCGCGGTGCAGTACCTCAACATGATCCGCGCGCGTGCGCGCAAAGGGACGGGCGCCGAGAACCGGGCCGAGCCCCACGACTATGGCACCGCCGGGGAGCCCATCGACAAGTTGTCGGTGCGCGAGGCGATCTATATGGAACGAGCCTGGGAGTTCGCCTTCGAGGCGAAGCGCTGGTTCGACCTGGTGCGCCGCGACTCCGAAGAGCCGGGCTACTGGGCAAACAGCCTCCGGGCCCATGACCCGAACGTGGAAAAGCTGCATCCGCTCGCTGACTTCAAGAAGCGGTTCCCGATTCCGCAAACGCAGATCAATACCAACCCGGCCCTGACGCAGAACCCCGGATACTGATCGGCCCGCCCGCACCTCGCCCGCACCCCGCCGCTAGCCGCGGCGGGGTGCGGTTCTTTCCCGACTGTTGTATCTTCGCAACACCATCCACCGCGTTGCCGAAAGGAACCCGAAGGAACCGACAATCCCGAACAGTGTTGAACCTGCCTTACCCTGACTCGAGGGGGAGACATGAAGCGAGCCATCTGCTGCGGATTTGCCGTCGCGCTGGTCACTGGCTGCGGGCCGACCGGATCGCGCCGGGTCGAGGTCCCGACCCCCGACGACCAGATCTCCGTTGGCTATGGGACCCAGAGCAAGCGCGATGCGACGGCCGCCATCACGTCCGTCTCCCCGACCGAAGCGGACGCGCGCGTCACGCGCATCGAGTATCTGCTGCAGGCCCGCGTACCGGGCCTCGAGGTGCTCCCGCTCGCCGACGGCACCTTCACGCTGCGCATCCGCGGTCGGCACAGCCTCATGGGCCAGACCCGGGCCGACGAGCCGCTGCTGGTGATCGACGACGTACCGGTGCCGCAAGGCTCACTCGGCAGCGCGCTGGCCGGCATGGCCCCGCGCGACGTGGGGCGCATCGACGTGCTCAAGGACGCCGCCGCCACCACTGTCTATGGATCGCGCGGGGCCAACGGGGTTATCATCATTACGACCAAGCGAGCCACCTGGCCCAATCCGTGATCGTGCCGCTGGTAGCACTGCTGCTGCAGAACCCCGTAGCGCCGGCCTCCGCTGCCGCGCCCGCGCGGGTGATACACGTCTGGCTCGGCTCCGCCAGCCCGCTCGTCCGCGGGGCGGCGGTTCGCGTGTACGTCGAGGCGAATGAGGACGGCAACCTCGTGGTCCTGCACCGCCGCACCGACGGCCGCATCGAAGTCCTCTTCCCCAAGAATCCCGACACCGATCCCTTCGTCCGGGCAGGCACCTACGAGATTCGCGGCCGCGACGAGCAGGCCGCCTGGGTGGTCGCCGAGCCCGACGGCAGCGGGATGGTCCTGGCCGCGCTGTCGCCCGACCCGCTCAGGTTCGACGAGTTCGTGCGCACCGCCGCGTGGGCCTCGGAAGCGTTGGTCCCCACCTGGTCGGGCGCGGACGCGGCGGGGTCGATGAGCGACATCGTGCAGCGAATGCTGGGGGACGGGTACTTCAATTACGACGTCGTGACCTACCGTGTCGCCCCACCGGTCTACGCGCAGCAGGACATGACGCCGCAGGAGACTGCACCGGCGTACGACGCGTATCCGACGTGTGTGGACTGCACGTTCATCGGGGAACAGCTGGTGCTCTACGAGACGGTGCTCGGCCGTCGCCACTTCCGCCGGGAGCCCGATCGTGAGCCGCGCCAGCAGCCGATGAGAGCTCTCGCGCTCGCACTCGGTCCCCCCTCGACCGTCGGACCACAACCACTCTCGCCCGGGTCTCGGTCCCGGTCAGCCTCCTCGCCCCACCACGTCGCCGGCCCCGTCCCGATCGAGCCGCGCCCACGCACCCACGTGCGATACACGCGTCTCTCGGCTCCCGCGCCGGAGCGCTCGGTGGTCGCGGTTGCGCTGCGCGCCGGACCCGCCCCTGTGGTGATGGCTCGAGCGGGCCTCGGGGTTGCCCGCGCCGGTGGCGCCGGTGCAGCTCTGGAGCGTTCCGATGTCCTGGTGCGGAGCCGGGAGCGCGAGCTGCCGGCGGCGGCGAGCCCGGCCGCCGTGTGGTCCCGCGCAGTGGCGGTGGCCCGTACTGGCGAGGGAGCGGCGCGGGGTCCAACCCAAGGCGTCGCGATTCCGCGAGAGGTCTGGGGGTATACCCGTCGTACGTCGCTACGACGCTAAGTCGTACGTATAACGTAGCGTCGTAGCGGCGCAGCGTCGTTACTGTCCTACCGTAAAATCGATTCGCTTCAGTACGGTCCCGGCTGCGTCGCGCACTTCCACGTGCCACGCGCCGGTCCAGTCGGGTGGCACGGTCTTCTTGCTCCACGTGCGCCACGGCGACCCACCTACCTGCAGCTCCACGTCGCCCACCTGGGTGTCCCCATGGAACCATACGTGGTGGATGCTCGCGCCCCCGGCACCGGACACCTTGGTCCAGCAGACTACCTGACCGACGTCGGCGGTGAACGTGCTGCCCGTATCCTGCGGCTGCCGATCGACCACCGCTTTGGCGACCACGGCCTCGGCGACGTCGACGGCAGCTGGGGTGGGCGCGGCTGCAGGGGCGGGGGCCGGGGCCGCGGCCTTCGTCGTATCCTGGGCCGCGAGGCCACGGGTGAGCAGGGCCAGCGCGATAATCGGAGCGATGCGCATCATGACGGCTCTCCCACTGGAGTTGTTGGTTGTTCGTCGGTTGCCCGTTGTACGGCCCGCCGGCGACGAAGTTCCAGCCAGGCCCCGAGCGTGGCCGCGATCACGGTCCCGGCCGCCCCACCGCCGAGCTGGAAGCGCGCGAGGTATTGGCGCTGCCGCCCGGCGCACTTGCCCGAGAACAGCGCGCCGACCATGGCGCCGCAGGACCCCTGGATCGTCGTGAAGTAGTGGCCCGAGCCCGTCGCGAACACGAGCGGGAGGGAGCACAGCACCAGGTGACGGAGAAAGGTTTTCATGGGAAGCTCATCACGTAAAGAAAGACGTAGTTGTAGATCCCCGTGACGAGCGCCAGGCACCACGCGAGCACGACATACGGACCGGTGTGCCGATGCAGCGGCCGCAGGCGCGCCACAGCGCGGCTCGTGAGCTGCCACGCGAGCCCTGCGAGCGCCGTGATGGCGAATACGAGATGGATCTTGAAGAACGGCAGGGCGACGAGGGCGGCTCGTCGGGGACTGGGAACCATGAGAAAAGAGAATCCGACCACCACGGCGATCTCGATGACCGCGCTCACACTCATGAGGGTCACATGCACGGCGACCTTGCCGCGGCGGATGCGCGTGGCGCCGTAGATCAGGAGGGGCGGCCCCGCCACCGCCCACGCGAGCGCCGCCACAGCCGGGGGTGGGGCGCTCATCGCCCCCGCTCGATCTTCCACCGGTCCACCACCCGTCCCCCTCCCCCATCCCCCGTCCCCCGTACGACGTGATAGGCGTCGAAGTGCGCGACGGTGAGACACGAATGGTTGGGAATGAGCTCGACCTTGTCGCCGACCTTGTAGCGCCCGTCGAGGGCGGCGACCGAGGCGGCCCGGATCAGGCCGTGCTCCTGCGACACAGTCGCCACCGTCAGCTCGCGCGCGTCTTTCACCGTGCCCATCGCCTGGGGCCCCACGTGCGCGGGGCCGGGGTCCTTCGAGAGCTCGAGCGCCCCGGCGTCCACCACGAAGTGTGACGCTCCCGGCTGATGCGACACCACGGTCGCGAGCACGCTCACTCCCACGTCCGCCGGCTCGCAGCACCCGATCAGTACCATGGTGCGGTCGTAGAAGACGTAGTTCCCCGGTCGCGCCTCGGTGACGCCCGTGAGATCGCTGGCCGCCGCCATCGCCGGCGTCGATCCGACACTCACCTCGCGGACCGCGATGCCCTCACCACGGAGTCGCCCGGCGAACGCCACCATGACGTCGCGCTCGCTCTCGGCCACCGCGGCCGCTTCGGCCTTGCCCGTCGTGCGGTACGCGTGGCCGGAGTGGCTCAAGATCCCGTCGAACGAGAGTCCCTGCTCCCGGCCGAGCTCGCGGGCCACGGCGACTGCGTAGTCCGACGCCGGATCCACGCCGGCCCGGTGATAGCCGCAATCCACCTTCAGCCACACGTGCAGCCCCGAGCCGGCGAGCGCCCTGGCCGCATCGAGGTCGTCGACCACGACGCGCAGTGTCGCCCCGGTCTGCTGCACGATGCGACGCGCGTGGGGGACGTGGCCCGGATCGATCGGAAACGCCCACGTGAGGTCGGTGATGCCGGCACCGGCGAACACCTCGGCCTCCACGAGCGTGGACACCGTGAGCCCGCGCGCCCCGTGCTCGAGCTGCAGACGGCCCAGCTCGACGCACTTGTGGGTTTTCGCGTGGGGCCGCAGCGCCACGCCGAGCTCCCGGCCCCGCGCCGCCATGTGCGCCAGGTTGCGCTCCACGACATCGAGGTGCAGCAACAGCGCCGGCGTCTCGACGTCATACGCCCTCACGTTTCCCGTTTCCCGTTTCCCCTTTCCCGGTTATTTGACGATGTGGAACTCGGTCTGCCGCCGCAGGATCCAGCGCATGCGGCCGTCGGGACCGAGCTCCGCGTCTTCTTCCTGAGCCGAGCGGACTCCCTGGTTGTCCCACTCGGGAACCGGGGTGGTCGCCTGCAGCTCGATCGAGAACCAGCTGCTCGGCACGAGCGGGACGTCGCCGCGGTCCGGAACACCTTCCTGGTGGTCCCACAGGCCGATCAGCGGCCCGGCCCCATGACCGCGGTCGCCGATGGGATGGGTGTAGATCGTCCCGTTGATCCCCGCGGCGCGCATCTGCGCGAGCGCGGCCGCGAGCACCTCGTTCCCGGTGCGGCCGGGCCGCATCTCGGCGAGCAGGAAGTCTTGTAGTTGGTTCGAGTTCGCGAGCGCCCGTTTGAGCCCGCCGGGCGCGTCCGTCTCACCTTGGCGCAGCACGTAGCCCATGTGCTGCGTGTCGGTGTTCAGGCCCAGCGCCGTGATGCCGAAGTCGCAATGCAGCACGTCGCCGCGCTGGATCACCACGGCGCCCGAATCGGACAGGTCCCGGCCGCGCCGCTGCACGTCCACGTCGGTGTGGAACCAGGTGCCGAAGCCGAGGTCGTTGACGCGCTGCCGCATCCACCAGGCGACGTCGTCCGTCGTGGTACGTCCGGGAGTGATCACGCGGCTCGAGAACGCCGTGTCGATCACCCCCCACACGACCTCCATGAGGCGGCGGTACACGGGCAGCATTCCGGGCGCGCGGATCTCCTGGTACTCGAGCGGGAGGCGCTCGGCGCGCACGATGCGGCCGCGGTACTCCGCCGGGAGCGCCCCTTGCAACTGCTCCCATTCGCCGGCCGACAGCCCGTCCGAAAAGGCGTGCGCGTGCGAGATGTCGACGGCGATGGTGGGCGGATTGCGCTCCTCGATCACGCGACGCAGCAGCTCCCACTGGGCCTGGCCCACCAGCTCGGGGCGGCGGCCGATCGACGGGTCGATGGCCTCCCGGGCGTGGTAGGCGTCGTACAGGCCGCCCTGGGAGGTGCCGCCCAGGGCGAGCCGCTCGACGCCGCGCTCGGGCCCGCGATCGTAGAACACGTAGATCGTGCGGCGCCGCGCGAAGAACGTCGTGGCCGAGACGAGCGACCGGAAGACGGGGTCTTCGTTGTATTCCCGCATCGGGACCACCCACATCGCGACGTGATATTGCCGCATCAGCCGGGGCAGCACCGAGTCGAGCCGATAGCGCAGCCACTCCTGCTCAACGGCGGCCTGCTCGCGCAAGCTGCCGAGCGGCCGGTCGGGCAGCGGCGTGAGGACAGGCATGGAGCTGGGCGCTTGTACCAGCAGCGTCGAGAGCGCGAATGCGGCGAAGGTCATATGGGTCGAGGCGCCGGAGCAGGGTCGTGTGACTGGGAGAGCGTCGTGTGACGGGCCAACAGGACGATCAGGAGAAGCACCGCGCCGAGGTTATAGGTGTTTTGGCGGACGACTGCGAGCATCGTGGGCAGGGGGCTATGGTTGTGGCTCAGCATTCCGGAGGTGAGCAGGGCCGCCACGGCGAGTGCGGCGAACCAGACTCCGCGCCCGCGCGCCGGCGACGACGCACTGAAGGTGACGATCCACGCTGGTAAGGCGAGGACGTAGTAGTGGAGTCGGTCGAGCGGAGAGAGCAGCACCGCGAGTACCGCAGTGATGCCGACCTGGTACATTGGCTCGGCAGACGCCGGGCCGCGCCACAACACGGTCGTGACCGCGACCACCGCGAGCGCATCGAGCACCACGGCTGTCGTGAGGCTACCACCCAAGCGCGTCACCAGTCCACCGATCGACTGCCCCGTGAGCGCCTGCGTGCTCTTGGCCGTCAAAGCGAGGTGCGCGTAGTCGGAGACGGTCGTCGCCCCGAGACCCGCGGGCAGCACGACGAGGAACGTGAGTCCGATCGCGGCGGCAACACCTGCGGCCAACGGTCGCCACCGGGCGCGGACGAGGAAATACAAGAAGATGGCTCCGGGGTAGCCCTTGAGCGCGGTCGCGACCCCAATCCACAACGCCGCGCGCGTGTCCTGCCGCTGCTCGAGATCGGTGATGGCCAGGACGACCAATGCCAGCAGCACGAGATTGATGTTCAAGTGCTGGAAGTTGCTCTGGAGCGGTTGCGCGATCGCGGCGACGGCCAGCACGATAGGTGTCCAGCGGCCGACGTGGCGGTACCCGCGAACCAGGCACCAGCCGAACAGGGCCACGTTCCCGATCGCCCATACGCACTTGGCGAGCGGCAAACTGATGCGGGCGAGCAAAGCGAAGGGCGTCAGCGCAACGATTGCAAACGGTGGCCATGGAAGACCGATTGAGCCGTCGAAGTCGGCGTATAACGGTTGCCCGTGCAGCAGGCGCTCGGACAGGCGCAGGTGGAACGCTAGATCGCCGCCTGAGTGAACGCCGATGAACGCATCGACCGCCGCGTACACGCCGCCGAGCGTGAGCAGCACGCGCCACGCTCGAGGCGTTACCTCCGCCATATCCCCAGGGCGAGGCTGGCCCAGCCGGCGAGCAAGCCCGACACCGCGCCGAGCGGGGCGAACAGACGGTCCATCAGTCGAGGTGGCGCCCCGTGACCTCGATGCGACGATAGCGCTCGATCCGGCCCGATCCGCCGACGAACGCCGACGCGAACCATCCCGTGAGCCCCACCACGATGGACCCGAGCACGGCGGCGCCCAGGCCGCTCACGGAGAATCCGGGCACGAGCCAGGCCACGAGGTAGAACGAGATTCCGTTCACGACCAGAATGAACAACCCCAGCGTGAGCACCGTCAGCGGGAGCGTGAGGATGAGAATGACCGGCCGGATCACCGCGTTCACGATGCCGAGCAGCACCGCGGCGACGATCAGGTGATCCCAGCGGTCGATGTGGATCCCGGGGATGACGGTCTCGGCGGCCCAGAGGCCCAGAGCCGTGATGACGAGCCGGAACAAGAAGCCTTTCATCGGTCCTTCGCCTTCTCTCGCCAGGCCGCGATGTTGCCCCCGATCTGGCGTGAGTGCTTCTCCAGGTGCTCGGCGTAGACCGCCAGCCAGTCCTCGGCGCCGTACGGGCCCGACTCCGTGTGCCGGCCCACGCGACGCCAGTCCTGATCGGTCGCGCGCTCGAGCAGCGGCACGGTGTTGGCGCGCACGGCCGTCACGGTGGCCAGCGCCGCGTCGATCGGATGCTTGTGGTAGTCGAAGCGCTGCGCCCAGCGGTCCTGGTCGTATCCGACGATCAGCGGCTCGGGCTCGGCCAGCAAATAGCGGAGCCGCATGTGGGCGTTGGTCTCGCTGTCGGCGCAGTGCACCACGATTTCGTGCGCGGACCAACGCTTGGGCCCCGGCTTCCATTGGAGCGCGTCGCGCGGCACTTTCGCGAGCGCAGCAGCGAGGAGTCCCGGTCCCCTGGCGTAGCGCTCGATCATCGAGGCGCGCTCGGCAGCGGTGAGAGCCATGTCAGAATCTCCGGAAGAAGATACCCGATTCGCTGGAGCTGCGCGCGCGACCGGCAACGAAGCGCGCGGTCGCGCCCGGGCGCGCCCGCACGCCCAGGCGCGAGTCGAACAGGATCGCGCCCACGAGCGAGTCACCCACCCGAGTGGCCCCGATGCCGGCGAACGGCCCGAGCGCGGCCGGCCACCCGTACACCAGCGCTTGCTCCGGGTAGCCGATCCACGTGACCGGCAGCGTGTCGCGCGGCACGCGGAACACGAGCGTGCCCCGGAAGTGGCAGCTGCGCCCGACCACCACCCGCGTGCTGTCCAGGATCACGTCGGTCAACTTGAAGCGGTCGCCCAGCTCGGGCAGCGTGAGCGTGTCGCCCCGGGCCACCACCCAGTGAGCGAGGTAGCGTTGCGCGTAGCGGGTCTGCAGGTGCATCGCCGCGGCGCTGCAGGGGTTGGTAGGGCCGCACGCCCCCAGCAGGCACAGGCCGGCCCAGGCGACCGGCTTCATGGCGCGACGCTGTCCGCCGCTCGGATCCGGGCGTTCGTCGAGTCGGCGGCGCGCAACGCGGCGCCCACGCCGCGGGCGCCCGGGATGCGCGACCCGGCCAGGATCGAGTCCCGCTGCCGCTCGGTGAGGGTATCGCCGGCGGCGGTGCCGGCCTTGCCGGACCGGCCGCTACCGCAGGCGCTCACGGTCAACACCACAGCGAGTGCGATCCACGCGATCGTCCCGTTCATGCCGGCAGCCCCTTTCGAATCACGTCTTCCATCACGTCCGCGAAGCGATCGACCTCCGCGAGTGTCGTGTACACGTTCGGTGTCACGCGCGCGCAGCTGAACTCCTTGTGTACGATCGGCGTGACGAGGATCCGGTGCTTGTCCCAAAGGAAGGCGACGAGCTTGTTCACGTCCAGCCCTTCGACCGAGAGGCTGGCGAGCCCGCACGACTGCGCCGGGTCGTACGGAGTGAGGATCCTCACGCCCGGCCGCTGCTCCAGCCGCTTCGCCCAGCGCTGGAACAGGTAGCGCAACCGCGCCGCCTTCCGCTCCGCCCCGAGCCCCTCGTGGAATGTCAGCGCCTCGGCGATGGCGTTGTGGTTCGCGGCAGGATGGGTCCCGATCTCCTCGAACTTGCGGATGTCGCGGTTCATCTCGGGCGGCGCCGCCATGAGCGGCCAGAGCCGCTCGATCTTCGCCTTCCGCACGTACAGGAACCCGGTGCCGTGGGGTGCCAGCAGCCACTTGTGGAGGCTGGTGCCGTAATAGTCGCAGTCGAGCTCGTCGCGGGTGAACGGGAAGTGCGCGAACGCGTGCGCGCCGTCCACGATCACCTCGATCCCGCGCTCCCGCGCCAGTCGCACGATCTTGCGGATCGGGAAGATCTGCCCCGTGAGGTTGGTGATGTGACAAACGTGGATCAGCTTGGTCTTCGGCGTGATGGCGCGCGCGAAGCGGTCGGCCAGGTCGTCCTGGGACGGCGGCGGCACGGGAAAACCGATCTCTCGGACCACGATACCCTCCCGCCGCTCGCGCTGGTGCCACGTCGTGAGCATGCGCGGATAGTCCTGAGTGGTCGTCAACACTTCGTCCCCACGCTCCAGCGGGATCCCGAGCTGTACGATCTCGAGCGATTCGCTCGCGTTGCGTGTGATCGCCATTTCCTCGGCGTCGCACCCGAAGCTCGCCGCGAGGCGGCGCCGCACGGCCTCGATCTCCGGCTCGAGCACCTGCCACATGGTATAAGCGGGCGCCGTGTTGGAGTACTCCAGGTAGCGGCGCATCGCGTCCTGCACGATGCGTGGGCTCGGGCTCACCCCGCCGTTGTTGAGGTTGATGATCGTGCGATCGAGCGTAAAGGCCTCCTGGACCTCGCGCCAGAAGTCCTCGTCGCGGGTGACATCGTCGGCAGGCCGGCGGTCCACGTGCCGGGCCATGCGGGCGAGCCGCGGCAGCGCGTCGTCCCGGAGCGCCGGGAGGGCGGCACCGGCCGCGTAGAGCGACTCAAGGAAACCGCGGCGTGTGGTCATAGGGTCAGCCTCCCCGAAGGATGCGGCGGATGAGGATGGTGTAGGCGACGACGTTCACGACGACCACGACAGTCCCGAGCACCGCCTGGGCCGGCCGGGTCAGCCCCGCCGGATAGAGCAGCGGGATCACGTAGTGCTCGACGAACCCGCCCCGATAGCCCTCGAGTCCGGCTCGGGCCCGCAGCGCGTTTTCGAGCGGCGTGAGCGGGCAAATCCAGCCGGCATACTCGATGGCCGCCCCCCATAACGCCGCCGGCACATGGGCCCACAGCACGGCGCGCCAGCGCCAGGCGAGGAATCCACCCAGCATCACGAAGGCGACGAAGGCGG
>WNGL01002129.1_pt1 | contig 24218 bp, 18 predicted proteins | sample 5400591 | NCBI WGS metagenome assembly WNGL01 (sample SAMN13153377, study PRJNA577476) | soil metagenome | isolation source: 80 cm soil or saprolite under Garry oak tree replicate 1 | place: USA:California | collected 2016-06-15 | reverse complement strand
CAGGAGGTTTTGGCCACATGTTCGAGACGGGCGCGGACCCGCCTCGGTAGGATTTAGTTGTTGTTACCATCAACTGCACCGTTTAACTGACTGAGTTCTCGTACTCTACGGCTCACGCGCTCCGTCAGGAGCGCCATGTATATAGCAAGCGCAGCCCCAGAGTTCAGCCAAGCTCCGTAGGGGCGGCATCTTTGGATTGATGTGGGGCGTACCGAACGGCCCTCTGTGACCAAGAAAAATGCCGCTCCTACGGAGCTTGATGGCCTGTCAGTCGCACGGTTGCTATAAACATGGCGCTCCTAACGGAGCTTTCCAGGTGCTCCGAAATCCGAATTACAAGAATTAGAAACCGTCGAATTCAAACGCAAGCGTTGTGGGTAATGACGAGCGCTGAAGCAGGGTGTTAATGAGATCGAGCCGTCTTTCTTGAGTGCGCCCTGTGGGGGGACTGAGGGGCTTCTTTCGCGGCTTGCGCCACGCAGCCGGCTTCGCTTTATTGGAGATGCAGCGCGTCAATGGCTTTGTTTCAGATGATCGGCTTTGTTTTTGCCAGCCTTCCAATCCGGGTGGTTCACTCGCACAAGCGAATCCCCGGTTTTGTGCCCCTGTTGGTGGCCACCCATTTGCTGCACTCATGCCCAACTCATGCGCTCGCCAATCCAGTCTTCGAGTTCCGCGACGGGGATCGGGTCGTGCTCCTGGGTGACACATTCATCGAGCGCGAGCAACTCTATGGGTACATCGAGCAGCGGCTCTTGAGCGAGTTTCCTAAGTGTCATGTTACCTTCCGCAACCTTGGCTGGAGCGCGGACACGCCGGCGGGAACATCGCGGGCCAGTTTTGATTTTGATAAGCCAGGAAAAGGATTCGAGAAACTCAAGGAGCAGTTGGCTGCGGCGCAACCGACGGTGGTAATCCTCGGCTATGGAATGGCAAGTTCGCTGGGTGAACCGGACGGCAAGGAACGGAACCCGCTTCGCGGAGCAACTCTGCGCCAATCTACAAACCAACCCGCCGCCACGCAGAGCCAGCCGGCAAGGAGAGCTGCGCTCCGTCCGGCCGAAACCCTCACCCTTACCCTCTCCCATCCGATGGGAGAGGGTAAGGGTGAGGGTTTAGCGCGGTTCAAGTCGGATTTGATCCGGTTAATGGACGCGATTCACGAGTTAAACACGGACCAGCCGGTGCGCTTGGTTTTGCTCAGCCCGCTGCGTCACGAAGCGCTGGGCGCCCCGCTGCCCAACCCTGCCAAACACAACCAGCAACTGAAGGAGTACACCAAGGCCCTGCGGGAAATTTCGGAAAAGAGGCAGTGCGATTTTGTTTCGCTTTACGATCTGCTTCGCATGGGCCCCAAAGCTCCTCGGCTCCAGCCATTGACAGACAACGGCATCCATCTTTCGGGCTTCGGCTACTTGCGGGCGGCAGAGGCAGTCGAGCGCGGTTTGGGTTGGAGCCAGAATTTCTGGCGAGTAGTCATCGGGGCCGACGGGAAGGTCCGCGAGAGTCGTGGAACAACGGTTTTGGGACTCGAACGAAGCAGCAACTATGCGCGATTCAGCGCGCTGGATGACCGGCTGGTCAATCCCGCCCTTCGCGACAAAGATGGACATTGTCTCCCAACCAAAACGCCGCCGTGCCAAATCCAAATCGAGGGCCTGGGCGCGGGCCTCTACGAGTTGAAGGTGGATGGCGCGGCAGTGAAGGCGGCAGCCGACGCGGAATGGCGGCGCGGGGTGGCGATTGACCGCGGGCCGCAGATCGAGCAAGCCGAGGCATTGCGCCTGGCAATCCTCAAGAAGAATGAGCTCTATTTCAATCGCTGGCGTCCGCAGAACGAAACCTATCTCTTGGGCTTTCGGAAACATGAGCAGGGCCAAAATGCAAAAGAGATCCCTATGTTCGACCCACTGGTTGAGGAACAGGAAGCAAGAATCGCCGAACTGCGGCGACCGGTCAAACACACCTTCGAGTTGGTCCGCGTCTCGGCGGCAGGCCAAGCGCCCCGCCTGGCAACCGCAAGACAGGCGTCTGCCGCGGCCACCGCAACCGAGGCCTCCAGTGCACCTACGACTCCAGACCGCCAGAGCTCAGCCGAAACGGCTGTTCCTTCGCAGGCAGGCGGAGGGCCTGCGCTCGCTCCCACCGGCGATACCCCTCCCCCGTTTTTCGATATTGCCCCCGGCTTCGAGGTCAATCTTTTCGCCCAATCGCCTCTGCTGGCCAAGCCGACTCAAATGAACTTCGATCCCCAAGGCCGCCTTTGGATTGCCAGTTCGTCGGTGTATCCACAGCTTCTGCCGGGCCAGGCCGCTGACGATAAAATCCTGGTCCTGGAAGACACCATCGGTGACGGCTATGCGGAGAAATCCACTGTGTTCGCAGACGGGTTGCTGATTCCAACCGGTGTAGCGCCCGGCGACGGCGGCGCATACGTGGGGCAGAGCACCGAGTTGCTGCATTTCAAAGACACGGACGGCGATGGCAAAGCGGACGAAAAGCGGATCGTGCTTTCCGGATTCGGCACCGAAGATACGCATCATTTGGTGCACACGCTGCATTGGGGGCCGGACGGTCAACTGTACTTCAATCAATCAATCTACATCCACAGCCACATCGAAACGCCGCACGGCGTGGAACGGCTCAACAGCGGCGGCGTCTGGCATCTGCGGCCGCCCACGCAAGAGTTGGGCGTTTTTCTGCGCGGGTTTTGCAATCCGTGGGGCCATCAATTCGATGAGTTCGGCCAGTCGTTCGTGACCGACGGCGCGGGCTACCAGGGCCTGAGCTTCGGCCTGCCGGGAGCGACCTACTTCACTTACGCCGACATGCGCCGGGAGCTTAAGAGCGTCAGCGCCGGCAGTTATCCGAAATTTTGCGGCCTGGAGATCGTTCGCAGCAGTCATTTTCCCAAGGATTGGCAGGGCAATGCCATCACCTGCGATTTCCGCGCGCATCGGGTGGTGCGTTTTGCCATCGAGGAGCAAGGCGCGGGCTATGTGGCGCGGGAACTGGGCGACCTGCTGCGCAGCACCAATGTAACCTTTCGCCCCATTGACGTGAAGCTGGGTCCGGACGGCGCGCTCTACATTGCCGACTGGTCGAATCCGATCATTCAGCACGGTGAAGTGGATTTTCGGGACCCGCGCCGCGACCACGAGCATGGGCGCATCTGGCGGGTGACAGCCCAGGGCCGCCCTTTGGTTGAGCGGCCCCAGTTGATCAATGCATCGAACCAGGAGTTGCTCGACCAACTGCTTTCCCCGAACGCGTTCAATCAGCAACAAGCCCGGCGGGTCTTGACGGAGCGCGGCGTCAACATTCGAGAGGACCTCGCGCAGTGGCGCAACTCGCAGACCTCCGAAATGGCCTGGCTGCAGGCGCTCTGGATGTACCAAGCCATTGATGTAGTCGAAGCCAACCTGTTGAGGAGAACGCTGAATGCAACCGATGGCCGCATTAGGGCTGCCGCCACGCGCGTGGTGGGCTATTGGCATCCACGTTTGCAACGTCCGCAGGAGTTGCTTGCGGGCCGAATCACCGATGAACACCCGCGAGTGCGATTGGAAGCCGTGCGCGCACTGGCGCTGGTTCCGTCGGCGCGCTCAGCGGCGCTGGTGCTGAGCGCGCTGGAGCAGCCAATGGACTCCTTTCTGGATTACGGCGTATGGTTGAGCATCAACGACCTGGCTCAGCCCTGGGTGGCGGCAGTCGAATCCGGGCAGTGGCAAGCTAATGGGCGCGAGAAACAACTGGAGTTTGCCCTCAAAGCTATCCAACCGTCGCTCGCTGGTGTGGCCTTGGGTCAAGTTTTGCAGGGGAAAACCATCGCGCGTGATGGCAGCGGCCCGTGGATAGAATTGATTGGCAAAGCCGCAGACGGAGCGCTGCTGCGCCGGCTCTATGACCAGGTTCTGCGCGGCGGCTTCGATGAGCCGGCGGTTGGGCGCTCACTGGCGGCTTTGAACGAAGCGGCGCGCGAGCGCCATACCACACCAACCGGCGAGCTGGACGAGATCGCTTCGTTATTCAGCCAGCGGAATGACGAAGTTCGTGGACAGGCCTTTCGCCTTGCCGGGGCCTGGAAGCTAAAACAGTGTATCCCGCCGCTGTTCGAAGTGGCCGGCAACCAATCGCGCGCCGCCGGCTTGCGCCAGGCGGCCTTCGACGGCTTGCGCGACATTGGCGGCGACACCGTCATCGCGCGGCTTCAGACGCTGTGCACTGGCGGGCGCGACGCTTCGATTCGCCGGCAGGCCATCTTGACCTTGGCCGCGCTGGACTTGCAAAGGGCCGGCCAACCCGCAGTGACAAATTTGTTGCAGGTCGCCACTGAGACGGACGCGGCGGAATTTTGGCGAGCTTTGCTCCAGATCAAAGGCGCGGCGGCAACTCTGGCGGGTGTGTTGCCCAAAACGGGATTGCCGCCGGTCATCGCCAAAGCGGGATTGCGGGTGGCGCGCGAGGGAGGCCGTCATGAGCCGGATTTGGTCTGGGCCTTGACTCGCGGCGCCGATCTCGAAGGCGAGGCCCAAGCGTTGTCGGCCGACGAAATCCAGCAACTCGCTTCAAAGGCGAGCGCTGAAGGCGATGCGGCGCGGGGAGAAAGAGTTTTTCGCCGCAAGGAATTGGGCTGCGTGACCTGCCATGCCATCGGCGGAGTGGGCGGCAAAGTCGGGCCGGATTTGACCTCCATCGGCGCCAGCGCGCCGGCCGATTACCTGATCGAATCGGTTTTCTATCCGAACCGTAAAATCAAAGAAGGCTACCAGTCGGTTATTATCGAGACTAAGGACGGCCAGGAGCTTTCCGGGGTGCTGGCGCGCGAAGAAAGCGAGCGAGTCGTGTTGCGCGACGCGACCGACAAAGAGATTTCGGTCACCAAGGACAACATCCAGAGCCGCACGACGGGCAACTCGTTGATGCCTGCGGGACTGATTGATTTTCTGAGCGCAGGCGAGCGGCTGGATTTGTTCCGTTTTCTTTCCGAACTCGGCAAGCCCGGCCCATTCGATGCTTCCAAACCCACCGTGGCCAGGTCATGGAAACTTTTTGCCTACACCCTGGATGCGGCGCAGTTCGGTGACGAAAAGGCGTTGCAAACCAAGCTCAGCGATGCCCAATGGCGGCCCGCCCATTCGCAGGCCGATGGCCGCCTGCTCAAAGAGGAGTTCTCGGCGGCGCTGGACGCGTTCCGCGACCGTGAGCCGCGGGCTGTCTATGCAGCGGCGCAATTCGAGGTAGCCAAAGCCGGGCCAATCACTTTCAAGCTCAGCGGCGCCGATGGCTCGCCGGTGTGGGTGGATGGCAAGCCTGCCCCAGCCAGCAACGCTCCAGCCCCTGAGCTATCGGCGGGCGCGCATACCATCATCCTCAAGCTGGACGCAAACAAGCTGCCGGACGCCATCCGCGTCGAATCACCCGACGCGACCTTCCTGGCGGATTGAATCGGGGACCAAAGGGGCGCGGCGTTTATGCAACCTCCCGACAAATGAAGCGGGCCACTCGTAACAGCGTCTGCAAGGTTTACGGCCAGGCACGAAATTCTCGCGACTGCACGCCGGAGCCGCTCAGCCGCACGAGCTGTTGCCGACAAAAACACCAGCCGCGCCCGCGCCGACAAACATCCATTCTGAACAGAAGATAACGACTGAACCTGCTGTTTGCTTCGTTCGAGAAGGGAGGGATACGTGTTGGGCGTTCTCCTCATCGTTCATCCTTCACGGGGCATGTGTCGGATCGGCTAGCCCCAGGGTCAGGTGCACATGATCTGTATCCACGAAACCGGCATGCTGGTAAACCGCTAGCGCAGGCGCGTTATCTCGACCGGTTTCGACGTGAATGGCGCGGATACCGTGGCCCGCGCAATACTTCCGCACTTCCTGCATCGCCGTTTTGCCGAGCCCCGCACCCCGATAGGGCGGCTGAACAAAGAAATCGTCCACTATGGCTATCAGACCGCCAAACGTCATGCTGTGGCAAAGCGTTACTACCACGTATCCGACATCCTTGGAATTGGACTCAATGAACCAGACCTGCCCCAGCCGCTCGTCCGCCAGAAGCGCGGTGAAGGCGTCGGCGGCTCGTCGGGGATTCAACGTGTACGGCGAGTCGGAGTAGAACTCGGCCATCATAGTGACCAGTTGCGGTACGTCGTTTAGCGAGGCTCTTCTCATAGGTCCAAACGTGGTCATAGCGTGCCGCACAACGCTCGGCCGCACTGGCGCCGCGCCAGTGACCTGCAGAATGCAACAGAGCCGGAGTCCCCGCGTCCGATGAAGTGATGTAGTTATCGTGCACTTGGTAGTAGGACTTTCCTGAACTTGGAATCGCCATCACACCAGGCCAGATACAACGCCGGACTCTCGAACGATGGAACATTGTAAACGAGGGGCGCAACCTCGTGTGCGTTGAGCGCTGCTCTGAAGGCTTCGAAGTCAAGACGCTGCGCTTCCGGAGCGTCGAACGCATGGACGAGCATGACCGCGGCAACCGCATGGAACTCGCGAGCCGTGAGCAACGCCGAGGCGGTACGGTGCAGGAGTTGATAGCGAATTGAGTCGTCGAACCGCTCAACGCGAAGGAGAGAGTGTAGGTACGTCAAGCGTTCACCTTGACCCGATGAGGCTTCGGCCCGTTTCTCCGCGAGCAGCGGGCCGAAGCCTTCCAACACCTTCGCTTCGACGCCGAGGATGCAAAGCCCCAGATCGTTCCGGCAGATTGCGAGAACGTCTGTGTTCGAGGTGGTTACGCCACCAGGCAAGGACACCTGCCACTCAGGCAGGGCGACCAGGAGGTGCTGCTCCAAAAGTAGTGGCTCCCGCGAAGTCTCCAGAAGGCGTGTGATCTCGGGAGGCAGAGCGCCCGCAGCAGCTTCCCATGCGGCAGCGGCCGTCATTGCTGACGCTCCTTGCTGCCAGTGCGCCTTCGGCTTCGCGAGCAGCGGCTGCCAGTCGGCACCGGTTTTGGTTGGGACAAATATTCTCTTCACAGGGGTGATTTGTTGGTGCGCTCTAGCGCCAAACGTGAGCGACAGGAGGCAGCCGCCACTGGCTCACGTATACGCTGCGGGCGTAACGGCTGCCTCCCGTTAGCTCCACGCTCTCGTTGGGCCTTTTTTTCATGTGTCCAGCATGTCCCATTCGTCACCGAGCACCCATCGCAATGCTGAGAGTTTACCGTTCAGCATGCCCCATTCGAAATCTGTCCATGGTCCCAGATCTTTTTTGGGGTACCGCTTCTCGACCGCTCGCGCCGCCTTTAACGCACCCCTCCAAATGTCGGCTGCCACCTTCTGCTGACCTGCTTCCACTCGCTGCTTGAGGCAAAGATGACGATTGTACCAGATCTTATCAAGAAGGAGGTCTATCTCGTGGGAAATTTCCTCTCTCAATCGCGGTGTAGCTAGTTCGCTGTGCATATGGGCCAATAGTTCATTTTTGAAACCGATGAAGTCGTCGTAAGAAACCGTATTCTTGAGCATTCGCTTTATCTCTTCCAACCGATCAGGATCAGATGCGAAACGCTTCTCACAAATTTCATACCAAAGGTTGCGTGCCTCTTTGATGAATTTTCTCTTCAGCGGGTTGGCTCCATAAGTCTCGTGGCAGCTTGGACAGAGGGGCGCGGCATTATCTTCAGTATCGGGACCACCTTCCTCTTGGGGTACTACGTGATGCACTTCGACACCCATCGACTTACAGAGGCAACACGCGAGGTGAGCACGTTTCCTAACATTGGTCTTAAGTGTTTCTGTGAACGCCATGGCATTTCTTCGCCCAACGACCTGCATCAGGCGCGCCGGACGCCTAGGCCAGGAGAAACAGCAGGGCGTAATCCGGCGTCGCCTGCACGCAGTTGGTTAAGCCATATTTCCGCATCTGCTTTCAGTTTAGTGCGTGCTTCCGGATCCGCTCGGACGCGTCCTTCCGCATTTCGGCGAAAGCTTCTGGAAATCCCGAAGACAGCCACTGCTCATACCGGGCAGCACTTTCCTCGCCCGCCTTCAGTTCAGCAGGGGCGATGTGACCCCGGATGTCGCCGACAATGCGCTGTAGGTGGCGAAGGTGCTTGATCGCGCCATCATCAAGGTGCTGCTCGCGGCAGAGTCGGAGCATCGCCCCAACGTAGGGCACGAAATCCATGGGAGCGGGCCTTTCCGGAGAGAGGCCATGGAACCTGAGAACGCGCTCGGTCTGGTGGAGCGCCTTCATGGCCGCCTGAAAGAATGGCACTTTTTCTTTGTTCTTCATTCAACAACCGCTGGACGCTTAACCTGACTGACGGGCAATTCTGCCCTGCGGTCATGATATACCTTTGGTTTTCGGCCGGTCTTGCCCTGATATTGGTGAAGCTCTTATCAGGGCGAATGGTCGAGGAATCCACTACAGAACCCTAAGAGATACATCAAGAAGGTCAAGCCCAGCCTTCAGTTAGTCATCTCTCTGGGGGTCTCGGACGCGACGCTTGGATCTTGGGCAGAGGGGTCCGGCTCAGGCTCATCGGTCCCGACTGACAAACTGGCGCAGCAGGCGCAGAGGTTTGGGTTGCTTGAGAGAGCGTTGCCGTTCTTTGACATCGTTTCGCCGCAGCAAATGCAGATACGCGGACTCATGCCTTTTTGAAGAGCTGACTTGACCCCCCTGCCGCCGCCGCTCTGGCGCGCTCTGGCGCGCCGCGGGGAGTGCCCAATTTATAGGGCAAACCTTGTTTGGCCACATCTCGCACAGGATGTTTGCTGCTTGTCATTGCACCGAGTTTGATCGTGTTGATTTTTCGTAGAGTCGGTCTAAAATACAACACGCCTGACTACGGATTTTGTAGGGAATTGTACGGACTATATTGAAAAGCTGAAAAGCTGAAAAGCTCAATTGCTGAAATGCTGAAACGTGAAACCTTTTAGCGTTTCAGCTTTTTAGCGTTTCAGCATTTGATATGAAAGTGAGAGCGTGACCGGCGCAGTGAACATTAGGAGCAGCGTTGGTCCATCATTAGCAGATGACTCTATCGAGGCTTTGGGCTACTTGACAGCGGCTTCGTTGATTGCCAGATCGCCTCTTTCTGCGTCGAGGGTGGCTCGGACACCAATGGGCAGCGTGGCGTTGTGGCGGACGTGACCGAAAGGTAAACCGGCGACCACTGGCACTTTCAGGGGCAGTAATCTTTCCCTTAACACGTCTTCGAGGGTTTGCCTGTACGCGGCCACCGTTCGGGCTTTGGGGTCTTTGCAATTTTTGTTGAGGCCTACGGCGACGCCGGCCACTTGTTGAAGGAGGCCGGCGTTGAGCAGATGCGTCAGCATCCGGTCAAAGCGATAGGGGGGTTCGTCGAGGTCTTCCAGGAAAAGAATTTTGTCTTTGAACGAGGGTTGATAGGGCGTTCCGAGCGTGGTGCAGAGCAGGGAAAGATTTCCGCCAATCAGCCGGCCACCAGCGGTGCCCCGGCGCAAAATGGAAACAGTCTTGGTTTTGTAACCCTGGCAGATTGCGCCTGGGGCGGACGCCCGCATTAACGTCCTCGAAAACGACTGCAAAGTGAAATCCGGCAAGTCCTTTTTGACGAACTCCGAATTGAGCATCGGGCCGTGGAACGAAACCAGATTTGCCTTGGCCAGAAGAGCGCAGTGCAGCGAGGTGATGTCGCTGTAGCCGATGAAGATCTTGGGGTTCCTGGCGATCGTTGGGAAATCAAGCAGGGACAGCAACCGCGCGGTTCCGTAGCCGCCGCGCACGCAAAGAATCGCTTTGACCCTGGCATCCTGGAACATGTTCATCAAGTCGGCGGCCCGTTCCCGGTCGGTGCCAGCGAGGAAGCCCCGGCGTTTCCGCGCATTGTGCGCCAGCTTGACCTTGAAACCGAGGCCTTCGAGCACCGCAACCGAGCGGTCAATCGCTTTGGGGTCGGGCGGCGCAGAGGCGGGCGCGACGATGCCGATGGTTTCGCCGGGACTCAGATGGTGTGGCTTGATCGGCATGATTCCATGGCAGCAATCTGGCGGCGCGCACGGAGTGGCGCGCCCTACCTTTTTCAGCTTTTCAGCTTTTCAGCTTTTTGGGTTGTCAGCATAAGCTCAGGTGTCCTAGAGCCAATAAGCCGTAAAAGGTGTACTCGCAATCCAAATGGTCATCGCCCCAATGCCCGAAAAAGCCGCCCTCATTGGTCCAGAGGGTGTCAATGAAATCCAGGCAGGGCTCCTTGACTGATGCGAAGCTCACTTGCAGGCCGGCCAGAGTGTGCAGGGCTGTCGCCGTCGAAAGCAAATCCGGCAGCGGCGCACCGGGCGCGGCGAGAAAGCCTCCCTGCGGATGAGCGCGCGCCAGCAGCCACTCGCCAACCGATAGGTTAAGCGGCAGGCGCAGGTTCCGCAGCACATTGGCCGCAGCCGCTGTCGCGTTGGTGGCGCCGGATAGGGGATGGTTGCGTAATGGGGTTTGCTTAATAGGGGTTGCGTTCCGGTCGCTTGTGGGCCGGCCCTCGTTGCTGTCCGTGCGCTCGTTGGCCCACGCGCCGTCAGTCGTTTCAAGGGATTTCAGCGATTGAACGAGCCGCAAAGGCTCAGGGATGTCTCGGCTCAAATCCTGATACGCGCCAAGCGCAAGGAATGCCCCGTACGCGGTGCCGAACGCAGCTCCGGAAAGTGGATTGTAACCGCCGTTGCCGGAGCGGTAACTTTCGATGTGGCGCAGGATCCGATCCCGTGTATCGGTGTGGCAGATTTCGGTCGAGCCCCGTGAGAGAAACAGACCAAGCGACTGTGGCAGGCGATGGCGGTGTCTCTCACGGGGCGAGCCCAGAGTCAGGATCGCCGCCCAACAGCGTGCCAGACTGCACAGGTGAACAAAGTCCAAACCCGCCCCATCGCCCAATGAATGCAGATAATTCGTCGTTCGCTCGACAACGTTGGGACCGTGGACTGCGGCCTGCGGTCCGTGGATTTGGAGAGAATTCAATCCCTCCAGCCCAAAGACGGTGTAATAGAGATCGCTTTTGCCGCCGCGATCATTGAAGCCGCCGTCGGCGTTTTGCTGGTGGAGCAGAAAGCCGCGGACCAGAGTGGCCGAGTCGCCGAGAAGCTTGGGGGCCAGCCGCGCCACCTGGAGCATCTCCAGCCGCAGGCTCATGATTGCCCAGCACGCGGCCAGGCGCGACGGAAAGCTGGAGAGTTGGAATTGCCCGGCTCTCGAGTCGTCAACGCAATCATCGTGCCGTCGTCAAGAAGAACGCCTCTTGCAGCCGTCATTCGGGCGAATCTTGTCAGTACCAGCGGTCGGAGAAAATCTGGCCCCTCACCCCGACCCTCTCCCCATCCGACTCGCCGCGCTGCCGCGCCGTCGCAGCGGGTGGGGAGAGGGGGAAGAGCCGCTGGCAGCAGGGTCGGGCGCGGCCTCTCACCCCAGCCCTCTCTCCATCCGATGGAGAGAGGGAGAAGAGGGATTGCGCGGCGGCTGGTGGTACTGACAAGATGCGCCGTGGTCATTCAGCCGACTGCCGGAACCTCGGGCAAATTCGCAGCGCTGGCGCCGCGAGCCGCCAGATTCTTCTGCTCGAATTCCTTGCACCAGCCTTTGATCTGCGTGTCATTGAAGATGCGGCCTATGACGCGGCGCAAGAGACCCTTGAGGTTGGGGTTTTCCAAATCGCGCAAGGAGCGGATGGCCTCTTCCTTGTAGGTCTCCAGCAAGGTGTTCGCCCGCTGGTCGGCTTTGAGTTCGACTAACAGCGCCTCAATATGTTCCAGGCTGGCGCCCGCCGGCGCAGCGCGACGCCAGAGCGACTCAAACAGAATCTTGGCATCACCAGAAGCCTTCTCGTGGGCAATGGCCAGCAGCAGGCCGGGCCGTAAGGCAGACAGATCATCGGTTTCGGCTTCGCTGCCGTAATCGCTCAGGTCGTCCCGGATTTGATAGGCAATGCCCAGCGCTTCGCTATAGGTCCGGAGCGCCGCGGCGATTTCTTCGTAGTCACAGGCGTTTCCGCCCGCGCCATGGCCTTGCGCGTAGAGCGCGCCGAGTTTGAGAGCCACCTCGAATGCCGGGGCGGTCTTTTGGCGGAAAATGTCCAGAACTTGCAACGACGCCAGCGGTTGCGGCTGCCGCGCCCAGCACAGTTCCGCGCCCTGGCCACGGCACAGTTGACGCTGGCCTTCCGATGCGACGAGCAACATTTGGGCTTTTTGCTCGGCGGAAATTTCGCAGCAGCCGACGAGGCGGTAACCCTCGCCGATGAGCAAGTCGCCTACATTCAAAGCGACCGGAACGCCATATTCTTCATGGAGCGTCTTCTCGCCGTAACGGGTCGAGTCATTATCTTCGATATCATCGTGGATGAGTGAGGCTTTATGAAAACACTCGACGGCGACGGCGAGCTTGCGAACGTCTTTCGGCAACGGAGCGCTGGTGTCGGCGCGAAGCGCCTGAAAGGCAGCCACACTCAGAAATGGACGCCAGCGTTTGCCGGCGCGGGCCAGCCATTGGCGGCCAATGCGCTCGGTTTCGCCCTCAGCGTTTCCCATGATCGAGTCGAGCGACGCCGGAGCAAACCACGCGTCCACTTCCTCCCGCAGCGCGCCCAGGTCCAGCCGGCGTGTCCGGTCCTCGCTGGTCAGGTGGATGTAATCCCACACCCAGTCGAGGTCCACAGTGGTGTCAATGCAATCATCCTGGAGCAGCGGGACCGCCACGCCGGGAATGGCGGCCGCCTCCATGTAAGGAAAAGCGCGCTCCAACACACTGAGGCAGCTTACGCCGACGATCGCCTCGATCTTGCCGGTCTGAATGAGGGACATGACGATGGCCGAACCTTCTGCCACCAGCACCGCGTAGCCGAGCTTCTCGGCCTCACTTTGGAGGTCCTGAATGGTGCAAAGGCCGCATTGCTTGCATAGCAAACCGAACTCATCGAAGGGCGCCGGACATTTGCTCTCGACCCGCAGACACTTGGGCAGCAGCAGCAAACGCCTCTCATACGGCACTGACGCCAGCGTCTCGCGCCACAGCTCGTTATTGATCAGCACGCCGATGTAGTCGCGGTAAATAGCCTCGCACTTGAGCAGCGCGATTACCCGGTCGGCGTGTTCTTTCAACTGGTCCACCGGCAGCGGCGGCACCGGGTTGTACTCGGCGACGTAATGCCGGATGAACTGCAGGATTCGATTGCGCTCGCCGGTGGTCTGGGGGAGGTTTTTCTTGGCTGGCCGAAATCGCTGCTGGACGGCGTGCCGCGGAACAGCGACCCCCCGGAAAAGCTCAGTCGGCGTGATCGAGACAGGTCCCATAGTGCTAGGTGTTATTAGCTGTTGGCATGGGCAAGATTATTGTCGGGCTTATCGATCTGGTCGAGCTTTGATTTCAGTTCTGCGCGCTTGATCTCGGTGCCGTGGTTCGCATTACGGTATGCCCCAAAATCGCTGAACCAATACTTCTTGGCCAGCCGATACATCCAATGCTTTTCAGGGACCTCTTCGCCTGGAAGCCATTGGCTGAAGCGCGGTCTCATCGTTTCCAGCTCAGCCATGGCCGTGCCTCGGGCGGTGGTGTCTCGCGCGCCATGTTTGCGAACAAGCTCGCGCACTAAATCCGGACGTTCGAGCACGACGCAGCCGCGAGTGTTCTGCGCGCTCAGTTCGCGGAAGTCCTGCAAAAAGGCGCTTTGCCGCATGGTTTGGTAAAGGCCGCGAGGATCGCGAATGGTCTCAACCGCAAATTGAATGATAGGGCACGGCTCGATATCGCCGCGCGGGCTGATGTGATGACTGATGCCGGTGGACATCGGACAAAGGGCCTGGCCCTGGTGATCGTAATAGGCATCAATAATGGCGATGGGCACCCTGGCGCGCATTTCGACAACGAACTTGCGCACGCGCACCAATTGGTCGGGGCGGAGCGCGAGCTGCGGGTTCATCTTTGGACCCACCGGGCGGTAAGTGTGATACCACACGTAATGGACACCCAGGCGTATGAGTTCGCCCAACCACTGCTCGGTCAGCAGTTCGTCAATGTTTGACTGGCAGACACTAGTCGCCACGCCGGTAAGAAGTTTGGCGCGCAGGCAATGTTCGAGTCCGCGCATCGTCTTATTGAAGACGTCTTTTTTCCCGCGCCGCTCATCGCTGGTGATTTCCCGGCCTTCGATGCTGATGAGCGGAGTCGCATTGCCCAACTGACGCAGGCGCTCCGCGACCTTCCCGGTGATGAATTGGCCGTTGGTAAAAAGCTGGAAATAACAGTCCGGATGCGCTGCCAGCATGTCCATCAAGCGGGGATGCATGAATGGCTCGCCGCCCAGGATGCCGAAGAAGGCGTTCCCGTGTTGCTTGGCGTTGGTGATGGTGCGGTTGAGAGTATCGAAATCAATGGCATCTTTGTCCTCCACGTCCACCCAGCAACCCTGGCAACGAAGATTGCAGGAATTGATAATGGAAAGATAAAGGAACGGCGGAAAGTACTCGCCGCGCTTGATGCGCCGTTTGAATCTGTTGACCGAAAGCATTCCTTTTATCCCGAAGTTCCATCCGAATTTCCAAAGCAATCTCGGCTCGGTGGTGCGGAGGATGCGGATGGCGAGAGCAGGAAACATGCGCGCCTCAACTGCCCGCCGCCTCAATGACGACTACGCGGATTTCGTTCACAAAGTTGCTCTTGAACTGCAGGTCATTCCTCATGCGCTGAATTCTAACTGGTTGGCTCAACGGCTTGGACGGTTGATAACGCCGCCTGCGCCCTGGCTTTGGCTTCTTCTGCCCGTCGCTGGATCTCTTCGGGCGGTGGCAGGGCCATCAAGACTTCGGGCGGGATGTCGGCTGCTTGCGCGAGTTTCGTGAGGCACTTCTGCCTTTCCTTAAGAGCCTTTTCGGAATCGCGTTCCTTCGAGAAGCGGGATTTGGCCCGTTCGCTGCGCTCGCGCAGCATTTGATAAACGTCTCCTCCAAGCAACGCTGAGATGTCAATCTTCATCTTCTCGCGCTGCAGGTCGGCGTCGCTCACCACGTCGCCGTTGATGGGGCCGGCTTTATACTTCGGGAACATGATCGCCGCTTCGGGACAAACGCGCGAGCAGGCCGGGCAATTGGTTTTGCAATTGTCGTTGTTCTGCACCTGAATCCGCTGCTGCTGGTCCACGCCATAGACCCCGAACAGGCAAAAGCTCAGACACTGCATGCAATTGGTGCAGCGATCGTAGTCAATGACCGGGAACCAGGGCTTCCAGTCGCCATGACGCGCGGCGTTGGCCTCCTCACGGACTTTCTCGACGGTCCCGGCAATACCGCCACCATCCAGGCCGGAGATGTCCCGGAAGCGAATATTCACCTCACCTGTCGCGTCTTGAGTTTCAAGAGGCGGCGGATGGCCGCCGAACCGGCCCAAAACCAAAAGCGAACTGCGGTCCGCTGGAGCGACCTGGCCCTCGCCCGTGACGCGTGTGACCGCATATCCTTTTTCCATCATCGCAAAGATCGCAGCGAAGCGCTCAGCCGGCTCGAGCCGTTGGCCGTCCTGGCCTTCGTAAAGGACGATGCGAAGAATGGGTTGGTCTTTGAGGCTCACTGGCAGAGGTTGGTGTAGCGGCTGGTTCAGGTTGCAGGGGGGCTGGTGGCGGCCGCTCTTGCTTCGGGCAGGTTTGGCTTTAATTGCTGGCTGAACAACGCAGCGCAGACCTCATCGGAGCCTTCGATGCGCATGTTGAGGACTTCTGTGCCGCCGGCAGCCAAGGGAGCGTTGGCCGCCGCAAAAAGCCATTTGACCGCGCGAGGATAGCAAGCGGCAATCTTGATCTCGCCGCCTTGGGCCAGTCGTTTGAGGGCCGGGTCGTGCCGCGCGGACATCTCGCACAAATCTGCCACCGCATCGAACGCGACATTCGATTCGCAGAGCTTCTTGAGCACCGCCTCTTTGACTTCCCGGGGGACGACCTGGGCATAGGTGCAGTTGCAGAACAAGATACGTGGCGGCGCCGGCATAACCAATAGCCCTTTTATACACCGAACTACAACGTCTGGCAATGAGGACTTGGAGTGGTTTTTGGAGTGGTCGCTTTTGAGCTTTCCTCTTGCCAAAGGAGCGAGCCATTTTAGATTCGGTGCATGGAAACCTCGCAGCTCCGAGAATATTTGCCGGTCTTGATGCTCGGGGCATTGGCGGTGGTTTTTTCCTTTGGCATGCTCGTGATGTCAGTCGTCGTGGGCAAGAAGGGCAAGCGGTCGCCCATCAAGGACACCGCTTACGAGTGCGGGATGCTGCCGGTGGGTGAAGGCAACGCGCGGCTTTCGGTCAAGTTCTATCTCGTGGCGATGTTGTTTATCCTGTTCGATATCGAAGTGGTTTTTCTTTATCCCTGGGCCGTGATTTACAAGGAAATGCTCAGGGAACACGCGAGCTGGATACTCGGCTCGATGCTTTCGTTTCTGGGGGTCCTGTTTGTAGGTTACCTCTACGCACTTAAGAAAGGGGCGTTTGATTGGAAATCGTGAACGGTGACCGGTAATGGGCAATCGGTTGTGGTTTGGGGCGACTGACGTTTGGTGGCGGAAGCGGGCCAGACATTGTCCAGTCAGCAATCACAAATTAGCAAACGCAACTCCACCAATCCCTGATGATCAAATTTGGGACCAGCGGCTGGCGCGGACTCATTGCTCGGGATTTTACTTTCGATAACGTCCGGCTGGCCACGCAAGCCATCGCCGAGTACTTGACCCACGACCACGGGGAGGCCTCGACGCTGGACGCACCACGCCCAAAGAACCAGTCCCAAATCGTCATCATGGGCTATGACACGCGCTTTTTGGGGCGAGAATTTTCGCTGGCGGCAGCGGAAGTGCTGTCCGCCAACGGCCTGACTGCCCTGCTCTGCAATCGCGACACGCCCACGCCCGTCATCGCCCACACCATCCGGTCACGAAAAGGCCTCGGCGGCATCAATATGACTGCCAGCCACAATCCGGCGGAATACCAGGGCCTGAAATTCTCGACCAGCAACGGCGCGCCCGCTCTTGCGGAGGTCACCAGCCAAATCGAAGCCACGGTCGCGCGCTTGGCAGCTCAGAAATGGAGTTTTAAGGCCTCGGTTGTGGGGAGTTATGAGTGCAAGAGCTTCGATCCACAGCCCGATTACTTCAGGCAACTGCGCAAGCTGGTGGATTTCGCCGCGATCAAGAAAGCCAGATTAAAGGTGGCCGTTGAGCTCATGTACGGCACAGGGCGGGGTTATCTAGACAAACTGCTCGAAGACGCGGGCGCCGAGGTCACTCGGTTCCACAACGAATTGAATCCGCTGTTCGGCGGGCATCATCCGGAGCCCAATGCCGAAGGCATGGCGGAGGTCAGCAAGTTCGTTCGCAGTGGCAAGGCGCAGATTGGCCTTGGCTTGGATGGCGACGCTGACCGGTTCGGGATAGTGGATAAGGATGGGACCTGGCTGACACCGAACCAGATTCTTGCGTTGGCGCTTTACCACCTGCGGAAAAATCGCGGATGGACGGGGGCGGTGGTGCGCACGGTGCCAACCAGCCATCAGGTGGACGCGGTGGCGGAGTTGCTGGGCGTGAAAGTCCACGAAACTCCCGTCGGCTTCAAGTACATCGGGGCGCTAATGGAGAGCGAGCCGATCATCGTCGGCGGCGAGGAATCGGGCGGCCTGAGCGTCAAAGGCCACGTGCCGGAGAAGGATGGCATTTTGGCCTGCCTGCTCATGGCGGAGTTGGTGGGCGCCGAAGGAAAATCATTGGGCTGGATTTTGAAGGATCTGGAAAAGAAAACTGGCGAGTTTCATACCGAACGCATTAACGTTGCGATCCAGCCGGAAAGGATAGAGGCCTTGCTGTCAAAGCTCGGCTCCGGACTTCAATCCATCGGCCAGTTCAGAGTGGATAGGTTTATTACCACCGATGGATTCAAATACTTGCTTCCAAATAACGAATGGGTTGCCTTCCGCGCCAGCGGCACGGAGCCATTGGTTCGGTGCTACATCGAAGCCAGGTCATCGGCGAATTTGAAAAAACTCAGGAACTCATGCCGCGCTCTGTTGGAGGGTTGAAAAACGAGCCCGCCTCCGCTAGACTGAAAGCATCAGAATACCGGTGCAAATCCAAATTGTCGTGACATGAATTTCCACGAAGTCTTCAGAAGCTTCCAACAGATCTGGGAGCACAGGCCGGCACTGGTCCTGTTGTTTTTGCTGGGCTTCGTGGTTTTCGTCTTCCTGGTGGTGGATGCCTGGCATCACAAGCGCCGGCGCAAACGACCCCGTTAGGGAAAGCTACAGATCCCGAACTCCTGGAAAAGAGGTTTGGGATTTGCAGTTTTTTTAATGGCGACCCTAACGGGAATCGAACCCGTGCTACCGCCGTGAAAGGGCGGTGTCCTAACCGCTAGACGATAGGGTCGTCCAAGGGCGACGCAATATAGCCAGCCCAAGTCCTATGTCACGCAAAATAAAATCCAGACGCTGAGATCTGCAAATCTCAAAAACCGCTGGTTGGCGGCGGTCAATCGCAGGTTGGATACTCAGTTGCCTGCCCAAAGGCGGGTCGGCGCACAGTCCTGGGGCTTGGGATTTGCAGCTTCCCTCGCTCTGAGCTTTTTCGTTGCCTCCGCCCGCCGAAAACAGCTCAGCACGGGCGCATCTTGTTAGTACGACCGGTCGGAGAAACACATGACCCCTCACCCCGACCCTCTCCCCATCCGATGGGGAGAGGGGGAAGACCCGCTGGCAGCAGGGTCGCGCGCGGCCTCTCACCCCAGCCCTCTCTCCATCCGATGGAGAGAGGGAGAATCCTTGGTTGCTACGCCAGCCTGAGTCACGTAACCTGACCGCAGCCTGAGCCATGAAAGTGTATATTGACGGGAAATACTACGACGAACGCAACGCCAGAGTTTCAGTTTTCGACCACGGCCTGCTCTATGGCGACGGGATATTCGAGGGGATTCGCGCTTACAATGGACGTGTCTTCAAATTGAAGGAACACATCGATCGGCTGTTTTGTTCGGCCAAGGCCATTTTGCTGAACCTCCCGATGTCGCACGAGGACATCATGGCTGCAGTGGTTGAAACTTGCCGCCGCAACAAAATTCGTGACGGCTACATCCGTCTGGTCGTCACGCGAGGAATCGGCACACTCGGGTTAAATCCGAACCGGTGCAAAAACCCGTCGGTAATTATCATCGCGGGGAAAATCCAACTTTACCCGCAGGAATTCTATCAGCGCGGCATGGAAATCGTCACCGTGCCGACGACGCGCAACCTGCACAGCGCGCTCAACCCAGCGATCAAGTCGCTCAATTATCTCAACAACGTCCTGGCCAGGATCGAGGCGAACATTGCCGGGTGCGAGGAAGCTATCCTTTTGAACGCCGAAGGGTTCGTGTGCGAATGCACGGGCGACAACGTGTTTATCATCAAGGAACGCCATCTGTTCACCCCGCCGCTTTCGGCCGGCGCCTTGTACGGAATCACGAGGCGCGTGGTGATGGAAATGGCCGAGGAATCGGGTTTAACCGTGAGCGAGCCCAACCTGACTCGCTACGATCTGTTCAATGCCGATGAATGTTTTCTGACCGGGACGGGCGCCGAGTTGGTGCCCATCGTCAAGATTGATGGCCGGGTTATTGGCGAGGGTAAACGCGGCACGGTCACCGAGAAATTGATGGCGCAATACCGCGCCTTGACTAAAGTGTCAGGCGAGCCGATATACCAGTAGAGTTTATGTTGTGCTGTATTTGCAAGGAAAAGGAAGCCACTGTGCACTTGACGCAGATCGCTGGGGAAAAAGTGCAAAAGGTTGACCTTTGCGAGGAGTGCGCCAAAACCAAGGGAGTCAATGACCCCACCGGATTCTCCTTGGCGGACCTGCTGCTCGGGCTGGGCGCGTCACAGGAAATCGAACAAGCAGGCGGTGGCACTGAAGTCAAGTGTGGCCGTTGCGGTTTCACCCAGGCGGATTTCAAGAAATCCGGCAGACTCGGATGCCCGGAATGTTATCACACTTTCGCCGAGGCCTTGGAAGGGCTGCTCAAGACCATGCACAAAGGCACCCGCCACGTCGGCAAAGTCCCCGAAGCCCTACGCCACAGCCGCGATTTGTCGGACCGCCTCAAGCTCTTGCAAAAGAAGCTAACCAAGGCCATCGAAGATGAAGATTTCGAGGAAGCCGCCATATTGCGCGACGAAATCAAACAAACGACCGCCCGGCTTACTAATGCCGCCACGACCTGATCGGCCATGGGCATACATGACTTTCTCATACCACCGGCCGACATGGCCCGAAGAAAGGGGCCTTTCGACCGCATCGTGATGTCCAGCCGCGTTCGGCTGGCGCGTAACCTCAGGGAAGCGTCCTTTCCGGGCTGGGCCAAGAAGCCGGAACGGATTCGGGTTCTGGAGTTGATCCGGCCAACGGTGGAGGCCTTGCCGGAAATGAATGATGCCTTTTCAGAGTCGATGGACAGCCTATCCACGCTCGATAAGCAAATATTGGTCGAACGCCATCTCATTAGCCGCGAGCATGCTGCCAAAAGCGCCGGAAGCGGTTTGATCCTCAACCGGGAGGAGACCCTATGTTTCATGATTAACGAGGAAGATCACCTCCGTATGCAGGCTCTGCGCCCCGGCCTCCAGCTTCGCCAGGCCTGGACGGCGATTGACCAGGCCGATTCGGCCCTGGAGAAAAAGCTTGATTATGCCTTCAGTCCCGACTTGGGTTATCTGACGGCTTGTCCGACCAACATTGGCACCGGAATCCGAGTCAGCGCTATGTTGCACCTGCCAGGGTTGGTCCTTGCCGAGCAGATTAACCCGATCATCCAGTCGGTCAACAAACTGGGTCTGGCTGTTCGTGGTCTTTACGGTGAAGGCACCGAGGCGTTGGGTAATGTCTTCCAGGTGTCCAACCAGATGACTTTGGGTGAGGCCGAAAGCGCCATCGTCGAACGCCTGGAAAAGGTCCTTGGCCAGATCATTGAGCACGAGGAAAATGCCCGCGCAACACTGCTGGAAAAGAAGCCAAAAATGGTCTATAACCACATCGGCCGCGCTTACGGAATTTTGGCTAATGCCCACAGTATTTCATCCAAGGAAACCATGAACCTGCTTTCCCTGATGCGATTGGGCGTTGATGTGAGCTTGTTTCCCGGTGTGGACCGATCGCTGCCAGACGAATTGTTCATCTTGACGCAGCCGGCGCACTTGCAGAAACAACATGCTGAAAAACTGGCGGCGGAGGAACGAGACTTGCTGCGAGCAGATATGGTTCGTGAACGGCTGCGGCACGTCAGTCGCCCTATCACCAAACCGCCCAGCCCACAAGCTGCCGGATTGGACAAACCGGAAAAGTAATTGCATTGTAGAGTATGAGCGATGAAGCCATGAACAACTTTACCCCGCGCGCACAGCAAGTGCTCGCGTTGGCGCGCAAAGAAGCCGACCGTTTCAACCACAACTTTGTCGGCACGGAACATCTTCTGCTTGGGCTCATTAAGTTGGGCCAGGGGGTCGCCGTCAATGTGCTGCAAAAACTTGGCCTGGACCTCGAAACCGTCCGCATGGAAGTCGAAAAACAGGTTGGCACCGGCCCCGACCAAAAGATGATCGGCAACATCCCTTACACGCCGCGCGTCAAGAAAGTCTTGGCACTGGCCGCCAAAGAGGCCAAAGCCCTGAACCACACTTACGTCGGCACCGAGCATATTTTGCTGGGGTTGCTGCGCGAGGGCGATGGCGTGGCCGCCCGCGTCCTCAAAAACCTTGACGTTGACATTGAAGCAACTCGCCAGGAGATTTTGAAGGAACTGGATCCCAACCTGGCCTCAGGGGAAGAATCCGGCTCGGGCGAGGGCCACGAGAAATCTGCCCCGGAGAAGAAAGGCGAGATCAAGACCCCCGCCCTCAAGGCTTTTGGCCGTGACCTGACCGAGATCGCCCGCAAGGGCGAGATGGACCCGGTCATCGGCCGTAAGAACGAAATCGAGCGCGTCATCCAGATTCTTTGTCGGCGCACCAAGAACAATCCGGTGCTGCTGGGCGAAGCCGGGGTAGGCAAAACGGCCATTGTGGAGGGTCTAGCGCAGGAGATTGCGGCCGGCAACGTGCCCGAACTGCTCCGCGACAAGCGCGTCATTACGCTGGACTTGGCCTTGATGGTCGCCGGCACCAAGTATCGCGGCCAGTTCGAAGAGCGCATCAAAGCCGTCATGGACGAGATTCGCCGCTCCAAGAACATCATCCTCTTCATTGACGAGTTGCACACCATCGTCGGCGCGGGCTCGGCCGAAGGCACCATGGACGCTTCGAACATCATCAAACCCGCACTGAGCCGGGGCGAACTCCAATGCATTGGCGCGACCACCCTCAACGAGTATCGCAAGTACATCGAAAAAGATGCCGCTTTGGAGCGCCGTTTCCAGGCCGTGAAAGTCGAAGCCCCCTCCATCGAGGAAGCCATTCTAATCCTCAAAGGGCTGCGTCCCAAGTATGAAGACCATCACAAAGCTGAGTTCACCGACAAGGCCATCGAAGCCTCCGTTAAGCTCTCGGACCGTTACATCACCGACCGTTACCTGCCCGACAAGGCCATTGATTTGATGGACGAAGCGGGCTCGCGCGCCCGCATCGGCACCATGACCCGTCCCCCGGAGGTCAAGGAACTGGAAGCGGACATCGAGAATATCAAGACAAAGAAAGAACGCGCCATTAAGAACCAGGATTTTGAGGGTGCTGCCTCCATGCGCGACAAAGAGAAGCACGCCAAGGAAAAGCTGGAATCGGTTCTGCGCGAATGGCGCACCACCCGTGAAGAAAAACGCGTCAAAGTTGATGAGGAAGACATCCTGCATGTCGTCTCCAAATGGACCGGCATCCCTCTGCAACGCATGGAGCAGGGCGAGATGCAGCGGTTGCTCCAAGTCGAAAACGAGATGTCCAAGGTTGTGATCGGCCAGCGTGAAGCCGTCTCGGCACTGTGCAAGGCCTTGCGCCGCTCTCGCGCCGATCTCAAAGACCCGCGCCGGCCAATTGGCACCTTTGCCTTGCTCGGGCCGACTGGCGTCGGCAAGACCTTGCTGGCCAAGACTCTGGCTGAGCAGTTGTTTGGCGACGCCAAATCGCTCATTCAGCTCGATATGAGCGAGTACATGGAAAAATTCAATGTCTCCAGGCTCATTGGTTCTCCACCGGGTTACGTCGGCTACGAGGAAGGCGGGCAACTCACCGAACAAGTGCGGCGCAAGCCCTATTCGGTTGTACTGTTCGACGAAATCGAGAAGGCCCATCCCGATGTGTGGAACTTGCTGCTGCAAATCCTGGAGGAAGGCAAATTGACCGACAACGTCGGGCGCGTGGTCAACTTCCGCAACACAATTATCCTGATGACCTCCAACGTTGGCTCAGAAACCATCAAGCGCCAATCAACACTGGGCTTTTCGCCCATCACCGACGAGAGCAGTTACGAGAAGATGCGCGAGAAAATCATGGAGGAGGTCAAGAAGACATTCCGGCCGGAGTTCTTGAATCGCCTGGATGATACAATCGTGTTCCGCTCACTGATCAAGCCCGATCTCATCACGATCCTCGATTTGGAAATCACCAAGGTGATGCACCGGCTCAAAGCCCGAAACATCGTCCTGCAGCTTGATGAAAAGGCCAAGGACTTTCTGGTGACCAAAGGCTACGACCCGCAATATGGCGCTCGGCCGATGCGCCGCGCGGTCGAACGGTCTCTCGAAGACCCGTTGGCGGAAGAGATCCTTAAAGGCGCCTTCCACGAGGGCGAGCCGGTCCAGGTCAGCGTCGAAAACGACCGCTTGGTGTTTTCGCAAAAAGCTGCCGCTGAGGGCGCCCTTTCCAGCTAGACCAGCTAACACATCCAGTTACATAGTATTCCAGGAGTAAGATGAATACGGCGTGCTGCCGGCCTTTGTAACCGCCGGTCGCCGAAGGGGGGCCTGTGCCTTGAAGGCGCCAGCGGGCAGGCGCACTTCAAGACGTCGGTATGGTGCTTTCGAGTCCGGGCCGCTATCTCCGGCAGTTTTAATCATTCTGCACCCGACTGCTGGCTTGAGGAGAATGTCAAGCAATATCTTTAGCCCCCCTCCGGGGGGGGTGTGAGACAAAATTCTTCGAATCGGAAAATAAGGCTTGTTTTTTTGGGTGAGTGACTATAATACTAGTCACATTATGAATCCACCTGATAAATCACGCCTGCTACAACAGATCGCCGCCATTCCCGCCATGGA
>WNGL01002185.1_pt1 | contig 24221 bp, 19 predicted proteins | sample 5400591 | NCBI WGS metagenome assembly WNGL01 (sample SAMN13153377, study PRJNA577476) | soil metagenome | isolation source: 80 cm soil or saprolite under Garry oak tree replicate 1 | place: USA:California | collected 2016-06-15 | reverse complement strand
GGGCCGAGGGCGGTCTTGGCTCTGAGCTCGGCGGTGCTGATGCTCATGGGAGCGACGCGGACTAGCTCCGCCTGACCTTGTAGATCTCCTCGACGCGGCCGTGCGCTTCCTTGAGGGCGGCCTCCGGGCTGAGCCCCGCCGTCACCACGCGCCCCGCCATGTCGCACAGGATGTACTGCGCCTGCACCTCGACGGCGGCGGCCGTGTACGGGCCGGGATAACCGACCCACACGCCACGAAGGAGATTCTGCAGCATGCCCTGGAAGTTCGGATCAGATTTCCAGTACGGCTTGTCGGCCCGCGATTGGTAGACGGGCCCTGCCTGGCCGATTGACGCCTGCATGTACTCGTCAAAGCGCTTCTCGTCCTCGACCCAGCGAATCAGGTCCTCGCAGAGCTCGACGTGCTTTGTCTTCTGAAAGATGCCCCAGTTGTACGGCCCCGCGGCCACGAAGCTGCCCGCGGGCCCGCCCGGAGTGAGGATGACCTGGGTCTTCTCGGCCAGGGGGCGCTTCTTGGCGACCATGGCGTAGTAGAGGCTGGCCCCGTTGTTCGTGCTGACGAGCTTGCCCGCCATGTAGGCCTCGTTGTTGGACACGTCGTTCCAGCCCATGACGCCCGGCGGCTGGATCTTGTGCTTCTGGATCGTGTCCACGGAGAACTGGAGCGCCTCGAGGTTCTGCTTGTGGAACGCGGTGGCGAGCGCAGGCTTGCCGTCCTTGGCCCAGACGCCCCCGCCGTAGTCCCACAGGATGTTTTGCATGAAGCCGTTTCCGTCGTCGCAGCGGTTCAGCGTCTGCCCGAAGCCCCAGAGGTCCTTCGAGGCGTCCTGACACTTCTTGGCCATGTCCACGACGTCGGGATCATAGCGCTTCGGGAGCTTCACACCCTTGGCGTCGAGCAGGTCCTTCCGCACGAAGAGGCCGCCGGGGAAGGCCTGCCGGGCGACGCCGAAGTACTGACCACCGATATTGACGACCCGGTCGGCATATGAGAGTAGCCCCCCGCGCGCCCCCGCGATGTCCTTGGCGAGCTTGCTCACGTCGCGGAGCGCGGGCTTGTAGCGGGCCGGCCCCTGGTAGTTCATCTCCGCCATGTCGGGTGGGTTGCCCGCCTCGATGGCCGCCACGAATTTCTGCTCGCGGTCGCCGAAGGTCGCCCAGTCCATGTCGACCTGCACCTTCCGCTCGGCCGCCCAGCCTTCGACCTGCTTGGCGAGGATGTCGTTGCCGGCAGTGACGTAGCTCTTGAACAGCCACACCCGGAGCTTGGTCGGGCTCTGGGCCCGCGCCATGCTCTCCAGAGCCTTGAGCCCGACGGCGGTGCCGCCGGTGACGAGGGCGGCCTTGCGGAGAAACTCGCGGCGGGCGATGAGACCGGCATCGAGTCTCTCGGCCAGGTCCTTCAGGCGGCTGTCCATTTCATCCTCCCTTGGATAACGTGTAGCGAATGCTACCCTACCGGGGTCGCGTCTGGCAATCGACACCGGACAAAAGCTTCCGATTTTTCACGCGAGGCGGGCTACGGTGTCTCAGCGGTGAGGCACACTACGAGAAGGGGAGGAGATCATGAGCGTAGATCGCGCCTACATAGCGAAGAACGATGCCGAGCGCGGCCGGTTGCGGAGCCTCGTCAGCCGCCTGAGCGACGCCGATCTTGCCCGGGCCATGCCCGCGGGGTGGACGGTCGCCGGCATCCTCGCTCACCTGGCGTTCTGGGACCAGCGGATCCTGGCCCTGCTCGCGCAGTGGGAGCAAGCGCCCTCCAGGCTGCCACGCAACAATCTGGACGAGGCGGACGTGGACTGGATCAATGACGCGTCGAAGCCGTTCCTGCTCGCCCTCGCGCCGCGTCGGGCCGCCGGGCTGGCCGTGAGCATCGCCGACACCGTCGACGGCAAGGTGGCCGCGCTGCCGGACGACCTCGTGGCGCGGAATGCCACAGCGGGCAGCCCCCTCAGCCTGTTACGCTCCGAGCATCGAGCCGAGCACCTGGGCGAGATCGAGCACGCCTTCCGCTGACGGCGAGTCCAAACGATCGGCGAGCCGACGGCAGCGTGTGGCCGTCGGCTCGCCGACCCAACTGGTAGTTACTTGATGATCTCGATCTTGGTCAGCACCATCTTGCCGCCCTTCGGCTCGTAGGTGGCCTTGACCTTCGTGCCCTCCTTCATCTCCTGGGGTACCTCCACGGCCTCCGTCCAGTGAAGCTGGGTACCGTCCGAGAGCGTGAGCACCCGCTCATTGATCTGGATGGTCTTGACCGTGCCTTCCTTGTCCGCCGCCCAGACGAAGGTTCCGGCCGTCACGACCATCGCGAGTGCCACCACCACTGCAATCAGCGCGCGCTTCATAAGGAGTCTCCTCTCGAGAAGAAGTTTAACGGCAGAAAACTTTACCCGCCTGGGCTGCCAAAGATTGCATACGTGGTGCCAGCGAGCGACCTCGTCGGAAGCACGCGCAAGATCGTGCGAGGCGCCGTCCGCGTCCTTGTGGCGAGGAAGAATTTGCGGGTAGTCCTTACATCGGTGTGGAATCGAAATTCGCAGTGGGATGAATTGACAGGCCTGGAGGAACGTAGAACAATCCGCTCCTGTCGGCGCCGTCGGGCCTGAGGGCCCGGGAAAGGCCTTCCCATGCGGACTACCACGCGTCTTCGCCAGATGCTCGACCAGCCCGGGCTCATCGTCGCCCCGGGTGCCTACGATGGCTTCTCCGCGCGGCTCATCGAGGCCGCGGGCTTTCGCTGCGTCTACATGACGGGCGCGGGCACGGCGGCCTCCCATCTCGGCCAGCCCGATCTCGGCCTCGCTACGCTCACCGAGATGGCCAACCACGCTGCGCACCTGGCGGCCTGCGTGACGCTGCCCGTGATCGCCGATGCCGACACGGGCTATGGCAATGTGCTCAACGTCGTGCGCACCGTGCGGGAGTACGAGCGGGCCGGCGTGGCCGGACTGCACATCGAGGATCAGGTGGCGCCGAAGAAGTGCGGCCATATCGCGGGCAAGCAGATCATCCCTGCGCAAGAGTTCTGCGACAAGATCCGCGCGGCGGCGGAGTACCGTACCGATCCCGACTTCGTCATCATCGCGCGCACGGATGCCCGGGCGGTGACGAATCTGGATGATGCGATCGAGCGGGGCAACCGCGCGGCGGAGGCGGGCGCCGATGTCATCTTCGTAGAGGCGCCCCAGACGCTGGACGAGATCCAGCGCGTGGCCCGCGAGGTCAAGGCGCCGCTGCTCGCCAACATGGTGCAGGGTGGCCGGACGCCGGCCGTGAAGACGTCCGAGCTCGAGCGGCTCGGCTTCAAGATCGCGATCTTTCCCGCCGTGTGCATGGCCGCGGCCGTGCCGGCCATCGAGCAATCGCTGGAGCGCCTCAAGGCGACGGGCACGGACTGGCACGATGGGCCCGTCCTCTCGCCCATGGACATCTTCCGCCGGGTCGGCTTCGACTGGTGGCAGCAGATCGAAGAGAAGTTCGCGCCCCGGCAGTGACCGGCCCGGGCGCTCGCTGAGGAGACGGCCGTGCCCACCATGTTCGAGAAGATCTGGAGCCGCCACGTCGTGGCCGAGGGGCCCGGCGGCCAGACGCTCCTCTACGTCGATCGTCATCTCCTGCACGACGGCTCGCCGGAAGCTTTCCGGCGTCTCCGCGCCGCCGGGCGGACGGTGCGACGGCCTCGCGAGCTGGTGGCGACGGCCGACCACTACGTGCCCACGGGAGCAGGCTCGGAGGCCTCCGCCAACGAGGAGATCCGGGGCATGGTCGAGGCCCTCGCGCGCAACTCGCGCGAGCTCGGCATCACGCAGTTCGGGCGGGGAGATGTCCGCCAGGGGATCGTGCACGTCATCGGTCCCGAGCAAGGGCTGACCCAGCCGGGGATCGTCCTCGTGTGCGGCGATTCCCACACGGCTACCCATGGCGCCTTCGGCGCGCTCGCCTTCGGCATCGGCTCGACGGAAGTCGAGCACGTGCTGGCCACGCAGTGCCTCTGGCAGAGGAAGCCCAAGGTGATGCGGATCACCGTGAACGGGACGCGTCCCTTCGGCGTGGCCGCCAAGGACGTCATCCTCGCCGTCATCGCCAGGATCGGCGCCGCCGGTGCCGTCGGGCACGCCATCGAGTACGCGGGGCCGGTCATCCGCGGCATGTCCATGGAAGAGCGGATGACCGTCTGCAACATGTCCATCGAAGCGGGGGCGCGCGCGGGCATGATCGCTCCCGACGAGACCACCTTCGCCTATCTCGAGGGCCGGCCGTATGCGCCGAAGGGCGCGCACCTGGACCAGGCCCTCGCCCTCTGGAAGACCGTGCCGTCGGATGCCGACGCGGTGTTCGACGGCGAGGTGAGCCTGGATGCGGCCGCCATCGCGCCCACGGTCACCTGGGGCACGAGTCCTCAGGATGCCCTGCCCATCAGCGCGCGCGTGCCCGACCCCGCCCGCGAAGGCGATCACTTCCGGCGCGAGGCCATGGGGCGCGCGCTCGACTACATGGGGCTCCGGCCCGGCACGCCGCTCAGCGAGATCGCGGTCGACCGGGTCTTCATCGGCTCCTGCACCAACAGCCGCATCGAGGATCTCCGAGCGGCAGCCGCGGTGGCCAGGGGGCGGCACGCCGTGGTGACGGCATGGGTCGTGCCGGGCTCCGGACTGATCAAGCGCGCGGCCGAGGCCGAAGGGCTCCACGAGATCTTCAGAGCGGCGGGCTTCGAGTGGCGCGAGCCCGGCTGCTCCATGTGCATCGGGATGAACGGCGACACGGCCCGCTCAGGCGAGCGCGTGGCCTCGACCTCCAACCGGAACTTCGAAGGGCGCCAGGGCAAGGGCGCGCGCACACATCTGATGAGCCCGGCCATGGCCGCGGCCGCCGCCGTCACGGGCCGACTCACCGACGTCCGGTCTTTGTATTCCTCTCCCCCCTCGGGGGAGAGGGCCGCAGTTCGAGCTGAGCCGCTCGCCTCGAGCGGCGAGGCGAGAGCTGAATAGATCAGGGGGTAGGGTCATGGAGGCATTCACCACTCTCACCGCCACGGCCGTGCCCATGGATCTTCCCAACATCGATACCGACCGCATCATCCCCGCGCGCTTCCTCCGCAAGCCGAGGGAGGCCGGCTACCAGCAGTTCTTCTTCCACGACGTCCGCTTCAATCCCGACGGCTCCGAGAACGGAGATTTCGTCCTCAACCAGCCGCCGTTCCGGCAGGCGAAGATCCTCGTCACCGCGGACAACTTCGGCTGCGGCTCCTCGCGGGAAGGTGCGGTGTGGGCGCTCATGCATCACGGGATCAGATGCGTGATCGGGCCTTCCTTCGGCGATATCTTCATGGAGAACTGCTTCAAGAACGGTGTGCTCGCCATCGTCGTCTCGGCCGAGACGGCCGCTGGTCTCCGGGGTCAGCTCCATGATCACCCGGGCGCCCACATGAGCGTGGATCTCGAGCGCCAGACAGTGACGGCGCCCGACGGCACCGCGCATCGCTTCGATGTGCACCCGTTCCGGAAGCAAGCGCTCCTCAAGGGACAGGACGAGATCGCTTTGACCATGGAGTACGCGCAGGCCATCGAGGCCCACGAGGCGCGGCGCGCCGCCGAGATGCCCTGGCTGCTGAGGGGCGCCGGCCCCGCCGCCTAGTAGTTCCAAGTATTCCCATGTCTTCGCGAGCTGAAATGGTCCGCTTCGAGCGCCGGCTTCGCCGGCGCAATTCTCAGATTGCTCGCCTCGGACGGCGGGGCCCCCGCCCCGCGACGCCCTCCGGCTCGCACTGCGTCGGGGGGAGGATTCGGAAGGGGGGCGGAGCCCCCCTCCGAGTTACCTAGTAGAGCGCGCTTACCGCGCTTCGAGCCGGATGCTGTCGAGCACGGGCTGCCAGCTCGCCTCGTCGCCCGAGACGAACTGGATCTTCGAGAGGTGCACGTCCAGGCACGCGCCATCCTGGCCGAGGTAGGCGTTGACATGCTTCTGGTTGATCGGCACGCCCTGGAAGTCCTTGATCAGGTAGTCGAGCACGGCCAGCTCGCCCAGCTCGGACATCCGGACCGCGATGCCCTTCATGATCGGACTTCGCTGGAGGCGGGCGGCATAGTAGGTGCGGCACGCCTTGGCGTCCATGGACTCCGGCACCCGCTCGAGGAAGGCGGTCAGCGTGATGCTGCTCTCACGATTCTCGGCGGCGATGCGCCGCGCCGTCCGGGCGGAGTTCATCTCGTCAGCGGTGATGGCAAAGCCTGCGAGGTCGAGACGCACACCCCACGGGTATCCCGGCAGAGAAAGGGAGAGCGGGCCAGGGACCGCCGCTTCGGTCTTCACGCGGGCTCCCGCGAGCATGGCGAGGACGGCCTCCCGCTCGGGCGTGTCCTTGGTGCGGAAAAAGAAGCTGAAGGCAAGGAGGAGATCTCCCGCGCTGGTCATGCCCTGAGTGATGTACGGATAGTCATCCGGAGTGGACGGCTTGCCGACGGAGCGCTTGTCACTGAGGGTGTAGTGATAGCCGCGCGGGGTCGCGCCGGGGAGTGACTCGACCACGAGTGTCTCCTCGGCGGCGGTAGGCAGGAGCCTCTGCCCCATGCGCTGGACGCCGGAGCGAATCGCTGCGGGAGAGGGCGCATCGGCACGGCCGGTGGGGTCCCAGGTCGCCGTCACCTTGAGCTCGAACTCCTGGGTAGTGGCCGGCTGGAAGGTGATGGTCGGGGGCCGGCCGCCGGGCGGCTGGTCCAGAGAGCTTTTCCAGGTGGCGGGCACATCGAGCTCGAGGACCCCATGGCCGGGGATCGCGTAGGAACGAAGCGCTCGCGGGGTCGGAGAATCGGCGGCCTTTGTTGCGGGGACCGCAAGGGCCGTGACGGCGAGGAGCGCCAGTAGGGCTGTTCCCCGCGCAATTCGATCGAAGGCCACGGATGCCTCCTTAACGGCTGCCGGGAAAGGTGTCCAGCTTTCTATATCTTGTAGCGTCCCCCCGCTTTCTCCCCTTTATTTTGATCTTGTGTTACTCAACACATGATGGGTAATCTAGGCACTCCTTAATTAGGGAGCGCTATGGCCACCTCGATCGAGTCCTTACCCCCGCCAGGGTTGGACCCCGAGGGGCTCGATGACTTGCTGCAGGCTTTCCCCCAGGGCCGGCTCAGCGAGATCGTCGGCCCTCGATCCTCCGGGGGCAGCAGCCTGCTCCTAGCGCTCCTGGCCCGCGCCGCGCGCGGGGGAGTCACCGCGCTCGTGGACGCCTCCGACTCACTCGATCCCGCCGTGGCTGCCCGCGCCGGGCTCGATCTTCGCAGCCTGCTCTGGGTGCGCTGCGGCGGGCGTCTGCCCGTGGCATGGCGCGCGACGGATCTCCTGCTCCGTTGCCCGGGGTTTGCCGCCATCGCGCTCGATGTGGGTGAGTCGGCCTCCGCGCCGCCAGGGATGGGCGTGCGTCTCCAGCGCGCCGTCGCGAACGGCGAAAGCATGCTCGTCGTTCGGGGGCCGCAGCATCTCCTGGGCTCGGCTGCCGCGCTGGTGGTGTCGGTGCGCCGCGTGCGCGCGCGCTGGAATAGTCAATGCGGTGGGGGGGTCTGGGGGAGGAGCGGCGCCGCTTCCCCCCAGAACCGATTTGACGCTCCGCGGCCGCGGCGGCTGGGCGGGCTCGTCTCCGAGGCGCGCGTGGTCCGCTCGCGCTCCGACCCGGCCCTGACCAGGCCCGGGCGCGCCTGGCTCCTCGAGTGGCGGACATGATACGCATCGCCTGCCTGCATGTGCCGGATGCCGACGCGACGGTGCAGTCCGCTCTCCTCGACATCGCCCTGCGCCATTCCCCCTCGGTGGAAGACGTCGCGCCGGGCATCGTCTTTCTCGACCTCCGCGGGCTTGGCAGGCTCTGGGGCGGCGAGGAAGAGCTGGCGCGCCGGCTTCTCCAGGCCGTGGCCGAGCGTGGATGGACGGCGCGTGTCGGTATCGCGGGCAGTCGCGCGGGCGCGCGCTTCGCGGCCCGCGCCGGAGAGAGCGTCACCATCGTGCCGCCTGGGCGGGATGCGGGGAGACTTGGAGTGGCGCCGCTGGCCCTCCTCGACCTGGGGCCCGAGATGGCCGCCCGCCTCGCCCGCTGGGGCATCCGCACGCTCGGCGAGCTGGCCGATCTTCCCGCGCGCGGGCTCGCGCAGAGGCTGGGCGATGAGGGCCCGCGCCTTCAACGACTGGCGCGTGGTGAGGATCCCACGCCGCTCCGCCTCTGGACGCCCCCGCCCGTCTTCGAAGAATCGGCGGAATGCGCCTGGGGAGTCGAGGCGCTCGAGCCGCTCGGCGATCTCATGGCGGGGCTGGCCGAAGCGCTCTGCGCGCGCCTCCGCCGCGACGAGCTCACGGCTGATGCCTTCGCATGGACCTGTCGCCTGGCCGACCGCACGGAGCACGAGGGCTTCTGCGCGCCGGCGGCACCGCTGGCCGATCCCGCGGCGGCCGCCGCGCTGCTCCGCGCCTCCCTCGCGGCCCGGCCGCCGCATGCCGCCGTCGAGGGGATCACGCTCCGCGCGCATCCCCTGCGCGCACCGAAGGCGCAGCCGCGCTTCGATGAGCCGCCGGGCCCGAGCCCGCGCCTGCTCACCGCCGCGCTGGCGCGCCTGAGCGGTCTCGTGGGCGCCTCCGGCATCGGCGCGCCCGAGCTCCTGGACAGCCACCGCCCCGACGCGATGCAGATGACCCCGTTCGTTTTGTTCCCCTTGCAGGGAGAGAGGGCCAGAGGCTTGCGGCGAGAAAATGGAATCCCTGTTCCCCATCGGGGGAGGGGGCCGCAGTTCGAGCTGAGCCGCAAGAGCGGCGAGGCGAGTGCTGAGATAGATCAGGGGGCGGTTCTAGCCGTGCGGAGAATGAGACCACCGCGCCCCGCGCAGGTGACGCTCGCCGCCGGCGTGCCCACTCACCTCCGCGCGATCGGACTCGCGGGCCGAATCGTCACCGGCGCGGGCCCATGGCGCGTCTCGGGCGAGTGGTGGACGGACGACGCTTTCGTCCAGGACGAGTGGGATGTGGAGCTGGGCGACGGCACCCTGTGCCGCCTCGCGCGTGACGGGCGCGGCTGGCGCCTCGAAGCCATCTATGACTGACCCCTCACCCTGCCCTCTCCCCAAAGGGGAGAGGGAGATGGGAGAGGGCTCCCTCTTTCCAGAGTGAGGGGGAAGCACGCCAATGTTCGTCGAGCTGCATGCCAAGAGCGCATTTTCTTTCCTCGAGGCGACGGCGCTGCCCGAGGCGCTGGCGGGACGCGCCGTCGCCCTCGAGCAGCCGGCCCTGGCCCTCGTTGACACCGACGGTGTGTACGGAGCGCCGGCCTTCTACCGCGCCTGCACGCGTCTTGGCATCACGCCGCTGGTCGGCGCCGAGGTCAGCCTGATGGACGGCGGCAGGCTGCCCCTCCTCGTGGAAGACCAGGAAGGGTACAAGAATCTCTGCCGTCTGCTGACGCGCGTCAAGATGCGCGCGGCCAAATGCGAGGGTGCCGCGGGCTGGGACGATCTCGAAGAGCATGTGGGCGGGCTCGTCTGTCTCACCGGCGGCGCCTCCGGGCCCGTCGCCGCGGCCCTCGCCCACGGCGGGCATGAGGCCGCCCGCGCGACGCTCGACAGGCTCGCCGGCCTCTTCGGCCGCTTCGGCGTCTACGCCGAGCTCCAGCGCGATCTCTCCCGCGAGCAGGAGGCGCGCAATGAATGGCTGCGTGCCGAAGCCGAGCGGCTGGGATTGCCCCTTCTCGCCAGCAATGCCCCCCTCATGATCGCCCGCGGAGATCGCCCATTGCTGGACACGCTGACCTGCATCAAGCACGGCACGACGATCGACCGGGCCGGGCGATTGCTCGCGCGCAACAGCGAGCGCTTCCTCAAGCCCGGCCGCGAGATGGAGCGGCTCTTCGCCGATTGCCCGTCGGCCGTGGCCAACACGGGCGAGCTGGCGCTGCGGCTCGGCTTCACCCTCAAGCACCTGGGTTATCGTTTTCCCGACTACCCGCTGCCGACGGGTCAGACGCCGATCGGCTGGCTCCGCGCGCTCTGCAAGGAAGGGGCGCGGCAGCGCTACGGCGCGGGCCCGCTGGCCCAGAAGGCAAGGCGGCAGATCGAGCGCGAGCTCGACCTGATCGCCCGCCTCGATTTGTCCGGCTACTTTCTCATCGTCTGGGACCTGGTCGAGTTCTGCCGTCGCCACGGCATCCTGGTGCAGGGACGGGGCTCTGCCGCCAACAGCGCGGTCTGCTATGCCCTCGGCATCACCGCGGTGGATCCGGTGGGGATGGAGCTCCTCTTCGAGCGCTTTCTCTCCGAGGAGCGCGGCGAATGGCCGGACATCGATCTCGATCTGCCGAGCGGCGACCGGCGCGAGCAGGTCATCCAGTACGTCTACGAGCGCTATGGGCGCCTGGGCGCGGCCATGACGGCCAATGTCATCACCTATCGCGGCCGGAGCGCGGCGCGAGAAGTGGGCAAGGTGCTGGGGCTTCCCCCCGCGCTGTGCGATCGTCTGTCCGCGCTCGTCAGCAACTGGGAGTACAAGGATCCCGGCGATAGTCTCCTCGCGCATCTTCGGGAGGCCGGCTGCGATCCCGCGCAGCCGGTCATGCGTCACTTCGCCGATCTCTGGACGGCCATCCAGGATCTGCCCCGGCACCTCGGCCAGCACTCGGGCGGCATGGTCATCTGCCAGGGCCGGCTCGACAGCTGCGTCCCCCTCGAGCCGGCGACCATGCCCGGGCGCTCGGTCGTGCAGTGGGACAAGGACGACTGCGCCTCCATGGGCATCATCAAGGTGGATCTTCTCGGACTGGGCATGATGGCGCTGCTCGAGGATGCCATCGGCATGATCCGCCGGCGCGGCGGTCACGTGGACCTGGCGCATTTGCCCCCCGACGATCCGACCGTCTACGCCATGCTCCAGAAGGCCGACACCGTCGGGGTCTTCCAGGTGGAGAGCCGCGCCCAGATGGCCACCCTGCCGCGCCTCAAGCCGAAATGCTTCTACGACCTCGTGGTGCAGGTCGCCATCATCCGTCCGGGGCCCATCGTGGGCGACATGGTGCATCCGTATCTGAGGCGACGCGCCGGACGCGAGCCCGTGACCGTGCCGCATCCGAATCTCGAGCCCATCTTGAGACGCACCCTCGGCGTGCCGCTCTTCCAGGAGCAGCTTCTGCGCATGGCCATGGCCACGGCGGGCTTCACGGGGGGCGAGGCCGAAGAGCTGCGCCGCGCCTTCGGCTTCAAGCGGCGCAAGCAGGCCATGGACGAGGTGGAGAAGAAGCTCCGGACGGGCATGGCGGAGCAGGGGATCTCGGGCGAGGCGGCCGAGGCCATCATCCGCTCCATCACCGCTTTTGCCCTCTATGGTTTTCCTGAGAGCCATGCGGCCAGCTTCGCGCTGCTCGCCTATGCCAGCACGTATCTGAAGGCGCACCACCCCGCGGCCTTCTATGCGGCGCTGCTCAACAACCAGCCCATGGGTTTCTATCATCCCGCCACCATCGTGGGCGATGCCGCGCGGCACGGGCAGACCATCCACCCTGCGGACGTGAACCATTCCGACTGGCTCTGCGCGATCGAGGCCGACGGGACGGTGCGGCTCGGGCTGCGATATGTCCGTGGGTTGCGTGAAGAAGCGGGCCGACGCATCGAGCGCCTCCGCCCCTTCGCCTCTGCCGACGATCTCGTCCGCCGCGCGGGGCTCCACCACGATGAGCTGACCCGGCTGGCCGAGCTGGGCGCGCTGGGCAGCCTCGGGCTCGAGCGCCGGGCGGCGCTCTGGGAGATCGAGCTGGCGGCGCGGCCGGCCGGCGCGCTCTACGAGGGTATCCCGGGGCCGCCCTCGCCTTCGCCGCTACCGTCGATGACGGCCGAGGAGGCGCTCGTGGCTGACTGCGAGGGCACCGGGCTCACCCTGGGCCCTCATCCGATGGTCTTCCACCGTGAGCGGCTCGAACGTCTGCGGGTGGCCCGCGCCATCGAACTGCCGGGGCTCAAGGACGGCCGGGCCGTGCGCGTGGCGGGAGCGGTGGTGGTTCGCCAGAGGCCCGGCACCGCCAAGGGCTTCGTCTTCCTGAATCTCGAGGACGAGACAGGGCTCGTGAACGTGGTCGTGCCCCCGCCTCTCTTCCACCGCTACCGGCTCGTCCTGGTGCAGGAGCCCTTCCTCTACGTCGAAGGCACGCTCGAGCACCGCGACGATGTCATCTCGGTGCGGGCGGGGCGCATCCAGCCCCTTCGCTCCGAGCTGGGACGGCTGCCCTCCCACGACTTCCACTAGGTAGCTCGGAGGGGACGCGCGCTGTCACGTCTCCCGCGCGCGATCGGCCTGCTGCCGCGTCTCGAACACCTGCGAGGTAACCTGGCGCTTCTCCAGCTCCTTGGCGAGCTTCAGGCGCAAGTAGCCGCTGTTCGTGAAGCGGGAGACCTTGAGGTAGTACTTCTGCTCGACGTATTTCACGGCGTCCATGTAGGCCTGCATGGCATCGTCGTCCACCGAGAAGCCCTCGTAGTTGACGACCGAGTTCACCCGCTGGCCCACCGGCTCGAGCAGCCGGTCCACGGCGGCGGTGATGATCTTGATGTCCTCCTCGCTCCGCACCCGCATGCCGGAGTAGTTCATGAAGACGGTGTTCGTCACCGGGTCGTAGGAGAGGCGCTCGTCGATGTTGATGTCGAGGAGCCGGTCGCGGAGCCCCATGGGCTCGGGCAGGAAGAGGGCCGCGGCCATCAGGGCGGGCCGCTCGACGAGGGGCCGGAAGGGAAGATGGCGCAGGATGTCGCGCTCGAGGTCGACGCCCGGCGCCACTTCGACCAGGGCGAGCCCCTCGCGGGTGAGGCGGAAGACACAGCGCTCGGTGACGTAGAGCACGGCCTGCTTGCGGCCGGCGGCCCCGGGTCCACTGAACGTGATCTGGCCGACGCGCTCGACGAACTTCGTCAGCTTGCCTTCCTTGGCGATGTGGAGCCGGCCCTCCCGCACGGAGACGTCGGCGCCTCCCGCGCAGAAGCTGCCCATGAAGACGACCTTCTTGCTGTTCTGGCTGATGTTGATGAAGCCGCCGCAACCGGCGATGCGGTTGCCGAAGCGGCTTGCATTGACGCTGCCGGTGCCGTCGCACTCCGCGAAGCCCAGGAAGGCCGCGTCGAGCCCTCCCCCGTCGATGAAGTCGAACTGCGAGCAGTGGTCGATGACGGCCTGGCAGTTGATGGCCGCGCCGAATTCCGGGCCGCTCGCCGGCACTCCGCCCATGACCCCGGGATCGACGGTGAGCGTCATCAGGTCGTGGATCCGCTCTTCGTTGGCCACGTGTCCCACGATGTCGGGGAGGCCGATGCCGAGGTTGACCACGCTGCTCGGCAGGAGCTCCATGGCTGCCCGACGCGCGATGACCTTCCGGTCGTCGAGGACAAGGGCGGGCAGCATCCTCGTGGGAATCCGGATCTCACCGGAGAGGGCGGGATTGTACTGGATACCCCAGGTCTGCATGTGATGCCGCGGCTCCGCCACCACCACCGCGTCCACGAGCACGCCGGGGATACGCACCTGACGCGAGTCGAGGGTGCCTTCGGCAGCCACGCGTTCGACCTGGCAGATCACGTAACCGTGGGAGTTCTTCGCGGCCAGGGCCATGGCGAGGTTCTCGAGGATGAGCGCCTCGCGCTCCATGGTGATGTTGCCGTCGGGGTCGGCGGTGGTGCCCCGGATGAAGGCCACGTTGATGGGCGTCCCTTTGTAGAATAGATACTCCTCGCCGCCGATGGTCATGAGCTCGACGAGGTCCTCGCGGGTGACGCGATTCATCTTGCCGCCTTCGATGCGCGGATCCACGAAGGTGCCGAGGCCCACCTTGGAAACGGTGCCCGGCTTGCCCGCGGCCACGTCGCGGTACATGTGGGTGATGACGCCTTCGGGCAGGTTGTAGGCTTCGACCTTGTCCGTGAGGACGAGCTGGACGATCTTGGGGGCGAGCCCAAAATGCCCGCCGATCACGCGCCGCAGAAGGCCCTCGTGTCCGAGGTGATTGAGGCCCTTGTCCTGGCCGTCGCCCTGACCAGTGGAATGGACGAGGGTGAGGCCCCGGGGCGTGCCCGTTTCCACGAAGCGTTTTTCCAGCGTGACGAGGAGCTGCTCGGGTACGCCGTGCCCGCCATAGCCGGTGGTGGCGAGCACGTCACCGTCGTGAAGCACGGAGATCGCGTCCTCGACGGGGATGACCTTCTTCAGCACGGCGTCACTCCTCGGGGGAGACTCGGATGCGCGCGGGCCCTCAGGGGCGGCGCCCGCGTCAGGCAGCCCGTGCGGATAGTCGCCCGGCGGCCCCGCGGAGGTCAAGAGGGCGGCCGGGACTAAATTCGTCCCAGGGCGCCCGCTTCTTGCTACCTTCTTGCCGCATCCATCCTGATCCCGGCTACCGCCGGAAGGAGGTCAAGTGCTCTTCGCCCCGTGGCTCGCGGTGGCGCTGCTCGGCGCCGCGGGCATCGTCGAGATGAGCATCGGGCTTCATGCGGCGCGGCTGAAGAAGCCGTTCCTGCTCACGGCTCACCACCTCTACTGGACGCGGGCCGCCGTGCTCACGATCGTCATGCTCATGCTGCCGCGCCTGCCCTTGCGCTCGGCCACCGGCGTCAACAGCAATGCCCTCGACGCCGTGCTCCTCCTGCCCGTCGTGCTCGCCGCCGGCTGCTTCTGGATGCTCGGCCGGGGCTATGCCGCCCCGGGCGTGGCCCTCGAGTCGCTGCTCGAGACAGTGCGGGAGGTGCTGGGGCAGATGGGCTACACCGCGCGGGAGTCCGTCCCGCGCGCAGGCGAGCACGAGCTGATGATCAAGGACGTGGGTGTGGTGGTGACGGTGTCGGCCCCGAGGTGGAACGGCTCGCCCAGGCTGCGTGTACAGCCCTCGTGGGAGATCGGCCTCCTCCGCCAGGTCGTGACCGCGGTCAACGTCCTGCTCGCCCTCGGACCCTACGAGGTCCGCAGCGCCCCGTTCGTACTTCACACGTTCAAGGGCGCAGTCCTGATCGTGGCAGCGATAGCGGGCTTCGTCGCTCTAGTCGCTCGCCCTTAGCTTCTCTAGGTCGCTCAAAAAGGTCCAGATGCGAGGCGTCGCCCGAAGGCTGCACGCGAGGCGTAGTTCTCACTCAGCCCTCGCCTCGGTGGCTGCGCCCCTCAGCTCGAAATTCCACGTACGTTGAGCGTGCAGCCGAGGGCGACAACGAAGCAGATGGGCCTTTTTCAGCGACCTAGGGGCGGACGATGGTCGTGCTGTCCCCCGTCGCGACGATCTGGTAGCCGCTGGCGCCGCCGGCCGAATACGAGTACGTCCAGCCGGCCGGTGGGCTCGGAGAGGAGGCCATGAAGGGCCCCGCGACTTGGCCGTTCACGTTGGTCTGCGCGCTCGTGAGATCGGTCAGGGCGGAGGGCATCTGACCCATGTGGGCGTTGAAGGTGCCGATGGCGCCCGACAGGGTCCGAGTGTCCGCCTCGGCCTTCGCCACGCGCGAGCGCGCCTGGACGTTGTGATAGATGGTCATGGCTATGGTAGTCAGCACGCCGAGCACGGCGATGACGACCAGTAGCTCGACCAGGGTGAATCCGCCTTGCTTGTTACGCATGCCGGTCTTACTAGGGCAAACGCGATGCCATGAGCAGAATTTCCCCCGGGCCCCGTAACTGCTCAAGTCTTTTGACCTTCTGTGAACCCGAGGCGGCTCGAATGCCGGGCGGACAGCCAAATTTTGTTGTCGATGGGCCGATTTAGCGCACTACGAGCCGTGCACAGTCGACGGATGAGGCAAGCACGCCGCCGACCTCACGCGGCTCGCGCGGCGCCCGACGGCAGGGATGACGGCGTATGGCTTCTACGGTATCCTCGGGTCTGGTGCGTAGCGCATCCAAGGTCATCAAGAGCCGCCCTCCCACGGAGGGGTCCAGCGTCGTGAGTCCACGCAGGCTACAACGAGTCGAGCGCGCATACCTGAGACAGCTGTTGAGTCCCGCCTTCGCGCTGCTCGCCATCGCCATCATCGAGGGATTCTCGTGGACGCCGTGGCAGATCGTGGCGCCCACGACGCTTCTCCTCACCGCGGTGGTCGCCTCCACCTTCGTGGGCGGCCTCGTCGACGGGCTCATCAGCGCGGGCATCACCGTCTGGTACTACTCGTACCTGCTCTCCTCGCCCGGCACGATCTTCCCGTACACTCACGAGACGCTACGGCGCGTGCTCGTGTATGCTTTCTCGGCGCCCGCCGTCGCCCTCATGGTCGGCGTCATCAAGCAGCGCGCCGCGCGCATCGCCGCCGACGCCGCGCGCAGGGAACGGGATTCGTCGGACGCCGTCTACGCGTCCTTGACGTGGTCGCGGGAGGCGGAGAAGACGGGGCGGGAGGCGGAGCGTCGCTATCGCGCCTTCTTCGACGCCAATGTGGCGGGCATCGTCCACGCCTTCCGTGATGGCAGGGTGCTGCAGTGCAATGAGACCTTGCGACGCATGATCGGCTTCGACACCGTCGAGGACATCAAGGCCCGGGACATTCGCGACCTCTTCCAGGAGCGGGCGGACTTCGACCGTATCGTCGAGCGCCTCGATCGAGGGACGCTGTCGGTCGAGGAGGAGCTGGGCTTTCGCCGACGTGATGGCGACCCGCGCCGTGTGCGCCTCACGGCCCGTCGCCTGGAAGAAGGCGCGCGGCTCGTGGTCGAGGTGAGCGTGGTGGACATCACGCCGCAGTGGATGGCCCAGACCCAGGCCGCCACCCTCGAGACCAAGCTGGCCGCCCAGGAGGCCGATAACGCCGTCCTGGGCCGAGAGGTCGATGCCCTCGCCCACGCGGTGGCGCATGACCTGCGCGCGCCGCTCCGGCGCATGGATGATCTGAGCGAGGCGCTCATCGTGGACTACGGCCTCAGACTCGACGGAGAGGGGCGCGCCCGACTCAATCGCCTCGCCACGACGAGCCGTAACATGGAGAAGCTCGTGCGGCAATTCATCGAGCTCTCGCGCCTCACGGGGGGCGAGCTCAAGCGCGAGGCGGTGAACCTCTCGGCGGTGGCTCAGGAGGTCGCCGAGAGCCTCCGCGCCCTCCGACCCGGCGACGATGTCACGTGCAAGATCACGCCCGGGTTGTCGGCGAACGGAGATCCGAGCCTCCTGCGGCTGGCTCTCACCCACATGATCGGTACCGCGTGGTGCGCGACAGCAGGACGGCCGGGGTCGTATATCGAGTTCGGCACCGCCCGAGTAGGGGACCGGCAGACCTTCGTCATCACCGACGGCGGCGGAGGCCTGGACCGGCCCTATGCGGGGGCGTTGCCGGGAGCCGTCCAGCGCCTGGACAATGGATATGGACCGGGATATGGACCGGGACATGGACCGGGGCCTGGACCGGACGGGGGGCTTGGACCGGGCGCGACGGCCGTCACCCTGGTCATGGTCCAGCGCATCATCCAGCGCCACGGGGGCCGCGTCTGGGTCGAGGCCACGCCCGAGGGCGGGGCCGTGTTCTTCACGCTGGGCCATCAGTCGGGGAAGTCTTCCACATCTCCGAGCATCCCTTTGGCGCTCTAGCGCGTCCAAACACCCGGACAGACGAGGACCAACAGTGCCCATCTACGAGTACGAGTGTCGGGGCTGCCACCGCCGGGTGAGCCTGCTCGTGCGCTCCGTCTCCCAGCAGGCCTCGGTCCGATGTCCGGGCTGCGGCAGCGCCGAGCTGTCACGCCTCATGTCCCGCTTCGCTACCCTCAAGTCCGAAGATGACCGGATGGAAGCCGCCGCCGATCCCTCCCACTACGGTGACCTCGACGAGAACGATCCCCGGAGCGTCGCCACGTACGTCAAGCGTATGGGCGAGGAGATGGGCGAGGATCTGGGACCGGACCTCGACGCCGCCATGGACGAGGCCATGGACGAGGGCGGGGCCGACGACGAGGGTCCAGGGGGCGAGGCCAGCCTGTCAGAAACCGGGAGCGGCGATGAAGGTTGAAACGCTGTCGGGCTTCGAGGGCCTGGATGAGGCGCGCTGGAACGGCCTCCTGGGCCAGGCCCGGCTGCCCTCGGTCTTCCTGACGTGGCAGTGGCAGACGTCCTGGGCCGCGGCCTTCTTGGGCGGGCGGGCGCTTCATCTCCTGCGCATCACGGACGATGCGGGCATGCCGACCGGCCTCCTGCCTCTTTACGACGAGACGCCGGGAGAGCGGCGCCTCGTAGGCGGCGTGGACGTCTCCGACTATCTCGACCTCATCGCTCCGGCGGGGCGCGAGGAGGAAGTATGGCAGGCGCTCCTCCAGCACCGTGCGGGTGACGCCGCGGCCTGGGACCTTCACGGCATCCGCGCCCATTCGCCCACGCTCGAGATCCTCCCGAGGATCAGCCCCGCATCGGGGCTGCGGGCTTCGGTCGAGAGAGAAGATCGCTGTCCGGTCCTCGAGCTGCCTTCCTCGTGGGAGGCCTATCTGGAGCGGCTGTCCGGCAAGGATCGCCACGAGCTCAAGCGCAAGATACGCAAGCTCGAGCGCGAGCTGCCCGGCACGTCCGTGCGCTCCCACGCTTCGCCCGAGGGATGGGAGGAGGCGCTCGCCGAGTTCCTCAGGCTCCACCGTCTCTCCAAGGTCGGCAAGGCGCGCTTCATGGACGAGCGCATGGAGGCGTTCTTCCGCGAGGTCACGCGGTCCCTGGCCGCGGCGGGCTGGGCCCGGCTGTGGTTTCTCGACCACGAGGGCGCCGCGGTGGCGGCGTTTCTCTGCGTGGAATATCGCGGCTCCGTGGATCTCTACAATTCGGGCTTCGATCCCGTTCACGCCAAGCTCGCGCCGGGAATCGTGCTGCTCGCCCACGTGATTCGCGATGCCATCGAGCGGGGTATGCCCCTGTTCGACTTCCTCCGTGGAGAAGAGCCCTACAAGTACGCGTTCGGCCCGGTCCCCCAGGATCTCTTCCGCGTCCAGGTCGCTCCGTGAGCCTGCGCGTGGCCGTGCTCAGCGTCCACACATGCCCCCTTGCCGCCCTCGGCGGGAAGGAGACGGGCGGCATGAACGTGTACGTGCGCGAGACCGCGCGTGAGCTCGGCCGCATGGGGGTGGCCGTGGACGTCTTCACGCGGTCGCAGAATCCCAGCATTCCCCGCGTGGCGGAGCTTGGGAACGGCGCGCGCGTCATCCACCTGCCCGCGGGGCCGCAGGCGCCCATCGGGCGCGCGACCATCCACCAGCACCTGGGCGAGTTCGTCGAAGGCGTGGAAAAGCATCGGTGGGACGAGGGCATCGACTACGACGTCGTCCACGGGCACTACTGGCTCTCGGGCGTGGCGGGGCTCGAGCTTCGCGAGCGCTGGGGCGTGCCGCTCGTGCAAATGTTCCACACCCTCGGGCGACTGAAGAACTCGGTAGCCCTGGACGCTCTCGAGATGGAGCCCGAGCTCAGGCTGTCCGAGGAGGCGCGCATCGTGGCAAGCGCGGACCGCATCGTGGCCGCCAACGTGGTCGAGCGGGCGCACCTCGTCTGGTACTACGGCGCCGCTGCCGATCGCATCGCGGTCATTCCGTGCGGCGTCGACACCGAGCTCTTCCAGCCCATGGCCCAGAGCACCGCCAAGGATCTTCTCGAAGTTCCGCCCGGCCCCATGCTGCTCTATGTCGGCCGGCTCCAGCCCATCAAGGGCCTCGAGACCCTGCTGGACGCGGTGGCCCGGCTCGGCGACTCCTCGCGGCTCTACATCGTGGGCGGAGACGCCGACGAGCCCGAGCCTTCGCCGATGGCGCGAGGAAGCTCGGCGCGGGGACATGCCGGCCGCCTGCGCGCGCGCGTCCGGGCGCTCGGGCTCCAGGATCGTGTGCACTTCCTGGGCGCCCAGCCGCAGCGGCGGCTCCGGCTCTTCTACGCCGCGGCCGACGCCACGGTCATGCCGTCGGCGTACGAGTCGTTCGGGATGGTGGCGCTCGAGGCCATGGCCTGCGGCTGCCCCGTCGTGGCCTCGCGCGTGGGCGGGCTGCAGACCACGGTCAAGGACGGCGCGACCGGCTACCTCGTGCCCGAGGGCGATCCCGTCGCCCTGGCCGAGCGCCTCGAAGGTCTGCTCCGCGATCCCGCCGAGCGCGCCCGGCTCGGGCGGGAGGCCTCGCGCTGGGCGGACGACTACCGCTGGCCCTGCATCACCGAGTCGGTCTGTAGGCTCTATTCCGAGCTGCGCCCCGCCGCCGTCTCGCACCTCGGCCGCGGCCGCTGCCAGACCCAATCTTGAGACACTGCGGACGAGCCGGGGCGTGGAGGTTCGAGCTGAAGGGCGAAGCCCTGAGGCGAGGGCTGAGTGAAGAAGTTCGAGCTGAAGGGCGAAGCCCCGAGGCGAGGGCTGAGTCATGACCACCGCGTCGCGCGAGCCCATCGCCATCAACGGGCGAACCTACGCGTGGCCGCCTCGCCCGCTCGTGGTCGTCTGCGTGGACGGCTGTGAGCCCGACTACATCGAGCAAGCGTTCCGGGCCGGCGCCATGCCGTTTCTGGCCTCGGCCGCGGCGGAGGGCACACGGCTCCTCGGGGCCTGCGTGGTGCCGAGCTTCACAAATCCGAACAACCTCTCCATCGTCACCGGCGTGCCGCCCTCCGTGCACGGCATCTGCGGCAACTACTTCTGGGACCGCGAGGCGGGCGCCGAAGTGATGATGAACGACCCGAAGTATCTCCGCTGCGACACCATCCTGGCCGCCTTCGCCGAGGCGGGCGCCTGCGTCGCCGTCGTCACGGCCAAGGACAAGCTGCGGCGGCTGCTCGGCCACGGCATGCGCGGGATCTGCTTCTCCGCCGAGAAGGCGAACGAGGCCACCGTCGGCGAGCATGGCATCGCCGACGTGCTCGACCTCGTCGGCCTCCCGCTGCCGTCGGTGTACAGCGCCGACCTCAGCGAGTTCGTCTTCGCGGCGGGCGTGCGGCTCATGGAGACCACGCGGCCGGACCTGACCTATCTGTCCACCACGGACTATGTCCAGCACAAGCATGCTCCCGGCACCTCGACCGCCAACGCCTTCTACCGGATGATGGACGGCTACCTCGCGCGACTGGCCGGGCTCGGCGCCTCCATTGCCATCACCGCGGACCACGGCATGAACGCCAAGACCGATAGCGCCGGGAAGCCGCAGGTCATCTATCTCCAGGATGTCCTCGACGGCTGGCTGGGGACCGGCCGGGCGCGGGTCATCCTGCCCATCACCGATCCTTATGTCGTCCACCACGGCGCCCTCGGCTCCTTCGCCACCGTCTATCTGCCGGAGGGCATCGACCCGAGAGCGGCGGCGGGCAGCGTGGCGGCGCTGCCGGGCATGGAGCTGGTGCTGGATCGCTCGGAAGGCTGTCGCCGCTTCGAGCTGCCACCGGACCGCATGGGCGATCTCATCACGGTCTCGCGTCGCCACTACGTCATCGGGACAAGCCTGGCCAAGCACGACCTCTCCGGGCTCGATGCTCCCCTGCGCTCCCATGGTGGGCTGTCGGAGCAGACGGTGCCGCTCGTGTTCACCGAGCGTCTCGGCGAGCGGCCGCCCGGGCGCCGCCTCCGCAACTTCGACATCTTCGACCTCGCCCTCAACCGCTCCCGGTGACCGCGCTTCCGAGCCAGGCGCGCGTCGTCATCGTCGGCGGTGGCATCGTCGGCGCCAGCGTCGCCTATCACCTGACCACGCTGGGGTGGCGTGACGTGGTCGTGCTCGAGCAGGGGAGCCTCTCGGGAGGGACCACGTGGCACGCCGCCGGCCTCGTGGGCCAGCTCCGCTCCTCGAGCAATCTGACCCAGCTCATTCGCGACAGCGTCGATCTCTACAGCCGCCTCGAGGCCGAGACGGGCCAGGCCACGGGCTGGAAGCGCTGCGGCAGCATCAGCGTGGCGCGCACGGTCGAGCGCATGGTCCAGCTCCGACGCAACGCCTCGGTGGCCCGCTCCTACGGCATCGAGGCCGAGGAGATCAGCCCCAAGCAGGCGGGCGAGCGCTACCCGCTCATGCGCACCGATGACCTCGTGGGGGCGGTGTGGATTCCCGGCGACGGCAAGGCGAACCCCGCCGACATCACCCAGGCCCTCGCCCGGGGCGCCCGGGCGGGCGGTGCGCAGATTCACGAGAGCGTCAAGGTCACGGGCGTCAAGCTCGAGCGCGGCCGCGTGGCGGGAGTGCACACAACGCTGGGTGACCTTGCCACCGAGGTCTTGGTGAACTGCGCGGGCATGTGGGCGCGCGAGCTCGGCCGCATGAGCGGCGTCACCGTACCCCTGCACGCCTGCGAGCACATGTACATCGTCACCAACCCCATCGACGGCGTCACCTCCGATCTGCCCGTGATGCGCGATGGCGACGGCCACATCTACTTCAAGGAAGAGGTGGCGGGACTCCTCATGGGCGGCTTCGATCCCTGGGCCAAGCCCTGGGGCATGGAGGGTATCCCCGAGGGATTCAGCTTCGGAACGCTCCCGGAAGACTGGGGCAAGTTCGAGATCCTCATGCGCAATGCCATCGAGCGGGTGCCCGCGCTCGAGACGGCCCAGGTCCGTCTCCTGATGAACGGGCCGGAAAGCTTCACGCCGGACAACTACTTCATCCTGGGCGAAGCGCCCGAGGTGCGCCGCTACTACGTCGGGGCGGGCTTCTGCTCGGGTGGCATCGCGACGGCGGGCGGAGCGGGGCGGGCCCTCGCGGAGTGGATCATCGCGGACCGCCCGCCCATGGATCTCTGGCAGGCGGACATCCGACGCTTCGCCCCCTTCCATGCCAACCCCGCCTTCCTGCGCGAGCGCGTGAGCGAGATCGTGGGCGTGCACTACTTCGTCGCCTTCCCCAACCGCGAGCTCGAGAGCGGCCGCGGGCTCCGGCGCTCCCCGCTCTACGAGCGCCTCCAGGCGCGCGGCGCCTGCTTCGGCAGCAAGATGGGCTGGGAGCGCGCAAACTGGTTCGCCCCGGCCGGGGTCACGCCGAAGACCGAGTACTCCTTCGGCCGCCAGAACTGGTTCCCCCACGCCGCCGCCGAGCACCGCGCGTGCCGCGAGGCCGTGGCCCGCTTCGATCAGACCTCCTTTTCCAAGTTCCTCGTGCAGGGTCGCGACGCCGAAGCCGTTCTCCAGCGGCTCTGCGCCAACGACGTCGCCGTGCCACCCGGACGCGTCGTGTACACGGCCATGCTCAACGAGCGCGGCGGCTTCGAGAGCGATCTCACGGTCACCCGGCTCGCCGGGGACGCCTATCTCGTCGTCACCGGCTCGGCCCAGACCACGCGTGACGCGGACTGGATCCGCCGCCACATCCCCGAAGACGGCCGCGCGACCCTGACCGACGTGGGCAGCGCCTATGCCGTCATCGGGGTGATGGGGCCGCGCTCGCGGGAGCTCCTGTCGCGCGTGAGCTCTGCCGACCTCTCCAGCGCCGGCTTCCCGTTCGCCACGAGCCGGGAGATCGGTATCGGCCGGGCCATGGTCCGCGCCTCGCGGATCACCTACGTGGGAGAGCTGGGCTGGGAGCTCTACGTGCCGATGGAGTTCGCAGGCGACGTGTACGACACGCTGAGCGAGGCGGGGGATGCTCTCGGGCTCGTGGATGCCGGCTACTACGCCATCGACTCGCTGCGGCTCGAGAAGGGCTACCGCGCCTGGGGGCGGGAGCTGACGCCCGACGACACCCCGCTCGAAGCGGGGCTCGGCTGGGCGGATCCCGAGCTCTTGCCCTGGGGCGACGAGCCCATCTGGTGCGACGGCAAGCTCGCGGGCGCGGTCACCTCGGCGGCCTTCGGGCACACCCTCGGACGCGGCGTGGCCCTCGGCTGGATACGCCGCGACGAGGGCGTGGGCGCGGCCTGGCTCGAAGGCGCGCGGGTAGAGATGGAGATCGCCGGCCAGCGTCATGCGGCCCGCGCGAGTCTCCGGGCGCCGTACGATCCCGACGGCCTGCGAGTAAAAGCATAGCGGGCGCCACGCGGCGCCATTCATCCCTCGCCTCGGCAGGCGAGTGCCATCGTCCGCTCAACCTCCTCGCCTAGACGCGCCTCCTCGCTCGGGCGCCTCCGCCCGCCCCCCATCCCCCGAGACGGGGGTCGCTCGCCGCCCCGCCTCCGGCGGGGACGACTCGCGCGGCGGAGGCGCCCTGCGCTTCGGGGCGCGCTACGGCTCGTCGGATTCGCTCCCGACGGCACCCCCTGCCGAGGCGAGGGCTGCGCTAGGCGTCCCCCGGAGTGGAGCTACTTAGGCCTTCACCCGCAGGCCGTCGGGA
>WNGL01002128.1_pt1 | contig 24222 bp, 20 predicted proteins | sample 5400591 | NCBI WGS metagenome assembly WNGL01 (sample SAMN13153377, study PRJNA577476) | soil metagenome | isolation source: 80 cm soil or saprolite under Garry oak tree replicate 1 | place: USA:California | collected 2016-06-15 | reverse complement strand
GAACAATTTGAGCCATTCGGGGTTTGCTCTGGATAAGAGTTGGCTGCCCACGCCGACGCCAAAGATAAGCCCTGCAAGTATAGGAATCACTCGCTTCCAGGCGAGCGGCACGCTCTTTCTATTGATGAATAAAAGATAGCCGTTGAGCGCGACCTCCACTAACACAAGCGCAGGATTCAAGATGCGGTTGGCGTAGAAAATCAGCGCCACCGGCACCGTGATCGACGAGAAGCCGTAACCCAGGCCTCCGTTCACCACCGCGGCCAAAAGGGTCACGGCCGTCAAAGTCATCAGTCCAGGATCGTTGAACATCTCGAATCACTTTCCGTCCGTTTGAGCTTTGGCCGTTTTCAAAACGTCGCTGCTGACGTGAAGGCCGCATTCTTTGGTATCCGGATTTTCCCACCACCAGCGGCCAGCGCGGAGATCCTCGCCTGGCTTCACCGCCCGCGTGCACAACGCGCAGCCGATGCTCGGATAACCTTGGTTATGGAGTCGATTGTAGGGAACGTTATGCTCGCGAATGTAGTACCATACCTGGTCGTAGCTCCAATCCACCAACGGGTTAATTTTGACAATCTGACCATGCTCTTTGTCCAGCTCGATCTTGCGCACCTCGGAGCGGGTCACCGCCTGCTCGCGGCGCAACCCAGTCATCCATGCGTTTAATTCTTTCAACGCCCGTTTGAGCGGCTCCACCTTGCGAATGCCACAGCACAGCTTGCGGAGCTCCACCGAGTTGTAGAACAGGTTAAGCCCGTGGCTACGGACCATGTCTTGAACTTTCTCGGCATCGGGGAAATAGACTTCCACGCTCACCCCATACCGCTGCCGGATCGCATCCATGCAGTCATAGGTTTCCTGATTGAGCCGGCCGGTATCCAAGGTAAAGATGCGAAAATCCGCTCCGCGCATGCGATGCATCATATCGATCAGGACCGACTCCTCGGCTTGAAAGGAACAGGCCAGCGCTAGCTTCGGTGAAAACTTGTCGAAGGCCCAGCGGAGGATTCCCTCGGTGGGAAGTTGTTCCAAAGCATCAATCGTTGCCGTCGAGGTTGCTTGCTGAAGGTTTAACAATGCCATTTTTTCGCCCTTTCCAGTCAGTCGTTCTGCAGATTGCGCATCAACTCGCCTAGGCCGAGCGAACGAGACGTTTTGATGCGAACGTTCAGTCGCTGGCGCGGATCTGGATTGCGCTCCAAGGTAATATCCGCGTCGCCGAAAAGAGTTTTCGCCACAGACTCGACCGCGGGTTTTATTTCTTCGAAGGACTCGTCGTTATTCGGCGCAGCCAGCCGATCATTGATGGATATCAACGCCTCGTTGCCGGAAAACTTCAACTTGTTACCAAGCGACGGTTCGGCTTCCAACCGGCGGCAGTTTTCCAGCGCGGAGCGCAACACCGTGCGGATTTTTTCCGGGTTGGAGCCGCTAAGCGGCGACTTCTGACTATAGAGAAGCCCCCGACGATTGTCCGTCTCATCGATGCTCACATTGGCATCGTTGGCAACCAGCACGATCCCCGGCCCCGCTTGCATGTGACTGTAGTCGGCCACGTCGTGGTAGACGCCGTCGGTAGCTTGAATCCAGCCATGAAAAAGATCGATAAAATCCGTCAGTGGCGGGTTGTTAGGATCCGTCGCGAAGAATTTTACATTGATCTTTTGCAGTTCCATCTTTGCTGCAAGACGCTATGCGCTCGGTTGAGCGGCGGTCGTTATCTTAACCGGACTTTCCACGGCGCCGCGCACCTTGTTGTGGCAGTCGTGAGCCGCGTCGATAAACAGCTGCGCTTCCTGCAACAGTTGAACCGCGCGATCCGCGTCGGCAGATTTTGCCGCGCCGATAAATTCCTTGGCCTTGAACAAATACTCGGCGAATTTTCCACCAGCGTATTTGTCCCAGAAGAGCTGCGTATCGTAAAAACGGCTGGTGAATTCCGCGAGAATCTGCTGTTCATCCTCGGAGATACCGGGATTCTGGGTCTTCACCAGACCTTGCGCCGCGCGGAGCATAGAGGCATACGCCGTCTTGACAGCGTCCTGGGGACGTCCGCCGTCCAAGAGCAATTGGGCCTCGAACAATTCGCGTTCGCTCGCTGCCAGCGCAAACTCCGCTTGGCTGACGACCTCACCCGCACATTCTCCGGTTCCCATATCGGTCAAAGTAAACTCGCGCGGATCTCCCCAATCGGTGTAGTACGACGGGCCCACCTCGTGCGCGGGTATTTTGGTTAAATCCTCCAGCAGGTCTTTAATCTCCTTCTTGCCAATCCGTCGAACAAAATCCTGAAAGCTCTCATCCCTCAACCGCCTGCGCACGTAGTATTCCGTGATCGACAGCACTGCCTCCGGTACTCGTTTGGACGGCACCGCCCCAACGGCCACGCCGTATTCCCCCGCGTTGTCGCGGAATTTGCCGCCGAGGATCACCTGGAAGTGCGGCACCTGGAAACCTTTCACGTTGCGGTTGATGCCATAGAAGCCGATGTCGGCGACGTGGTGTTGGCCGCATGAGTTAAAGCAGCCGCTGACTTTGATGCGCAGGTTCTTCACCGCTTGATCCAGCTCCAAGCTCTTTTCACCCAGGCGATAACGCAGCTCGCGCGCGAGGCCGCGCGAGGAAGCGATGCCCAACTTGCAGGTGTCGGTGCCGGGGCAGGCCGTAACGTCGACGATGGTGGCCGCGTCCGCCGCACCTAATCCGATCGCCCGAATGGCACGGTAAAACTCCGGCAGATCCGCCTCGCTCAACCAGCGAAAGAGAATATTTTGCTCTACCGTGGTCCGGATCGTGTCCTTAACAAATCGCCGCGCGATGTCGGCGAGCGCGCGCAACTGCTCGGCGCTGGCGTCGCCGAGAGGCAAGGTCACGGTGGCGGCCACATATCCCGGCTGCCTCTGCTTGTAAACGTTGGTAGCGTACCAGGCCTCGAATCCCTCGGGCCGCTCGCTGCCGTTCAAGCTCACTCCAGCCTTGAGCGCTTCTTCCATCTGCTCATTGACCGTGGCGAGATGGGCCGTCCAGCGAGGATCAGGAGAAAGCTTCTGCCGCTCTTCGAGTACTAGCCGGCGGAATTCGTCAATGCCGAGATTGGCGATCAAAAACTTGATCCGCGCCCGCGCGCGATTGCGCTTTTCGCCGAGGCGGGCGAAGACTCGGGAAATCGCCTGGGCCATCGGCAGGAATTCTTCCTCAGGCAGAAATTCATCGAATAGCTTCGCTTTATACGGAACCGAGCCGAGGCCGCCGCCCACGTAGAATTCGAACCCTCGCTTCTCCTTGCCATCCACGATCTTCGTCTTAGCGATGGCGCCCATGTCATGCATGGTTACCAGCCCGCAAGGATGCTGTTGGCAGCCTGAAAAAGCGATCTTGAACTTGCGGCCGAAGTCCTGCGTATCGGGATGGCCCATCATGAACTTCGAGCAGGCTTTGGCGTAGGGCGTCGTATCGAAGGCTTCGTCGCGGCAAATGCCGGCCAACGGGCAGGCCGTCACATTGCGCACGACGTTGCCGCAGGCTTCGCGGCTCGTGATTCCGACCGCGGCCAGGCGCCGCATGAGCGACGGCGTGTCGTCGATATGAACAAAATGAAATTGGACATCTTGGCGCGTTGTGATGTGCGCAACCCCGTCGGCGTATTCCTCGGAGAGATCGGCCAAGGTCTCCAGCTGTTCAGGCGTTACGCCGCCGAAAGGTATTTTGATTCGCATCATACCGGGCGCGTCCCAGAGCGTGTCAGGCCCTTTGATAACCTCGGCAGGCAGTTTGAGTTTCTGCACGCGCTTGCCGTCGTGGCGCTGCCCGTTGTCGTAGCGTTGCCCGTAGATACCGCGCCGCAACCGCGTCTCGGCAAAGACCTTTTCGTCGATCTTGCCTTGCTTGCGGAGTTTCATTTGCTGCTCGAAGATGTCGATCTCGCGTGCCAGCTCCGGTACCATTTTGCCGGCGAGTTTTTCTTTCCAAGTCAGAGCTTTCTCCATGGCTCTCTCCTTTGCTCGGCAGCGTTTATTTCGTTCAAACAAAGTTATCCGATTTATTTGGTCGGAAATACGGTTAAAAAATTTTTAGCTCAAATGTAATACATCAGCGCTTGGGCCTCGGGCTTACACAGATCCGCAAGGGTCGTCTCATCGAGGATCTGCTCCATAGCCTTTACCCCTCTAGCCCACGTTTCGATCAATCGGTGTGTTACGGGAGATAACGTTCTCCCATTCGTGTCGGGCCTTAGATCGATTCCGACCAGCGGCCCCTCGAGCACATGCAGCACCTCTCTGACGGTGATGTTCTCAGGCGACCGCGCCAATATATAACCACCGGCGGGCCCCCTCGAGCCATGAACCAGCCCTCCACGTTTTAGCAAAACCATGATTTGACCGAGGTACTCCGACGGTATGTTTTGGTTCTTCGCAATCTCTTTTACCTGTACCGCTCGCCGGAGCTTGTAATTCTCCACCAGCTCAGCCAAAGCCAACAGACCGTAATGGCCTTTCGAACTGACTTTCATGAATCGCCGGCCCTTTCCAAAAAGTACCTGATCCTAAGTAAGCTAATTGGAATTGTCAAGAACCACGAGTAACTATATTTCTTGGCGATTTCAACTCCCGCTCGGTATTATTTTCTTTCCGGGTCAAGTAGCTAATTTCAAAGGTGTTTTTTTCAGTTGCTTGAGCCGGTCAATTGACACTATATTTTGGCGAAGTTCCCGCGAATTGGGAGGTTAGTATATGACACGGCGTATGGCAGTCGCTATTAGAAGCCTACCCATTATCTTTGCGTTCTTTGCGGTCAGTCGTAATTTGCTCGCCGCGTCAAGCGAGGTCATCATCACGCACGCGAGCATGAGCACGACTGCGATTCCTCTGTGGGTTGCGCAGCGCTTGGACCTCTTCGGCAAATACGGAGTGAAGTCGAAAGTCGTTTGGGTGCGGAGCAACCCGGCGCAGATTGCGACGTTGGCTTCGGGCGACACGCAGATCGCTTACGGCGGCGCAACGACGGCTCTCGCTGCTGCCGTGGGTGGCAAGGAACTGAAAATCATCGCGAGCCTCAGCAGCCGTGAGAATCTCGACCTCGTGGCTCGACCCGGCATCAACAGCCCGAAAGAGCTGCGCGCTAAGCGCTTCGGCATTCAGAGCATCGGCGGCGGCGTGTGGAAAACGGCGACGGTTTGGCTCGAACACTTCGGCTTGGATGAAAAGCGCGACAACATCCAGATGATCGTCATCGGCGATGTCACGGTGCTGAGCCAGGCTTTGGAAACGGGACGAATCGACGTCACCGTCGTGCCCGGATTTCTGAGCCGCAGGCTCGCCGAGAAAGGGTTTGTGGTTTTGGGAAGGTGTGATCAGGTGAGACTCCCGTCCGTCGGGATGGCCGTCGTTGTAGATAAAGCCTATCTGCAGCAAAGCTCGGATACACTCCAAGACGTCGTTAAAGCGATCACCGAAGGCATGGTCTTTATCGCCAACTCGAAGAATAAGCCCGCAGTAATCGATACCATCATCAAGCAGTTCAAACTCAGCGACCCAGCGGCGGCTGAGGGCGCCTATCAAGATGTCCTGAACCTCGTTCGGCTCGAGGATTACCGCAAACCTTACGTCTCCATCGATGGGCTGCGCATCCTGCAGCGACTGATGAAAACGCAAAATCCGCGCATCGGCGACATCAAAGTAGAGAATCTCGTTGACTCAAGCGTGGTGAAGAAAATCGACGAAAGCGGCTTCTTCGAAAAGCTCTACGCCGAGTACGGCGCCAAATAGTTTCTTCAGTTCGTTACTTGACGTTCGAACGAATGTCACCTTGATAGGCCTCGCCCACCACGCGGCGCAAGGAGTGAAACTGGATTCGCCGAAACAATGATCAACAGCCCGTCGCGAGCGAACGGAGATTCCGTGTTCTCGCGACCTAAAGGAGAGTCGATCATGCGACCTCATCTTCAACGGCACGTTGCAAAATTGCTTCTCGATCGGTCCTTTGGTAAGCCGGGCTCGCACGCGATTCAATAGCATTTTTTCACCTGTAAAGATTATCGATAAAACCAGACTCGTCCAGTTCGCGGATAATTCCCATTTCGACGAACTCTTCCGGCTTTGATGCCTTTGCAATCTTCGGGATGCTGTCCAGGACCGTCTTGACTCCGGCCAGCGTCGGATAGGGCTTCCTAGCATAGAGCGTGTTGACGTTTTCTTCGTATTGAGATTCCAGCACTTGATGTTCGTTAATACGCAAGTACTTGCCCATGAGTTTAAGACCCTCTTCCTTGCGGCTCTTCATCTGCTTTGTGCCATCGATGATGGCTTTGGCATAATTCACTATCGCTCTTCGATTGCGCCCAAGAAAAGAGCGCGTCGTCGCGACGGCCGTATGCTGGTATTCGACTCCCGAGAGAGCTAGGTCCAAGAGTTGCCGGTGACCAAGCTGTTTGAGATACATCGCTTCGCCCAAACTGTAAGCACCCGCTTGAACGATTCCGTTGTTGAGCGCGCCGACGCGGATGGCACTATCTCCCAGCGCTAAGATCGTCACGTCTTTTTCCGGATCGAGACCCAGCTTGGCGAGAGCGAAGCGCAGCGCGAAATCGGATGAGGAGCCCAACGTGCTCACTCCCATCTTTTTGCCTTTTAGCTGAGCGGGATGGCTGATGTCTTTGTGCGCGACGAGATAAAAAGGCATGGTATTGATCAGACCGATAAACATGACTACGTCGCTGCCGCCCAAAGCTCCCAAGACAAACGGCGGCCCGGCTGCGTGGATAATCTGCGCGTCGCCGGATACGAGAGGCACGACGGATTTTGCCCCGGGAATATTGCCGACTATTTCCGCGTCGAGGTTGTACTTCCGAAACAGTCCAAAATCCTTCGCAGCGAGCAGCACCATGTGGCTCGACGCCAAGCTGCCGAAGCCAACGCGGATCTTGTCCTGGGCGTGCGCCGTGCTGCTCAAGCAAAGCACGATGAGCAAAACATAATGGCTCATCCGTGATCGCTTGACGATCATCTCTCTGCCGCCTTTTGCAGATATTTGGGATCCGCGTATTTCTCCGGCGGCGGCAAAGGCGACTTGAGCTGCCCGCTTTCCGCCATCAGCTCGAGAACCTGTTGGGTTCCTTCAATACTGAGCTTTCCCCCACGAACAAGACCCGTCCGAACAAAAGCGTCGTAGCTCGGCTGAAGATGCCGCTCGTCAACCTGAACTCTATTCTTAAAAATCCGCAGGGCTTCATCTCGATTCTTCGGATCGAGCAGCCAGTCTATGGCCGAGATACTCGCTCGCAGGTAACGGACCAGCGTCGCCTCGTTCGCTTTTGCCCAGTCTCGGCGCGCGCCGCCGGACGTAGCGGGAAAATCGGGAAAGTGCTCCGCCAGAGTCGTCAAGCGCGGAAACCCCTGCGCGATCGCTTCCAAGCTCAATGGCGGATTGAGAAATGTGCCTTGGGCCCTTCCCTCTTTGACTGCGAGAAAGCGATTTTCTGCGCCCCCGAGGTTCGGCAGCGTTTTATAGGCTTCGGGGGACAAGCCGTTTCGGGCAAAGGCCTTCTGAAAAAGCAGCCAGTAACCGGTCGTCGGGCGATCCAACGCGATGGTCTTGCCCCTAAGATCCTTGATAGAGCGGATGTCCGGCGCAACGACGAAGTCAAAAATCGGCCGCGCTATCGTCATGAAGATGAAAAGATCTTTGCCATCTTCCGTGGCCTGTATAAAGTGGTCAGCGGCCTGATGCGTAATATGATAAGTGCCTGCGGCAAGCCCATCGAGCTGCCTGCCGGAATCCTCCGTCACGACAATCTCAATCTGCAGTCCCTCGCGTTGAAAATAACCCTTTTCTTCCGCGACAAAGAGCGGCCAGTTGTTCGCCGACTGACTGATCACCGCGACCCTCAGTGATTCAGCAGGAGCCAGCCCAGCCACAGAGAGACACGCAAGAGTTGCAACAGACCCGAGCAGAATAGCTGAATGTTTCATGCAGAGCTCCTCAGCGAGATGCGAACCGAACCTAACGCAATGCAGCATATCCCGTCAATGCGGTGTCTTTTCCCAAAGCTTCGGAGTCAACCACACGTTTCGCGTTTTCTTGTTGCCTCGGAATTGCCATCGTCATATCTTGTGGCATCTCAAGGTCGCCATGCCGTATTTGAACGTGAAAGACGCCGATATCTATTATGAAGTCCACGGTGATGGTCCGCCGCTTCTCTTTTGCAGCGTGACCGGCTGCGATCATCAAGCCTGGAAGTTTCATCAGGTGCGAGAGTTTTCCCGCGATCACAGAGTGATTCTATTCGACTACCGCGGCACGGGTAAATCGAGCAAGACGGTACAAAGATATTCCATCAAAATGTTTACCGATGATGCCGCCGCGCTGCTCGATCATCTAGGGGTGGAACAGGCGATCGTTTGCGGTCACTCCATGGGCGGGGTCGTGGGCCAGCTCTTGGCTTTGGACCATCCAAAGAAAGTCAAGAAACTCATCCTTGCCTCCAGCGGTTCGTCGCATCCAGGGGCCCACGGCATTCCGTTTGCGATGTGCCGCGACATGATTCGGAAAGGCTTCGAAGGCTACATTCGCGAGCACACGACAGAAACCGGGTGGACCAAAGAATTCGTCGCCGCGCATCCTGACCTGATCGAAACGTTCCTTCAAGTTAGGATATCCGGGATCGCCCCACTAGAGAACTATCTTCACTTCGTGCTCGCTCGCCAAGAACACGATCACGCCGATCGTTTGAAAGAGATCCGTGTTCCGACTCTCGTCCTCGTCGGCGATGACGAACATCATGGCGCAGCCGACCGAACCCATTGGGACGCCGCCCACCATCTCGCCAGCGAGATCCCGAATGCGAAGCTCGTCATCCTGCCTGGGGAGGGACATCATTATCTAGCGACGAATCCGGACGCGGCTCACAAAGCGATTCGAGAGTTTATCGGATAGAAAACCGATGTTGGTTTTATACAGAGAGTCGCCGTCAGTTAGCTTCTTCCACCACCATCGCAACCGCCTCGCCCCGCCAATGCCAGCGCGGCGATCCCCTCGCCGGTGACGGTGAGAGTCGAAGTCGTGAAGTAGACGGGCTCGCGCCCTTTTTTCCAATCGAGCACCCGCAAAAGCCCGCTGCCGTGCCCTTAACAAAAGTGCGGCGCGTGACAGTCTCCCGTTTACCCTGCGACACATTCAGGAAGTCCGCCGATTAAATCGGGGGTCCAGTCCCAGTTTCGTCTAGATTCCCGATAGAAGCATTCGGAAACGACAACTTTTAGAGGTCTGGGAATAGCTCTTACGCAGTAAGCTGCCGGAATTTAAACCCGCAGAGATTAAAATGATCGCAGACACACCGAGGATTCCTCGAAAGCTCCGGAAACCGTAATCCAAGGAGTTTTTCCGTCACCTGCGTCGGACCTTAATTATCAGTTTCTAAAAGCTCGACGCATTTCTGAGAACAGGGTCGGCAAATCTGCCAGACTAGCATTTTGAGGGAGTGAAACGGGTCAATATCGCCCTAATCCTATTGGTAACAACCCGGTAAAGATTGGAACATTCTTTCCTAGGAAAGCTACGGCTGGTCAGGCACGGGTTCTGCAATTAGTCCCAATTGGTTGATGCGACGATCTGATCACCCCATTTGGTCACCATGGGTATCAGAGAGCAAGGGGTGAAACCGGCAACCATCGTTGCCAGTTTTTTTTCAGCCCTCGGATAATTGGGTGAAATGAGTACGACCGGATCACAGTTGGGACGTCTAATTATTGCGCATGGCCTAAAAACTTTTTCCAAGGGAGGAGTGAATATGAAATTGGTAGAATCAGATCTAGAAAGGCCGAGTTTTTGGCAGCTTGTTTTTTCACAGAGCAAAGTTAATGGCGCACTCTACAATGATGAGGAATTGCCCGGTCAAAATTGGAATTGGCCGAAAGACACGTATCTCCAGCGGCGCCTTCGCCAGACCCGATGGTACCGCGCGGCTGACAGAGCTGATCTCAGCTATTAATAGTTTGCCGCCTCCCCGCGCTGCCTCCTTCAGCTCCCACGGGAAGAGCGGCGCCACTGAAGCCGCCCATCGCATTCAGTGGCAAAAGGGCCAGGCTCAAAAAGCCTGGCCCTTTTTTCCAAAACCTCCAAATGTGGGGTGACACGGTTCCTAAAGATACGCTCCTGCTTGACAATACTGGGCCAGAAATTCTTACGATTTCTGGATCGAACCAAGTTCAACCTTCGCACACTGCTAATTCCGACCACTTTGGAAGGTTGAAAGGCCGGGCTGATAAAGCTCGGGCCTTTTTTTTACATAGTGTTTGCTCGCGGAATCTTTATTGGTTGTGTCCCCAATTGCTTCTTGTCAAACGACAACTTCGCTAGCAAGGTCATGAAGTGGTCATCAGCCACGATACACACAATTCATTGCTTATTTGGTCGCAGATTTGTTACTTTCCTTCCCATCCGGTTTCGCGCTAGTACTTGGATTTTTCTGGTTCTTTGCCGCAGTTTTAGTCTTTATTTTGAGCCGAGCCAGAGAGGTGGCAATGAGCTTTCCCTCTTTTTCTGAGTAAGTAACCCTCACCCTCTCTCCCGTCTTCAACACTTCAAGCGAGTCTTTGGCTGCGTCTTGCGTAACAAAGCTTTTTTCTCCGTTCGTGCCTTTGACGTCGACGGTGCCGGCTTTTGCATCCAAAGACATTACTTCACCCTTGAAGCGCTGCCGGGTTGGCGTTTGCGTCTTGTTCTCCTTAGAAGGCGACGTCTTCTTGTTCGGCGTACTGTCCGCGCCGAATCCCGGACTGGTAAAGACGAGAAATGCCAGCAGGATTGCCATTGAACGGTATTGCATCGATCAACTCCTTTTTATTCTTTGACGCTGTAGGTAGCCCTTTTGTTCCCAGAATTAACTAAACAACTCTTTTTTCCACTTGGTCATTACGGCTTGCCGGCGCTCCGCGCTAATTTCCGCGGCTGGCGGAAATTTATCGCGCCACTCAAAGGGACGGCACGCATCGATCCCATCATACCGAAAGGGCAAAAAGGCTTCAGCTCCCGAATGGTCATCGACGTCTTTGTAACCAAACCGAATGTCCTTTCGTCCCGTCAAGCTGCAGTCTGTTTTATAATTCTTGAGGTGAATTGTTACAAGCGATCTTCGACCGGCTTGACTTTAAATTGCTACACACACGAGACAACCAGGCGGTGAGCACATTTTCAGTATTTTTTTATTGCTATGCCTCCACGCCGATCGCGACGCAAGAAAGAGTGTTCGTGGGGCAATTCGTAACCAAGCCCAGCAGCCAGTCGGATATCGTCGACTACAGCTTCCTTCGCGCGGCTTTAAAAAAGATCAACGAGATTTACCAGTACCTAACTGAGCGAAAGGACCGGCCGCATAGACGACGCGGCCGCCCACGATCGTCAGCAGTGATTCGATCTTAGGGATCTGATCATCCGGCACAGTCAAATAGTCCGCGTTCAACACGGCCAGATCGGCGAGTTTGCCGACTTCAATCGAACCCTTGCGAGCTTCGTCAAACGTGAGCCAGGCGCTGCCGATCGTATACATGCGCAGCGCTTCTTCGCGGCTGACGTTCTGGCTTCGATCTCTGATCGACGTACCAGCGACTGTTTTTCCGGTAACCAACCACCACAAGGAAAGCATCGGCGAATAGTTGGCCGAGCGAAAGCCGTCGGTCCCCGCGCCAAGCGGCACGCCCGAATCGATCATCGTGCGGAGCGGTGGCGCGTTGCGCGCCTTTGGCTCGCCCCAAAGCTCGACATTGAGTTCTCCCGTCAAAACCATGCGGTCCTGAACCGAGATTCCCCCGCCAAGTTTCTTGATGCGCGCGATGGTCTCGGGGGTCGCGTCTTCGAGGTGGGCAAACACAATGCGCTGGCGCGAAAACGGAACTTCACGATTCATTTCCTCGATGATATCGAGCAGTTGCCTCGCGGTTTTATCGTGTGTGGCGTGCAGATGAAAATTATAACCCTCCTCGGCGAAAAAACGCACGAGCTTGCGAAACTTCTCCTTGGCAACGGCCTGAATCGTGATTCCTTGCGGGTTCGATAGGACGTCGCCATCGCCTGTACCGCGGATGAGCGTCTCGCCAAAGCCGGCGAATCGAAACATGTCATTATTCACGAGTTGCTTCACTTCGCTGGCTGCCCTTCGTAACTGCTCCAATTCGTCTTCCGGATCGTTAGGCGCAACGTAATAGTTGAGCCGCAGGGTGAGTTGCCCGCTGCGCGCCATTTCGGCCAGCAATCTTCGCTGGGCAAAAGTAATCCCGCTGGTATGCAAGTCGTCCACCGACGTAACGCCCAGGCGATTCAGTTCGCGAAAACAATCGCGAAAACTCTGCCACATCCCGTCGAATGAAGGAGCGGGTATCTTATTATAAGCGTATTCCCATGCCGACATTCCTTGCAGAACTCCGGTCGGTTCACCCGTCGTCGGATTGCGCCCAAACCTGCCTCCCGGAGGGTCCGGCGTTTGCCGATCGATCCCGACTGCGGCGAGCGCCGCACTGTTCAGCACGGCCGCTTGTCGTAGATATTGGACGTAAACCGGATGCTTCGGCGCAACGGCATCCAATTCCGCACGTGTGGGCGGGCGTCGTTCAATGAACTGTGACGGCACCCATCCACCACCGACCACGATCCATTGGCCGGCCGGCTGGGACTTAGCCGTAGAGGCGATTTGCTTGAGCCCATCCGCCAGAGAGCGAGTAAACTCCCAGTGCAGTTCGAAATCCCAGGTCGACCCGGCGACGCTGGCATGGATGTGCGAATCGATGAGCCCCGGGATCACGGTCCGGCCGCCCAGGTTCACTACGCGCGTCCCCGGCCCCGTCCACAGGCGCGCCTCTCGTTCAGTTCCAACGGCGGCAAAGTGGCCGTCTTTGATCGCGAGCGTCCGATGGATCGCAAATTTTGGGTCGACGGTAACGATTTTCCCGTTGATGAGAACTAAATCCGCCGGGCTTCGCACGGCAAGAGACCGCGCAAAATCCGGTTCATGACCGACGCAAGAGACTAAGACAACCGCCAACAATAAAAAAAAGACACGTTGCGGCATGCTTGCGTTCTAGCCTATCGCAGCATGAATTTGAAGCCTCCTGCGATTATGGAAGTGCGCGTTGATGTTTTATATTCCGCTCGACGATACCGATAACGCTCTTGAAAGAAACATTGGCTCTGATGTTGCGTTGTACAAAAGATTGAAGCTATATTCCGACAAATCCGACTGTCAGGCAGCGTTACTGCGGACGACGAGGCGACGATGAAACCCGTTCAACTCTTCTGCTGGCATTTCATGGCCTATCCTTACCTCTCCAAGAATTTTGACGAGCTATACGGATCGGGTTGGGTTACAGTCCCCAACAGCTTGTGGAATAACGCCAAAGCCCGCGGACTGTATCAGGAGTACATCGATCAACTTGCATACGCGGATGAGTTGAAATTTGACGGCATGGTGCTGAACGAACACCATCAGAATATCTATGGCTTGATGCCGTCACCCAACATTATCGCCTCGGCACTGACGCAAAGAACGTCGCGCGGGAAAATAGTCGTGCTGGGCAATCTTCTGCCTTTACACATGAATCCCATGCGCGTGGCCGAGGAGTACGCCATGCTCGATCAGATGAGCAATGGCCGATTGATCGCCGGCTTCGCCCCCGGCGGCGGGCCGGAGACTTTCAATTACGATGTGCCTTCCGCGAATACCCGCGAGAAATTTTGGGAGGCGGCCGATCTGATCGTGCGCGCCTGGACCGAAGATGGGCCCTTCGCCCACGAAGGCCGTTACTTTCCGCTCCGATATGTGAATCTTTGGCCCAAGCCGCTGCAGAAACCGTTTCCGCCGGTCTGGATACCCGGCTCACGCAGTCCATCGACTTTAGTCGAAGTGGCCAAGCGTGGCTACTGCTACTTTTTATCTTCCCGCACTCACGGAGGTGAGACTCACAAGGCGCAGCAGGAGTTCGCCGCTGTTCTCGAGCGCCACGGCGATCGATATCACCCTTTCCGCTTCGGCATTCTCATGTCCGCTTACGTTTCGGAGACAGATCGGCTGGCTCGAGAGGAATGCGAAGAGGGCGTTTGGTATTTTTTGAAGAATTGTCTCAAGGGCCACCTGCGGCGCGAAGGCCGGCAACTGACCTTCGGCCCGGGCGTGCCGTACATCCCGGCACCGGCATGGAAGGAATATCTAAAAGGATATAAACCCGGCCGCAAATTACTAGGCGACGTGGAAAATTGGGAGGAGCTTGACGCTTCGCAGTCGATTATCGTCGGCAGTCCCGAGACGGTTTATCGGCGCATCTGGAAACTCATCGAACAAGCGAAAGTCGGAAATTTGCTGATTCAATTCCATATCGGTAACATGCCCGCCGAGCTCGCGCGCAAGAGCATGAAGATATTCGCTGAGAAAGTCGCGCCGCGTCTGCGCGAGGATTCGCTCAAACTCTTCCAGCAGCAATTTTCGGGCATCAACGTGGAGCACGCCGCGGAGACACTTCATTGAGCGGACGGGTCCTCGAAGTCAATCAACGTAAGGTTTGGCTACTTGAAGACGGCGATGGCATGCCGTTGCTCTACTTGCATGGCTTCGCCGATGTCCACAGCGTGAAGGAAAGCTGGCTGCCCTTCCACGAACAACTAACTCAACGCGCGCATCTGATCGCTCCGGCTCATCCGGGCTGCGCACAAACCGACGAAAACAAAGATATCGATGTCATCGAGGATGTGGTTTTCCATTACCTCGAAGTGCTCGACGCCCTTGATCTTCGGAAGTTTGACTTGGTTGGAAGCTGCGTTGGCGGTTGGATCGCCGCGGAGATCGCCGTGCGCCACCCCGAGAAGATTCGCAAGCTGGTTTTGATCGGCGCCACGGGCCTCTTTGTCGAAAGAGCCTTAATTGGCGATGTCTTCATGATGGCGCAACCCGAGCGCGGTTCGAGCTACGCCGGACTGAGAAACATGCTTTTTGCGAATGCCGAACATCCGCAGGCTTTGGAGTTCTTTCCCGACGGTATGGGTGTACTCGAAGATGAGCTGCGGCGATATCAAATGCTGCGCTTTGGATCGCGAATCGGCTTCAAGCCACCCTATTTTTACAACCGCTCGCTCAAGAATCGGCTTCACCGAATCTCCGCACCGACTTTGGTAATTTGGGGGCAACAGGACAACATGGTTCCGCGCGCCCACGGAGAAACTTACGCCCGTTCAATCCCGAATGCCCAACCGCTCAAAGTAATCGAGCAAGCCGGCCACAGCGCGCCGGTGGAGATGCCTGAAGTTACCGCCCAGTTAGTATTAGATTTTCTTTCTCAGTAGCAGGATAGCACATAATCTGAAGCGGAGTTCATGGTTCGACGGACTCACCACGAACGGCACTGCAGCGGCCCGTTCGCACTGCGCTTGTCGACGTGCGGGCGAGCCACGCCGCGCGCAAAATGAATCGGCAAGTGCATCTCATGCACGAGGCCTCTTCTATTTTCCCCAGATCTTTTTGACGAATCCCTCTTCTTCCAGTCGCTTCAAGTATCGGTCAGTGACGTAGCTCTTTGCGTCCACGCCGCGGGCCTTGGGATTCGTTTCGGCAAGCTGCGCGACGACGGCCTGCATAGCTTCCACCGACGGATAAGGCACGGGCTGAAGCTGATTATTGAAGTAATCGTAGCCTTCTTGTACGGCCTTAAGATTTTGCACTCGGGTAAATTGCGCCAGGGCTTTCACCGAATATTCTTTCTCCGTTTTCAGAATCTTGATCGCCTCCAGATAGGCGCGTAAAAAATTGAGCACCTTTGCGTCCTGTTTATCTAAGTATCTCTTGCTTCCCAAAAGACCGGTGTTGAAAAACGGAATCCCCATCTTAACGGAATCCGCGATGACATTGAGCTTCAATCTTTCGGCCTCGATGCCGAAGGGCGCGTTCGCCACGGTGCCCTCGATGTTACCAGACATGATGGCGGCAATCCGCGACGGTTCATCGCCGATCTGCAGAATACTCACATCTTTCCCCGGGTCGATGCCCAGCCGCTTCAACAAGGCGCGCAGGCCGAAATCGGCCGAAGAACCGAACCGGCTAACGCCGAGTTTTCTGCCCTTTAACTGTTCCACGCTCTTAATCTCAGGGCGAGTCACCAGCTGGTAATTCAATTTATCGAGAAGGCCGAGAATATAAACGATGTCCGCTCCCTGGAGATTCGCTGCGGCGCCGGGAGCGCCGCTCAGCTGTGACAAGTCGAGACTTCCAGAGACGAGCACCTGAACGTTGGTCGAACCGCCGGGTATATAAATAATCTCCGGCGCTAGACCATACTTCGCGAACAACCCTCGATCTTTCGCGATGTACATGAGACCCGATTGAAGGCTTACGGAGCCCTGTCCGACACGGATTTTTTCCTGTGAATGAACCGGAAGAACCGGAACGAGCAATAGCGACGCGATAGTAAAAAACTGAACTTTTTTCATGGTGCCCTCCTATCACACTCAGAGCTTGAGCCGCAATTGCCATTGTCAACTAATGTCACCCCGATAGTCTCGTAATTTCTTCGCGTTTTGCCGTTGAAGCGCTTCACATGCTGTGCGATGCTTCACCAAGTCCCAGTTTTCTCTGCGACTGCGTCATTCGAAGAGCAAACCGTTCTGTGACGGCAGTCATGCCGACGTGGGATTTAAGGCCGAAGAAACCGCAAGCCAGGCAGAATAGATCGATTGGGTCTTTGACAATTAAGTCTCTCTGAAAATTTGACGTAAATAGGGAGGGGGAAACATGCAAGGTCGAGTAGTTATCGTTACGGGAGGAGCAAAGGGAATAGGACGATACGCGGCGCACACGCTAGCGAAAGCGGGAGCCAAGGTCGTTCTCGCCGACGCCGACGTGGAGCGAATGCACAAAACTCTCGGTGAGATTCACCGCCTCAACGCCGAGGCGCTCGCGATTCCCACGATGTGCGCGACGAGAAGGATGTGCGACGCATGATTCATGAAGTTGTCGATCATTTCGGTCAGATCGACGCTCTGATCAATGACGCCGGCATCGTGCCGCATTTCAATTGGGGTATTCCACGCTGGCCCCGCGTCCGCCTTATGAGCAAAGATTTCTGGGACAGCGTAATTCAAACCAACCTCGGCGGCACCTTTCTCTGTACGAAATATGTCGTCCCCTTTATGGAGGAACGCCGCTCCGGAAATATCGTAGATCTCTGGGGCGGCGGGCGCGCCGAAAATCACGGTGCCGCCGCATACGTCGTCAGCAAAGACGCGATTCGGACTTTTACACGCTTCGTCGCCGAAGAGGAGCGCGAGTGGAATGTTTGCGTCGTCGCCTTCAGCCCCAAGCAAGCGATCGCCACCGAGGACGCGCCCGAAGAAGCGCGCAAGCGTCTTCCCGGACCCGAGATCCTCGGCAACGGCTTTGTGCTAGCCGCTCAAGCTGGAATGGAACTCACCGGCAAAACAGTGGAACATCGGAATGGCAAGCTCGTTGTTGCGGATTAGTCGCTCGAATAAGGTCCATTATCCCAATACACCGCGGGATGATATCCGCTTACACTGATGGATTGGCAGTGCTTGTGGGCCGGAACAGCCTTCACAATCTTTATAGATGGCGAATATTGCGTTCAGTTTTGCTATTGTTGACTTGAAAAGACTTAGGCTATACACCACCGGAATTGCGGCAGTAGACTTAATAAATTTTAGACGTTGCTCTCCATCGATGCAATATGGCTGATCTGTACGATCGACTGGACGAGATTCAGGGGATGACCGCATCACGCTTCCCAAGTCATATGCTGATTGCGATATATCGGGCGATGATCTCGTGACGGTAGATGCCGCCGAGGCCTGGTTTCGTAAGGTCAACTCGGAATTCGTCCGCGTTGCTCGCGAGCACCGATCTACGCAGATGGTAGGGAGGGTAACGCCTAACTTGGCGCTACAGCGGCCGGACAGATGAGTTCAGACGCGCACAATGCTGAGCGCGAGCGTTAGGCCGGTGGCCGCTTTACCGAGGTCAGAGGGTTTCTCTGACTAGGGTCCCAAATGTTCAAGTGGAGGTGTTGTGAAATCACGGATAGCTAGCATCGGCGTAGCGCTCGCCATTCTTGCCGATCTTGGTGTCAACGCTGTGTTCGCGCAGCAGCCTCCAGTCAAAAGGAACTTCGAGGTGGAGATCCAGGCTGCGATAGAGTCGGCGAAAACCGCGGCCGGGTTCGAGTTCCTCGGTACCTTGGTCCGGACGTGCCTGTTGCCTCAGAGCGGCGGCGAAGATACCCGCGACAACGTGCCGAGCTACGTCACAAACCCCGCCAGTGCTCCGGCGCGTGACACCTGGTACGCTGAGCCCGCTAAGGTCTTTGACAATCTCTACTTCGTCGGCGGTAAGCTTCACTCATCCTGGGCTTTGACGACGAAGGAAGGAATCATTTTGATCGACACGATCTATCCTTACAACTCAGAGGAACTGATTATCGGTGGGATGCGGAAGCTCGGCCTTGATCCAAAGAACATCAAGTATGTTCTGATCTCCCACGCCCATACTGATCATATCGGGGGCGCCGAGATGCTGCAGGTTCGGTACGGGGCTCGAGTCGTCATGGGTGGGCCCGATTGGGAGCTGGTTGAAAAATATCCGAACCGGTACACGACAATGGCGCCGAAACGCGACATCGTCGCCACCGACGGCATGAAGATAACGCTTGGCGATACAGCCATCACCATCTGGCTCACCCCTGGCCATACGCCAGGTACGCTGTCCTACACTTTTACTGTGTTAGACCGCGGCAGAGTGGTCAACGTGGCTTACTCGGGCGGCACCGCTTTCAATTTTGTGAACAACACGCCGGATCCGGGCATCAAGAATTTCCAGACCTATATCGACTCGCAGAAGCACATAGCGGCCAAAGCCAACTTTACCGGCGCGACCGTCCTTCTCTCGAACCACTCGGAGTTCGATAATGCGTTCAACAAGAACAGAATGCTCGCTGGGCGCGGTAACGGTCCGCATCCATACGAGCTCGGGGCCGATTGGGTCCAGCGCTATTTCCAAGTCATGCAGGGTTGTGCTCGGGCAGCGCAGCTGAGGCTGGAACAGAGACTGGTTCAAACGGCCATGCCGTAGATAGCTCGGCGCCGCGCCGCAGCCCAACGAGGCGCTGCACCCGTCGAGAGCGCGCTACGGTCGACCTGATTGACGCACCGTTCGGCGCGGCTCACGGATGAGCCCTAAGCGTTAGGTAGACAACTGACTTGATAATCACAGAGCGGATAGCAGCCGAAGGTCAAGGAGGTAAAATACAATGGCGCTTCAGGTACGACGGGTAGTCACCGGACATGATGCAAACGGGCGCGCGGTGGTCAAGATCGACGAAGTCTCCAAAAACCTCGTCTCGGGCCGGCCGGGAGCGACCGCCTGTGTGGTCTGGACCACGGAATCTTTTCCCGTAAACAACACAGGCGACGCCGACCAGGGACAGCGGCAGGTCGGTACGACATTGAACAACGGCACGGTCTTTCGCGTCGTCGAGTTCGCGCCCGGGGTTGCGCCACGGAACCACCGGACGGATTCCATTGATTATGCCGTCATCGTGTCGGGTGAGATCGACATGGAGCTCGATGACTCGGTCGTCCATCTGAAGGCGGGCGACGTGCTCGTGCAGCGCGGCACGATCCACAATTGGGTCAATCCCGGCACTCAGCCCTGTGTGATCGCTTTCGTCCTTATCGACGCCAAGCCGGTCGACATCGACGGTAAGGTCCTGAATGCCGTAGGGTAGTTCAGCTGGTAAAACAACAGAGAGGACACACGTTAAATTGTGTGGCGTCGGAATGGCTTAACCCAGGCAGAAAGAGGGAGCGCATTCCGCTGCGCTTAATGCACGGCCCTCATGACCAGCGTTGACACCGTAGATCAAGATCACATACGGTTCATTTATCGAGACCACTGAACGGAGAAGAATATGTGGAAAGATCTTAAGGTTATCGATGCCGACGCCCACATGCACGAGCCGCAGTACCTATGGGACCGTTACGTCGAGCCGAAGTACCGAGACCAAGTCCCGAAGGTTGCTTTCATGGATGGCGTTTTCATGATCTACGAACCCGACGGGAAATTTATTCCCAGAGGCGAGATCCAGTCTCGACCGCCGGAGAGCGCGTGGAGAATCATGGAAGAGAAATATGGCGAAGCTTACCGGCAATGGTGGTCCTCGGAGATTCGCCTCAAAGATATGGACCGCTACGGTTGGGATATTCAAGTCTTGTTGCCCACCGGCAACAACGGCAACTTCGCTTATCGCGTGGCCTTGAAAGACATCCACCTCGGCGCCGCCATGTGCCGGGCATACAATAATTGGGCCCACGATTACTGCAGCATTAATCCCAAGCGTCTCAAGTTTGTCGCGGTGCTGCCCGGCTCCGACGTCGGCGAGATGATCAAGGAGGCTCGCCGCACCGTAGAAGAGTTGGGCGCCGTGTCCGTCCGAAATCCTTTTCTGCCCGTCGGTAAATGGCTGCACGAGCCTGAATACGACGCGCTGTGGAATCTCGCCTGCGACCTCGATTTTCCGATCTCCGTCCACGGTGAATATCGTCAACGTCGGTTTCACCCGTTCAGGGAACTCGAAGGAGAGAGACGCGAAGATATCCAATTGGCGTTGCGAGGATTGGACCATGCCCTCGGTTTTCCCTGCGACAACATGACCACCCTCGGTCATTTTATCTTTACCGGCATACTGGAGCGCTTCCCGAAGCTTCGGCTCGCCATTCTCGAATCCAACGCGGGTTGGCTACCCTTTTGGCTGGGCAGGATGGACGATCACACTCATGGGCGAAACAGCGTCATGGGAAAGTCAGAGAAGCTACGGATGCGTCCGAGCGAATACTTCATGCGCCAGTGCATCATTGCGTGTGACAGCGATGAGCGCGCGCTCAAATACGTCGTAGACTTCTTAAAAGGCGAGAACATCGTCTGGAATACCGATTATCCGCATCCGGACGCCATAGAGCCATCAAAGGCGTTGCCGGAACTCGATGCTCAACCGATTCCAGACGAGGCGAAGCGCAAAATTCTGTGGGACAATGCTGTGAAACTCTTCGGGCCACGGATACTGAATTGAAACGGGCTCTACAGACTAGTAGTGGCGTATGGCGCATGGCTATAGGCCATTATCTCAATGTCCGTTTGAACGCGTTGATTCTCTTACTTAGGGACTCACCTCTCTTTTCATTTCGTCTAAGTCGTGCTGAGAAACGTGAGACTGCTTTCGGACAACAGAGAAACAGGCGACAGTTTCAAAGGTTGAGCCTAGAGCCCCTACGCGCCCTCACCAGCCTCCTCACGATAAAGCTTCAAAGCTTCCATCACTGGCATGTCGCTCATGGAAAAGAGAATCGCGTCTTTATCTTTGGAGCGGTTCTGGTGACTGTGCCAACTCCACAACGGGACCACGAAGCAATCACCCTGATCCCAGTCGAACTTCTTACCGTCGATAACGGTCGTCCCGCTCCCCCTAAAAGCATGATAAATGGCGCTGCTGTTATGTCTGTGGGTCTTGGTTGTCTCGTCGGGCCGGAGCATTTGAATGCCACAAGATAGCGTGGGCATCGTATGGCCGCCCTCCGGATTGACATATTCCAGCGCCACGCCATCGAAGGGACTTCCAGGCCCGTCGCTGAGACGCTGCAAAGTTTCGTAAGTGTCCTGCCATTTGTAGTGCAAGTTATAGGTTGGACGCTCCGACGACTTCTCCCAAATCGGTCGCGCCGTTCCAACTCTGGGCGCCACGCAGTCCGCAGCATTTTTCAGCGGCTGAAGGCCGCCGGGAAATGCTTCCCACGTGATCGCCTGAAGCAAAAACAGTAGCGGATTATCAAGACCGTCCAGCCAGATAACCGGTTCGCCGCCGTTACGGTGTCCGTGCCACGTCATCGAGGGAGTGAGAATCAAGTCTCCCTCTTCCATCGGAATCTTCTCGCCTTCTACGACAGTGTAGGCTCCACTCCCTTTCAGTATGAACCGAAACGCCGCGAAATTGTGCCGGTGATCCTGGGCCACCTCCCCGGGTTTCAAAAGCTGCATGGTCATGAGCATGGTGTGGGTCGTGGTGCGTTGTCTTCTGTTCTGGTGTCCCTGATAGGTGGGATTGATGAGTCGCAGCACGCGTCTTTCCGCCTTGCCGTCGAGGCCATGCATGTTTGCTACCGTCTGAATCGCATCGTAGAGATCTTGCCACTTCCAGACATGCGGCAGCACCGTCGTATGAGGATCCCTGCTGTAAGTAGCCATATCCGCCTCGGACGCCTGGGACCAGAGCCCCTCGACACTGAGTTTGTGAAGTCTTGAATCGAGCTGCTGTAAAAGCTCTTCCTCGGACATGGTTGCCTCCTTTGTCGAACCCTTTGATGCCGTCACAGCCTGTGTCGCAATATCGCAACTAGCAGATGGTCCCGAACGAATGTGAGGGATCTAAGAGAAATTTCTTCCTTCGGTCGAAACAGGATTTCTCGCTACGCTCGAAATGACAGGAGAGGAATAGGCACTCCCTCGATGAAGAGCACACCGGCGTACTGTTCTACTTTCTAAGCCCTAGCTCCTTCTGCGCTTCACGCAGAGGTGTCACATCTATAATCTCATTCAACGGTACGTCTCGGGTGAGCTTGAGCTCGGCTTTGGCCTGATCTATCACCAAACGCAACCCTTCCTGGGGAATGTTCCCGTCGGGGCTGAACACTCTCCAGGTGGAATCGTAGGAAGCCACCGCATGGTCACGCTCCACCTTGCCCCATTCCATCAAGACCTTCACCGCGCCTTCTTTGTCCTCTCGGATGAAACGGTTCGCCCGGATCATTGCTTTGACGACTTTCTTGACCTCTTCCGGTCTTTCTTTGATGGTCTTGAGGTTGGCGCCGATGCCGATGAACGGAAAACTAAAAACCTCATACGCCCTGAGGAGCACGTTGAATCCCATCTGTTTCCCCAGGGCGTCGCCGGGCGGAGCAATCACCGCCACATCCACCAGCCCTTCTTTCAATGCGGCGAGCCGCGCTCGGTCCGGCCCCAGGGCGATGAACTTGAGATCTTTGTCCGTGTCTAGTCCAAAGGACTTCAGCATCATGCGTCCCGCCACCTCATCTGTGCCGCCGAAGTTGCCGATTCCTACGGTTTTCCCCTTAAGCTCTTTGCCTGATTTGTATTCCGGCTTGGCGATCAAGGCATGCGTCGGGCTGTCCAGGAGACTCGCTACCGCGCGCATGGGCATGCCCCGGAGAGCGCCGCGCACCACCGAGCCGAAGATCAGAGTATAGCCGATATCTCCGGTCACAAGAGCGGTTATAATATTCGGCACGTTCATGCGAATGACTTCGACATCCAGCCCTTCATCTTTGAAAAAACCTTTCTTCAAAGCTACGCCCGACGGAAGAAAGGACATATTGGGGTTCGTCACCGAGATACGCACCTTGTCGGCAGCGTCGAGACCCTGGCCCGGTATCCCGAAAATCAACAGAGCAATTAGAGCGCGGCGGAGCTTTCTCGCAACCATTCTCACGCCTGCCGAACGGCTTTGAAAACGGGATCCATCTGACTTCGCACGCCCCGCTTCGCCAGCTCTTCCTCGAACATCTCACGAACGCGCGGATCTTCATCTTCATATTCGATCTGATCGCCGCCTGTTTTCACGCTCTCGGAAGTGCCCCACTGCTTTCTCAGTCCGGGAAATTTACGGCTGCTGAAGGGCTTGAGCGCCAGATATCTAGCCGGCTCGGCGCCGACGTTGAAATGCTGGTGAAACCACCTTTCCGGCGGAACCAGAAGGCTTCCCGCTCGCCAGTTGTAGCGCTGAATATCCTTCCCCTCCGGCCACATGACTGAAAACCCTTCGCCCCTGAGGATGATCACGTGCGCTCCCGCGCCGTGGCGGTGGGCCTTCTTGTACGTTCCCACCGGGAACTGCGAGATGTGAGCCGACATCACATTGTTGGCCATCTCGATCATAATCATCCTGCCGCCTGCGCCTCGCTCCTTTCTTTCGACAAGTTCGAAGCTCTTCACGTCGCGGATGAAATTGGTATCAGAAAATCCCTCGGCCGGAACTTTTGCGTTGCCGCTGAAAAAGTCTTCCTCGCCGGCATACCGGTCGGTGAACGGATAATCACATTTGAAGACGAAGTCGATGTTGTGAAAGAGATTTAAAATAGTCGGCGCATTGGTCATGGCCAGGAGCCGCACCGGTT
>WNGL01003272.1_pt1 | contig 24227 bp, 21 predicted proteins | sample 5400591 | NCBI WGS metagenome assembly WNGL01 (sample SAMN13153377, study PRJNA577476) | soil metagenome | isolation source: 80 cm soil or saprolite under Garry oak tree replicate 1 | place: USA:California | collected 2016-06-15 | reverse complement strand
ATGGGCCAGGCCAAAAAGACAGGGCCGATAGGACGGGCAAAACGCCTCCGCCAGGACGGGCCGTCTTTCTCTGGGGCACCCATATGCATATCACGCACAGTGTTCATGAGATCACCGAAAGTAATTCCTTAAAGGAGAGTCATGAACACCCACGCTTCAGCCCCCACCCCCACCCAAACTGCTGAAACCCGCCGGGGCACCACGGTTGGCGCGCTGCTGCGGGGCTCCCTGAGTGCCCGGCTGGCCGGGCCCGCGGCCGTCCTGGTTACCGTGGGGACCGCTCTCAGCATGGCGCCCTCCACACCTGCCTCAGCCACCGTGGCGACGAACTGCGCCGCGCTTCCAAGCGCCTGCGGGTACCCGGACGCGACGAACACCGGGGTGCCCGCCGGGACGACGCTAAGGAATGTCCCCAGCCAGGTATCCAAGGGGACCGGCTGGTACTACGACTCCCGGGGCTTTGCCGAGGTCAATGGCAACGGCGCCGTCCTCAGCGGCCTGAACATCACCGGCAACCTCGACATCAGCGCATCCAACGTCACCATCAACAATGTCAAGGTCATGAACAGCGGGCAGAGCTCATTCGGGATCAGTCTCCGCCACACCAGCAACGTCACGATCGAGCACTCCATGATCACCGGCGCCGACGGGGGCCCCGGCCGGCTGATGGTCGGGGTGAAGGACGTCTACGGCGACTCCACCGGCACCGTCGTGCAGGACAACAACATCCGCTATACCTCCACCGGGGTGCAGCTCTCGGCCGGGCTCATCCAGGACAACTACATCCACGCCATGGGACTCATACCCGGAGACCACGTCAACGGCACCACCTCCGGCGGCGGCACGACCCAGCTCACAATCCAGCACAACACCGTCTTCAACCAGCTCAACCCGGCGGGAAAATAGGTGCGCCACCGCCCTACAACATCACGATCACGAACAACAGAATCAGCACCATGTACTTCCCCAAGGGCGGCTACTACGGCCCGGTAGCGTACTACTCCCCCGGGAACGGAAACTCCTGGACCGGTAACATCTGGGACAACACCGCCCTGACCATCCCAGCCCCCAACTAACACTCACCACACAAAAATGTCTCAGCCATCCCGTAACGGGATGGCTGAGACATTTCTGTGCCCAATACCGGCCCGCCCCCGCAATACCGGGACGGTGAAGACACGCCACACAGGCGGCAGGCAGCAGGCAGGTTCGGGGTTATGTGGCTCGAACGCCCGGGCCAGCCGGGCGTGCACGATGCGGCAGGCGGTCGCTCAGCGGGCCAGAGCGGCCACCAGCGCAACTGCGCGGTCGATCTCGTCTTCGGTGTTGTAGTAGTGGGGGGAGAACCGGACCAGAGGGTGAACCCCCCGGTCCTCGGTGTCGAGCGGGTTGTCCTCGGGCACGGTGGTGGTGACGTTGACGCCGGCGCGCCCCAAGGCCGCGGCCACCGTTTCTGCCGGCAGTCCCTCGACCCGGGCGGTGACGATGGCGCAGCGAACCCGCCCGAGGTCGTGGGTGGAGACCCCGGGCAGCGCGCCGAGCTGGTCGCGGAGCCTGGCGCCGAGGGCGCTGGCGCGGTCGCCGATAGCGCCCAGGCCCAGGCCGAGGGCCTGCCGGACGGCCACGCCCAGGCCCAGGATGTTGACGTGGCTGTTCTCCCAGGACTCAAACCGCTGGGCGCCGCTGGCCCAGGTGAACCCCCGGCGCCCATCCCAGGTTGCGAGCGGAGCTCCGCGACGAAGGGCTCGAGCCGCTCCAGCGCAGCGGTGCGCACCCACAGAAAACCCGTGCCCCGCGGGCCGCGCAGGAACTTGCGGCCGGTGCCGGTGAGCAGGTCGCAGCCGATCGTCTCCACATCCACCGGGAACTGGCCGGCCGACTGGGTGGCATCGAGCAGGAACAGCGCACCACATTCGCGCGCGAGCCGCCCGATCTCGGCCACCGGTTGCACCAGCCCGCCGCTGGTGGGCACGTGACTCACCCCGATCAGCCGGGTCCGCTCGCCAGCCAGCCTGGCGAGGGCGGCCACGTCCAGCTGCCCGTGGGCATCGTTCGGGATCACGACCACATTTGCGCCGGTGCGCTTGGCGGCCTGCAGGTAGGCCAGCACGTTGCTGCCGTACTCGGCGCGCCCGGTCAGGATCCGGTCACCAGGACCGAGCGGCACAGAGTAGAACGCGGCATTCCAAGCGCGCGTGGCGTTGTCGAACAGCGCCACCTCCTCACTTCAGCCGCCGACCAGCTCGGCGATGGCGCCATAGGTGGCAGCAACCGCATCCCGCGCCGTGGCGGCGGCTTCGTAGCCCCCGATCTCCGCCTCCAGGCGCAGGTGGCCGGTCATCGCATCCAGCGTCGGCTGTGCCATCAGCGCGGCACCAGCGTTGTTCAGATGGTTGCGGTGCGCGCACCCGGGGGTCTGGGCGCGCAGAGCGTCAATGTCCATGCGCCCATCCTGTCGCGCTCCAATCTCAAAACGACACAACTACAGGGCGCGGCACCCTGACATGCCGATGCCAGCGTTGGTAGTCAGATGCCAGCGTTGGCAGTCAAAGGCTGCCGGGTACGAGACCCGGTGCCCATCTCTATGCCCGCCGCCCATCCTCAAACAGGGGTCCCACCGAAGTCGACGGAATCGGTCGTGACCGTTCCTCCGCTCCGTCCGGGAGCCGTCTGGTACTGCCAGTAGAGGTTTGTGTGGGCAATGACTTTGTCAGGTGTCGGTGCGCCCCACTCGGTCTGGTCTTCTGTGGTGTGGGCGTGGCTGACCAACGTCGCGTCGTAGCCCCGGACGATCGCCCCGTGCAGCGTCGAGCGGATGCAGGCGTCGGTCTGCGCTCCCGTCACGATCAGGCGCCCCACCTTACGCTCGGCAAGGACGGCCTCCAGGTCGGTGGCTTCGAAGGAGTCGCCGTACTGCTTGTGGATCAGCGGCTCGGACCCCTCCCGTGTGAGCTCGGGGACGTACTGCCAGCCGTCGCTGTCTTGCGGCAAGTTGTCGTCGGAGTGTTGCACCCAGATGACGGGTGCACCCTCGGCTCTTGCCTTGCCCACGAGGTCGGCGATGTTGGCGATCACGCCGTCACGGTTGTGCGCGCTGGCCACGACGTCGTTCTGGACGTCGATGACGAGCAGCGCGGTGTGTGGGCGGTCGGACAGGGAGGTCATGGTGCTCTCCTCTGCGATTGGTTCTGCATGCGCGACAACTTTATGGCCGGGGACTGACACCTGCGTGGCGGCCGGGCTGTGACTGTTGCCGTAGGCGACCACACCGAGCCGGGTGCCGGCGCCGAGCGAACCGCCGAGCCACTGCCAGCTGGCCACCGGGGGTGAGGTGGGTCGGGCCCCCCGGCGCAGGAACCGGGTGAGTCAGTACACCCTGGTCTCGACCGTCTCCGCGATTCGCGCTCGCGGGTTTTGCATGACCGCCTTGCCGGGCCCGGCCCAGATCCCGTTCATCGTCTCCAGCAGGGCCTCAGCTTCGCCGACGCTGTCGAATTCCAGGTCGATCATCACGTAGTTGGGATCCTCTACCGACCGAAGAACCTGATAGCTGCGGACGCCCGACCCCTTGCGATCAGCTGGGTCGTTGTCGAACGCCTCCTTCCACCTGCCGAAGTCTGCGACGGTGTGCTCGATCCGGAGTGTGGGCATTTCGGGCTCCTTTGTTATGAGTCTGGTCTTGCTGCCGGCGGGTGGTGACAGGTTGCCGGCGGCCATCAGAACGGGACCATCGTGGTAAGCAGGCCGGCTGAGGGGGCTCGCCCGGCCAGGGTCCAGCAGAACTCCAGCGCGTCGAGCTCAATCCGGTCGCCTGCATCGCCGGCGTGCCATTGACCGCCGGCGGGCCCGGCAAGGTAGAGGGTGAACGGCTGGCCGTGGCGCCGTGCCCACTCGGCCACGACGTCGGCGACGATGCGGCCGTCGTGTTCGGGGGTCAGGACCATCGCACGGCCGGTGGCGCGGCAGATGTCGAGCCGGTGCATCCAGGTATCTCGCGTGAAGACGGTGTCGACCAGGTAGCCGAAGCGCCACCGCTCCTGGTCAAACGGGGGGTCCTGGCTCATCCGCACGGCCCAGCGCGCCAGCGCGGGGACGCGGCGGCGGGCCCGCACTGCGCGCGGCGCAACCGCTGTGAGGCGATCGACGAGCCGTGCGGGTGTGAGCCTGGCCCGCTCCCGGACTTGGGTAGCTGTCATCGCGTCGATCATCGGGCCGCCGCTGCGCTTGCTCGCGGCGCGGTAATCGTGCGCGAACTGGCGGAATGAGGCCTGGGCCTCGGCCATGCCGACGACGTGGGCCACCATGGACCGGACATCCCACTGCGGGCAGACGGTCTGCCGCTGCCATTCCTCGGAGCGCAGCAGCCGCAGAAGGCCGGTCATGCGGGCGAACTCGGTCTCGGCCAGCGCCATGGCCTCGTCGTGGCCGACCTTGGGCACGCCGCCGATCTGTGTCATCACTATGGTCATCTGCTCCCCCTTTGGTCGTGCTCGGTCAGAACGTGATCGGCGTACATGTCGACGGCCTCGTCGATCAGGCGGAGCCAGCGGTCACCGCCTGGGTCGTTGGCTGTCTGCTGTGCGGACAAGCCCGCGACCAGCGCCGTCCACATGTCGAAATGGCCGGGGTCGCCCAGCCCCGCAGCGGCGAAGCGCGCGCTCATCTCCCCGAACGCGCGCACGGCCAGCGCGTACGACTCCGGCGAGGGCTCGAAATCCGGAATCGTCCGCTGGAAGAGCAGCTGATAGCGCTCCACGTCCTCGGCGCTGAACTCGACGAACACCTGGGCACACAGCCGCAAGATTGATCTGGGGTCATCGGGCCAGCGCTGCTCCGCCAGCCGTTCGAGCAGCTGCCGGCTGCCCTGAGCGAACATCGCGTCGTACACGGCCTGCTTGGAGTCGAAGTACCAGTACAGCGACGGCGGCCGCATGCCGATCTTGCGAGCCACGTCCCGCAGCGACAGGCCCGCGACGCCCTGGATCCGGGACAGCTCCCAGGCCGCTTCCAGGATCTCCGCCCTGGTGGCCTCACGGCGCTCAGCTTGCCGATTACGAGTCGGTCCAACTATCACAGGTTGAATCATCTACTGCTGTTAGATAATCTGTCAAGCACGTGATTTCGCACGGTGTGGCCGAAGCCAAGTGCGGCCGATCAGCTGCGGGGGCGAGGACGCGCAGACCTGGTGGATCGGGCTGCTCGGGGCACGGCGGACGACCGGACCGATGACTTTGCCGGCTGGAGGTCGTCCTACCCGGTAAGACAACCGACATATGAAAGGCCGGCCAGCACGATGACTCGCATCATCTCCGGCATGACCGTATCTCTCGACGGCTACATTGCTGGGCCAGACGACAGTCGTGACCAGCCCCTTGGCATGGGAGGAGACCGGCTGTTCACGTGGTACTCAGACGGCGACACCCCGAGCCGGATCTATCCCTCGTTCCGGCTTTCCAAGCCCAGTGCCGAGTTCTTCGACGAGTTCGCGAGCCGATGTGGGGCAGTCATCACTGGCAGGCACACCTATGACGTCGTTGACGCCTGGGATGGGCACGGCCCGCTGCCCGGCGTCCCGTTGTTTGTCCTTACGCACAGCATCCCCGGTGATGTTCCGGACAGCCACCCGCCTTACACCTACGTCACCGGCGGCATCGCCGACGCAGTCGGCCGGGCCCGGGCAGCGGCAGGTGGAAAGGATGTGTCCATCATGGGTTCGGCCGGGGTGCAGCAAGCCCTGCGGGAAGGGCTGCTCGATGAACTCATCCTGCATCAAGTACCCGTGCTGCTGGGAGGCGGAGTCCGGCTCCTTGATCATGTCGAAGGCACCCTCAGGTGCACACGCGTCGTCGACGCACCGGGGGTTACTCATCTGGCTTACGACGTCGTCAGGTGATGAGGGGCCGCTGATGCCAAACAAGCAGCGACTGGCGCGCCGGGCCGCCGTTCGCGGCCGTCATTGAGGCGCACCGTCGGCGACATCCCGCGCGCACCGGGGGCATGCGGCGACCGCCCTCGACGGCATCAGCTCATGTCAGTCCAGCAACCCAGGCCGCGCAGGCGGAGTCGGCGCGCCGCGCTGGCCGGTGAGGACGTGGGCGACGGAGCTGTTCAGGCGGGAGGCGTGTATGAGCAGCCAGCCGAGCGTCGCCGGGTCGGCGGTGGCGAAGAAGACGGCGTCGACCGGCAGCAGGGCGTGGATGGACCGCATGACCCCGGCCTGAAACGCCGGGCCGTCGAGGCCGGCGTAGCAGCGGCGCACCAGGTCACCCTCGCGCCGCGCTGCTGTGTTCCCCCCGCCCATGCCACCATCTTCCGCCCCCGGGCCCGAAAAACACCCCCACCTTCGAGGGGTGGTGCGAGCGCACGGGCCGGTGCACGGTGTGAGCATGACCAGAACGGGCAGTGGCCTGCCGGAACCTCGGCTGAAACGATCCAGGCCCGCATGCCCCGCTTAGTCGCCGCGCGGCTGGCGTTCAGGCGCACTGGTGTCACGGACCACGACGCCCCGGCTGGGCGCAGCCTCTGCTGGCCGCTCTGCCGACGGCGGTTCTCCGGACAGGCGCTGGGGCGTGCCGGCGTCACGGAGCACGACGGCCCGGCTGGGTGCGGGCTGGACTGACGGCTCTCTTGGCGGCGGTGCCGCGCCGCCAGGCCCCCCGGTAGCAGGTACCGCGCCCCTTGGCGCACCCGGAGCTGTGCCTGGGCCGCCAGGAACTGCGCCCGAGCCGCCAGGAACTGCGCCCGAGCCGCCAGGAACTGCGCCCGAGCCGCCAGGAACTGGGCCCGAGCCGCCAGGAACTGGGCCGCCGGGTGCCGCGGTGTCCGGCCCGGAGCCCGCCCGGCTGGGTACGCCGATCTTGGTCACGGCATCGTCGTAGGCCGCCCGTACCTTGGCGAGTTCGGTATCGGGGTCACGGAACCAGTTCGTGGACCAGAGGCGCTGGAAGGTCCAGCCCAGGCGTTCCAGGTGCTCCTTGCGCAGCCGGTCCCGGTCACGGGCACTGCTTGATGCCCGGTACGACTTTCCGTCAGCTTCGATTGCCATGACCATGCGGCCGGGCTCCGAGGGGTGGACGGCGGCGAAGTCCACCCGGTAACCCCCGACCCCGTACCGGGGGACCACCGAGATCCCGGCCTCGGCCAGGCGCCGCTGGACATCGGTTTCGAACGGGCTCAGCCCGGCACCCGCAGGGGTGCGCCCGCCCGGGCCAGCCCCACGCGGGCCAGCCCCACCCGGGCCAGCTCCACCGGCCGCAGCACCGCCCGCCAAGGCACCGCCGACCGCGGCCGCCGGATCGGACACCGCAGCACCGCCCGCAGCAGCCGCACCCGCGGCGGCGGCGGCAGCAGCAGCAGCAGCAGCAGCTGCGGCGGCAGCGCCCGAACGAGTCGCCCCACCAGGAGCATCCCCCAGCGCGGCCCCGCCCACGCCGGCGACCCCTAGCGCGATACCGCCCACATCGGCATATGCCAGGTACTCACACAGCATCCGCGCACCTGCGCTGGTGACCCGGTCCGGGTCCACGTCGTGGCTGGAGAAGGAGCTGACGAGGGTGAGCCGCTGCCTGGCCCGGGTGGTGGCGACGTTGAGGCGGCGCTCACCGCCGTGGCGCAGCAACGGGCCCCAGTGGTAACGCATCCTCCCGTCACGGTGCTTGCCGTAGCCGATGGAAAGGATGATCGCGTCGCGCTCGTCCCCCTGCACCCGCTCCAGGTTCTTCACGAAAAACGGCTCGGCCTGGTCCTCGGCGAAGAACTCCTCCAGGCCCGGGTGCTCGGCCAGCACCTCTCGCAGCACCTCGTCGATCCGCTCCGCATGCCGGATGCCAAGCGCGATCACTCCGAGCGACTCGCCGGGCCGGGCCCGGGCGTGCGCCAGCACCAGGTCCACCACCGCCGAGGCTTCGCTCGCCACCGACGTGTCCTGGCCGGCGCCGGGGCCCTGCGACACGACGACGTGACGCAGGCAGTCGTCACGGATCACGCCCGGGAACGTGGTGAGCGCCCCGTCGTAGATGCGCGAGTTGGAAAACGCCACCAACCGCTCGTCCCGGCTTCGGTAGTGCCACGTCAGCGGCGCGGTCGGGAGAAGCGGCCGCAGCGTGTCCAGAATGGACTCAAAGCCGGAGCCGAACGACACCAGGCTGTCGTCCTCACCCTCGCCCTCCTCATCGGAGTCCGGGTCGCCGTCGCTGACCTGCCGGAAGAAGCTCGTCGGCGGCAGCTGCCTGTCATCCCCCGCCACGATGACCTGGTGCGCCCGCATGATGGACGGGATCGCGTCGGCGGGCGTCACCTGGCTCGCCTCGTCGAAGATCACCACGTCGAACAGCCGGGAGGTGGGCAGCACCTGGCTCACCACCAGCGGTGACATCGCCCAGCACGGCTTAATCGCGAACAGGACGTCGCTCGCCTGGTCCAGCAGCCGCCGCAGCGGCATGTGCCGCCGCCGCAGCGCAGCCTGCTTACGGATCACCCGCGCCTGCAGCGGGTGCCGCTCCAGGGCGTCCCGCAGCCGCTCCGCCGCCGCCCGGCGCACCCGGGCGCGGTTGGCAGCGAGGTGTTCAACGTCATGCCGGCGGAAATCCTCAGCAATCTCATCCAGTGCTCCCCCTGAATAGGCGGCATAACGGTTGTCACGGACCCTGATCTGGTCCAGCACGGATGAATGCCACGCATGGTCGAATGCCTGCACGGCTAGTTCCGGGGAAGCTCCCTGCGACGTGAGCCACTCCAGCAGCGGGCGCAGCCCGAATTCGCCGAAGCGGGCACGGAGCTCATAGAGCCGGGGCAGCTTCCACGGCGTGTCCTGGTCCGCCGCGAGCGCGTCCAGCACCGGGCCCACGTCGCCGCCGATGGGCACGAACTCGCGCAGCGCGGCCAGGTGCTGCTCGCATTCCGCGAGCAGGTTGACCGCCTCGGCAAGGCCGTCAGGGACCCGTGGCCGGCCACCGTCGACGTGCAACTGTTCCCACGTGGCCAGTTGGCCGGCTGCTTCGGTGAGTGCCTGGTGCAGGTCCTCCCTGGACGGCCGGCCGGCGATCCACAGTGAGCGGGCCTCGCCGGCCAGCGCCCGGCGCTCCCCCCATGGCATCGGCGGGCGGCTCGCCCGCGGTGCGGTGGCGGCGGCCAGCTGCTCAGGGCCGGATGAGTACACATCCGGTGAGAGCCGCTGCCAGGTCGCCAGCACCCCGGCGAACAGGGCCAGCCGCCCGCTCCAGTCGGCATAACTGTTCACCGGGCGGAGCCCGGTCTGCGCGTTGGCCCGCTCGATCCGCTCCCTGGCAGCCGGGAAGATGTCGGAGGCCAGCCGGGCCAGAATCTCCAGCGCCGCCCGGGCCTGGGCGGCGGTGCCGATGGCCGCACCGGACCAGGGCGAGCTGTCCCGGGACAGTGTGAACCCGCCCAGGTGGCCGTACTCCCGCAGCTCATCCCGCAACTGCTCGGCCAGCTGGCCGCTGATCTGTTCCACATCGGGCAGGCGCACCGCCGTGCGGGCCTGTTCTGGGACGCCCAGCAGCGCGGACTGCACCGTGAACGGCGAAACGCCCCACGGCTCGTGTATCTCGTGCAGCGCGGTCACGTGCTGAGTGAGGCGCTGCTGCCGGTCGACGAGGCGGCGGTGCAGGTTTTCGACATCAGGCAGCGGGACCTGCTGAGCGCGGTCGAGCGCGGTCCCGAGATCCTGGGCGATCCGCAGCCGGTCCCGCGTCCCGTCGTGGATGTCGAGCACCAGTTCGCCAAGGTCAGCCACTTTCAGCCGGGTGAGCACGGCGTCGATCGCGGCCCGTTTCTCGGCCACGAACAGCACTTTCCGGCCATGTGCGACCAGGGATGTGATGAGGTTGGCGATGGTCTGGCTCTTCCCCGTGCCGGGCGGGCCATGGATCACCAGGCTTTCGCCGCGCACCACGGCGCCGATCGCGGTGCGCTGCGAGGAATCGGCGTCGAGAACGGAGTAGTCGTCTTCGGGCGGGATGGAGTCCAGCACCGGGCCGGGGCCGCCTTCGGCGGTGATCGACGACTGTGCCACAGGATCGCCGGCGATGGCAGCGACCACGTCGCTATCGTTCAGAAGGTCTTCCGCATTTTCAAGGTCGCGGACCATCGGGAGCTTGGCGTAGGTGAAAGTGCCGATCACCCGCCGGTCCATGATGTCGAACCCGGGGATGTCGGCGGCGTTTGCCAGTTCGGTCAGCCGCGGGAACAGGCGTGCCGGATCGCTCTGCTCGGCGAGCCCGCCGGTGTCCACGCCGTAGACGGTGCTGAGCTTGTGCAGCAGGACGGGGTTGACTTCGGCTGCCTCGTCGAGGCTGAGGTCGAAGTCGTCGTGGCGGGCCCGGGTCGGGGTGATCGTCAGCCCGCGCAGCAGCACCGGGGCAGCCGGCGAAAGGAACAGCTCGTCCCAGCGGGCCATGCCGATGGCGAGGTAGCTCGCCGCGAGACCGCGCTCCTCGGCGAGTTCACGGGCCTTGCGGTAGATCACCTGCATCCGCCGGATCGCATCCGCCCGGATGTCTACGTCGGTGAAGAGTTTGGTGAGCCGGATCGTGCGGGCGCTCAGCAGCCGGCCCAGCGCGTCGGGGTCCGCGTCGGCCAGGTCAAGCGTGCCTGACCGGCGGTCCTTGTAATAGAGCAGGGTGTTACGCCCGCCCAGGTCTGTCAGGGCGGAGACCCACTGCGCCTGCGCCGCCGCGACTAGTTCGGCCCGCCGGCTTTCGGCCTGCTCCGTCATGTGCAGCCATCTCCTGGCGTATCTGGTCCCGCCACCCTGCCGGTAACGGTGACCGTGCCTCCTGGCCCGGGGGGCCCCGGCCCCCGGCGGGTCGACGTCTCACCTCTTCCCAGAGTTCCCGGTCATCATGCGCAAATCCGCGCATAACGCTCAACCCATATTGCTCGTGTGCACCGACAGCAACGGGCCGCCCCCGGCGGCGCGAGCACTTCCGCCGGTCGCCCCCGGCCAGATTTGCAGGGGTGTTCAACATTAAGTGCCTGACTAAACTTGGGGTTGTGAACGTAACTCTCTCCAAACGGGGAGGCTACGCGGCACGGGCCGCTATCTGCCTGGCTCGGGCTTACGACAGCGGCCGTCCAAAGAAGCTCCGGGAAATCTCCGCTGAGATGGGCATCCCCCGAACTTTCGTCTCCCAGATCCTCGGTGACCTCGTTCATGCGGGTATCGCGCTCTCCGCGTTTGGCCGCGACGGCGGTCACCGTCTCGCCCGGGCTCCCAAACAGATAACCCTCGCGGAGGTGATCGAGGCGGCGGAAGGCCCGCTGGCAGCGGCGCGGTGCGCCCTCGGGGATGGGCCTTGCCGCTGGCAGGCGGTCTGCCCGCTACACGAAAGCATGACCGTGGCCACCGCTTCCATGCGCGGGGTCCTCGCAACGACCAGCCTGGCCATGCTCGCTGAGCGCGATGCCGCTATCGAAGCCGGGACCTACCCGGTTCCCGCCGACGCGTACCCACATGCCGGCGGGGTGGCGGTCACTGACTCCGTACACGTGGAGCTCCCCGTCGCGGAGGTAACCGCCCGGCTCCGGGCGGGCGGCAGCTGGCTCACCCGGCAGGCGGAAAGCTGCGACGCGGAAGAGCTCACCGTGCGAAACGCGCCGCAGCGGGCCGGCTGGCTCGGCAAGACCATGGCCGTCAACCTTGGTGAGCCGGCCGCGGCCGAGGACGGTCCCGTCGTTCCCATCATCTGGGAGGTGAGTGGCCCGATGGGACTGTTCCCGCGGTTCGAGGGCACGCTGAAACTCACCAGCCTGGACCCGGAGCGGTCAGAACTCGTGGTGTCCGGGCGTTACCGGGCCACGCTTGGACCGCCAGGCCCAGCCCTTGACGACTCGGCGCTCCCCCGGCTTTCCCGCGCCACCCTGCGCTCATTCCTGCGCCGGGTGGCACGGGAACTCGAAGAAACCCCTACTCGTCCGCCACGATCGACCCGACCCGCTCCCCGAGTCCAGGGTCACGACGGTTGAGGACGAACGCGTAGATCGCGGCAAGCACGACCACGATCAGGGCGGCGTAGGGGAACCAGCTATACGGCGTCTCCTGGCCCGGCTTGGCCAGGTAGTAGAGCGGGACGATGATCGCGACCGCGCCCAGGCCCGGCAGCACGGCGTGCTTGACCACCCGGAACTCTTGCGGCCGGTACTTGAGGTAGTAGAACGGCAGCGCCACGTTCGATAGCAGGTACACCACCAGCACCAGGATCGTGCCCATCGTCGAGGACTCGAAGAAGAAGTTGAACGCGTCGATGCTTCCGGTGGAGCCACCGATCAGGTGGAGCAGCGCCCAGCCGCCGATGATCCCGAGCGAGACGCCAACAAACGTGTAGATGGCGTTGATGGGCGTGCGCCGGGTCGGGTGGACCTTGCCGATCCAGGCCGGAAGCAGCCGCTCGCGCCCGGCGTTGAATATCAGCCTGGCCTGGGAGTTGGTGCCCGCGATGAGCGCGCCGAGGGTGGACGTGAGGCCGGCCAGGTAGGCGAGGAACGCGAGCACCCCGAGAGTGTTCTGGGCCACCGCGATGAACGGGACCTCAGCCGCCCCGAGCTTGTCAACGTTGTAGCCGAACCCGCTCACGGTGGCGTAGGCGAACAACACGTAGCTGGTTCCCATGATCGCGATGGAGGTGAAGACCGCGCGGGGAACGTTGCGGCGCGGGTTGTCGGTCTCCTCGGCCAGGGCGGCGGAATTCTCCCAGCCGATGAACAGGTAGACAGCGAGCGGGAAACCAGCCGCCAGCCCCGAGAAGCCGTTGGTGATGTGAGAAGGCTCGAACGGGATGAACGAGAGGTGACCGCCGTTGTTGATCAGTGTGGCGATCGCGACGACGACGAGCATGAGGATCTCGAACGCGAAGAAGAGCCCGGCGGCCTTGGTGGACACGCTGACGCCGCGCACCATCATGTAGACGGCGGCCGCGGTCAGCAGCACCGTGAGGATTCCCCACGGGATGTTCCAGTGCAGGTAGTGGTCGAGGGTCAGGGACAGGAAGCCGCCGGAGACGGCGATGACCGAGGCCATCGCGATGATGTAGCCGAGGCCCGCGAGCAGGGCTGTGGTCACCGCGCTGGTTCCGCCGAAGGTCTTGCCCACGAACGTGATGAACCCGCCGGTGGAGGGCTGGACACGGGAGAACTGCGCCAGCGTGTTACCCAGCAGCGCGACCGCTATGATCGCCGCCACGATCGTGAGCGGGGAGGCGACCCCGGCGGTGAGCGCGAGGAACCCGAACCCGAAGAAGAAGCTCATCGCGGGCGCGATGTTGGCCATGGTGGCCGCGGAGATGTCCATGATGCCGAGGACGCCCCGGTTCAGGCGGTGCTCTTGCCCCGCCACCCCGACAGGTGCGCTCTTTGCTTCCGCGAAGGGGGACGGTTCCGTGCTGCTCATACAAACCCTCCGGCACGTGGCGCGATCATGAGATCATTGCGCCGACCGTACAGCTACCGGGCTGACCTGCACAAGAGCGCAGATAGTACGTGATTCCCTGGATATAGCTGCGTAATTTCACGGATATACACCCCCGCGCGGCTGCCCTCGATAACCATCCGTTCCGGCCGCCGAACCGGCGTCCCTTACTGGCTGGTGCTCAGGAAACAATGTCCTTGACCCGGAAACGCCGGAACGCCAGGGCGGCAAGAACCACGGCGTAGGCAACGGACACCGACGCACCCTCGATCAGCCCCTGCCACGCCACCTGCGGCTGCATGGCATCGAGCCAGGTGAACTGCCAGTGTGTCGGCAGGATCTGCCGCCAGGACCCCAGCGCTGTCACCGCGTCCAGAATGTCGCTGACAATGACCAGCCCCACCGCTCCGCCGACCGCCCCGAGAGGTGAGTCAGTGGAAACTGAGAGCACAAACGCGAGACCCGCCACCACCAGTTCCGTGACAAGAACATAAGCCAAAACGATTAGCATCCGGCCAACCGCCGTACCCGCTGGCAGCACGGCAGCGGTGCCAGGCAGGCGCAGCGGGTGCCAGCCAAACGCCACCGTGCCAGCCACCAGCGACATCACCGGGAAACTGGCTACCGCGACCGTCGCGTACCCCCAGCCCACGGCCAGTTTCTGCCGGAGCAGCCGTGCCCGTGGCACCGGCGCCGCGAGCAGGTACCGCAGCGACGCCCAGCCCGCCTCACTGGCCACCGTGTCCCCGCAGAACAACGCCACCGCGACCACCAGGAGGAAACCCGCGGAGGCGAAAAAGCTGAACGCCGTGAAATTCAGCCCTCCGGTGGTGGCCAGGTCGACCAGCCCGGGGGCGCCGGCCGTGGGCTGCTGCGGGCCGCCGATCTCGAACGCGCCGACCAGGACCCAGGGCAGCGCCAGCAGAATGAGGAACGCCACCACGGTCCGCCGCCGCCGCCACTGGCGGATAACCTCCACCCGCAGCGGCAGGGTACGCCCGGGACGGTAGCCGGGAGCACTCGAAGTCGCGCCGCGGGTGATCACGGCCGCTCCCGCCAGCTGATCATCCCTGTCCCTCTGCTCCTGGGTCTGCGCTTCTCTTCCCGCCAGCTGATCACCGCTGCCCCTCTGCCCGCCGATCATCACTGTCGCTCCTGACCGCTGATCAGCGCGAGGAAGGCGTCCTCCAGGCGGTGGCCCGGGCCGACCCGGTCGACCGGTATCCCGGCGCTCACCAGCGCCGCGACAATGACAGCCGCTGGCACGCCGTTGGGGTGCACCAGCACGCCCTCGGGGCGGGCCTCCGCTGTCTCGATCCCCGGCGTTTCGCGCAGGACCGCCACGGCGCGGTCCGCCTGCGTGGTACCCACCACAAGCGCGCCGTCAGAGCCGGCGACGTCGGCGACCGGCCCGGCCGCGATGCGGCGGCCCTGGCTCATCACGACCACGTGGCCGCAGGTCTGCTCGACCTCGCCGAGCAGGTGGCTGGACAGGATGACGCTTCGCCCGGCGCCCGCATACCGGCGCAGCACCTCACGCATTTCCCTGATCTGCGGCGGATCGAGCCCGTTCATGGGCTCATCGAGCACCAGCAGGTCCGGCAGCCCGAGCATGGCCTGGGCGATGGCCAGGCGCTGGCTCATGCCACGCGAGTAGGTGCGGACCCGGCGGTCGGCGGCGGCGCCAAGGCCCGCGACGGCAAGGACGTCGGCCAGGTGAGAACCGGCCGCGGGGCGCCCGGTCGCCCGCCAGTACAACTCCAGATTGGCCCGCCCGGACAGGTGCGGCAGGAATCCCGGCCCTTCCACGAAGGAGCCAAGCCTTGACAGTGCCGCCGATCCGGCGTGAACCCGGCGGCCAAAGATTGTGATGGTGCCAGCGTTTGGGTGCAGCAATCCCATGAGCGCCCGAAGGGTGGTGGTCTTCCCGGCCCCGTTCGGCCCGAGCAAACCAAGGATCTGGCCACGCTCGACGCGCAGGGAGAGATCGTCCACGGCGAGCTGGCCGTCGCGGTAGCGCTTGGTGAGCCCGGTGATCTCCAGCGGCACCTCAGCCAGGTCGAGGGCGAAGCCGTCCTGGTCACGGCGGCGGCCAGCGGTGAGTATGAGCACGGCGACCAGCAGGGCGGCCGCTGGCGCGGCCCACACCCACCATGGCAAGCCGCCATTGACCAGGTGCAGGGCCGGGTCGGACGGCACCGTCAGGCCCGCCCCGGCCAGCGCCACCCGGTACGCCGCGGGAGCCGTGGTGGCGGCATAGCCGAAGTCGGTGGAGGTGAGCACGAGCCGCAGCCGGTGCCCGGCCGAGAAGCTGTAGTCGATGGGTGGCAGCCGGACCGTGACCACCCGCCCTCCCTGGGCGCTGGTGACCCGCAGCGGCGCGGCCAGCTGGTAGGGCAGGGTCGCGTTGCCACTGGCGTCCACGTCATAGACCTTGGCGAACAAGGTCACGGTGCGCGCGCCGGCGACCCGGACCCGGACGGTGGCCGAACCCGTTGCCTGGAGTGGCGCCCGCAGCGGTGCCGAGGTGAAGGCCGCGCTCTGGCCCGGCATGTCGAACGTGACACCACCCGCAGTGGCCCCGCCCGCGCCCGCGAGGGGGCCGAGGCCGGGAAAGACGGAGATGGAGGCGGGGGCGCCTCCGGCGGGGCTGACAATCGCCTGCGGCGGGCCGGCCAGGCGCACAAACGCCCGCCGGGTACCGCCCAGGCCCGGGTAGGCGGTGGCGGCCGCGATCCCGAGCGATGCCTGCGCGGTGGACGGATCGAAGCCCAGCACCCGGGTCACCGCGAACCCGGGCTGGCCGGTGTCGAAGCCCGCGCGGGCCGGGGCGCGAGTGCCGGTGGCCCCGGGCTGGCCCGTGCTCGCCGGCGTGTAAGTGGGAACTACCCCAGCCTGGCCCATGCTCGGCGGCCCACGAGGCCGCGCGAGCCAGTGGTTGAACCAGGCCGCGGTGAGGCTGTTGAGCCGGCTTGTCTCCGGGTCGCCGCCGTCGTGGCCGCCTGCGAACCAGACCACGTCCACCGGCGCGCCGTTGCGGTGAATGGCCTGGTAGTTGGCGTCGGCCTGGTCCAGGCCGAAGAGCGAGTCGTGCTCACCCTGGATGAGCAGGGTGGGGGCGGTCATTTGGCGGGCAGCGGCGGCCGGGCTGGAACGCCACAGCAGCGACAGCGCCTGCGGGGTGGGCCGCCCGCTCGTAGCGACCTGCTGGTACATCGCGCAGATCGCGGGCAGGAAGCGCCCGCAGAGGGCGGCCTGGCCGATTTGCCGCGCGGAGCCAGGCTGCCCGGAGCCGGACTGTGCGGAGCCGGGCCGCGCCGAGCCGGACTGTGCGGAGCCCGGCTGCGGGGAGCCGAACCCTGCCGAGCCCTGAGTGAACAGCAGGCCGGCCCACTGACGTTTGAACACCCCCGTTGCGGGCCCGCCGCCGACCGCGTTGGGGAACAGCGCGGTGGCCAGGTTGTTCCAGGTGCTTCCGGCCACCACTGCGTCGATCCGGCGGTCGTATGCGGCGGTGAGGAGCGAGATTCCGCCGCCGTAGGACGCGCCCGCAATCCCCACCCGGGGGTCGCCCGGCTGGTCGAGCAGCACCCGGGGCTGGCGGGCCAGCCAGCTGACGAGCTGCTCGGTGTCCTTGACCTCGTAGTCGGGCGAGTCGAGCCCGATCTGCCCCGTGGACGCGCCGAAACCTCTTGCGGACCAGGTCAGCACAGCGAAGCCGGCTCGCGCCAGGTACTCGGCCTGCGGCCGGACGGCGGTCTTGGACTCGCCGAACCCGTGCGCGAGGAGGATCGCGGGAACCCGGCCGTGACCTCTGGGAATGAAGAACGTTGCGTCCAGGACCACGTGCTGGCCGTTGCGTGGCCCGTCCACGACCGCGATGTGCAGGTTGCGTATGGTGACCGGTGCTGCACCATGCGACGCGACGCCGACCACCGCCCCGCCAGCCAGCAGCCCCACAACAGCCGCCACAGTCACGGCCCGGCGGCGCCGGCGTCGCCACAGATCCATGTCAAGGAACGTAGCAAGGTGGAAGCGGCCAAGCGTTCTTGTGTGCCCGGCTTCAGGCATCATGACAAGGTGAACTGGATCGCCCCGGCCATGCCGACCTGATCAGGGAACGCATCGACGGCGCCACCGGCTCCTGAGCCGCCGACCCCGTCACCGGGCTCACCACAGTCCGCCCGATCACCACCAGCGGGTCTGCGGGGCCGGGTTGAGCGCTTGGGTGGTGGCCGGATAACGTGCGGACATGTCCCTGGGCTGGCCCGCCCTTTCGTACGGGCAGTGGCGCGCGACGTGCGACACGCTGCATGCGCATACGCAGGTGCTTGGCAAGCTAGCGGCGAAGCTTGCACCGCCTGAGCCGCAGTTGCAGCACGCGGCGCTCCGGCTGACGGCGCGGGGGTGGGAGACGCCGCTGCTGCCCGCGCCTGATGGTTCGGGGTCGCTGGTGGTCCTGCTCGATTTGCGGGTCCACGAGGCGGTGGTTGAGCACAGCGGCGGGCGGGAGGAACGTATCCCGCTAACACCTCACCGGGCGGTCGGAGCGGTGACCCGGGAGGTGCTAGCCGCGGTGCGCAGCGTTGGCGGCCCGGTGGAGATCGACCCGGCGCCACAGGAGGTTCCCTGGAGCGTGCCGCTGGACGAAGACGAAGAGCACGCCCATTACGACAGTGCCCAGGTGGGGGAGTATGTCGCTGCGGCCGCCCAGGCCGCGCTGGTGCTGGCGGCATTTCGGGCGCCCTACCGTGGGCGCTCGACGCCTGTCAACGCGTGGTGGGGTTCGTTCGACCTTGCGGTGAACCTGTTTTCCGGGTTGCCGGCCGACCCGCCGTCGAAGGACTTCATCATGCGAAACGCGATGAACGCGGAAGAGGTCGCCATCGGATGGTGGCCTGGTGACACGCGCTACGGCAAAGCCGCGTTTTACGCCTACGCGCACCCCGCACCGGAAGACTTCGCCCGCATGCCCCTAACCCACCGGGCCGTCCGCTGGGACTCGGGCATGGGCCTGTACATGCTGGACTGGGACGACGTCCGCTCCAGCCCAGATCCGCACGGGACGGCGCTGGAGTTCGCCCGCTCGGTGTTCGGCCATGCCTGCGCGGTCTGCGCGTGGGATCCAGCGCTGGCCGCCAGCGCCGACGGAACACCACCGCCCATCGCATGAAAGACCCGAGAGGCGCTGCCGCGGCCGTGCGGGCACTGAGCGCGGCACGGTGACCGGCTCACGCGCAGCCGTTTGGCGGCAATTTTTTTCTCTCTAAACGGCTGCCACGGACCAGACGGGCCCGGGCGCTGCCGGCGGGTGCGGGGTTATTGCGCGGCGGCCGGCTGGCTATCCGGGTTCACCCTGGTTGTCAGCGGTGGCGCTTCGAGGCCGCAATGCAGGCAATCGGCTGGCTCGGGTGCCCCGGCGAGGCGTGGCAGCCGCGGCGGGTTGGTGATCGTGAACGCGGCGAGCAGACCACCAGCGGCGCACACCGCGGCCGCGATCAGCACCGCGGTCCTGAAACCCGCGGCGAGCGCGGCCGGGTGCAAGTACACCGTGCCGGTGATGCCCGCGAGCGCGGGCAGCACGGCGACGGCCAGCAGGCCACCGAAGCGGGCCACATCGTTGTTGACCGCCGACGCGATCCCCGAATGCTCCGCGGGCGCCGAGCTCATCGCGGTCGCGGTGAGAGGCGCGACCGTGATCGCAAGCCCGAGCCCGAAGACCACCACGGCCGGCAGCACATAAACCACATAGCTGGACCCGTAGGTGGAAAGCGTAAGCAGGGCGAGGCCCGCACCCACCACGACCGGGCCGACGCTCATCTGCAGGCGAGGCCCGATCCGGCTGGCGAGTCTCCCTGATCGGGCGGACAGCGCCAGCATGATGAGGGTCAGCGGCAGAAATGCCAGGCCCGAGGCGAGCGGCGAATAACCAGCCACGACCTGCAACTCCACCGGCAGCAAGAAAGTCGCCCCAGTCAGCGCCGCATACACGATGAACGTCACGGCGTTGGTCGCCGCGAACTGCCGCACCCGGAAGATCCCCAGCGGCAGCATCGGCGAGGCCGCCCTGCGCTCCCGGACCAGAAACGCGGCCAGCCCCACGACGCCCGCCACCGTCATCGCCAGCACCGCCGGCGACGACCAGCCAAGCGCAGGAGCCTCGATGAACGCGAACGTGGCGCCAGTCAAAAACACCACGCCCGCCAGCGCGCCCACGTCATCGATCTTGCCGGTGACGCCTGGGTCACGGGACTCCGGCACGTGCCGGGCGCCCAGCGCGACGACCGCGGCCGCGATGGGGAGGTTGATGAAGAATATCCACCGCCACGACGCAGCCGAGATCAAATAACCACCAACCAGCGGCCCAGCAGCGGTGGCCACACCGCCCAACCCCGACCACGCCCCGATCGCCCTGGCGCGGTCAGCCGGCACGAACGACGCCTCCAAAATCGCCAGGCTTCCCGGTGTCAGCAGCGCCGCGCCGACACCCTGCAACACCCGGGTAACGATAAGGAACACCGCGCCAGGGGCGAACCCGCACGCCGCAGATGCCAGAGCGAACCACACGATGCCGATCGAATACACCCTCCGCCGGCCAAACCGGTCGCCCAGCGAGCCGCCGATAAGCAGAAACGCGGCAAGGGACAAGGTGTAACCATTTATCAGCCACTGCAAGGCAGCAACGCCGGTGTGGAACTCCCGCCCGATGGTCGGAAGGGCGATGTTGACGACCGTCGCATCCAGCGCGGCCATCCCCGAGGGCGGGAGTATCCGTTGTGGTCATGTCGCGTGCCAGCTCCGGTCGTTGAGGGAGCCATAATACGGCGGGCGGGCCCTGCCTGACACGGATCATCGCGTCAGCGGGAGTGCCGCGCCACCAGCCCAGCGCTTCGATCCACCAAGTCACGCCGGCCTGGGCGTAGGGAACCAGATGCTGACCACCGCGGTCCCCTTTGGCGCCGTCGGTGCACCCCTCCAGCCGATCACTGGGCTGTGGAGCCGCCGTCGATCGCCAGGCAGGCGCCGGTGATGAAAGCGGACTCGTCGCTGAGGAGAAACGTCACAAACGATGCGATCTCGTCCGGGCTGGCGACCCTCCCGGCGGGGTTCGGCGCCGGACCTGGGAGTTCGCCGTCGGGCGGCACGCCCAGCAGGTTCCGGTACAAGGGTGTGTCCACGTTTCCGGTGACCAGCGCGTTGACCCGCACGCCGCAGCCCGCACCCTCCAGCGCCACCGACCGGGTCAGACCGACAACTCCGTGCTTGGCGGCCACGTATGCGGACAAGCCGGCTATCCCTCGGACACCGCCGATTGAGGCGTTGTTGACGATCGACCCATTGCCGGCGGAGTCCCTTATCGCTGGGATCTGGAACTTGAGACAGTAGAAGACGCTCGTGAGATTCTGCGTCAGGTCCGCCCGCCATTCCGAGTCGTCGATGCTCTGAACGGTCCGGACACGTTCACCCCGCCCGCATTGTTGAACGCGCCGTCCAGCTTGCCAAACTTCGTCATGGCTGCCTGGACCAGCCTTTCGGCTTCTGCCTCCACCGTCACGTCGGTGGCGACGAAGACTGCGCGCCCACCACCCTCGCGCAGCCCGGCAGCCACTTCCTCACCAATGTGTGCGCGCCGCCCACCGATGACCACCGCAGCACCTTCCGAAACGGCCCGCCTAGCCACCGCCTTCCCAATCCCGGTCCCTCCCCCGGTGACCATCACAACCTTCGACGCGAGACGGCCGATCATGGTCCGATCGTCCCACAGGGCCAGGACGGCTGTTCTTTGCGCAGCGCGAGCGGCATCAGGCGGCCAGATCGCGGCGGCGGAGGGTTGTGACTGCGACGGCTGCGAGACCGACGGCGAAGGCGAAGAGGTACCCGGCAGCCGCACCGTGTGAGTCGATCAGGCGGCCCGCCAGTGGCGCCCCGAGAGCCGTCCCCGCTGACGCCGCGGTGGTCAGCCACGACATTCCCTCGGTCCGGTGCTCGGGCGGGACCACGGTCTCGGCGATGCTGTAGGAACTGACCAAGGTAGCGGAGATGCCCGCACCGGCCACGAGGATGGCGATGGCCATCCACCAGATGTCTGGCACCAGGACAAGCGGGGCAGTGCCCAGCACCATCGCCGCGAGGGCGGCCTGCACGCGGAAGCTTTGCGGAACCCGCCACCGCCGTGTCCCGTACCACACGCCCGCGATCGCGCTGCCGAGTCCGTAGAGCCCCAGCAGCAGCCCAGCCAACGGCGTCGCGCCGTGTTCTTGCGCGAAGGCGATGGTCGCGAGGTCCACGGCGACGAACAGGGCGCCAAGGCAGGCGTGCATTCCGATGAGGACCCGCAGCCCGCGGCTGCGCAGCCCGGTCCCGCGAGCGTGCGATGAGACAGCAGCGGGCGGCTCGCTGCGCCGCTGCCGCGTGAGGCCGGCCACGCCTGCCACACTGAGCGCGGCGGTCACCAAGACACCCGCGATAGGGTGGAAATGCGTGGCCAGCGCGACGACGAGGACCGGCCCCGTGATGAAGATGATCTCGTCGGCGATGCCCTCCAGCGAGAACGCGGCATCAAGCAGGGCCGAGCCGCGCAGCAACTGGCTCCACCGCGACCGCACCATGGAGCCAAGGGCCGGCATCGTCCCACGGCTGAGGCAGCCGGCCGCGAACAGAGTCCAGACCGGCGCCCGGGTCATCGCGCAAACGGCGAAGGCGCCCGTGGTACCCACGAAAACCAGCGCCAGCGGGCGAAGCACGCGCGCCTGCCCATAGCGGTCCGCGAGCCGAGCTGTACGAGGGGTCACGACCGCGAACAGGATGGCCCCGGTGGCCGACACGGCCCCGGTGAGGCCGTACCGCCCAGTTACGGCGATCACCACCATCACCTGCGAAAGGCTGAGCATGCTCATCGGCAGCCGGCCGACGACACCTGGGATGGCGAAGGGCAGGGCACCCGGGGTGCGAAGAGCGTCGCGGTACCGGCCGAAACCTGGACCGGCCGTCTCTGCGTGTGCGATAGCTGTCATGCTTTGAAACCTAGGCGCGAGCCGGACTACCGGTAAGCTCCAATTTCATGCCAGTCGAGTGGTCCGGTTTGAGCCCGGAGCTGCTGCTGGCGCTGGACCGGCAGGGTGCCGAGCCACTGCGTTCCCAGCTGGAGCGCCAGGTGCGCGAGGCGATCCGGTCCGGGCGCCTGGCCGTCGGTGAACGGCTTCCCTCCTCGCGGGAGCTGGCACGCGAGCTAGGCCTGTCACGGGCCTGGTGCAAGACTGCTACGCCCAGCTGCAGGCCGAGGGGTACCTGGCCACCCGGGTGGGCTCGGCGACCCGGGTGGCAGCGGGCGCCGGCATTCCGCCGGCCGCCTCAGCCCTGGAGGCAGCCGGCGCTGGCATTCCGCCGGCCGCCTCAGCCCTGGAGGCCCCGCAGCGGCTGACGGTGGACTTTGCGTCAGGCGTTCCCGACCTGACGAGCTTCCCGCGCAGTGACTGGGTGTGGGCCATGCGGGAAGCGTGCCGCACTGCGCCGAATGCGGCTTTCCACTACGGCGACCCGCGTGGCAGCCGGGCGCTGCGCGACGTCCTAGCCGCCTACCTGCGCCGTGTCCGCGCGGCGGCGGCGGACGCAGAACGGATTGTCATCTGCACCGGGTTCGCGAAGGACTCAACCTCGTCTTGCGCGTCCTGGCCCGGTCTGGGGTCCGGAAGGTCGCCTTCGAGGACCCCGGCTACAGCCGGACGTTCGCTGCCGCGGCTGCCGGAGCCGCTCTTCAGGCCATCCCTGTCCCGGTCGACGAATCCGGGATCGTCGTGGAGGCGCTCGCCACGACGGGCGCACGCGCCTGTGTCCTCACCCCCGCCCACCAGTGGCCCACCGGTGTCGTGCTCACCCCACAGCGGCGGCTGCAGCTCATTATGTGGGCGGTCAACTGCGATGCCACGATCATCGAAGACGACTACGACGCCGAGTTCCGCTATGACCGTGAACCAGTCGGTGTGCTGCAGGGGCTGGCCGCCGACCGGGTGGCCGCGCTCGGCACCGTCAGCAAGTCGCTGGCACCGTCGCTGCGGCTCGGCTGGATCCTCTGCCCACCATCGCTGGCCGAGGCAATCGGCGAAGAGAAAGGGCTTCACGACCGCGGATCACCGGTGCTTGACCAGCTCGCGCTCGCGACGCTGATCGAATCAGGGCGCTTTGACCGGCACCTTCGCCGGATGCGAACCATCTATTCGCGGCGCCGCAACGTGCTCGTCGACGCACTCGCCAGGCACGCGCCGGAAGTGACGGTCACCGGCCTCGCCGCCGGCTTTCATGCTGTCGCGCACCTGCCAGACCCACTCGCCGAGGGGGCCGTCGTCTCAGCTGCCCGGGCACGCTCCATCGGGCTCTACGGCATGAGCACCCTCCGCTCGACCGCGTCGGCGAATCCGCCCCAGCTCGTGCTCGGCTTCGGCAACCTGGGTGAGCGGTCCATCCAGGCGGGCATCACCGCCATCGGCGAGCTTCTCCGGAGCCCAGGACTCTGACATGGAGAGCCCGGACACCTCACCGCACCCACCCCATGATCACCGCGTTGCCGCCGCTAGTCCCAGCGGTGTGCGTTCCCGTTAATCCCAGCGGTGGGCGTTTCCGTCGTTGAGTGTGCCGCAAGGGTCAGGTATCACACAGAAAAGCAGGCCAGCCGGATCCCGCATGATCCACCAGCCATGCACCTGCCGCACCCGGTGGGCGCCAAGTCGTTCCAGGCGACTCACCTCGGCCTCCACGTCATCGGTGTGGATGTCCAGGTGCAGGCGCCCCGCTCCCTCGCCGAGGCGCT